>Ga0182015_10001250_pt1 | contig 34261 bp, 32 predicted proteins | sample 712P3MmetaG_FD_120478 | JGI IMG/M metagenome (GOLD analysis project Ga0182015, IMG submission 120478) | Permafrost microbial communities from Stordalen Mire, Sweden - 712P3M metaG | ecosystem: Environmental > Terrestrial > Soil > Wetlands > Permafrost | place: Sweden: Stordalen | collected...
AAGGCCACGTTGCCCCTGCGCTCGTTTCCGAAGTGGAAGTCGTCGCCCACCACGACGACACGAGCGCCGAGCTCGGTCACGAGCACCTCGGTCACGAAGTCCTCGGCTCGCTCCTTGGCGCGCTCGGCGTCGAAGGCCAGAACGAGAATCTGGTCGACTCCGGTTCCGCCGAGAAGCTCGAGTTTCTGGTCGAGATCGGTGAGCCGCGGCGGCGCCGAGGCTGGATTGATCACCGAGGCAGGATTCTTGTCGAACGTCACGACGACACTGCGCAACCCGGCATCGGCAGCCCGCTGGCGCACCTGTTCGATCACCCGGCGATGGCCGATGTGCACCCCGTCGTACGCCCCGATGGTCACGGCGCTGCCGTTGTCGTGTCGCACCGCGGAGGGACGCTACTCGTCGTCGGTAGGTGACCCGGCATCGGCGTGCGAGCCGTCTCCCGGCTGCAGCACGACGACGGGCTTGACGCGCTCCAGCCCCAGCGGAGCGCAGACAGCGACGAGCCTGCCGGACTGGTCGACCACGGCCCAGGGACCGTCGCCCACAACGCCGAGCGCGAGACGCTCGACCGCCCTCCCGTGACCCAGCGCCTGGGCGAGGTCGGGGCGGGCGACGGCGCCCGGCAGATCGCGTAACAGCTCCTCGGGGGGACGCACCCGCTCCGGCGCCACCTCGTCGAGCGCGAGCGCCTCGATGTCGTGAAACGAGCCGACCGACACCCGCCGCAACGCCCTGAGATAGGCGCCCCCGCCGAGCCTCACCCCAACATCGGCGGCGAGCACCCGCACGTAGGTGCCCGACGAGCACTCGACGAGGATCCGGTAGGTATCGGACTCGCCGGTGTCGAACACCTCGAAACGGAAGACCTCGATAGCCCGGGGCGCCCGCTCCACCTCGATCCCCTCGCGGGCGAGCTCGTGCAGGCGACGCCCCCCGACCTTGACCGCCGACACCATGGGCGGGGTCTGCTCGATGCGGCCGGTCAACGACCTCGCCGCCTCACGGACGTCCTCGAGCCCGATGCCGCCCATGTCGAAGTGCGCGGTCACCTCGCCCGAGGAGTCCAGCGAGGAGGTCGTCACCCCGAGCACCACCTCGCCCACGTAGATCTTCGGGAGTGCCGACGCGAAACGCAGCAGGCGGGTCGCCCGCCCGATCCCGACGATGAGCACCCCGGTCGCGTCGGGGTCGAGTGTCCCGGCGTGGCCCACTTTCCGGGTGCCGAGCAGGCGGCGGCAGCGGGCTACGACGTCGTGAGAGGTCCAGCCCGGCTGCTTGTCGACGACGAGGAAGCCGTCAGAGGTCATCGTGCTGGATGCGACGCAGTGCTTCCTCGACCCGTTCGCCGGCGGCGACCGCCGGGTCGGCCACGAAGCTCAGCGTCGGCGTGCGCTTCAGACGCACCTCGCGGGCGATGGCGGCCTGGAGCTCGGGCCGCCGAGCCTCGAGCGCGAGCTGGGCTCCCTCGGGCAACGAAGCCATGAAAACTCGAGCATGACGGAGATCCGGATCGGTGCTGACGCCGGTCACGGTCAGGAGGGCCAGACGGTCGTCGTCGTCGCGCAGCCGCTCGAGCGCATCGCCGAGTACCTGAACTAGCACGGCATTGACCCGTGCGCTCCTCGGATAACCGGAGGACGAGCGGCGATCGTGCTGCCTAGGTACGGGGGATCTCCCGCTCCTCGTAGGTCTCGATCACGTCGCCTTCCTTCAGATCCTGGAAGTCGGTGAGACCGATACCGCACTCGAAACCGGACTGCACCTCTCGGGCGTCGTCCTTGAAACGGCGCAGCGAGGAGATCGCGCCTTTCCAGATGACCACGCCGTCTCGCAGGAAACGGACCTTCGAGCCGCGGGTGATGACGCCGTTGGTCACGTAGCAACCAGCGACGGCACCGACCTTCGGGACTCGGAAGACGGCTCGGACCTCGGCATCGCCGGTGACGACCTCCTCGATCTCGGGAGCGAGCATCCCGACCATGGCCGCCTGGACGTCCTCGATGAGCTTGTAGATGATCTCGTAGGTACGGATCTCCACGTTGTGACTCTCGGCCAGCTCGCGGCCTCTGCGATCGGGCCGGACGTTGAAGCCGATGATCGTCGCACCGGAGGCAGCCGCGATCGTCACATCGCTCTCGGTGATGCCGCCGACGGCACGGTGGACGAAGGCCACCTTCACGTCGTCGCGCTCGAGCTTGAGGAGGCTCTGGGTGACGGCCTCGAGCGAGCCCTGCACGTCGGCCTTCAACACCAGCGTGAGCGTCGCGGTCTCGCCCCGCCGGATCTGCTCGAAGAGGTCCTCGAGCTTCGCGCCCGGGCTCGCCGACACCGTCGAAGCTTGCGCGAGCGTCGTGAAGCGCAGTCGCTGCTCGCGGGCATCGCCGACCGTCCGCGCGATCGACAGGTCCGAGGTCACCCGCAGCTCGTCCCCGGCGATCGGAGGCTCCGACAGCCCGAGTACCTGCACGGGCATCGAAGGGAAGGCCTCCTTGATCTGGTCGCCGCGGTCGTTGATCAAGGCCTTGACGCGGCCCCACGCCGCGCCGGCGACGATCGGTTCGCCGATGCGCAGCGTTCCCCGTTGCACGATGATCGTCGCGACCGGGCCACGACCGGTGTCGAGGTTCGACTCGAGCACGGCGCCTTTCGCGTCGCCTTCGGTGTCGGCACGGAGCTCGAGCACCTCGGCAAGCACGATGAGCTGCTCGAGCAGGTCGTCGATACCGAAGGACTGCAGCGCCGAGATCTCGACTGTGATCGTGTCTCCACCCCAGGCTTCCGGCACGAGCCCGTGCTCGGACAGCTGCTGGAGCACGCGATTGGGATCCGCGTCCGCCCGGTCGATCTTGTTGACCGCGACCACGATCGGCACGCCGGCGGCCTTGGCATGGTTGATCGCCTCGACCGTCTGCGGCATGACGCCGTCGTCGGCAGCCACGACGAGCACGACGATGTCGGTGACGCTGGCGCCGCGGGCGCGCATCGCCGTGAAGGCCTCATGGCCCGGCGTGTCGATGAACGTCAGCAGGTGTTCTCGCGATTCCACCTGGTACGCACCGATGTGCTGGGTGATCCCGCCGGCCTCGCCGGCAACGACGTTCGACTCGCGGATCCGGTCGAGCAGCAGCGTCTTGCCGTGATCGACGTGGCCCATGACCGTGATCACCGGAGGTCGCGGTTGCAGATCCTCGTCCTCGTCCTCGTCCTCGTCGCCGAAGAACTTGGCCCGGAGCGCTGCTTCCTGCTCCTCACCTGGGTCGACCAACCGGATCTGGGCGCCGATCTCCGCCGCGAACAGGTCGATCATGTCATCGGTGAGGGGTTGGGTCGCCGTGACCATCTCGCCCTGGAGCAAGAGGAACCGGACGATGTCGCCCGCAGACCGGTTGAGCCGAGGACCGAGCTGTTGCGGAGTCGAGCCCCGCTCGACGATCACCTCGTGGTCAGGAACCGGCAAATTCGACGGCAGGTAGGCCGTGATCTGCATCGGCTCGAGCTCTTCCATGTTCCGGCGGCGGCGGCGTGGCCTCCGCTGCGGCGGCCGACCTCGCCCGACCGGTCCGCCCCGTGCGGCTCCCGTGGGGCCGCCCGGCGTATACCCACTCCCGCCGCGCGATCCTGGGGCTCCCCCACCTCCGAACTGGCTGGCGCCGGGGCGGCTGCCATCCCGGGGCGCGAACTGCCCAGGCGGACGCTGGAATCCTCCTCCTGTGCCTCCGCCGGGACGCGGGGCCACTTGTCTCCCAACCGGTGGTCGACCGACCGGGCCGCCGGGACGGCTCGGGCTCATCCCCGGACGCGGATTCGGCGAACCCGGTCGGGGGCCGCCCGGCCCGCCGGACGGCACGGGACGCCGCGCCCCAGGCGGCGGCGGGATCGGACGCCCGGTGAGGGACCGGGGAGGTCCCGGAGGCGGAGGGATCGGCTTGCCCGACAATCCGACCGGACGGGCTGCTTGCGCTTGGCCCTCGGCAGAAGGGGCGATTGCCGCGGCCGGGGCCGCAGGCGCCATTGCCGCCGAAGCCGTCGCGGCCGGAGCCATCGCCACGGGGGCTGTCGCCTCGTGGGCGGCGGCGGCCGGAGCCATCGCCACGGGGGCTGTCGCCTCGTGGGCGGCGGCGGCCGGAGCCGCAGCAGGTGCCGCGGGAGCTCGGGGCGGGACTGGAGCCGGAGACGCGGCAGGGCGCGCTGGCTGAGGAGCCGTTGCGGGCCGCACGGCACCGGGCGCCGGGGGTCTGCTGGCTGCCGCCGGGGGCGGAGCGGACGGTCTCGGTGCCGGCATCCGCGACGGGTCGACCATCTCGCTCGCCGGCTTGCTCACGACCAGGCGATGGCCCGGGCGAGGCTCATGGGTGACGGGAGCGGCCTCAGCCGCCGGCCGTCCGGCGACGCCGTCGAATGGGACCTGAGCAAGCGGCTCGAGTACCGGAGCATGCGGTCGTGCGCCCGGTCGCTCGTCGGCCGGCGTGCTGACCGGACGCTGGGATCCCCCCGGTGCCCCGGCACGCGCGGACGGTCCGCTCGCCGCCGCTGCTGCCGGCTCCTCAGGCTGGACCGCGCGACGCAGCCCGTCCCGGTCGGCCTTGCGACGTGCCCGGTCGGCTTGCGCGTCTTCGATCGACGACGAGTGGCTCTTCACACCGATCCCGAGGTCGACACAGAGGTCGAGGGCTTCCTTGTTGGTCAGCCCCAACTCACGGGCAAGCTCGTAGACGCGGATTTTCTTGGGCAACTGGTGGTTCGGTCCTCTCCGATCGAGGGGTGGCGCAGCGTTCGGGGTCCCGAGCCTGGCGCGGCCTTCCATTCTCACACAACGCCGGTGACCTCGTACACCCGCTCGGACATCTTACGGTCGTTGCCCCTGTCGTCGAGTCACCCGATTTGCTGCCACCGGGCGGGTCCGTCCTCAGCCGAGACGCAGCTCCGCCAGGTCGGCCGCGTCCGCAGCGACGGCTGAGGCGCCTGGAGCGCGGTCCGAGCTTTCCGCCCGAGCCCTTCACTGAAAATGCACACCGCAGTACATTGCGGGCAATGTCATCGCTGTTCACCCATGAGGAGGGCACTGCGCTCGTGGCCGTCGAGCGCGCGAACGGAGGGGAGCTGGCGCCGCTCGAACAGGTTCTTTGGACACTGTACGGGTTCACGCCACCCGCCTCGCGCCCGAGCCCGGCCGGCTTCGCGGCGTCGGTGCGGCACTTGCTGGAGGTCGGTCTCGTCGAATACGTCGACAGCCAGCTCGGGCTCACGCCGCAGGGCCGCAAGTTGCTGCGTCGATCGGGAATGCCGAACAGCCCTCGGCACGTGGAGCAGGTCACTCAGCTGCTACAGGAGTCCGAGGAGTTGGACTTCGAGCCTGACCTCACCTCGGCCGCGCCGAGCGAGGCGGACGTGCGCCAAGCCCTCAGCGACGGCAAGCAGATCGAGGAGACGGGCGGCGTTGGGACGCCGATGATCGGAGGAGAAGTCCCCATGACCGCGTCGATCCTCGGTGTCGGCGGCGGCCTCGCCTTCGGCTCACACTGGGTGCCGGCGGTGATCCATGACGACCCCAGTGATCCGAGTGACCCCGGTGACCCTGGCGACCCTGGCGATCGTCGTGATCCCTCGGCAAGCCCTGAGCCAGCCTCGGCGGCGACACCTGGGCATCCGCTGCTCGATCGCCTGTTCGGCCATCGGCGCGGCGACCGCGCGCACCACGACGGGACCGGTGGCGACGACTAGGAGACTGCTGAAGTAGTTGCCCAGGGGATCCCCGAGGTTCTCGTTCCCTCCTGACAGAATTTGTCCATGGCGCTCGGGACCTCAAAGACCCAGCAACGCTTCGAGAATCCGAGGGATCTCCTCGGTGACCGGCTGAAGCCGGGCTCGATCTACCGCCTCCTCGCCGATCACGGCCACGAGATGTTCCCGGACGACTACTTCTCCGACCTGTACTCGGGCTCGGTGAGAGGACGCCCGACGATCCCGGCCCGGGTGATGGCGACGGTCATGCTGCTGCAGGCCTTCGAGGGCCTGTCTGATCGCGAGGCTTGTGACCGCCTCGGCTTCGACCTCCGATGGCAGGCAGCTGCGGGCACCGACACCGGCGCCGAGGCGTTCCACCCGACGGTGCTGCCTGGACAGCGCAACCGCCTGCGGGCCTCCGTTCGTCCCCGTCGGCTCTTTGAGGACACCAAGGTCGTCGCCAAAGCCACCGGTGCGATGAAGGGACGGGCCCGGGTGCTCGACTCGACGCCGATCTACGACGCCGTTGCCACCGAGGACACCGTCACCCAGCTGCGGGCCTCGATCAGAAAGCTGCTCCGATCCCTCGACCAGGCGAAGAGCCCCCTCGCGGGAACGGTCCGAGCAGCGCTTCGACGCGAGGACGACTACGCCACAGCTGGCAAGCCACCGTGTGACTGGGACGACGCGGACGCACGGGAGGCCCTCGTCGACGATCTCGTCCGTGACACTCTCCTCGCCCTGGCGGCGCTCGAGGGAACCGAGCTGACTCCGAACTGTGCAGAGGCGGCCGAGCTCGTCGCCCTCGTCTCTGGTCAGGACGTCGAGGAGGGCGACGACGGGGTCTTTCGCATCGCCAAAGGCGTCGCCCGTGACCGCATGATCTCGACGGTCGACACCGAGGCCCACCTTTCGATCGACCCGGACTCCGAGCTCATCGACGAGGTCGTGGCCACTCCTGCCAACACGCCCGACCGCGAGGCGGCGCCACTTTTGCTCGGCGGTCACGACGCCGAGGAGGACAAGCCCGTCGTCCTCGGCGACTCGGCCTATGCGGACGGCGCCACTCGTGACGGCCTCGAGTCGGCCGGGTTCAGCCTCGTCGCCAAATGCCCCCCGGTCCGCAACTCGACGGGGCTGTTCACAAAGGACCGCTTCGTCGTCGACCTCGGCCAGATGACCGTCACCTGCCCGGCCGACAAGGTCGTTCCCATCAACGTGATACCCGGTGGCGGAGGTCGAGCCAACTTCAGGGCGCACTGCACCAACTGCCCGCTCAGGACGAGTTGCACGAAGTCGCGCACCGGGCGCACGATCTCGATCCACCGCTTCGAGGCCATCTTGCAACGGGCCCGAGAAGAACAGGCCGATCCCGCCTGGAAAGTCGCCTACCGGGCCGACCGGCCCATCGTCGAGCGAAAGATCGCCCACTTCACCCGCCGGCCATGGGGAGGGCGAAAGGCAAGGACGAGAGGGCTGCGGCGCGTCGGGACCGACCTCGACACCAGAGCCGGTGCCGTCAACTGGGCACGGCTCGCGATCCTCGGTCTCCATCTTGGTGACAACGGCTGGGCGATCGCCTGAGAGCGCCCGAACAGCGTGGCATTCGCCCGAAATCAACGACTTGTGGCCACTTCCTGGCCTCGTGAGCTCAGTCTCGACCGGTGCCACCCGAAACCTGTGCGAACAACGCCGGCTCTGCGACGATCCGTTCAGGAAGGCCCCTACTTCAGCAGGCTCCTAGACCCGGTGGGCCTCCCTCGGCCGGATCCACACCGAGACAAGAGCCGGCTCGACCGCCCGGTTCACGACCTCGAGCAGCTCGCGTTGCACCGTGCCGAAACGGTACGTCGAGAACGTTACGGCCCGCTGCCGGACGTCACGTCGCCGACCTTCGGGCGGTCGGTCGCCTCTTCACACCGGCCCCTACGGCTCGTCCCGCGGCTGGAGTCGCAGTTCTGCCCGGAGCGCGGCGACGGCCTCCGGTGTGATGGGCAGGCGGAGCGCCCTCGAGAATGCCCGACGGCGATCGGCGAGCTCGACGCAGGCGGGCGAGTCGCGGCACAGCCACGCCCCCCGCCCGGGAAGAGCCGAGCCAATGACGAGTCCGCCGTCGCCCGCGTGTACGACGCGGAGCAGCTCCGGCACCGGCGCCATGCGCCGGCAGCCGATGCAGGTGCGAAGCGGCGGTACTACTGGCCCGCCTCGTCCTCTGCGGCTTGCCCAGTCGCCTCCGCGACGAGCTCCTCCGCGACTTCGGCCAGCTCCTCGGCCTCTTCGATCGCCTCCGCCACGAGCACCTCGGCGAACCCGACCGCCTCCGCGACGAGCTCCTCGGCCTCCTCCACGGTCGCGACCTCGCCGGCCTCCTCAAGGGCTTCGACGACGATCTCGGCCGCAACCTCGACGGCTTCGGCGACCAGCTCTTCGGCAACCTCGAGCGCCTCCACCACGATCCCGGCCGCGACGGCTTCGACCACCAGCTCCTCCGGCACTTCTCCGGCCGCCCAGGCTTGAGCCGAAAGCGTCTCGCCGCCTTCTGCCGGCTTCCAGACCATCTCGCCCGACTCGTCCTCGACCCACTCACCCTCGGCCCACTCGCCCTCGGCGTAGTCGGCCTCCTCGGCGGCCGCCTCGGACTCGCTCTTGATGTCGATGTGCCAGCCGGTCAATCGCGCCGCGAGGCGTGCGTTCTGGCCTTCCTTGCCGATGGCGAGCGACAGCTGATAGTCGTGCACGATCACCGTCGCCCGACCGCGCTCCTCGTCGAGCAGAACTTCTTTCACCTTGGCGGGCTGAAGCGCCCGCGAGACGAACTCGCCCGGGTCGTCCGAGAAGGGCACGATGTCGACCTTCTCGCCTCGCAGCTCAGTTGTCACCATCCGCACCCGCGCCCCCCGGGCGCCGACACAGGCGCCCACGGGGTCGACATTGCTGTCGTTGGACCAGACAGCGATCTTCGTGCGGTGGCCGGGCTCGCGGGCACAGGCCTTGATCTCGACGACGCCATTGGAGATCTCCGGGACCTCGAGCTCGAAGAGGCGCTTGATGAGACCGGGGTGGCTGCGAGAAACGACGATCTGCGGACCCTTGGTCGTCTTCCGGACCTCGACGATGTAGGCCTTCAGCCGTGCGCCATGGTCGTACCGCTCGTAGGGAACCTGTTCCGCCTGGGGCAGCAGCGCCTCGACCTTGCCGAGGTCCAACAGCGTGTAGCGATTGTCGCTCTGCTGGATGATCCCGGTCACGATGTCGCCTTCGCGCCCGGCGTACTCCTCGTACTTGCGGTCGCGCTCGGCCTCACGGATGCGCTGGAGGATCACCTGGCGCGCCGCCTGGGCCGCGATGCGGCCGAAATCGTCGGGAGTGTCGTCCCACTCGCGGGTGACGTTGCCCTCTTCGTCCAGCTCCTGGCCGTATACGCGAATCTCTCCGGAGTCCGGGTCGATCGTCACGACTGCCTCCTCAGCCGCTTGCGGCAGGCGCTTGTACGCGGCCACGAGCGCGTTGGCGAGCGCGTCGAACAGGGTGTCGACGGCGATCCCCTTCTCCGCCGCGATCTGCTGGAGTGCCTCCAAGAGGTCGAAATTCGTTGCGCTCATTGCGTCTCCGCCATCTCTCTCTCGGCGCGCTCGGTATCGCCTGGTCCCGACGCCGCCTCAGCGGCCCGGCGGCGGGTGCTTCTGGCTGTCGGCGAGGAGGTGCCCGCCAGCGCCGCCCTCCAGTCGAAGACCGTGTGGGCCCGTTCTATGTCGCTGTAAGCAAGGCGCCGAGAGCCCTCTGGCAGCTCGGGCGCCGTCACGACGATCCCACGCTCGTCGGCAGCGGCGAGCTCGCCCTCGAGGCGGCGCTCCCCCACGACGCCGGGCATGGTCCGCAGTGCAATCCTCTGGCCGACGAACCTCCGGAAATGATCCGGCCGGCGAAGCCGTCGCTCGAGTCCCGGGCTCGAGACTTCGAGCTCGTAGCGGCCCGCCGGGCCCACGCTCTCGCGATCGAGCGCGATCGAGATCTCCCTGCTCGCCGACGCCAGCGTGTCGAGGTCGATCCCACCCTCGCGGTCGACGGTCACGACGATGTTGCCGGACCGGAGCTCGACATCGATGAGCTCGAGGCCGGCGGCCTGCAGCACGGGCGCGGCGAGGCGCTCTACGTCGTCTGACGTACCCATCGCCGCTGCCTCCTTCGTACCTGACCTGTCCCGGAAATTACAAAACGTGGGCTGCCGCCCACGTCACGCCTTGCTGCATATCAATCGAACGGTGCGGGATACTTTAGCAGTCCGCCGGCATCCGGGCAGCGCCGCGATCGAGGCTCTCGGGGCCGCAGTTCGGTCTCGAGGCCCTCACCACGGGGGCGGCGGCTCCTCGATCAGGTACCGGAGAGCCTCCCTCGCGAGGCCGAGCTGCTTGCGCACGGTGCCTTCGGCGATGCCGAGCGACCGAGCCGCCTCCTTCGGGCTGAGGCCCACGACAAAACACAGCATCGCGCAAGCACGCCTCCTTGCCGGCATCCCGGCGAGCGCCGCCTCGAGGGCAAGATTCGAGACCGCTTCGCTCGCGGTGTCGTTGCATGCGGCGCGCTCGAGGTCGAGTGGATCGTCGCGCTTCCAGTGGGCGCGCGAGAGGCGGAAGGCCGTGCGGTAGACGTAGCCGGGCGGATTCGTCCCGAGGCGCACGCGCCGCCAGTGCCCGAGCGTGCGGGCGAAGGCCTCCTGTGCGACGTCCTCGGCGGCGGGACGGTCCAATCCCCCGATCTCGAGCGCCCGCACGAGACGCGGATAATGCTCCTCGTACACGGTGACGAAATCGTCGGCCAGCTCGCCCTTGCGGTCGCCTGCGATGACGACAGTCTGTCCTACCAGGAGAGTTCCCGGCCGCCGGATGCGCTACCCATCGTTGGGATTGGTGGACGAAGGGGCCGGCGCCGGGCCGGCCGAGCTGGAGCCGCTCGAGCCGGGCGCCTTGTGGTTGCCGCCGGAGCCTCCGCAGGCCCCCACGGCCAGCGCCAGCGATCCTGATCCTGGCAGGAGGGCCCGTTCGAGAACGTGCCCGCTGCTCGTCAGTGCCTCCACCGTCGCCTGACCGAGGCCGCTCGCCGCGCCCGAGGGCTCGCGCCCGGTGCTTGTCGGCGTCAGCTTGTGGACCAGCACCGCCCATCCGTCGACGACGGTCATCTCGTCCCGCCCTCCGGCGGAGAACTCCGCCCCCACAGCCGTCGTAGCCCCGGTGCCGTGTGCAACGACGACGGCGATCGGGGAATGCTCCGCAACCCCGACGACCTCGTCTGCGAGCACGTCGAGCGGCTTCGCGAGCGCCGGGCCGAGCGGCACCGTGACGATGCCGACGGCACCGGCGTCAGAGACCTCGACGATGAGGGCCCGGGTGAGCGCGCAGCTCGGCGACGCGCCTGGCGAGCCTCTCCCTGAGGTTTGGCTCTTCCCGCTTCCCGCCGACGAGTGCCCGCTCGCGGATCCCCCCGACGAGCTCTCCGGGACGAGGGCGACCAGCGCTTCGGCCCAAACTGCGGAGAAGGCACGGACAGTGACCCCGTCGCTCGTGCGCGTGAACAGGTGACCGACACGGAGAGTGCCGAGAGCCAGATCCGGGCAGCTCAGAGGGCCACACAACGCGACATTGGTTGACGCGTCCGCGGACGAAGTTCCGGTCACTCGCAACCGGGCCGAGGCGGCCAGCTGGCCGACGCCCAGCGGGCTGGAAACAGTCGGGGTAGCATACGATATGCCGAAATATGTCCCGGATCCGGCGTCGACCCACCCGAGGCCGGCCGGAACGGTGCCGAGGGCGGTGCTCAGCGGACCTGACGATTCCGGCGGCCCCGGTTTCGTCGCCGATGGCACGCTCGGCGCGTGAGCGCCGTTTCGCAACGCTGAGGTCGTCGTGCCCCGACGGCTGAGCCCGATGCCGACGCCGGCGCCGGCAACCACGACGACTAGGCCGACCGTCGCCGCCGTTTGGGCCCGACGGGCCCGCAGGCGCCGATGCCTGCGGACGATGGCGTCGAGCACGGCCGCAGTCGGCCGGCTGGAATCGTCGCTGTCGAGAAGATGGGAGAGATCAGGTCCGTCCATTGCGACCTTTCAACACAACCATTGCCGGCCGCCTTTGTCGTCCACGCGCCCGCTGCTCACGAGCTCTTAAGTTGGTAGACGACCGTGACCTGGACCGATATCTGCTGCTGGCCCGCCTGCACCGGCACGCGGGATGCGGTTTGAGCGGCGAGGGCGGCATTGGCGTAGTACTCCACGTTCGAGCTGGCGTTCTCCTGGTCGGTGACCTTGACAATCGAGCCGAGCGTCAGTCCTCCGCCGGCGGCCAGCTGGGACGCCTCGGTCCGCGCTGACAGCATGGCCTGCGCGCGGGCTGCGGCGAGCAACCCCGACTGGTTCGAGATCGAGAACGAGATGCCGTCCAGCGTGACTCCATTGCCGGTCGCGTGCACGGCGCTGTCGAGCGCCTCCCCGAGGTTCGAGAGGTTGTGCATCGTCACATTGAGCTCGTCGTCGGCGCTGAACCCGGTGACGTCCCCGCTGTTGTTGGTGTTCGTGCTCAGGTTGAGCCAGCTCGTCTGGATGTCCTTCGCAACGACGCCGCTCTGCTCCAGAGAGTGCTCGAGCGACGACACCTGGCGGTTGTTCTGCTCGAGGGCGCCGACGGCACTGCTGGCGGTCGTGTTCACGCCGATACCGAAGCTTGCCGTGTCGGGCGTGCCCTCGACCTGGCCGCTGCCGGTGACCGTGATCTGCGCGCCTGAGGTTGCCACAGCGCTGTGGGACGACGCGAGCACGATCCTGATGTTGCCTGATCCGCGCGATGACCCGCCTGAGTTGCGCAGCGCTACCGCACCGAATACCGCCGCGACCACGACGAGAGCGGCGACGCCAACGACGGCGAGCGTGCGGGCGAGCGAGCTCTGACCAAAATGGCGAGCGGCCGGCGATGGCGCAGCGGCCGGCGAAGCCCCGGAGGCCGGCGTCGGGGGAGCTGGATTCACAGGTTCCGGCACGACACCCGGCTCCTGGCTGGTTTCGGACTCTTCGTTCACGGCGTCTCTCCCTCGTTCAGATCTCGACCCTTCCGCTAAGGGTCCGATCTGATAAAGCGCGCGGCACCCGGTTTCGCGTACGTGGAGAATCCCGGCGGGGCCCGTCGACCCCGCCCAAGCGAGGAAGCGTTTGGCCTTGTGGCCGGGGCACGACCGGTAGGTAGGTCGGTACCGGGTTCGCCGACGATCTCGCCATGCCACTCGCAACGGCTCCCAAGGACCGCTCCCCGTCCGGCCGGGCCATCCCCGGAGGACGAGAAGCTCCGCGCTCGTATCCCTTGCGCCCACCGGCGACCGGCGGCCGCCCGGGGGAGACGATGAGCCGGCGCCGGCCCCTCTTGGCTGCGGGCGGCGCCTTGATCGTGCTCGTCTGCGGAGGGCTCGGTGCGGTGGTCGCCGGGCGGACGCCGCGCCCGGCGGAGTTCCTCGCCGTGGCACAGTTCGTCCCGGCCGGTATGCCCGTCGCCTCCTCGGATGTCGAGACCGTATCGATGACTCCCGCTCCCGGGCTCGCCGCGATACCGCTCCGCGAGGCCGGGCAGGTGGTCGGGCGACGAGCCACCGAGCCCCTCGCTCCTGGTTCCCTGCTCGTGCCGAGCGATCTCTCGCCTCACCGGGGGCTGCCGGCCGGCAGAGCTCTCGTGGGGACGAGCTTGGCCGTCAATCAGCTGCCCGCGGAGCTCGCCGGCGGCCAGGTCGTCCTGGTCGTGCTCTCTGGGACCGGCGGTTCAGGCGCCAGCTCGGAAGCGAATTCTCCGCTGACCGCTGGCGCGCCGGACAGGCCTGCAGGATCGGTCCTGACTCAAGCGGTCGTGGTTTCGGTCTCGACCCCAAGCGACTCATCCGGACCGGCTGGCGCCGAGGCGACGACGTTCGTCGTGAGCTTGGAGGTGCCGGAGGTGGCAGCCGCAGCGGTCGCCGCCGCGAGCGCGGCGGGAGACGTCAGCCTTGCGGTCCTCGGTGGATCCAATTGACAGCCGCCCCGCCGCCGCTTCGCGCTCGCCTCGACCCATCGCTCGTGGAGAAGGCGCGCTCGCTCCGCACCGTTGTCGCCGACCTCTTGGCCGCGCGGCCGGAGCCTCGCAACGAGCTCGCCGGATCGAACCCGCCCCTCGCGAGCGACCGTCGGGAAACGGCGCGCGATCTGCTGCTCGACCTCCTCGACAGCGAGGCAGCCACACTCATAACGGCCGGCCACGAGCCCATGACTGCACTCGACGAGGCAACCGTCGTGGAGCTCGTGCTGGCGATGCTCTTCGGCCTCGGCTTGCTGCAGGCGTTCATCGACGATGAGTCGGTCGAGAACATCGATGTGAACGGGGCGGACGTGGCCTTCGTGACCTTCGCGAACGGCAAGAAGGCGCGCTTCGGGCCGATCGCGGCGAGTGACGACGAGCTGGTGGCGATGATCAGGTCAGCGGGTGCGCGCTTTGGGCTCACGGAGCGCCGCTTCGACGCGGCGCAGCCGGAGCTCGACCTGCGGCTTCCTGATGGCAGCCGCCTTTCGGCGGTGATGGCGGTCACACAAAGGCCGGTGATCGACATCCGAAGGCATCGCCTCGCTGATCACACGCTGGGCGACCTCGTGCGGCTCGAGGCGCTCGACGAGGACCTGGCGCTCCTGCTCGCTGCTGCGGTACGCGCAAAGCGCAACATTCTCATAGCCGGCGCGATGAACTCCGGAAAGACCACTCTGCTGCGGGCCATGGCCGCGGAGATCGATCAGCGAGAACGAATCGTCACGATCGAACAAGCCCTCGAGCTCGGTCTCGACCACCAGGTCGATCGCCATCCCGACTGCGTCGCGATGGAGGCTCGACTCGCCAATACCGAAGGCATGGGCGCCATCGGTATGGCGCAGCTCGTCCGCCGCTCGCTTCGCATGAACGCGTCGCGGGTCATCGTGGGCGAGGTGCTCGGCGACGAGGTCATCCCGATGCTCAACGCGATGAGCCAGGGGCGGTCAGGCTCGATGGCCACCATCCACGCCGACGACTCGGCGGGGGCGTTCCGGCGTCTGGCCGCCTACGCGATCCAAGCCCCTGAGCGCCTGCCGCTCGAGGCGGCGAACCTCCTCATCGCGGGCGCCATCCACCTCGTCGTCCACCTTGACGCCGATGAGCGCGGAAGAACGAACGAGTCGTCGTCGCCGGCTCGTCACGTCGCCTCGGTGCGCGAAGTCGTCGGCGCGGAGGGCCCGCTCGTCATCACGAACGAAATCGTGAGACCGGGGCCCGACGGGCGTGGGGTGCCGGCTGCGCCTTTGCGCGATGCCACACTCTCGCTGCTCACGGCCCACGGTTACCAACCGTCCCGCTTCGTGCCGATCGGGGTCTGGTGAGGCTCGCCCTCCTCATGTTCATCGCCTCGGTTGGCGGTGCAGGGATCTGCCTCCTCCTGGTGGGCACGCGCCGGATGTCGGACGGTCGGATCCGTGCCGCCCCCAACGGGCAAGCCGCTGCGCGCAAGCGCATGCGGGCCGGCGTGACCGCGACAGCTGCTGGGGTGGCCGCCTTCATCGTTACCGGGTGGCCGGTCGCCGCCCCGTTCACGGTGCTAGCGGTTCTCGGCCTGAGAGGGCTCGGAGGAAGAACAGCAGGCCACGTCATCGAGAAGCTGGAGGCGATCGCCTGTTGGACCGAGATGCTGCGGGACAACCTTGCGGGGGCTGCCGGTCTCACACAAGCCTTGATCGCCACGGCTCAAATCTCGCCCCGACAGGTCCGCAGTGAGGTCGGCTCGCTCGCGATCCGCCTCTCCAACGGCATGGCCGTCATCGTGGCCCTGCGGATCTTTGCCGAGGAGCTCGCCGACCCCGCAGCGGACGTAGTCGTCGCGACGCTGCTCCTGGCCGCCTCCGAACGGGCCCAGCGCCTCGGCGACCTCCTCGGCGCTTTGGCGGCGTCAACACGGGAAGAAGTCACCATGCGCGAAGGCGTGGAGGCGTCTCGCTCGGCGGCGAGGAGTGCCGTTCGGACCGTGACCGGCTTCTCGTTCGGATTCCTCGGCCTCATGGCGGTTTTCGCCCGCCCCTACCTGGCGCCCTACCGCTCATTCGACGGCCAGGTCGCTTTGGCTGTCGTGGGCATCCTCTTCGGCGTCGGCCTGTGGCTCATGGCCGTCATGGTCCGGCCGGGGCCTTCCCCGCGCCTATTCGTCCCGGAGACCTCGGGGTGACACCGCTCATCCTGCTCGGATTCGGAGCCGGGTTGGGTTTCACCACGACGTTTGCCGGCCTGCAGCACCGGCGATCGGAGCCCGGCGCCGTGGTCGTCGCCCTCGCCGCGCTCGGCACCCGGATGACGAGGCTGCGATCCTCCCCCGCCCGGGCGTCGCTCGGCCAGGACCTCGCCCTCGCCGGTCGATCGCCCGAGGCGCTCGGTGTCGTGACGGCGTTGTCAGCGATCGGCGGCACGGTCGTGCCCGCGGTGATCTATGCCGGCGCCGGGTCGCTCGGCGCCCAGGCACCGATCCCACTCGTGTCCCTCGGATGCCTCGTGGCGGGACTGGTCGGGGCGGTGACGCCATCTCTGCTCCTCCGGCGCTCCGCCGGCGCCCAACGGCAGGATCTCGTGCACTCGCTTGCCTGCTGGCTCGAGTTGGTCGCGTTGGCCCTGGCGGGAGGGATGGGCATCGAGAGCGCGCTCGGGGCCGCGAGCTCGGTTGGAGAGGGGCCTTGGTTCCGCCGTATCCGGCGCGCCCTCGATCGCGCCCGTGACGCCGGACGGTCACCATGGGACGCCCTCGACCGGCTGGGTGCTGAGCTCGGTGTCAACGAGCTCGAGGAGCTCGCTGCCAGCGTCCGCCTCGCCGGCACGGAAGGAGCTCGCATCCGTGCGAGCCTCAGCGCGAAGTCAGCCTCGCTGCGCCGCCGGCAGATTGCCGATGCCCAAGGACGCGCGAACGCCACGACGGAACGACTGTTCCTGCCCGCGATCGTGCTCATGCTCGGCTTCGTGGTGTTCCTCATCTACCCCGCCGGGGTCACGCTCTTGCGCGTGGTGTGAGTGCCCACGGAGCCGCCCGGCGGCGGTGTGGGCGGCGGCATGTCGCGGCGCACGACCACTATCGGACTCGGCCTCGTCCGATCCCCAACCGCCCGTCCACCGGGTCCGCTGCGAACGCCCGTAGCCGGGCCGACCGAAGGAGCATCTACCGTGACCGAGATCCAGGTCCTGTTGTTTCTCGTCGACGCCCTCCGTTGCCGGATGGCCGAGGCTCGGGTTGATCGAGAGCGCGGCGACGTCGCCGAGAAGGTCGTCCTCGTCGGCATCTTCGTGGCCCTGGCGATCGCAGTCGGGGTGATCATCACCAAGGCCGTCACGACCGACGCGACCAATATCTCGCGCGAGATCTCCGGTGGGAAGTGAACGGGCGGCGGCGCAGGACCGGTACGGGCGACCGTGCCGGACTCGCCGGCGACCGGGGCTCGAGCACGCCTGAGCTCGTGGTCATCCTGCCTGTTCTCGTTCTCCTCATTGGCGCCGGCGTTCAGTTCGCGCTCTGGTCGCTGGCCTCCCAGGCCCTCTCGGGCTCCGTCGATCAAGCAGGAGCAGTGCTCCGGGCCCGGGGCGGGACAAGCTCCGAGGCACGTGCCGTCGTGCTGGAAGAACTCCAGGTGTTGGCACCGGACCTTGTCTTGCATCCGACAGTTTCGGTTCTGCCGCTCGCCGGCGGAGTCGGGTCGATCTCCGCCAGCGCAGAGCTGCCGTCCTTGATTGCGGGCACTCACCTCGGGGTGTCGGCGACGTCCACCGGCCCTTATCAGCGCTTCCGAGCAACCGGATGAAGGAGCAGAGTTGCCCGCGCCGGCCGCGGCCGCGGAATCGGCAGACAATTCGCCTCGCCGACCAAGGCTCGGCAGCTGCCGAAGTAGTGATCCTCACGCCGCTTCTCGTTCTGCTCGCTCTGGTTCTCGTGATCGCCGGCCGCCTCGTCGATGCAGCGCAGGTCGTCGACGACGCGGCGCGGACCGCGGTGGAATCCGCCGTCATCGCCTCGACGCCTCAGGAGGCGCAGGTGCAAGCTGCTGCCACAGCACGCTATGAAATCAGGCACGATGGACTTCGATGCACGGAATACTCGATGGTGACCCAGGTCGCCGACTTCACCGCCGGTGGCTCGGTCTCGGTCCGTATCAGATGCCGGCTCGCACTGGTCACACTCGGGATACCGGGACTTCCGAGCTCGGTCCCGCTGTCCAGCCGAGCTTCTGCGACGATCGAGTTCTACCGGGAGTTGGGATGAGGGCCGTGGCCGGGCCGACGGGTCCGGCACGATTGAGCCGCAAATGGTCCCTCGAGCGCGGGAGCGTCACGCCATTTGTGATGCTGCTCTGCGTCGCCCTCACGGCCGTGCTGGGGCTCGTCGTCGACGGAGGTCGCGCGTTGAACGCTCGCGAGACCGCCTCCACCGAAGCCGAGCAAGCCGCCCGCGCAGGCGCCGCCCAGCTGTCGGCGACGTCGCTGCGCACCGGCGTCACGGCCTTCCAGGCCCGGCGTGCGACAGCCGCCGCCGAGCGCTATATGGCCGATTGGGGACACCCCGGCTCCGCCGTCGTCGAAGGAGCGTCCGTCGTCGCGACAGTGACCACGTTTCAAGTGCACACTCCCCTACTCGCGCTCGTCGGGATCGACGACCTCCGGGTCTCGGCCTCCGCTTCGGCGACCGCAATCGCCGGATAGTTCATGGCGATTGAGCGCGTCGCAGCGACACGTCTCGCGTGTCGCCTCAGCGGCTACGACGACGGAGAATCCCGGTCGTGCTCCGCGGGCGGCGCTTTGACATGATGGGGCCCGAAACAACCGATCTTGGGCGGTGCCTGCTAGCCGAGCCTGACTCGAAAGCCCACCCGACCGACTCCTCATCCGCAAGGCCCTCGTGCGACCCGACGTAGGAGCCGCCGTGAGTTCGCCCATCCCTCGAATGTCGAGCCACGAGTCGCAAGACGCGCCTCCGAGCTCGGCGGAGCTCGGCGCGCCTTCGAGCGTGGCGGGACAAAGCGCGGCTTTGGGGCCGGCGGAACTCGGCGCGCAGGAGAGCGCGGCGCAGGCCACGAGCATGCTCGCCATCAGCGGACTGCTCAGAGTGCAGCGTCGTTGGCTGCTCGCTTCTCATGCGCCTTTCCAAGCGGACTCCACCACGGACGGCACCGACGACCCCGACGCCCGGCGTGGCGAGACCGACCTCGGCGCCGTCCCGCCCGCCGTTCCCGCCCGGGGTGCCGCCCCCGCCGCCTCCGCCCAGTCTGCGCGGTCACCACGGACTGTCCATCTCGAGGACTCAGAGTGGAGCCGTCTGGCCCTCGGCGTGACCGCCGAAGCGCTCTCCTCCATCGGCATAGCGGCTTCTGCGGAGGTGCTCCGGCTCGAGCCGGACGCCATCACCGTGCACCTGCCAACCTCCGAGCCGCCGCGCTGGCCCTTCTCGCTCGGCCGGACTCCCCAATCGTGGACACTGCCCCGCGACTCGCGCATCATCGCCAGGCTTTCGGTCACGCCGGCAACGATGAGCGCCGCGCGAAAGGCCGCCCTGGTCACCGTGTCCGAAAGCCATGGACGGAGGATGCTCGTCGACCTCGTCGCTGCCGGCTCGACGATCCTTTCCGGACCTTGGTCAGAGATCGGCGTCAAGATCGCCGACCTCGCGATCGAGCTCGGAACCCGGCGGTGGTCCGATCTCGAGACACTGATCCTGGTCGCCTTCGGCCGCGCCACGCCTTGGATCGAGGGCGCCAAGCACGTCCCGGACTTGGCGGCTGCGCTGGACGAACTCACGATCCGATCCATGAATGGGACGACCACGACCTCGATCTGCGTCATCGTGCCGCCGTGGGCGAGCGATCCGGCTGACCCTTTGTTGGGGGAGGCGGTCCGTTTCTCTGAGGTGACTCCCGGTATCGGCGTCCTGTGCTGCGCGAGCCCGCTCGGCGCCATGTGCCACTGGGAACTGTCCGCCGACACCTCGGGCTTGCCGGCTCTCACCTTCCGCGACGGCCGTCGCATCCCCGCCCTTGAGGTCGGTGCGGGTGTTCTCGCGGACGACCTGCTGGGTGCCGAACCCCTGTCACCGAAGCCAGTGAGGTCACCGCAGTCGTCTACGAGGCGAGGGCCCACGACGTTGCCGGCCGCTTCCGGGGTCGAGGTCGCGGTGCTTGGCAGCGTGCAGATCAGCGGCGCGCCAGAGTCCTTCAGACACCGAAGAAGGCTGACCGAACTCGTCGCTTACCTCGCCATGCATCCGGACGGTGCTACGACCGACGCGTTCGCAACGGCTCTCTGGCCCGAGCGGCGGGTGCCCCTCCAGACGCTCGCAAACCGGCTCTCGGAGGCGAGAAGGGCTCTGGGCCCTGCGAGCGACGGCCGGCCTCGCCTCCGCAAGCGGGACAAACGCCATCTCATCGTCGAGTCCGAGACCGATTGGGACCGATTCCGGGACCTCGCGTGCGAGGGATGCGGCGCCGACTCGTGGCGGAGAGCGCTCGCGCTCGTCCGCGGCCGGCCCTTCGACGGCCTCGACCAGGGAGAGTGGGCCCAGCTCGAGGGATTCGGCGCCGCCATCGAGGCCTCGGTGGTCGGGGTCGCGTGTCGTCTGGGCGAACATTCACTCGGCCGAGGCAAGCCCGACCTCGCTCACTGGGCAGCGCTTCAAGGGCTGCTCGTGTCGCCATGGGACGAGCGCCTCTACCGGTTGGTGATGCGGGCGGCGGATGCGCTCGGCAATCGCGGTGGCATCGACGCCGCGCTCCGGAGTCTGGCGCTGGCACTCGAGCTCGACGGCGACCCGCTGCTCGGAATCCATCCCGAGACATCGGCGCTCTATCGAAGCCTCACCACCAGGCCGCCCGTCTAGTCGCGCCCGCAGGATCCGGGCCGCGGCTAGCCCGCTGTCGACGCGAGCTCTTTCGCCCGACGGGCAGCACTTGCGGCGAGCCCCTTGCGGCCCTGCTCGTCGTAGACGACGGCCAGCTCCTGCCACGGTCCGGGGTCGCCCGCCGCGATGCTCGCCGACTCGCGGAGCAGCGCCACCGCTCGCCCGAGCTGCTTGTCCGATGCGGCGAGGACGCCACGGCTGAACAGCACGTCCGGGTCGAACGGAGAGAGCATTTGCGCGCGAGTGAGCAGAGTCGCGGCGCGCCCGGGACGGGCCGTGAGCTCCGCGAGGGCGGCCGCGTCCTCGAGCGCTTGGAGCGAGTCCGGGTAGTCGGAGAGCTCGGTGGCGACGGCTGGGATGGCGTCGCTGATCGCCTGGTTCACCGGACGCCCGACGCCCGCCGGCAGGTTGGCCGCGACATCCTGCTCGGCGGCGACGACGAATGCGTGGCCGGCGGTCGCCTGGATCTCTCCGTCCCAGGGGCGCAATCCCTCGCTGAGCTCGAACTCGTGTTGCGCGTCTTGGTAGCGGCCGGCCGCCACATCGACTATCGCGGACCGAAGCGGTATCTCGGCGAGGGCTGCCAGCCCCAACATGATTGTCAAACCGACAAGTATCGCGGCCGTGGCGAGCCTTATGGCCCGAGCGCGCCGGAGGAATGTCTCCTCTGACCGCCCAGAGCCGCCAGCATGCGGCGCGGCTCGAGCGGCGGGCGGCTCTGCACCAGTGGGCGCTTCTCGCGGTCCGGCCGGCGGTATTGCGACGAGCGCCCCTCCGAAGAAGGCGGCGAGCGGGGTCGTGCCCGGAGACGTAAACGCGAACGCCAAGACAACGCCATAGCCGGCGAGCCCGACCCACATCCCCGCGAAGGCGGCGTTCTCGGCAAGCGAGGGTTGTCGAGAACGCGCACGGCGGCCTCGCCACATGACGGCGGCGGCGAGAGCGACCGCCAGCGCGGCGAGTGGGATGCCTCCATCCGCAGCGGCTTGGAGTACCCAATCGTGCGGGCTGTCGGGAGGATTGGCCGGGCCGACCTCGGTCTGCCACCTTCGACTGTGCTCCGGTGCGATGGCGTCGAGATACCCGCTCGGCCCCACGCCGATGAGGGCATGGTGGGAGACGAGGTGCAGCGTCTCGTTCCACAGCAGCGTCCGTCCAGAAACGGTGCCCTCAGCAAGCGGGCTTGTCTCAAGTACCCGGCCGCGCGTTGCCGGAACTGAAAACGCCGCCGCGACGAGAGCGACGCCGGCCGCGGCGAGCAGGAGACGGGCGCGCTTCGACGGCCCGATGGCCATAAGCATCACCACCACGACGACGGCGCCGAGGAGGGCGCCTCGCGAGGCGGAGAGCACGACGATGATGGCCGAGGCGACTGCCCCGACGGCGCACCACGGGTCCCGGGCCCGCGAGGCGACGGCGGCGAACGGTCCGAGGAGGAGGACGCCGAGGGCTCCCTCGTCACTGGCGTTACCGAGCAGCGAACCGGGACGGGCCACATCGGTCGGAAGCGGCCGGAGACCGAACGCCTCGAGCACAGCCTCGAGCGAGACCGCCACGGCCATCACGGCGAGAGCGTGCAGCCACCACGGGACGGCGCCGCGCCGGCGGGCAGGCCCGAGCAACCAGGCGCCCGCCGCGCCTGCAGCGATATAGACCGGCAGCACGAACACGCCCTCGTAGCGGGGGCTCCGCCCAACCAAGGCAGCAAGCGGAGAAGTGCTGGAGAGGGTCGCTAAGGCGAGGATTACGGTCCCGACCCCGACGAGGGCGACGATCGGGCGCGGCAGCCGGCCCCGACGTGGACAAAGTGTCGCCAGCGCCGCAGCGGCCGCCACGACGGCGAGTTTGGGAAAGACGAAGCGGTCGAGCGCCCTCGGCAGGAATGCGGCCGGCGCAACCGCGACGAGCAAGAGGGCGATCCGCTCCGGGCGTGAAAAGCTGATCTGCGCGGTCGGAACGGAGGGTGCCACGACATCGGCTCGAGGCTCCGGCGGCACGGACTCAGTTTGGCCCAACCTGCGTCGCGGGGCCGTCTGCCGGCGCCCGCACGACTCGCAGCAGACTTGGCACGCGTGCGGAGGGCTGGCGCCTCGAGCGGCCGTGCCGCTATGTTCGGTACGTGGGGCCAGGGCGCGGTCGAGCGCTGGCCGGTGCACCATGGCAGCAAGGCCTAGCGGGGGGGGTAGCAGAGATGCAGGCAGATCACGCCGCGTCGGGATCCGCACCGCGACCGGACGATCCTTGGGGTCTCGAGTCCGAGCGGCAGGACGACCAGGTTCGCCGGGGACTCGGTGCGGGTACTGCCGAACGGGTCAGCTGGCGAAGGATCACTCTTCGCGCTACCCCGGTCGCTCTCGCTGCCGCTCTGCTCGCGCTGGTGGTCCCGGTCACCGTCGCGGCATCGAGCACGCGTCCGGCCGTCCTTCCTCATGGGATCAAGGGAATTCCCATCAACACCGGTGAAACGGGAGCGCTCTACTCGTCGCTCGAGCCGCTCGGGGCCTCGACCGGCGGCGTGGTGCTGCTCGAACAGAAGCGGCTCGGCAACGGTGCCCTCAACGCGAGCGGCGAGACCTACTACACCGTGGCGGCAGGCGGATCGACCCTGAAGGCGTTCGCGCCACCGGCGCCGGCCCTCCCTCAGGAGGAGAGCGTCGTCGGGTCGATGGCGATCGAGGAGTACGCGTCGACCCGCAGCGGCGACAAGCTTCTCTGGCGCGATCTTGCTAACGGCAGGTCGGGAAGCACTGCGGTTCCGAAGGACGACTCCTGGGTGGGCGCGACGCCGACCGGATGGCTCCTCGAGCAGCCGGGGGCGTCGGGAACCAAGTTGGTCGACTACGACGCCGCGACAAGGAAGTCGACAACCCTCGGCTCGTTCAAAGAGCTGCTGAGCCCGGTTCCGGGGATCGACGGCGTCGTGCTGGAATCAGTGAGTACAAAGGAATCGCTCGAATACATCACCTACTCGCCGGTCGCGACCCACACGCTCATCGCCGACACGAGCGGGGCCTCCTACTCCTGCACGTCGTTGACGACAAATGCCGTCGCGTGCACGGCGTACGACTCGAGCACCAGCACCTACACCGTCGAGCGCCTGCCATTGCCGAGCGGCAAGGGTGCCGTCAAATTCAAGCTGGCCAAGGGACTCTTCATCTCTCCGGTGGTGACGCCCAAGGCTACGGCGTGGCTGAACTGCGGTACGGGCAAGACCTGCACGCTCGAGCGGCAGAAGTCCTCTGGCGGCAGGCCCGTGGCCATCAAGCTGCCCAAAGTCATGGGTGGCAACAATGGGCTCTTCGCGAGCGGTGACGACTTCATCTACGGACCGATGGGAAACGGCTCGGCTGCGGGCGGACTGCTCGCTCTCACCGACACGTCGTCGAAGCCGACACACCTCGTGAGTGCCCCCCAGTCGCCACTCAACGCCGCCGCTCTCTCGCTCAGCTCGAAGTCGATCGCCTGGGCGGACAGCTCGAGGCCGGGCCTCGCTGTTTACACGCGCTCGATCGGCGTCTCAGGACGTGGAGTCGCCTTCGGCGCGCCGAAGCTGCTCGCCGAGTCCGGGTTCGTGGCGACCGACGCGAGCGCGTTCGGCCTCAGCCTCTCGAACGTCGGCAACGAGGTGGCCTTCAGCAGCTTCGGCAAGCAGCCTTCGGCTGACCCCGTAGGCCTCAAGCTCGACGACAACGGAAGGATCAGGCAGATCTCCAACGACCTCGCCGGCAATGCCACGGGCTACAGCCCGACCGTCGGCCCGGCGGTGACGATCGCCGGCAATTTCGTGCTGTTCGAGACGCAGTCGGAACACTTCAGCCTCTACGACGTGACGACGGCTCACGCCTGCTCCCTTTCCCCGGGAAACGCCGACTATGCGCTGGGCGACGCAACGGCCGGGGCCAAAATGCTCTATGTGACAAAAAGCGGCGGCGTGTATGAGCAAGAGCCGAGCTGCACGTTGACAACGTCCGGCAAGATCGCCCCGCCGCTCACCAAACCGGGCTCCGCGGTGTACGACGTCACCGGACTCGGAATCGCCGGGGACTACATCGTCTGGGGATACGACTTCAGTGCCGGCTCCGGCAGCGGCTCGGTAGCGTCCTGGATCAACGTGACCGGAGGTGGTGTGAAGAACATCGGCGACCCGACCCAGGTCATCGCCCTTGTGCTCTCGACCTCCGACATCGGCGTGACGACGGAGTCCAACAGCGTCACAGAGCTTCACGCAGTCAGCCTGCCGACCGGGGCCGAAAGCATCCTCACCACCGACAGCTACGACCTGAGCATGGGCGACGGTGTAGCGGCCTGGATCAGCCTGAAGTCGTCAGTTCCCTTCGCAGGCAAGGTCTGAGCCGCCCGAGCTGAGTATTCTTGGCTGCTTGCTTGCCTTTGCGGTTCTACCGACCTCGAGCGAAGGGCCAACGTGAGCGCCGTCGAATCACACCTCATCCGCAGCGTCTCGGACATCGACCTGTCGAACCTCGAGGTGTTTGTGGACGGTGCGCCCTGGGATGACTTCGACTACCTGCGCCGGCACGCGCCGGTGCACTGGAACCCCGAGCCGGCCCCGAACCACGGCTTCTGGTCGATCACCCGCCACGCCGACGTGCTCGCGGTCGACCGGGACGCGGCCACATTCTCCTCCGAGCGGGGCGCCGTCGGGCTCGAGGAGCTCGACGACGAGCAGCTCGAGAGCCGCAAGTCCATGATCGACATGGACGGGGTCCGCCACGCCGCCCTCCGTCGACTGCTGCAGGGCGACTTCACGCCCCGCAGTCTCGACGGATACGAGACGTTTCTGCGCGGACTCACGGCGACGACGCTCGACGCCGCCTTGGCCAAGGGCGAGTTCGACTTCGTGACCGAAGTCAGCGCAGACTTCCCCATCCGGGTGTTGGCCCGTCTCCTCAGTGTGCCCGACGACGACACCGACATGCTCATCCATTGGGGAAATAAGATGTTCGCGAATACCGACCCGGACTACACCGACGTCCTCGCGGACTCACCGGAGAGCGAGCCGTATCGCCTTCTGCCGTTTCGCAGCCCGGCCGGGCAGGAGGCCTTCGACTACGGCCGGCGCCTCGCGCTCGAGCGCCGGGGTGGCGCCGGCACGGACCTCGTGAGCAAGCTCGTCAACCAGACGCCGCGCGACGGCATACCACTCAGCGATCGCGACTTCGACAACTACTTCGTGCTCCTCATGGTCGCCGGCAACGAGACCACCCGTCATGCCATCAGCCACACCATGTTGGCGCTCGCCACCGACAAGAATCAGTTCCACCTCCTGAAGGAGCGGCCCGCGCTGATCACGGTTGCCGTGGAGGAATTCCTCCGATGGTCGACGCCGATCTACCGGTTCCGGCGCACCGCCATGCGCGACGTCGAGATGAGGGGGCAGAAGATCCGCGACGGGGACAAGGTCGTCATGTGGTTCGCTGCGGCGAACCGGGACGAGACCGTGTTCGAGGACCCCTACCGTTTCGATGTGACCCGGTCACCGAACGAACACCTCACCTTCGGCAAGGGCGGACCGCATTTCTGCCTCGGCGCTTGGCTGGCACGCCTCGAGCTCCGCGTGATGTTCGAGGAGCTGCTCGCTCGCGTCGACGACGTCGAGCTCACCGGTACTGTCGCGCATGTGCGCTCCAACTTCATCAACGGCATCAAGTCGATGCCGGTCCGCGTCTCGCCCACCTAGCCGTCATGGGTCTGCCGCTTCTCGTGATCCAACATGAACCTGACAAGGGACTGGGGGTCCTCGAGGCACCGCTGCGCCTGGCAGGAGCAGAGCTGGACATCCGCTTCGCTGGTCGTGATCCACTGGAGATTGCCGATCATGTCGGCGTCATCGCACTGCCGGGGGCGGCCAATCCTGTCGACGCGACCGCAGCGGTCTCGGCGACCCGGTCGAGCCTGCGTGACGCGCTCGACCGGGAACTGCCGATCCTTGGCATCTGCCTGGGCGCCGAGCTCCTGGCCGAAGCAGCTGGAGGCAAGACTTTCCCTTGCCGCGCCGAGTTCGGCTATTGGCCCGTATCGCTCACCGACCAGGGCGCCATCGACCCGATTCTGACTGGCCTGCCAGCCCGGTTCGAGGCTTTTCAGGCCCACGGCTACGCCGCCGAGCTCCCGCACGAGGCGATCGCGCTCGCTCATTCCGAGAACGTCTTGCAGGCCTTTCGCATCGGCAGCTGTGTCTGGGGGGTGCAGTTCCATCCCGAGCCGACCGTGGACATGATCACCTCCTGGATCCGCGCCTTCGGTCCGGTCATGGAGGGTCATGGCGTCAACCTCGAGAACCTGGCCGCCCAGGCCCAACGCGACGTGCCGGTCTGGTCGGGCCTCGGGGGAGGTATCGCACAGCGATTTGTCCAGATGGTCGGACGGGTTCGGCGATAGCCTCGGGCCGGCCGGCGCCGGGAGCGGCGGGTCGACAACCGTGACGGAGGAACCGTGGGGATACTGGACGGAAGGCGCATCCTCGTCACCGGGGTGCTCACCGATGACTCCCTCGCCTTCGGCGCCGCCCGCCTTGCTCAGGAGGAGGGTGCGGAGGTAGCGCTCACGGGCTTCGGTCGTGGTCTTTCGCTGACGACCCGCATCGCTCGGAAGCTCCCCGCCCCGGTCGAGGTCTACGAGCTCGACGTCACGGTCGCCGAGCAGGCTGAACGAGTCGCCGACGAGCTCGAGAAGCGGTGGGGCGGCCTCGACGGTGTCGTCCATGCCATCGGCTTTGCCCCGGAGAGCTGCCTCGGCAATGGCGTCCTGCCCGCCGGCTGGCAGGACGTGGCGACCGCCTTCGAGGTGTCGACCTACTCGCTGAAGGTCCTCGCGGCAGCCTTCGCTCCAATGCTCAGCCGGGCAGCAGCGGGAGGCTCGATCGTGGGATTCGACTTCGATGCCACCGTTGCCTGGCCGGGCTATGACTGGATGGGCGTCGCGAAAGCCGCACTCGAGTCGCTCGCCCGTTACCTTGCCCGAGACCTGGGCCCGAGCGGCATTCGTGTCAACCTCGTCGCCGCGGGCCCGATACGGACCTTGGCGGCCAAGTCGATCCCCGGTTTCGAGCATTTCGAGAACGTGTGGGATTCGCGGGCCCCGCTCGGCTGGGACGTCCGGGATTCCGAGGCGGTCGCCCGTGCCTGCGTAGCGCTGCTGTCGGACTGGTTCCCGCGGACGACCGGGGAAATCGTCCACGTCGACGGTGGCTTCCATGCCACCGGCGTCTGACCGCTGCACCAAGCGCCGGGCAGGTGGACGCGGGTCCTTCGACCAAAGGGGACGCCGTCACCGGTGGGGCTGGTCGATCGACGATCAGTAGCCCTGGGTCGGTAGCACCGGCGTCGCCGCAGCAGTTGTGGCCGACGCGCTGGCCAGATACCAGTAGACACCTGCGGAGAACATGATGCCCTCGCCGTTCGACTGCTTGGACCCCGTGTCGCCCGAGTACACGTACACGGGGTAGGAGTTGTAGGTCAGCTGGTACTTGGTGACGGTCGAGCTCAGTTTGCGGGCGACCGTTCCCAGCTTGCCCTTCACGCCGGCGCCGATCGAGGGGTGGCTCCCCTTCGCCACGTACATTGGGAACCAGAAGCTCAGGCACCCGCCCGTGCAGTGGAGCTTTCCGCCAACTTCGTCTTGGAGGACGTAGAGCGAGAACTGCTTGGAGTTTCCGAGCACACCGGGGTAGCTCGGGACGTTGATGTCCTCGAGCACCGAAGCGGGAACGGTCGCCTGGGTCACCGGCGTCTTCGCGGCCGTGGTCGCGGACGCGCGCAGCAGGTACCAGAAGACGCCGGCCGCGAACTTGACGTGCTCGCCGTGCGACTGCTTCGGCCCCGTGTCGCCCGAGAAGGTGTAGACGGGATAGCTGTTGAAGGTGAGCTGGTACCTGGTGACCTTCTTGCTCAGTTTGCGTGCAACCGTCCCCAGCTTGCCCTTCACGCCGGCGCCGATCGAGGGGTGGCTCCCCTTCGCCACATACAACGGAAACCAGAACTGCAGGCACTCGCCCGTGCAGTGGAGCTTTCCGCCGAGCTCGTCGTGAAGGAGGTAGAGCGAGTGGCTCTTCGAATTCCCAAGCACACCGGGATACTTCGCGACGCTCATTTCCTGCAGCACCGGCGGCGCCTTGCGGGCGGTGGCCGACGCGCTCGCGCCGAGCGATGGAAGAACGCCGGAGACGGCACCGATACTCAGCACCGCACCACCGACGAGCGCACCGAGTCTGCGACGACGAGGTGAAGTGACCTTGGAGACAAACTGCATGAAAGATCCTCCTGGAGGTTCTCTGGGGCGCTGTTCGGCGTCCCGGGCTCAGCGGGTGTTACGGTCCGGATCCTCGAAGGGATTGCCGCGGGCATGGATTCGCGGGTCAGCCGCTCGAGCCGTCCGCGCTTCCGCCGGGCGGCCTATCCTGCGCCGTGTGCAAGTCGTGTTCGTCCATGGAGTCCCCGAGACGCATCAGGTCTGGGATCGGTTACGGGGGAACCTTTCGGGCGACGACCACCTCGCGCTGAGCTTGCCAGGGTTCGGTTGCGTGCTGCCGGACCGTTTCGAACCGTCGATGGAGTCCTACGCCGATTGGCTCATCGTCGAGCTCGAGCGTCAGGACGAGCCGGTCCACCTTGTCGGCCACGACTGGGGTGGCATCCTCGTCCTGCGTGCCGTCAGCCTGCGACCGGATCTCGTCGCGAGTTGGGTGACCGACGCCGCGGGGGCAGCGGACCCTCGTTTCGCCTGGCATCCCCTCGCAAAGATCTGGCAGACCCCAGGCGAGGGTGAAGGGTGGATGGACGCGCAACTTTCCCTCAGTGATCAGGACCGTACGGCCGCACTCGCTCGGTTCGGCGTGCCCGAGGCGGACGCCCTTGTCATGGTCGAGGCATTCGACCGCACAATGGCAGACGCGATCCTGACTCTCTACCGGTCCGCAGTCTCGGTGCACGAGGACTGGGGCGCCGATTTCGCCGACATTCCCGCGCCTGGGCTCGTCCTCGCACCTCCCGACGACCCCTACGCTCCAGGCCGCGGAGCCGAGCGGGCGGCCGAGCGCTCAGGCGCCCGACTTACCCGGCCGCACGGCATCGGCCACTGGTGGATGCTCACCAACCCGGAGGCCATGGCGAGCCTGCTCCAGGAGTTCTGGTCAAGCGTCGCCTGACCAGCGCCCACGCAAGGCGCGGTAGTGTCGGTCGGCTCCCCTTGGGCGGCGGCCGGTTCACTCGGCCGGCTCTCGGGGGAAGGCGCCCGATCGGGCGGCGTGGCCGAGTGGTTTAGGCAAGGGCCTGCAAAGCCCTCTACCCCAGTTCGATTCTGGGCGCCGCCTCCCAGTTCAGAGGCACTTTTTCGCAAGAGTAGAAACTCGGGATCCCGTGTGGATCCCGTCGGATTTCTACGGACGAATGGAAACCACGGCGGCCTTCGGCGAATCGCCGGCCGAGGCTATGACCGAATCCACTTGTCGATAGTTGGAGGGAGAGAACCAGAAGGAGATTGGCGGATTCACTTGGCGGGCAGGCTCGACCTGTTAGATGATCGGCCGGCGGACAGCCATCAGGGGCACAACCCACGAGTGGAATGAGTTGTCAACCCCAGTACCAGTCGTTCAGCGCAATCGGCGAATGAGGGGCCCCCGACCGTTGGTCGGATTCCAGCACCCCAAGGCGAACCCTCTGATGGTCAGGTGTCCGAGCTATGCCAGTCGATGCCATACGAGCGCACTCGTGGCCGCTTCACCAACCTCGATGTCGCGGGAGAAACCAGCTCGCCGACGATCAATTCAAGGAACGGCCGGCTGCCACGATAAACGGGTTCGAGTTCGCGGCCAATTCGGCAAGGATCGCCTTCATCGGAGAGAGCACGACCGTCTCGTAGACGTCCTTATGGGCAGTCCAGTAGACGTTGGAGTTGTCGGCTTCGAGACCTTCGTAGAACTCCAGGGCCTCGGCGGGCCAATTGCGGAACATCTTCGTCTTCGTGCTCATCGGTTGGTGTGCGCGGACGGTCGGTGCAGACTCATGCGACCGAACTGTCAGTCGCCGCAGCGACTACCGGAACCGTGACGTCGGCCTCGGCGGGGTGGCGTCTCGGGGTGAGCCCGAGGGAGACAACAACAGCGGCGGCGCACAGGGCGACGGCGACCCACCACAGCTCGTAGAAGCGGCTGGGATCCCCGGTGACTTCCGCCTTCCCGAGGACCACGACCAGAATCGACGCGCCGAAGACGCCGCCGAACTGGCGGCCGCTGTTGACCACGGCGCTGCCGGTGGCGCTCTGCTCAGGCGGTAGGTCGACGGTGGCTGACCCGATGATGGTCGGGACGGTGAAGCCCAAGCCGAAGCCGATCACCACCCAGCCAGGCAGGATGGCTGCGACGTAGCTGTGGACACCGTGGTGGAGCGTCAGGATCATGAGTACCTGGCCCACAGCGCTGAGGACGAATCCGGAAGCGACCACGGCTCCGATCGGGAACCGCTGGTGCAAGCGTGGGGCGATGAAGGACCCTCCGAGTACGGCGGCCGGCATGGGCGCGAGGGCGAGTCCGGTGGTAATGGTAGACCAGTGCCACGACTGTTGGAGGAAGAGGCTGAGGCCGAGGAGCTGTATCCCTAGGAGCGCCCCCGCGATGACAATGGCGATGTTCGAAGCGCTGAACGCCCGGCTCCGGAAGATCTTCAGGTCGATTACGGGTACCGAGGCACGCCTGGTGCTCACGACGAAGGCTACGGCGGCGGCAACGGCCACCACCCAGCTCCCAATGATCTTGGCCGATCCCCACCCCCAGGAGGATCCGTTGAGCAAACCAAGGGATATGGCGCCGACCGTGACGACGATCATGAGGCTCCCGAAAAGGTCGGGCATGCGCGTCGTGCGATCGTGGCGGACGTTGGGGATCATCTTCCAGGTTACGAGGACGGTAACGATGCCGATGGGGAGGTTGATGACAAAGATCCACCTCCAGCTCAGCGCGGTGAGCAACCCTCCGACTACCGGGCCGATCGCGCCGGCTGCTGCGCCACTCACAGTCCACACTCGCACGCCTCGTTTGACTCGGTCCGGTGGGAGCGTCGTCAGGACGAGACCGACACTGGCCGGGATGATCATGGCGGCGCCGACCGCCTGCACGCACCGGAACCCTACAAGGACCCACAAGTCGGGGCTTACCGCACAGGCCACACTCGCTACGGTAAAGACGGCCAACCCGAGGATGAAGGTGGCCTTGCGACCGTACTTGTCGGCGAAGCGGCCGGCGGGGATGAGGAGCGCCCCGAAGAAGAGGGCGTAGGCGTTGAGCACCCAAGCAACGTCGGAGAGCGAGGACTGATAGTGCAGACCCACGCCGATGTCGTGAAGGGCGACGTTGACGACGAAGAGGTCGAGCAGAGCCATCACGTTGGCTAGGGACAGCGTGGCCAGCACGATTCCGGAGTGGCCGTGCTGCGTCTCGATAGACGGGGAATCTGTCAACGCATCTCTCCTTGGAACTCGTGAAGTGGGCTGAAGAGGGCATTGGACTTCGTGACCCCGCGGTTAGCTCCGGCCACGTACGGTCATCTCTCCGGGAACGGGCAGGACGCGGACGCGGATCGCACGGGCTTCGCTCTGCTTCTCCTGGATCTTTGAAGTGTTTGCGCGAATGTCTTTATCTGATAAAGCGGTGGATGGCCTCGTTGGCGTGGTCCTGGAATGACGCGTTGGCCAAGTCGGGGAAGATGTCGGTTTGATCGACCATGGGACCCTTCATCTTGCCGGCCGCGCTGGCGTAAAACGTGCCGCTGGACAGGTTCGGGTCGGTGACACCGTCTACAAATCGCTTCGCGCCCACGTCCAGTTCATGGGAGATGCCCAGGTGCGGCATCACGTACTTGACCGCCATCCGGAACGGCAGCGCAAGGTCGTTGGGTGCTTGGGTGCCGGTGGTGTTGCCGGGGCTCACACAGACGAATCGGCGGTCGGGATATTGGCGGGCCAGGTAGGCCATCCACAGGATGCCGATCAACTTGGCCTGTCCATAGGCCAGATTGACGTCAGGCTTGCGGTCAGCGAAGTAGGTGCCGTCGATAACAGTGGCGAGCTCGTCGGCGGAGTTTGAGGCGAACGACGGCCGTTTGAACCCCATTTTTGGAATCCCCCGGGCTGCTTCGCTTCCGGCGAAGACCGCCACCTCGCCGAGTCGATCCTCGGTCAGGAGCGCCTCGAGGAGGACAACGTGGCCAAGGACATTCTGGGCGAACATGTAAGTGGCTCCGTCAGCCGTCACGGCCATGGGCGTCTTGCCGCCCATTCCACCGGCGTTCATCACCAGTGCATCGATCGATCCATTGACGCCGGCCAGGCCCGCACGGACCGAGCCCGGATCGGCGACGTCCATGAGAACGATGTCGAAGATGCGCCGGCCGGTCGCGGCTTCGAGCTCGGCCTTCGCCGTTGTCGCCCGGCCTTGGTTCCGGCACGCCAGGTAGATGCGGGCGATCTCGGGACGTGACGCCAGTTGTCGGGCGATTTCCTTGCCGATCCCGACGTTGGCGCCCGTGATCAGCACGCTCTTTTCTGGGAGTGTGCTCATTGGTATGTCCTCTCACTTTCTGTGGGTCTAGTCAGGCTGGCAGCCCTTGGCGCGTTGCGTGAGCCGGTGCTCCGTTGACGAGTCACGCGGCCCTTCTTGATCACGGGCTCTGCTGCCACTGCTGCACCGCTGACTTTGGACGTCAGATTCCAACCGAAACAAAGGGGACTTAGGCGGATCCGCCGACCATTACTTCTGGGATGGCGATATGGTTGATGCTGAGCCGCCTCGATCAGCTAGGGAGGCCGTCGAGCAAGCTGAAGCGGGCATCCATCGCGACGCCTCGGACATCGATCAGCTGCTGATATTCAGGCGAGTTGTACCAATCGAGCGCCGTCTCATGGTCGGGAAACCGCACGAGTGCCCCTGAAGTGAGCGAGCCATCGCCGTGCAGGAATTCCCAGTTACCGGCGGCGAGAACCTCTCCCCCGTGCTCCTTGGCCGTCTTCCCAGCGTTGGCGCTGTATTTCTCACGGTAAACATCCGGGTCCTTGATTGTGAATTCGACAACTACGTATGCGCTCATGTGGATCCTCCTTATTGGTTGGTTTGTATCAACGATCTGGGTCTTCACACTCAGGTGACGCGACCGGTGTCAGGTCGCTACCCGGCCCCCATCGACCGCGAGCGTGATGCCGTGGATGAAGCTGGCGTCGTCACTGGCGAGGAAGACGATCGCCGCAGCGAGTTCCTCGGGCTCAGCGACGCGACCTGCTGGTGCTAGTGCTGCGAGCTGATTCACCATCTCGTCGGGGACACCTTCCATCATCGGGGTGCGCGTCGGACCGGGAGCAACGGCGTTGACCCGAACACCACTCGGGCCGTATTCGGCGGCCCAGGCTTTCGTCAACAGTTCGAGCGCCGCTCGGCTGGCGCCGTACAGAGACATGCCGGCCTGCCCAAAGCTCGCGACCATCGTGGAGACGTTGACGATCGAGCCCCATCCGCGTTCGGCCATGGCTGGCGCCAGTGACGCGACGAGGAAGAACGGAACCTTGACGTTCAGTGCAAAGGTCTCGTCGAACTCTG
>Ga0182015_10001251_pt1 | contig 34251 bp, 19 predicted proteins | sample 712P3MmetaG_FD_120478 | JGI IMG/M metagenome (GOLD analysis project Ga0182015, IMG submission 120478) | Permafrost microbial communities from Stordalen Mire, Sweden - 712P3M metaG | ecosystem: Environmental > Terrestrial > Soil > Wetlands > Permafrost | place: Sweden: Stordalen | collected...
TACGCGGCTCGCGCATTTTTCTGACCGGCGGAACCGGCTTTTTCGGCTGCTGGCTGGTTGAGAGCTTTTGTTTTGTAAACCATCTACTCGGCCTGGGGGCTGAGGCCACCATACTGACGCGTAGCCCTGAAGCATTCGCCCAAAAGTGTCCGCATCTGGCATCGGACACCGCCGTGACACTTCAGGCCGGTGATGTACGCAGCTTTTTGTTCCCCGAGGGAGAATATAGATACGTCATCCACGCGGCGACCGACGCCACTGCGAAGCAGGCTGCTGAAGCCCCTCTGGAGATGCTCTCGACGATCATTGCCGGCACCGAACACACTCTTGAGTTTGCGGACACGCACGGGACCGGAAAATTTCTTCTGACGAGTTCGGGCGCAGTCTATGGGAAACAACCCCCCGAGATGACGCACGTTCCAGAAAGTTATGCGGGAGCGCCTGATCCAGTAAACCCGGCCAATGTGTATGCTGAAGGGAAACGGACTGCCGAACTCCTTTGTGCGCTTTATCAGAAGCGGGACCGCCTCGATTGCAAAATTGCGCGCTGCTGGGCTTTCTGCGGTCCGCATCTTCCCCTCGACCAGCATTTCGCCATTGGGAATTTCATCGGCGATGTCCTTGCGGGCGGGCCGATTCAGATTCAGGGTGACGGAACACCCAGAAGATCTTATTTGTATGCCGCCGACCTGGCCGTGTGGCTCTGGACAATATTGCTTCGGGCACCAGCGCTCGTGCCTTTCAATGTGGGGTCAGCCCGTGACGTGAGTATTCTGGAGTTGGCGCAGACGGTCGCTATGACTCTCAACCCGCAGACGGAAATCCGTGTCGCTCGACAAATTGTTCCCGGGGCAGCACCGCTCCGCTACGTTCCCTGCGTGGATCGTGCCCGCGCAGTGCTCGGGCTGCGCCCGACCATCGGGCTCGAGGAAGGTATCCGCCGGACCGCAAGGTGGTATGAAAAATGAGATGCCTCTCGCCCCAACGCGTGTCGGGCGCGGGAATCAGTTACCGGCTTGGGGACTCGTGATCTGTGTCAAGCGATCGCCGCCTCCCGGGCTTTTCCCGGGAACCTCGGATTTCTCGTGCTGGCTGCCATGCAATAGATACTTCGACAACGTGATGAAGCCTTTGAGATTGCGCTGCAACTCGCGGCGATCCGTTAGCGACTGCTTCAGCTTGTAGACAAGATAGGGGGGGTTGAGATAAAAACTGCGCCGCGCCCGGTCGCAGAAGCTAACCAACTGCTCGTGCGTAATATTAGGAAGATTGACGACGCTGTTGTGGAGTCCGTCTTTGGTCAGCCAGGCACCCCAGTCCTCGATCTGAATGTAATTCCGATCCTTGGCGTCCTGATATGCGGTTGTGCCGGGATAGACCATTATCGGAAAGAACTGGGCGGTATCGGGTCGCAATTTCTTCGCGAAATTCAGGGTCTTCTCCATGCTGGCCGGCGTTTCGTTCAGATTTCCGACCATGAAGCAGCCATGCACCATGATGCCGGACTCATGGCATCGGCGGACGAAGCGATGGGCCTCTTCGTGATACTTCGCATCGCGACGGTCATCATTGTTCTTCTTCATGCCATTGATGACTTCTACATCGCCACTTTCGAACCCGACACAAAATAATCGGGCGCCTGCCTTGTGCAGGGTTGAGAGCAGTTCACCTTCCGCACCGATGTCAGCGCGGCAGTTCGCGTCGAATGGCAGCTTATTGCCACGGCGGATCAACTCCTCGGCCAGTTCCATGGTGCGCGGTTTGCTGATGATGAAGGTGTCGTCCTCCAGCATGACGGTCTTAATTTCGCGCATCTCGCGGGAGACGTAATCGAACTCGTCGGCGACGTTGGCCACCGAGCGATAGCGCATTCTGTGCCCGCTGAACGTCTGCGGGTAAACACAAAACGAGCAGTGATAGGGACATCCGCGGCTGGTATCGAAGACCACCAGCGGCCACAGGGAGTGGCCATAGAAGTAGTCTGGTGTATGCAGAAAACGCTTATAAACTTCAGAAACGAAAGGCAGTTCGTCGAGATTCTCAATGGCCGGGCGCGGAGGATTGGTGACAATTTCCCCGGTCGGCTTTCGGCGCCAGACTAACCCGTCGACTGTGGAAAGGTTGGCGCCGCAGGACTTCGCGGCTAGCCAGTCACGAACGGTGTACTCATATTCGCGTATCGCGACCGCCTCCAGCGAAGCAGACATGGCAAGCGTTTCCTTGGGTAGTGCCGACACGTGACGCCCGACCAACAACACATGCAGAGAAGGCTTGGCAGCGACCAGAGATTCGATGACGCTGACATCATTGAGAATGCTGGGCGTGCAAGTATCGCAGACCACAGCCTCGATATTCTTAGCTGCGATGCGGTCGCTGACCGCCTGCACGGAGTAGCCTGCGGCAGGGGAATCGACCAAATCCACGTCGTGGCCGTCCTTGATCGCAACTCCGGCCGCCGTAGCCAGCCACTTAGGGTAATACAGGGTTCCACTCTTAGTGACGGCGGGACTGCGTTGCTCGCGGGAAAAGCGAGGGTGAAAGGGTGGATTCAAGAACAAAACGCGCATTGTGTCTGAAGTATAACAGACCTGTGTTGAAGTACAGGTGTTACTTTGGGATACCGGGAAAAGTACAGGTGGAATTATGCCGCAGACGGCGCAATCCCAGCCTGCGATCATGCGATTATGCCCGTTCTTGTTTTCCTTTCCAGTAATGCTTGATTGCTTCCAGCCGTCGGCGATTTTCTGGGACCTCAAATGTCTGTTCCAAGCCTTGGCGAACAATGATCCAAAACACGGCGACAAAGAAGGCAAGAATCGTCATTCCAATTACAATCAGGGTGCGGTGCGGAGACGAGTGTTTATCAGGCGGTACGGCAGCGTCTACAACTTGGACAATCTCGCCTTCCCGCGCCTCGTCAAGTTTGGCGAGTTCCAGTTCTTTCGCCAGCAACTCAAAAACAGTTTCGTTGTATTTCAGGTCACGAAGCCGGCGAATATACTCCATACCCGCCTCCGTCACCCTTCCCTTAGAGAGGACAATGCCTGACCCGGTATCGTGCTGCGATCCCGCTATCTGCTGGAGTTGCGACTGCAGGGCATCGAGTTGCTGCTTCGCCACGATGAGATTCGGATTATCTTCGGCGGCGTAAGATTTCATGCTTTGAATTTGGACTTCCTTGGCCACGACTTGTGCGCGCAAGACCGCGGCCGATTCGATCAATGATCGTGCCTGACTGTCAATCTGCAAAACGCCAGTAGATTGTTGCGTCTTTCTCATCGCCTCTTCGGAGACCGTGAGGTCGTCCTTAGCCTGCTGCAACTCACGGTCGAAAAACAAGCGGCGGCGAGCCGCTTCCGTTATGGCCAGTGACGCAGACAACTTTCGGAATTCGTCGACGTAGCCATTTGCCAGTTCGGCTGCGCGCTTCGGGTCGCCATCCTCGACGGAAACGCGGATCAGGCCATCCTTACTACCGGCAACCGCCGTCATACGGCGCTCGAACTCCTGTCGCGCGTCTGACATTCGCTTTTCGCGGTACTCCGCCATCAGGCCGAAGCGCTGGATCATTGCGTCCTCAACTGTACGGCTGGTCAGCAAAGAGACGTACATATCGGCCGGGGTCTTGAGGCCCAAGCCGCCGGCGAGGGAGGTGAGCGCTCCCATATTTCCAATTTGTCCCAACAAGGCTGAGGCCATGGAGGAACTTTGTTGGGGAGGCATCAGCACGACCTTTGCCTCGTATCGGACCGGCAGCAAGAGAGCCATCAGGATCGCTAACGCGGCCGCGCCCAACACGAAGCGGATGATGAAGCGTTTGTGCGCTACGAGAAGGACCGTGATATCAAGCAGCGAAATCTCGGTTTGCGCCCGAGACGCGCTTTTTTCGGTCGCAACGGGGTCGGCCTCGATAAAAGTGTCTGTGTGAGTTGCCACTGTAAGATTATGACACTGTGCCGGGCGGGATTCTAGCAGGCTCCTTCTAATTGACGGTCCAGTCTGAATAACTGGCGCCAATTTCGTCCTTGGTGCGGCGGTTGTGCTAGTTTTAATTCTTCGGAACTCCGCTAAAGAATGAAAGTAGGAATCCCGTGGCGATCACGCCGTCCCGGTGTGACGTCGAAATTGCATGGTACAACTATTAATCGTGGGTTCGGCATCGACAGGAAGTGTGATGAAGTTGGCCGAAAGGGCTCTGGGCCCCGTTACCTCCCATGGCGGCTTGCGCACCAAGGCTGCCTTTAGATTGTGGCTGATGACGGCAGTGATTGTGGGCTGTAGTCCAATCGCGCACGCGCAGACCCCCGCGATCGAAAATGATCCAGCCGCTTCCGTTCCTAAAACGCAGTCCCAGCCTCCCGTCTTTTCCCCCGGCCCGGTGGACCTCAAATCGCTTCCCAAGAATCTTTTTGTGGATCAGAAGAATTTCTGGTTGGCCCCTTTGCACATGTCCGAAACGCAATGGGAGTGGGCGGTCCCTTTGGTTCTTGCCGGGGGTGCGCTGGTGGTGGGTGATAATTCCATAGAAAAACACGTTCCCACGAACCCTACGACGGTCGCGCGCGCGGTCACCGCTTCCAATGTAGGGGTCGGCGTTTTGGCGGGAGCCGGCGCCGGATTGTTCCTGCTGGGACACCTCCAAAAGAACGACCAAAAACGCGAAACCGGACTCCTCAGCGGAGAGGCCGCCCTCGGTGCGTTTCTGGACACGGAGGTGTTCAAATACGCCGCCGGGCGGGAACGGCCTTTTGTCGGCACTAGTCCAGGACGTTTCTTTGTTGGGGGAGACTCGTTTCCTTCGACGCACGCATCCGTAAGTTGGGCGATCGCGAGTGTTATCGCACGTGAATATCCGGGAGTCCTCACCCAGGTGCTGGCTTACGGCGTCGCCGGAGGTGTAAGCGCCGCGCGCTGGGCGGGCCAAAAGCACTTGGCATCGGATGTGGTAATCGGCAGTGCGCTGGGATGGTATATGGGACGCCAAGTTTTCAATTCCCATTCTCACTACAGCGATGCCGACATGGCGCGTTATGGCACTTTCTACAAAGCCGAGGAAAGCGAAAGCGAAGAGGCCCAGACTCTCCGCAAGACTCGCACTATGGGTTCCCCCTATGTTCTGCTGGACAGCTGGGTCTACCCGGCTCTCGAACGCCTGGCCGCCCTCGGTTACATTCATTCTGAATCGCTTAGCATTCGTCCTTGGACGCGCCTCGAATGTGCGCGCCTCCTGGCCGAAGCCGCCAAGCATAATGCCGGCACCGATGCCCCGCAGCTAGTTCAGCAACTCTACGGGTCGCTTTCAACCGAATTCGGATATGAGTCCGGGCTGATGAATGGTGAACGCAATCTCGACGCCCAACTCGAATCCGTCTACTCCCGCTTCCTGGGGATATCGGGCACGCCGCTCACGGACAACTATCATTTTGGCCAGACCTTGTTAAACGACTATGGCCGTCCCTATGAAGAAGGTTTCAATGCCGTTGATGGCGCTTCCGGCTATGCCATGGCAGGCCCGCTCGCCCTCTATGTTCGAGGCGAATATCAGTCAGCACCTTCGGCTCCGGCGCCTACGCAAGCCATGCTCGATTTCTTCAACCGCACTGACCAATGGCCAACAGGTCCTGCGATCCCCGTCGCGTCCGTCAGCCGCTTCCGCCTGTTGGACACTTATCTGGGCTTCAATCTTGGCAACTGGCAGTTCTCGTTCGGCAAGAACAGCTTGTGGTGGGGACCGAGTGAAGGCGGAAACATGATTTTCACCGACAACGCCGCCCCGCTCAACAACATGTTCACTGTCGATCGCGTAAGTCCGTTCCGGCTGCCCTGGCTCTTCCGCTATCTCGGCGACATACGCTTCGAGGGTTTTATCGGACACATGACAGGTCTGCAGTTTCAGACCACGGTCTACAGCGTTGCGACCACGATCACGACACTCGGACAATACGGCAAGAACTTGCATCCCGAGCCCTTCCTGAGTGGCGGAAAGATCAGCTTCAAGTTGACCCCGAATTTCGAATTCGGCATGTCGAAAACCACAGTTTATGGCGGGCCCGGAAACCCTCTGAACATCACAACGTTCTTGGACAGCACTTTCGGGAAACACTACCATGGCGACGTCCTGGGCGACGGCCGCACAACCGCCGACTTTTCCTATCGCATTCCGGGTTTCCGAAATTGGCTCACCCTTTATGGCGAAACCTTCAGTGAAGACGAGCCATCGCCGATTCCTTATATGCGGAGGAATGCCTCCCAGGGAGGACTCTACCTCGCAAAATTCCCTGGAGTTGCGAAGCTGGACTTGAGACTTGAGGGCGGATACACCAACCCGGTTGCATTCTGCGGTATCTGTATTTATACAAACGCGCAATACAATAGCGGATACAACAATGACGGACGCTTGATCGGTACGTGGATCGGGCGCGCCGCACAAGGCGAACAGATTCGCTCCAGCTATTGGCTCGGCCCGCGCAAGAAAATCGGCCTCGAACTCAGGCACCGAACCCTGGACCCTGGCTATCTTCCGCAGGGCGGAAACCAGAATGACGTCGCGGTAAACGCGGATATTTTCGCAGGCCCGGGCTTTCGCTTTATCGGCAACGTGCAATACGAGCGCTGGCTGATCCCCCTTTTGGCAGCCAACCGTCAGTCCAATGTGGCTGCATCCTTTGAGTTCAGCTTCTGGCCAGCTCCGCATCGATGACCTGAGCTGCAGGTCCCAACCTCCCCACCCGGCGAAACATCGAACCTTGAACCTGCCACAAGTGCGCTTTCCGCATTCTGGCTGGAAGCGGGGCATCGCTGGCTTGAAATTGATGCACCCAATAGCGCTCGGGTTCTGAAACCAGCAACCCCGCGCGGTGCTATGCTGTAGCTTGGTTTCCTATTGACATACACTTCTAGCGCATTTACATTAGCCGCAAACAGCAAACAGAATTTGCCAAGGCGATGACAGACTCCTCGGTTACGTCATGTGACTCTGGTTGCTTCTTCCCTCTTAACGTATCTGCGCCGTGGGGCCGCAGCCACTACGTTTCACGCGGAGACTGGCTCATCGCGATCATCATAAACAAAAGTTCTGACGAATGGAATGTAAGTATTCGCGCGGTTGAAAAGTATTCACGTGGTTGAAAAGGGAAATGCAAGATAGTCGTTTCCATATGATCTAAATGAGGCGGAAAAGGGAAGGTGCCAAGCCAGTTTTGCCGTTTCTGTTTAGGAGACGTTCATTTGTATGATTCGCAGTCGCCTTAGCTACGTTCGCTTCTACTTGAGGGTTCTCACGTTGTCGCTCCCCGCCTGCTCTTATTTCATTGCGGTCAAAGTACGGTTCGGTTTTAATCTTTTGTTTACCCGGACCGCACCAGCCGGTCTGCCCTCGTACTGGGGCATCGTGCTCCTGACCACGATCATTTGGGCGATCGCCGCCGAAGAATCCGGCCTTTGGAATGTGGAATTGTTGTACGCCCCCGGCGGGAAGACGCGGCGACTGCTGGAAGCCCTCGCATTCACCTACGCGGTTGTTATGGCGACGGGGTTCCTTTATCGACAAGCCAGTTACTCTCGGCTAGTCGTCGGTATCAGCGCCGTCGCTCTTTTTGTTCTGGCAACTTTCGCACGCGTGTTTTCCCGGGTTGTCTTGGAGTTTCTGCGGAAGTCCGGAAGAAATGAAGTCAGGATTCTAATGGTGGGGACGGATCGGTTCGCCCGCCGGGTAGCGACGTCCCTGCTACACGGAGAGGTGCTTCCCTGCAAAGTGGTGGGCTTTGTTCGTTTGCCGGATCAGGAAGTCACCGTCGAGGGCCCCATCTACGAACTGGACCAAATCCCAATTTTCTCCAACGGACACTCTATCAACGATGTCGTTATTGCGCTCCCTGCGGCCCGTCTCAGCGAAGTTCAGAAGGTTGCGCCGGCATTGGAAAAGCTGTGCGTCCCCACGCGAGTGGTAGTTGACCTCGGAGAAGGTGTCGGTATTCGCGACCGCCTGATCGATCTTGGCGGGATTCACATGCTGGATTTGCAGCCCACCCTGGCGGAAACCGGTCCTTATCTCTTTCAGAAGCGCGCATTCGATGTGGCCCTGTCGCTGTTCATTGTGCTGCTCACGCTACCGCTCACGCTTCTGATCGCGTTCGTGATTAAAGCTTCCAGCCGTGGTCCTGTGTTCTTTATCCAAGAGCGGGTAGGACTCAACGGCCGCGTGTTTCGCATGTTGAAATTTCGGACCATGCGAGTAGGGAGGCGTGAGGAAGGAGATACGCGTTGGACCTCCACCAACGATCCGCGACGGACTGCAGTGGGCGTTCTCCTCCGGAAGACCAATCTCGACGAACTCCCTCAATTCCTCAATGTATTGAGGGGCGACATGAGCATAGTTGGCCCGCGACCGGAACGGGCGCATTTTGTGGAAAGGTTTCTCGAGGAGATCGATCGCTACAACTTCCGCCACACATTCAAGGTCGGAATCACCGGCTGGGCACAGGTGAACGGCTGGCGTGGGGACACTTCAATCGCAAAGCGTGTCGAATATGATTTGTATTATCTTCGCAACTGGAGCCTTACTTTCGATTTGCAGATCATTACCATGACCTTGCTGCGTATCTTCAGCAGCAAGAATGCTTATTGATCTCCCTTCTGCACCAAGGGCATAGCCGACCTTCCATTCCTCTAAGGCGCGATGCTCGATTGCATCGCCGGGGTCGCGGCTGTAACTGTGACATGCGCTGTTCCGTTTATGACCGACGAGGTGGTGACGGTTGCGGTGATGCTTTGGCTACCGGGTGTCATCAAGGTGAAGGCGTTCACAAACGTGTGAGAACCTGCATCCGTCGCGGCAAATTGGTAGTCCAGGGGAAGGACGACGGCTGTATCGGAACTGGTGAAGTGTATGGCGCTGTTGATGACCCTGTCCCGGCTTCCACCGGCCATCGCGGTAACCGTAACAGTAAAAGATGAACCTGCAATTACAGTCGAGGGAGCGCTGATGACAAGACTTGCGGTGGGTGTTCCGCAGCCGAACGGAACTAATCCTGCCACAGCTGCACTCAGCACCCAGGGCCGCAGCACGACCAGTACTTTACCAAGTCCTAGACTGGCAGATTTACTTGAAAATTTCTCAACGAAGCGTCCGAAACCTGCGTTTGCCCTGGACACTTTACCTTCCCCCTTGAGCCGGCGGTCGGGCACCGACATGGCAGTTGATTTGCGAACCTCGTAGCCGCATCAGCATTGTTCCGCTGTCACGGTTAAGGACAAGTTCTCCGACGGGAAACAGAAACAATCCACAGACCCAGAGGTCTGGCCCTATTGTGAGGCGTCGTGGGCCTTGCCCAAGCGGATGTAGATCCCAGCCATGGGCCCGTAAACATTAATGCCATAGTTCAAGAACTTCGGTTCGGACAAGTAAAGATTGGATATATGCATCCAATTCATACCTGCCGAAATGGAATAGCGACGACTGAAGTTGTATCGCGCGCCGGCGCCCAAGTTCACGGTAAAAGTGAAGTCCTGACCCTGCGCAAACAGCACGCCTAGAGGCTCTTTCGCGTCAATGCCTCCCAGACCGAGGCGACCGTCGAAGTAGGGGGCAATTCTCCAGCGAGGCTGAACAAAGTTACGCCGAATACCCATGATGTAAGCGCCGTAATGGGTTTCAGGGCCACGCGGAATCACAACCAGAGCCGCGCTCATGGAAAGATCCCAATTGCCGCGGAGAAACCAAAGACCTCCGACACTATCCATTTGCCATCGGAGAGAAGCAATGTTGGGCACTAGCGTGTACTTCAACGGAGTCATGTTGTATCCATCCCCCAGGAATACATCGAAAACAAAAGGGATATTGATGGGAAGCCACCCCGATTCAAAGGAGAACTCCAGTTTGTTCTTGTAATAGATTTCCCGATTGAAATCTGGCTTGCGAGGAGCTGGCTTTGAAATCCGCACGGTTTCATTCGACGGCGGGCTGTTGGAACCTTGGGCAATCGATCTCGAAGCGGAAAACAGAGACACCGGAATCAGTGCGGACAATATCAGCCTTCGTAGTCTCATCGGCTTTTGTCGCAGGTTCCAAAAAATGAATGGCGAGCCTTAAATCGCCGAATACTCCAACTCAGAAATCCGCGCGCGCCGCGTTGGAAACAGCTCTTGGACCAGAGATATCAGCCAGAACCCTGAACCCCCGACTCGCCCTCTCGCGTACCGGTGAAAGAAGTGCCTGAAAAAATTTTAACACGGCGATACGGTGGCACTAGAGATTGAGGAGTGCCTCACGAGCCAGTGTAGAGCTGAAACGGCGCCCAGTAAAAAGGATTATGGAACGCGCTGCCGCGGAGCAGTGCAAGCTTGGCGGCACGCAACGCCGCATCTGGACTGGCTCCCTTATCCAGTTCGTCATAGAACCGATGCATCAGTTGCTCGGTGGAGGCGTCGGTGACCTCCCAGAGGCTGGCAATTACGTTGTGAGCGCCGGCTCGCAGGAAAGCCCAGGCGAGTCCAACCAAGCCCTCCCCAGAGTAGGCACGTGACCCGGCGCCATAACATGCCGAGATCGTAACCAGCTTCGCGTGCAACGGATGTTGAACAATATCGCGAGCGTATAGCTTGAACGATTCGGTTCCGAGAGCGCTTTTGGAAAGCACGATTGCCGAGTCGAGCGGACTCAACTGGCTGGCGGTTCCGTGCGCGACAAAATGAATATACGAAAACTTCTCGGGATTACTGGCCAGATACGCCGTCGGAGTCGCTTCGTCGCGCTGGTAAACTTGCTGCTGCATAACGGGAAAATGGCGGGCGACATCCGCCATCTGATCGCCAGCCCGCGGTAGTTCCGGATACTCTTTGCTGGGTGCGATGCTATCGCCAATAAGAAGAAGTCTGCGCGGCTGTTTCTTTTCGCGAGCATTTTCGTGAGCGAGAGATGCAGCCAGCACACGGAGCGAACTCGCGTTCACCACATCGGCGTCTTCAATCCAATAGTGTGGCTTCGGCTCGGCGACGACCAGCGTTTCGAAATTCAGGTTGTTCAGACTGCCGTCGGGAATGATAAACACGTTTGCATTGCTCGCCAGTAGCGTCTTCGCCGGTGCAATGAGGATGCGATGGAGCGCGCGCCCATCTTCGCTGGATTGGAGAACATCTTGCGGACCATTGAGAGCCTTGCGGTAGCGTTGCACCAAGGAATCGATTTCCGCGCCGGGAGGCAGTGGAAACAGGGTCGTCTTTGACGCCGTGATCGCCCACAGATGTGATTCCTTCTCCCCCAGCCAATAAAAAAGAAGCACACCCTTGGCCCGACGGGAAATCTCCCGGGGATTCAACCCTGGAGGTCCGGCATGGCTTCGTTTCGGGGCTGTTTTCGAAAGCAAGCCCAGCCCTTCCGAGAGAGTTCGAGCCCGACTGTAATCGGCCCAACGCAGGGCTTCTTCCGATTTTCCCCGCTGCACCAAAAGATGGATGTAATCGTCGTAGATGCGTGCTGCGTTGTTAGAGAAAGGCAGCCTTGAGTCGTTGCGCTGCAATGACGATCGAGCGTCTTCGAAGGTCGCCAGGGCTGCGCGATACTCATGATCGGCATCATCCTGGCGTTTCTCGTCCTCGTAGAGTTGCGCCAAACCGTGTTGGGCTCCCCACTGCAGCGAGGCATTGCCTTGCGGATCCTGCTCGACCTCTCGGAATATTCGCTCTGCTTCCGCCCCGTCGTGCAGCCGGGACGCAACCAGCCCCTTCACCAGGAGGGGGTAGAGTTCATCCAACCGATTGTTATCTTTTTGTGCGATGGCCATCGCTTCGTCGGAATAAATGCGAGCTTGATCCAGTTCCCGACTCTGAACTGACACCAATGCCAGAGCCCGCAAGGCGTTGTATATATCTTCTCGAGCTTCAGTGGTTCTGGCGAGGTCTAAAGCTTTCAGGTAGGCCTGCTTAGCGCGCGAGAAATCATGCAACTGGTCGTATACGTATCCGGAGTTTGTGATCCAAGAGAGCTGATCGATGACGTCTCCGGCTTGGATCGCTAGCCTCTCAGCTGCAAGAGAAAACTCCAACGATCTTTCAGAGTCGCCCAGGTTGTAGTAAGCCCAGCCAAGATTGCCCATCGCCTTTGTCGCAATGGTGCTCGCATCCAGGGCAGCTGCGATCCGATACGCCGAATCAGTTCTGTCGATCGCTTCGTCGTAGTGCTGTTCTTGAAGCGCACCTAGCCCAAGATTGAGAAGGGCGGTTGCCTCCAGAAATTGGTCACCGTGGAATCGAGCGAAATCCAAGGTTTGTTCGAAGAAATGCCTCGCCTTATCAGGTTGGCCTTGTTGCAGGGCCAGGATGCCACGAACCCGGAAGACCCCTCCGCACGCCAGTTCCGGCGACGTGAAGCAGACTTCTTCGGCGCGGTGAATGTTATCTTCAGCATCGGCGAAGTGGTGCATGCGTGCATGTGCGGCACCTTTGAGGGCCAGGAGTTCGATGAGCGAATCGTTCGTCGGGGGGAGTTTCGGGTCGGCCTCGAGTAAGCTTAGTCCCTGCGCATACAGCCCACGCAGCAATAACGCTTCGGCTTCAAGGTTTCGAAACTTGCTTGCCCAGACCGGACTTGTGGTGTGAAGTCGCTGGTATTCCTGCTCAGCTTCGTCTTGGGCACGAACGAGTTCACCACGCCTAAGCCTCTGTTGAGCGTGCTGAAAAGAAACCTGAGGATCAATCCGATGGCTGCAGCCAAGACTGAAGGCTACCATTAAGACGATCCCGGCAAGAGCTACGGATAGCTTTGTCCATTGGTCCTGGAGGTCCCGGCCGTCATGTTCCCGTCTCCTATGCAACCCAGCTTCATCTTGATGCTCGTCAGCTCGAAGTAAACGCAGGGCCTTTCTGAGGCTTCGTATACTTTCTCGCCCACTTCGATTTCGCCCAGTGCAACGCTGCCAAATTCCGGAATCACCAGAATGTGCCCGAAGGCCTGCACTCCGGGAATTGGAATCTCGCCGATGCTCTGGACCAGGGAACATGTGATGGGCTTGCGGCTGCCTGCTTCGCCCGCGTCTTGATCAGGCGCGTCGCCGGCGCTGATGAGCTTCTTGATGTAGGCGAGCTTCTCATCGTACTGTTCCTTTAACTCTTTGGGAAGGCCGTTGGCTTTGGCAATCTTTTCCGTTTGGTCTTTCACTCCACGGAGGAAGTTGGGGTCCTGGAAATAAGATCGATCACCGGCGGGCTTGTCTCCGCAAATGCCAAGATTGAGCGTCAGCACGGCCGGAAAGCCGCCGACTCTCAGTTTCTTGAACTGCGTTCCGAGGAACGTGACATGCGGCACATGACCGTCCTTATAGGGATGATCGGTGGAAACCTGCGACACTATGCGGTCCGCCGTAATAATTTCGAAAACGTTCAGGCCTTCCAGAATTGACGTAGACAGAGTCACCCACCCATTATTTTTTAAGCTTCGGGCCCCCGACACTCTGGTCTCGCCTTTGGTGAAGGAAATCAGCCCTTCGATGCTCACATCGTCCGCGTTGCGGGTGAAGTGACCGCCCCTGCGGTCATTCAACGTGACCTGCGCTTGCGGTTCAATCTTCTGATTGATGGGACGCTGCAGATGCCCGCTGAGCACGTGCGCCTCAGCATGGTAATCGTGGAAATGCTTTACGGTGCTGACGGCTTCGGGGGTGTCGATCATAATCGCCATAGTGTACCTCTGCGGGGTTCAGAACTCATCACTCATCTTTAAATCTTTGCATCTTTGCATTTTTAATTTTTCATCTTTGAATCTGTAATTCGAACGACGTGTTCCCGAGGTCTTTGCTTCCCCCGCCCGCAGTGATGCCGTGCACCGCCATCGTATAGGTGCCTGCCTCCCGGTGGATTGCCGGGATCGTCACCGGCCACTGATCTTGACCTGCCGCCGGTACGATTGTGAAAGAACCTTCAGGCTTTCCGCCTGGACTATACAAATTCGCGGTATAGCGCACGTAAGTGCCGTCCGGAGGGATCCGCACAAACAGAAGAAGACCCTTACCTTCGGGGACCGAGGTGGGCGTTCCACCCGCGCCCCAGGTGCCGACGTTCACCGAAGCCGACGGGAAGACTTGAGGTTGGTTAAGCTCTGATTGCAATCTCGGATAGGTGACCAGATTCTGATAGCCGATCATCGCCAGCAGCAGCGCAAGCGAGGGCGCGGCGAAGGCCGGACGGAGCCAGGCGAACCATTCCCGGGCGAACCATTCCCGTTCGAACCGTCGAGGGTGGGCTGGGCCCGGGACAGGGGTCGCACGCACAGGAATCGGTGCCGTGCTTTCCGCTAGAACCGTCCTGGTGTGCGCCACAAACTGGGCTCCCGCGCGAATGTCCAGTGCGCATTCCGGGCAGTCAAAGTAATGCTCCTCGAACTCGTCCCGTACGTGGGCCGCGAGTTCGTTGAGCAAATATCTTTCCGTCATTTTCTCTCGAACCACCGCAGTGTGGTCCATGATTTCCCCCTCGCAAAACAGTGAGTGCCGGGCAGCATTTCAAAGTCCTTAGGCCGAAGCAAAATCTGGGGGATTCGCTCCGCTATGCCTCAGGTACGATGACTTAAATGCTTGCTTGGCACGGTGTAATAGCACCCGCAAATACTCGCGGTCGACGCCGAAGTCCCGGCAAACCTCATCCTTGTCGCGCTCTTCCAGAAAAACTTCACGCAACAGCCGCCGGTCCCGTTCGGAAAGCTTCTCCAGGATCTCCCGGACCTTCTTTTCTCTTTCTCTGGCGCTGAGGGCCCCCAGCAAATCGATATTTAAGGCAGGAAAATTCTTCTCTTCCTCCTCGTCCAAGGAAGTGTTTCGTGCAGCCGACCTGTAGTGTTCCAGCAGGACGTTATTGCAGATAGAGTTTACGAATGGCCCGAGGCGGTCGGGATGAAGAATCTTCCCGTCCCGTAAGGCCACGAAAAATCGGGCAAAGGTTTCCTGCCGCACGTCTTCGATGGCTTCTGGGGACTTGAGGCGAGAGCCTAACTTGATCTTGATCAGGGCGCTGAAGTAGGCCGAGAAATTCTCTTGGGTCCGGAAGTCTCCGGACCGCAAGCGACTGAGATACGATTCGTCAAAGGACTGGAACTCCAAGCACTTGCTCCGCACATTGTGAAGTGGCGGAAAGTGTAGCACTGGAGGCGGCCCACCGTTGCCGTTTTCGGGGTTTGGCGCAGACGAGACGGGACGTTTCAGAATGGAGTGATTACTCCGACGGCAAACGGTGGGTGCGGTGGGCCGAGTATTCTGCACGGGGAAGAGTAAACTCCTGTGAACCCGGATTAACAAAGAGGGCCTGCGCCGTCCTGCGGAAGTCCAAAATTCAGAAGCACCGGAACCAATTCCCCCCGGATCAGCTCCGGTGCTTACTTGAACTCAACCGGGTGGTTGCCAGGTTGAATTTCTGAACTGTGGCTCATCGCTTGGTTAGCCGATGTCCTCCACTTATTGGGATAGTGCAGGCGACTCCAATATCGTTTCATAAGAAAATTAGCGCGACCCAAAATGGCCCTCCGCAAGGCCAAAGCCGGCCAGAGCCTTCCTGGCCGATCGATGGTCGATGTTGGGGCGTGACGGCAGGCGCCTTGCTTGTGTAGAGTGTTGTGCGGACTACCCAGCCCTGATTCGGATCCAGTGGAGGCATCTTGAGAAACAAACCGACATTGCTTGTGATAGGTCTGCTCGCTGCCATCGCTTCGCTGCTCGGCAACCCCATCTCTGGCGTGGCCCAGTCGCAACCCGCCCCAGCTCACAAAGCGCCTCCTGCGGTTGCCAGCCTAGACATCCCCATTCCAGACATCCGCTACACAAAGTTTGTCCTGAACAACGGGCTGACCGTACTGGTGCATGAGGACCACAAGGCTCCCATCGTGGCCGTGAACAGCTGGTATCACGTGGGGTCAAAGAATGAGAAGCTGGGCAAGACCGGATTCGCCCACCTCTTCGAGCACCTGATGTTCAGCGGCAGCGATGATTTCAACCATACCTATATCAACGCCATGGAAAAAATCGGCGCCACGAATTTGAACGGCACCACCAACAACGATCGCACCAATTATTTTGAGAACGTTCCCACGTCGATGTTGGACTATGCCCTGTTTGCCGAAAGCGACCGCATGGGTCATCTACTGGGTGTGCTTGACCAGAAGAAGCTGGACCTGCAGCGTGGCGTGGTGCAAAACGAAAAGCGCCAGGGTGAAAACCAGCCCTATGGAGTGACCGAAGAACTCATCGTGGAAAACACATATCCGGTGGGTCATCCCTACTCATGGACAGTGATCGGTTCCATGAAGGACCTGGATGCTGCCTCGTTAAGCGACGTTCAGGAGTGGTTCAAAACTTATTACGGTCCGAACAACGTTATTGTCGTGGTTGCGGGCGATGTGACGCCGGAAGTCGTGCGCGAAAAAGTTGAGAAGTATTATGGGGATATCCCTCCCGGCCCGCCCATCGCCAAGCAAGAAGTCTGGATCGCGAAACGCTCTGGCACCCACCGCGGCTGGGTGCAGGACCGCGTTCCCCAGGCTCGTCTCTATCGGGTATGGAACGTGCCTGAATTTGGCTCGCCCGAAGAGGCCGTGCTGGATCTGGCGGCGGAGGTGCTCGGCCAAGGTAAAACCTCGCGACTCTACAAGCGCCTGGTCTACAGAGATCAGATTGCGACCAGTGCAACCGCGGATAATGACACCAATGAGATTGGCGGGCAGTTCGATTTCACGCTGACGGCGAATCCGGGCGCAGACCTGAGCAAGGTGGAAAAGGCCGCGGACGAGGAATTACAGAACTTTCTTAAGAACGGCCCCACCGCTGCCGAGTTGCAACTGGCCAAGACGCAGATTCTCGGGCGCTACGTGCGCATCGTGGAACGCATTGGAGGCTTCGGCGGCACCAGCGACGTGCTGGCGCGCTGCCAAACCTTCAGGGGCAATCCCGATTGTTACAAAGACTATTTGAAGTGGGTGAAAGCCGCTACGCCCGCCACGGTCAAGAAAGCTGGGGTTGACTGGCTCAGTGATGGCGACTATGTGCTGGAGGTGCATCCCTATCCCTCATTGAAAACGGAAGGCAAACTCGATCGCTCGCAGGAGCCCGCTGCCGGCGATCCCATGTCGCTCAAACTTCCTCCAGTGCAGAAATCCTCACTCAGCAACGGACTGAAGATCGTGCTGGCGGAGCGTCACAGTGCGCCCGTCGTGAACTTCACTTTATTGGTCGACAGCGGATACTCGGCCGATCCGGCCGACGCAAGCGGTACCGACAGTTTTGAGCAGCGCATGCTGGAGGAAGGAACGCCGACGCGCGATTCGCTCAAGATTGGCGAAGAACTGGAATCCCTTAGCGCGAACTTCAATGCTGGCGCCAATCTCGATTTTTCGCTGGTCAGCCTCAATACGCTCAAGAGCACGATGGATAAGTCGCTCGATATTTACGCGGATCTCATCCTGCATCCAGCGTTTCCCGAGAAGGAATTCCAACGCTTGCAGAAGGAGCGCCTGGCTGGCATCAAACGCGAAAAGGTGACGCCCCAGCCCATGGCACTGCGTGTGGTACCCACGCTGCTCTACAGCAAAGGACACCCCTACGCCGTGCCTTTTACCGGCACGGGTACGGAGGCCGGCGTGAGCAAGATGACCCGCCAGGACCTGGTCAAGTTCCACGAGACCTGGTTCAAGCCAAACAACGCCACGCTGCTGGTGGTGGGCGACACCACCCTGGCCGAAATCAAACCCAAGCTGGAAAGTCTCTTTGCTTCCTGGAAGCCGGGCGACGTTCCTCAAAGAACCGTGCCCCACGTCGAGCAACCCGAGAAGGATATGGTTTATCTGATTGACCGTCCGGGGTCGGGGCAGAGCGTGATTATTGGCGCGCAACTGGCGCCTCCGCAGAATGATCCTGATGCCATTGCGCTGCAACTTGTCAATAGCATCTTTGGCGGAAACTTCAGCTCGCGAATCAACATGAACCTGCGCGAGGACAAGCATTGGTCCTACGGCGTACGCAGCGTGTTGCCGGCTGCGCGCGGCCAGCGCCCGTACATCAGCATCTCGCCAGTGCAAACCGACAAAACCAAAGAATCCATGGTTGAACTGGTCAAGGAATACAAGGACGTCGTGGGCGCAAAACCGATCACCGCGGAAGAACTCAAAGATGAGCAGGATAATGCCACTCTAGCGCTGCCGGGCAATTTTGAAACCGTCCAGCAACTCAGTGGAGGTTATGGCAACATCCTCCAGTACGGCTTGCCGGAGGACTACTACAATAGCTTCACCCAAAAAGCGCTGGCCGTAACGCCGGACGGCGCCAATGAGATCGCCAAGAAATACATTTCGCCGGACCATTTGGTCTGGGTTGTCGTAGGCGACATGAGCAAGGTCGAGTCCGGCATCCGAGAACTGAACGTGGGCGAGGTCCACAAGATCGACGCCGACGGGAATCCGGCGCAGTAAAACTTGGCAATCCTGGTTTGGGCTCGGCCGCATAATGGTTGCGAAGAGCGGTCATCGGGTTGATCGATGAGGCTCTGCGCGCTGGAATGTATCGGGCGATCAAAGCCACGCCACTCAACAGCAGAATCATGCCAGAGAATGTCGCGGGATCGTTAGGTTCGGTGCCCAGCCCGACGAACAATTGTCGCAGCCATTCGATCCTAAATTACTCCGTCCTCAAGAGCGCCCGATCACACATACGGGGTGGGACCTCTGGCAATGGACGGGCTGCTCGGCAAGTTGTTTGAGGTTTTATTAGGATCGGTCAACATTACTTCTTAAGATTGTTTGGAAATGTCTGCACCGAAAGCGGAACACTTTCGCGACTGGCCAATCATACTGTCCGATCGTGGACAGTCGAATCCTCATCCGGACATTCCTCGCAACTCGGAAGAACTCGCGCGTTGCCTGATTTTGTTCCATTTCAACGACTTGCATCCCAAGCCTGAGTGGCGCGGCAGTTGCCACTACTCCATGTGATGGATATCGCACGTCCCGAGTTCAAACTACAGAAACGAAAGCGGCAGATCGCGGTGTCGGCCGTGGTCATCATGGTGGTCGCGGCCCTGACAGTCGCCGTGTACCGGCTGCGGCCGGCAGCGCCTACAGTTGAGCGTGGCACGGTGTGGCCCGACGTCGTCAAGCGGGGTCCGATGCTGCGCCAGGTGCGCGGAGTGGGCTCGCTCGTTCCCTCGCAGGAAGCGGTTCTGCAGATTCCGGCCGAGACCGAAGCGACGGTCGTACGCATTCGCATGCTTCCTGGTTCGCTGGTGAAAGCGGACTCCGTTCTGATGGAAATGAGCAATCCGCAAGTGGAACAGGCTTCGGTTGACGCCGATCTGCAGTTAAAAGCGGCGGAAGCCGAATACCAGAGCCAGCGCATGACCCTCGAAAGCTCCTTGATGAATCAGAAAGCGGGCGCAGCCACCGTCCAGGCCGACTATACGCAGGCGCAACTGCAGGCGCAAACCGACAAGGCGCTCTACGATCTCGGCGTAATCTCGGGCCTCGCCTACAAGGCCTCCAAAGGAAAGTCGGACGAACTGACCACACGCTACGGTCTGGAAGGCGAAAGGCTGACGAGCACCCAGAAAGCCATCGATTCGCAACTTGCCGAACAACAGGCCAAAGTGGATCAGATGCGCGTTCTGGCCGAGCTGAAGAAGAAACAACTCGAAGCTCTCAAAGTTCGTGCCGGGATCGACGGCGTGCTGGTGGAGTTGCCACTCCACGTGGGAGAGCACGTCTCACCCGGTGCAATGCTGGCCAAGGTGGTGCAGCCCAATCACCTGATGGCCGAACTGAAAGTGGCGGAGACGCAGGCGCGCGATGTGCAAATCGGCGAACCGGCTTCGGTCGACACCCATAACGGTGTAATTTCCGGCGAAGTCATGCGCGTTGATCCAGCCGTACAAAACGGAACGGTGACGGTCGACGTCAAACTAACCGGCGAACTGCCCAAAGGCGCCCGGCCTGATCTAAGTGTCGACGGCACCGTCGACCTGGAGCGGCTGGATAATGTTTTGTACGTGGGACGCCCGGCCTTCGGACAGGAGAACAGCACGATCAGTCTTTTCAAGGTTGGCCCCGACGGACACGAAGCCACCAGGGTTCCGGTGAAAGTCGGCCGGGCATCGGTGAATTCGATCCAGATCGTGGATGGATTGCATGAGGGCGACACAGTCATTCTTTCTGATATGTCTCGCTGGGACAACACAGACCGCATTCGGCTGCAGGATTAAGAATCGCGAGTAAAAATTAAGACTTCAGAAATCGAGGAACAACATCCATGGCAGAAGCGAACCAACCTCTGATCCAAATCTCAGATATGACCAAGGTTTTCTACACCGACGAGATTGAGACCCATGCGCTCTCCGGCGTACACCTTTCGATCGCCAAAGGCGAGTATGTGGCCATGTCGGGCCCTTCGGGCTGCGGAAAGTCGACGCTGCTGTCCATCATCGGATTGCTCGACACGCCCACTGCCGGTCGCTACCAACTCAATAGCAAACCCGTCGAGAATCTGGACTTCGCGGAGCGGGCCCGCATCCGCAACCAGGAAATCGGTTTCATCTTTCAGAGTTTCAACTTGATTGGCGATCTCACGGTTTACGAGAACGTGGAATTGCCTTTGACCTACCGGCAGAGAATGCCCTCTGCCGACCGCAAAAAGCGAGTGATGGAAGCGCTGGAGCGGGTGGGGATGGCGCATCGCCTCAGGCATTATCCATCGCAACTCTCAGGCGGCCAGCAGCAGCGCGTGGCAGTTGCTCGCGCGCTGGCTGGGAAACCTTCCATTCTGCTGGCGGACGAGCCCACGGGCAACTTGGATTCGCGCAACGGCGAAGCCGTCATGGAACTTCTGGCCGACCTTCATCGCGAGGGCGCGACGATTTGCATGGTGACGCACGATCCGCGCTTCGCCAAACATGCGCAGCGCGAAGTTCATCTGTTCGACGGCAAGGTGGTGGCTGAAGAGGAGCTGCACAAGCTGATGCAGGATGTGCAGGCATGAATGGCCTTCCCTGGCGAGCACGGTGCTGAAAACTCGGCCTGAGACCCAGTGCAGACTTTTTTCAGTAGTCCGCTCGGGCGAACGCGATTTTAGGCTCAGTTTTCGCTCGCCACAAGCGCGGTGACGGCAATGCCGCGCGATGGGTCATGAAAGTCAACTCGTGGCTGTATGGCTCGACGAATGAGTCTCGAGAGAGAGCGATATGGAAGCTCTAGTTCAGGATCTGCGTTATGGCTTTCGCATGCTGGTGAAGAGTCCTGGCTTCACGGTGGTGGCGATCGTGACCCTGGCTTTAGGGATCGGCGCCAACACCGCCCTATTCTCCGTGATCCAGGGCGTGTTGCTGAGTCCGCTTCCTTTTCCTGAGCCAGATCAACTGGTGACCCTGCACGAGAACAAGCCTAATTTTGAGGGCGGATCGATTTCCTATTCGAACTTCCGCGACTGGCAGAAAGATAACCACACGTTCTCGGCGCTCGGGTTGGCGCGCACCTACGCCTTCAGCCTGACCGGCATCGGCGAAGCGGAACAGGTGAACGGAGGGTTCGTCTCTTCGGACTTCTTTTCGGTGCTGGGTGTGAACCCGGTGATGGGCCGAACATTTGCTCCGGATGAGGAACACGTCGGCGCCGGGCCGGTTGCGCTTATCGGCGCAGGATTATGGCAGCGCAAGTTCAGTTCCGCACGGGATATTCTGGGAAAGAGCATCACTCTCGACGGCCGGGACTATTCCATCGTGGGAGTAATGCCCGCGAACTTCCACTTGCTGATTCCGGGCTTCCGCGACGCTGACGTATATGCCCCCATTGGGCAATGGAGCAATCCGCTGCTGCTCGAGCGCGGCGCTGGGTTGGGATTTCATGGCATCGGCAGGCTTAAGCCTGGAGTGACGATTGAGCAAGCGCGCGCCGACATGGAAGGAGTCACGCACAATCTGGCGATTGCGTTTCCGGACGCCGACAAAGGCATCAGCGCCAAGCTCACTCCGCTAAAGGAGCAGATGGTTGGGGGTGTCCGGCCTCTCTTGCTCGTGCTTCTGGCCGCAGTCGGCTTCGTGCTTCTGATTGCCTGCGTGAATGTCGCTAACCTGCTGCTGGCGCGCGCGACTAGCCGGACGCGCGAGTTCGCGGTTCGCGCCGCACTGGGGGCAAGCCAGGGGCGTGTAGTTCGCCAGTTGCTCACCGAGAGCCTTTTGCTCGCTGTGGTGGGCGGGGGACTAGGCCTGCTCCTGGCCGCGTGGGGAACACGCGCGGCACTCGGAGTCTTGCCCGCGGCTCTGCCCCGCGCCGAACAAGTCGGACTCGATCCCCACGTGCTGTTCTTTACCGCTGCCCTGTCGTTGCTGGTGGGGGTTCTGTTCGGTTTGACCCCGGCACTGAAAACCTCCCAGCCGGACTTGCACGAAACTCTGAAGCAGGGAGGCCGGGGAGCGAGCGGAACCAGGCATCGCGCGCAGGGCGTATTCGTGATTGTCGAGATGGCGCTTGCGCTGGTGTTGCTGGTCGGGGCGGGATTGACCATCCGCAGCCTGATCAAGCTATGGAGCGTCGATCCTGGGTTCAGTCCGCACAACCTGCTTACCTTTGGGCTTTCGCTTCCCCCTTCGATGATGAGTGCCAATCCGGGTGCGATCCGGACCGCTTTTCGCGAATTTGACGACAAAGTTGCCGCCATACCCGGAGTCCAGGCGGTTTCCCAGACTTGGGGGGCGATTCCCCTGAGCGCCGATGACGAACAGCTCTTTTGGCTGGAGGGACAGGCGAAACCGAAGAATGAAAACGAAATGAACTGGGCCATCGACTACATCGTCGAGGCGGATTATCTGAAGGCGATGGGAATTCCGCTGCTGCGCGGCCGCTTCTTTACTGCCCAAGACAACGAGCGCTCTCCCCTCGTCGTTGTGGTCGATGAAGTTTTTGCCCAGAAATATTTTCCCAACCAGGATCCCGTCGGCCAGCGCATCCATTTGAAATTATCCGATCAGCTCGCGGAGATCGTGGGCGTCGTCGGTCACGTTAGGCAATGGAGTTTGGCCGGCGACGATCAGCAGTCGCTGCGCTCAGACCTATACATTCCGTGCCTGCAGGTGCCGAACGACTTCATTGCCATGACTCCTTCCGGTTCGGCCGTGGTGGTGCGGGCCCGGGATAGTTCCGCGGGACTTTCCGATTCCATCCGGCTCGTCAGTGCGCAGATGAGCAACCAGCAGGTCATCTTCGGAGCACAAACGATGGACTCTCTTATCTCCGATTCAGTGGCCTCACAGCGTTTCTCCATGATCCTGCTGGTGGTCTTCGCAGTGCTGGCGCTGTTGCTCGCGGCGGTGGGAATTTACGGCGTCATTTCTTATGTCGTGGGTCAGCGCGGACACGAGATCGGCATCCGCATGGCTCTGGGAGCGCAACGGCAGGACATTTTGCGTCTGATTCTGAGCCGCGGAGGAAAGCTCGCCGGCTTTGGGGTTGCGCTCGGACTGGCAGCCGCGCTCGGCCTCACCCGGCTCATGACCAGCCTGCTCTACGGAGTTGCTGCGAACGATCCCCTTACTTTTGCGGGGGTTGCTTTGCTGCTGACGCTGGTTGCACTGGCCGCTGCCTATGTGCCGGCACGGCGCGCGGCCAAGGTCGCTCCGATGGTGGCGCTCAGAGACGAGTAGGGTACGAAGACCGCGATGACAGGCTTATTTCAAGATGTGCGTTACGCTTTGCGCCAACCGCACAAAAATCCGGGCTTCGCCGCGAGCGCGATCGTTGTACTTGCGCTGGGCGTAGGCGCAACTACCTCTGTTCGCGGGACGCTGGATTCGCAGCTTTCTTTGTGGCGTAACAATCGGGGACCCGCTCACTTATGCGCTCGTCGGCTTGCGGTGGTTGCTTCGAGCGCGGTGGCAATTCGTATACCAGCCTGGCGGGCTGCGTACGTGGAGCCCATGGTGGCGCTGCGCTACGAGTAGAGGAGACGAATGATGACCGGACTGCTGCAGGATCTTCGCTATGCCTTGCGCCAACTGCGCAAGAGTCCCGGATTTACCGCGGTCGTGCTAATTACGCTGGCGCTCGGCATCGGCGCGAACAGCGCCATCTTCTCGGTGGTGAACGCGGTTCTATTGCGGCCTCTGCCCTATCTTCATCCGAATCGCCTGGTGTTCCTGGCTGAGTCCTCGAAGCAGGTTCCCGACATGAGCATCTCGATGGCCGACTTCGACGACTGGCGCACGATGAATTCCGTCTTTGAAAGTACGGTCGCCTACCAGACAGAAAACGTCACGCTCACCGGGCAGGGCCAGGCCGAGGAGCTTCGAATGCGCCGCGTAACCGCGGGACTTTTTCCCACGCTTGGGGTCAGGCCGATCCTGGGCCGGCCGCTAGGGCCGGACGATGACAAAGTAGGAGCACCGCCGGTCGTGCTGCTCAGCGATACCATGTGGGCCAACAAATTCGCCCGCGATCCGAATGTCATTGGCCAGCAGCTCACACTCGACGGCGAAGCCTTCACCGTCATCGGCGTGCTCCCCAACAGCCAGTTTCACGAAAACTGGAAGCATTTTGACATCTTTACTTCCCTGTGGCGCCTGGAAGACCAGTTCGGCGGCCCCACTCGCCGCGACAACCATCCGGGGATTTACGCCTACGCCCTGCTGAAACCCGGCGTCTCGGTGGAACAGGCCCGCGCCCAGTTGGATTCAATTGCCGGGCGGCTTGCCAAGCAATATCCGAAATCAAATCTGGGAATCACCATTTCGGTGGAACCTTTGCTCGGCGCCATTGTTCAGGACGTCCGCCCATCGCTGCTGATCCTGATGGGGGCGGTGGGATTTGTGCTGCTGATTTGCTGCGCCAACGTGGCCAACCTGCTGATGGCGCGCGCGACCGAGCGTCAAAGGGAAGTGGCGATTCGCAAAGCTCTGGGCGCGGGGCGATGGCGTCTGGCGCGCCAGCTCCTGACGGAGAGCGTTTTGCTGGCGTTTCTGGGCGGCATTTTCGGGCTATTGATCGCCTGGTGGACGACGCGAGGGCTCGCGAGTGCGGCATCGGGAGCTGTTCCGAGAATCGCCGACGTCAGTGTGGACGGCTGGGTTCTTTGCTTCACCCTTGGGCTCTCTGTTCTTACTGGAGTCATCTTTGGGGTGTTTCCGGTTCTTCACAGCTCTCATGCCGATGTTAACGACGCTCTGAAAGAAAACAGCGCCGGCAGCGGCACCGGCAAAGTTCGCAAGCGACTGCGCGAGGTGCTGGTGGTAGGTGAGCTGGCCATCTCACTGGTGCTTCTCGTCGGCGCCGGACTGACTCTCGAAAGCTTGTTCCACGTGCTGCGAACTGACCCTGGATTCAAGCCCGACGGCGTCTTGACGGCCCGCTTCTCTTTGCCCGACGTGAAGTACAAGACGGACGACCAGCGCCGGCAACTGGTGGCTCGGCTGACCGAGAAACTAGCGAGCATTCCTGGAGTGCAAGCCGCCGGATTCAAAAATCCGCTCCTCGGCGGTTGGCAAAACTCATTTGCGATTGGAGGGCGCCCATTGCCCGACCCTGAGCATTTACCTTCAGCGGAAATGTCCCGCGTCAGCCCCGGGGCTTTGGAGGCAATGAATTCGGAATTGCTCCGCGGCCGATTCTTTACTCAGGGCGACAGCGAGAACACCCCGAAGGTTTGCATCATCGATGATCGGCTGGCCGGGCAATACTGGCCCGGCGAGGACCCGGTTGGTAAGCCAGTCTTGATGGACGAACCCAAGCCGGGCGAGCAGCCTCCGGTTACCACCGTGGTTGGCGTGATTCACGAAATCAAAAATTACGGCGTGGACCAGCCGGTCTTGCCCGAAATCTTTGTTCCGTATGCGCAGCGGCCGGGTAGCGGGGGCAATCTCGTGGTTCGTTCCACCGCGGATGCGAGCGCCATTACCAACGCCATGCGCGCGGCCGCTCAATCCCTCGATCCGGATTTGCCGGTTTACGATGTGCGAACCCTGGAAAGCTTTGTCGCCGAAAATGTTGCCCCACGGCGGCTCTCCGTTCTGCTTCTGAGTCTTTTCGCTGGACTCGCATTGGCGCTGGCCACCGTTGGTATCTACGGGGTGATGTCTTACAGCGTCACGCAACGCCATCGTGAAATCGGTATCCGCATGGCGCTGGGCGCGCAGACCGGCGATGTGCTCACCCTGGTAGTAAGGCAAGGAACCTGGCTCGCGGCGGCCGGGGTGGGTATCGGGCTAATCGCTGCGCTCGGAGCCACAAGGCTGATCGCACGCCTCTTATTCGGCATTCAACCCAGTGACCCGCTCACCTTTATTACGGTCGCGCTGATGCTCAGCATGGTGGCGCTGGTTGCAAGTTACATTCCTGCGCGCCGCGCCGCGCGGATTGATCCCATGGTGGCGCTGCGCTACGAATAGAAGGAGACGAACCATGACCGGCCTGTTGCAAGATCTTCGCTGCGCACTCCGTCAGCTTCGCAAGAGCCCGGGCTTCGCCGCAGTCGCTGTAGTTACGCTGGCGCTCGGAATCGGTGCGAATACCGCCATCTTCAGCGTGGTCAATGGAGTTCTGCTGCGCCCGTTGTCGTTCAAAGATCCCGCTCGGTTGGTTCGCGTTTGGCATGTTCCCCCGCCGAAGAGTTTTCCGGGAATGACGACCTTCTCCGTCTCCGCGGCGAACTATTTGGATTGGGAGCGCCAGAACCATGTCTTTGAAGGGATGGCGATTTATACCTACCACGGATTCACCCTGACTGGCGGTGATAAGCCGGAGCAGATCGATGCCTGTGCCGCGACTTCGGGTTTCTTTGCGACCTTGGGAGTGCAGCCCGTGTTGGGTCGGGTGTTTCTCCCTGAGGAGGATCAGCTCGGCCACTCCAATGTGGTGGTGCTCAGCCATCGACTCTGGCAGGAGCATTTCGGCTCGAACCCTGCCATCGTCGGCCAGAACGTCAAGATGGACGGCCAAAGTTATCTGGTGGCCGGGGTCATGCCCGCAAGTTTCCAGTTTCCAGACTTTGCCCAGATGTGGACACCGATGGCTTGGACCGACAAGGAGAAAGCGGTCCGAGGAGAGCATCATTCCGTGGTCGTTGCCCGCCTCAGGACAGGCGTCGATTTGAAGCAGGCTCAGGCGGAGATGAACACCATCTCCAGCCGGCTGGAGCAGCAGTACCCAGAAGACAACAAAGGATGGGGTGCCATCGTCGTACCCTTGCATGACGATCTAGTCAGCGATGTGCGGCCGGCGTTGTTGGTTTTGCTGGGAGCCGTGGCTTTCGTTCTTCTCATCGCCAGCGTGAATGTGGCCAACCTTGCACTGGCGAGAACTTTCAGCCGCCAAAAGGAGATCGCGATTCGAACTGCGCTGGGTGCCAGTTCGGCTCGCATTACTCGTCAAGTTCTCACCGAGTCTATCCTGCTCGCGCTGGTGGGAGGCGCCCTTGGCCTGACCTGCGCTCAGGCCGGTATCCGTCTGATCATGGCCTTCCTGGCGGATAAGGTCCCCCATTCTACGGAAGTTGGGCTGGATTCGAAGGTCCTTGCCTTCACGGCCATCATTTCTATAGTCACCGGCATTTTGGCGGGAGTTCTTCCGGCCTTCCGCTTGACTCGGGCCGACGTGAATCAGTCTCTGAAACAAGGGCTGGGGCGCACCGATGCGGATGCCAGCGGCCATCGCACGCGCAGCATTCTGGTGGTGTCGGAGGTCGCTCTCTCCCTCATCCTGCTGGTGGGCGCAGGCTTGATGATCCGCAGTTTTCAGATGCTTCATGGCGTGAATCCGGGTTTTGATTCGCGCCATGTTTTGACCATGACGGCCATGGTCTCGCGGGCGAAATTTCCCTTGCCGTCCGAGGAGATCAGCTTCTTCGATCAAGTGCTCGAGCGAGTACGAGCGCTGCCGGGGGTGGAATCGGCGGGTGTAGTGGACGACATTCCTCTGGACAATGGCGGATCGCATCAACCCATCGCGATTGAAGGCCGGCCTACGCTGCCGATGTCGGAACAGCCCGAGGTCGATGTTCGTCTGATCACGACAGGCTACATGAACGCGCTGCACATTCCGGTCCTGCGCGGCCGCGACCTCAGCCCTATGGATATCGCGGGAAGGCCGGCGGCAATCCTGATCAGTGAATCCATGGCGCGGCAGTTCTGGCCCGGAGAAGACGCTCTCGGTAAGCGGCTTACCTTGACTTTCTTCCCGGATGCGGTTCGTGAAGTGGTCGGAATTGTGGGCGATGTAAAGCTTGATGGCCTTGACCAGACCCGACCGAGCGCGACTCTCTATTTCCCCCTGGAGCAGGTTTCGGTGCCCGCAACTGGAGGATGGGTTTCCATTCCGATGACGCTTGTGGTGCGCTCGACTTCGGGCTCCGCAGGGATGGTTGCTGCCGTGTCGAATGCAGTGCATGCGGTCGATCCTGAAATGCCATTGCGCGACATCCTGACCATGGACGACCTGGTGGCAAATTCTTTATCGCAGCAACGATTCAATATGCTGCTGCTGGGCGCATTCGCCGGTCTGGCTTTATTGCTGGCGGCGGTGGGCGTTTACAGTGTGTTGGCTTACAGCGTGAAACGCAGCGTCCGAGAAATCGGAATACGCCTGGCTCTGGGCGCCCGCGTTGGGGATGTGTTGCGCATGGTCGTCTTCGAGGGCATGCAGCCGACCTTACTTGGGGTCGCAATCGGAGTGGCTGGAGCCCTGGCTTTGGGGCGCGTTTTGTCCGGCCTCATTTATGGGGTGAAGCCGACCGATCCCGTCACGTTCATCGCGGTGGCAGTGTTGCTGGTTTTGATTGCTTTGGTCGCCAGCCTGATTCCAGCCTATCGCGCGACAAAGGTCGATCCCATGGTGGCTCTGCGCTACGAATAAAATGCGCGACGAATAAGAGGAGAGAAATCATGATCGGGCTGCTGCAAGATCTACGCTACGCATTGCGCCAGTTACGCAAGAGCCCCGGCTTCACCGTCGTTGTGGTGGCCACGCTGGGCTTGGGAATTGGAGCGAACACGGCGATCTTTTCTGTTGTCAACACGGTTTTGCTCGCGCCTCTACCGTATCGAGATGTCGATCATTTGACAATGATCTGGGGCAGAAATCCCTCGCGCGGCGATCAGCAGTTTCCTGTTTCCGCGGGAGACTTTACCGATTGGAGGCAAAAGAACGATGTGTTCGAAGACATTGCCGCCTCCTATGACGACGAGGTGACGCTCACCGGCTCCGGAGAGCCAAAACTCGTGCTCGGCTATGCGATCTCGCCCAACTACTTCCGTATCCTCGCGGTTGCGCCCAGACTAGGGCGCACGTTTACCGACGAAGAGGCAAAGTCGGGAACGAGTGTGGCTGTGCTCAGCGACAAAATGTGGCGTACCACATTCCGCGGAGACCCGGGAATCTTGGGCAGATCCGTCATCCTCGATGCCAAGTCTTACACCGTTATAGGCGTGATGCCGCCTGAGTTTGATTTTCCTTCGCGAACTGAGCTCTGGATGCCCTTGGCCATTGCTCCGGCGGTGTCCGGAGACTATGAACATCGCTACATTCGGGTGATCGGCCGTCTTAAGCCCGGAGTTTCTGTCTCACAGGCGCAGACTCGGATGAATACGCTGGAGCGTCACATTGCCGCGCAACATCCTGAAACGGATGCTGGTAACGAGACATGGATTGAGCCAGTACGACAACAACTGGTTGGCGATATCCGGACGCCGCTACTCGCCTTATCAGGTGCGGTCGTGCTTGTGCTGTTCATCGCCTGCGTGAATATTGCCAGTCTCTTGCTGGCGCGCGCCGCCAGCAGGCGCGTTGAAATTTCAGTGCGAGTTGCCATTGGCGCGGGCCGGTTTCGCCTTCTGCAACAGTTTTTAATCGAAAGCCTTCTGCTTTCATTCCTGGGAGGAGCATTCGGAATAGTCCTAGCTTTATGGTCTAGTGGTTTCCTGCTAGCCATTTTCCCCAATGGCGTGGCCAATTTGAGTATTCCGAAAGTCGACGCCATTCCAATCAACGCGCCCGTTCTTTGTTTTGCCTTTGGAGTCACGTTGTTCACCGGGCTGCTTTTTGGCGTGATCCCAGTACTGCAATCGGCCAGCGTTAGTGGCAACGACGCGCTGAAGGAATCCAGCCGCGGCCTGATATCGACTTCCAAGTCCGCGCGGTTCCGGCGCGCACTGGTTACCGCAGAAATTGCGCTCTCGTTGATTTTGCTCATGGGAGGCGGACTGATGATTGAGAGCTTCCGACAGGTATATCGCACGGGTCTCGGGTTTTACCCCGATCGCGTGCTGGGACTTGAAGTTTTCCTGCCCCCCAACCAATACCCCAGAGACCAACCGCAAAAGCAAAATAATTTTGTGAACAATGTCCTAGATCGCCTGAACAAACTGCCAGGCGTTCAGTCGGCTGCCGCAGCAAACTTTCTGCCGCTCACCGGATTTTGGGGAACCACGGATTTCGCCATCGAGGGTCGACCGGTGCGAAAGGGGGATTCGAAGCCGTTCGCCGACAATCGTCGGGTGACGCCCGTCTATTTCTCGACCATGGGAATTTCCCTGCTACGAGGGCGTGAATTCACCGACTCGGATCGCGCTGAGTCTGAAAAGGTGGCCATGATCAATACCACTCTGGCACATCGTTATTTCGGCAGTGAAGATCCGATCGGCAAAGTTTTGCAGCTTGGGGATTCTGGCCATGAGGAAAAATGGAGGATCGTTGGAGTCGTCTCTGACGTGAAGGCGTTCGGCCCCGAGGAAGCGACGCATGCCGATCTCTATCGTCCCCTGGAACAGTCGCCGTCTAACCTTCTGGGATTTGCCGTACGGGCGACCGGCGACCCATCCGCGCTGCTGAAGCCTGCAGAACAAGCTGTCTGGGATGTCGATAAAGATCAGCCCGTTTTCGACGCGATGCCAATGGGCGTGCTCGCCGCGCAGTCGGTGACCTTGCGGCGCACCAGCACAATCTTGCTGGCAAGTTTTGCGATCCTGGCGTTGCTTCTTGCCGCCATCGGTCTGTATGGAGTGATGGCTTACTCAGTGGTGCAACGCACTCATGAGATCGGACTCAGAATGGCGTTAGGCGCTCTTCATAGCGACGTACTGCGGCTCGTGATACGTCAGGCGATGTGGCTGCTGATCATTGGGGAAGCGATAGGCGTAATCGCTGCCTTGTTGTTGACGCATGCGGCTGCGAGCCTGTTGTACGGAGTGAATCCCGGCGATCCCTGGGCCGTCGCCGTGGCCATGGCTGTGCTCACGCTCGTTGCGCTCGCCGCTTGTTATGTTCCCGCGCGCCGCGCCGCGAAGGTCGATCCGATGGAAGCGCTGCGGTACGAGTAAGGACGAACAATATGAATGGACTGATCCAGGATCTCCGTTATTCAGTGCGGCAGTTGCGCAAGAGCCCAGGCTTCACGGCTGTGGCTGTCGTCACTCTGGCGCTTGGCATTGGCGCAAATACCGGCATTTTCACGGTGGTGAATGGGCTTCTACTGAAGATGCTGCCGGTCCGAGAGCCGCAGCAGTTGGTCGTGGTGGGCGATCCTATACGCGCCAACTCTCGTTCCAACGGAACCCCACGCACCGATGTTTTTTCCTATCCGCTGTACAAGGAATTGCGCGATGGGAACTCAGTGTTTACCGGACTGTGCGCCGCTGCCACGGACCATCACGTTGAACTGGAAACCGGCCAAGGTGAACTTCCAGACGAAAAAACTGTGGCACGCATGGTGAGCGGAAACTATTTCACTGTGCTCGGCCTCGAACCCGCCGCCGGACGTTTGTTCTCCGACGCCGACGACACGGTTGAGGGCGCCAATCCCGTAGTCGTGTTGGGTTATGAATATTGGCAGCGAAAGTTCGCGCTCTCTTCCGCGATCATCGGTAAAGATATTCGGCTGAACGGGTATCCCGTCACAGTTGTCGGCGTCGCGCCCGCGGGTTTCGCCGGCGATGTCGTAGGCGAACGGATGTCTCTGTTTATTCCCTTGAGCATGCAGCCGCAGATTATCCGCGGACGACACTGGCGCACTTCAGGAAACAATTCCTGGCTGTCGCTGATCGGGCGTTTGAAGCCAAACACTACTCCTGCCCAGGCGGAAGCCAATCTGAACATCGTATTTCAGCAGGCGCTTAAAGCAGATTACGGAGCTGCGCTTTCATCCGACGATCGGAAAGCACTTCACGACGACCACATCCGCGTGGTTGCGGGCGGCGGTGGGATCTCTGCCCTGCGTGGCGACTACCGTATTCCCTTACTCCTGCTGATGGGCATTGTCGGTCTGGTACTGCTGATTGCCTGCGTAAACGTTGCCAACCTGCTGCTTGCCCGCGCTTCAAGTCGAAGTCGTGAGATTGCGGTCCGGCTGGCGATTGGCGCCCGTCAAGGGCGCCTGATGCAACAGCTTCTGACCGAGAGCGTGGTCCTGGGGCTTCTCGGCGGTGTCATCGGTTCGCTGCTGGCGATTTGGGGTGTGCGGCTGCTGGTGGAACTTCTCGGATCCAATACCACCCTTCCGCTGGCTCCAGACTGGCGCGTGCTCGCCTTCACCATCACAGTCTCGCTGCTGACAGGAATCGTCTTCGGTCTGGTGCCGGCGTTACAAACTTTGAAAGTACGCGTCACTCCCGCCTTGAAAAACGCGACTCGGGCGACCCCGGAGCCGGGCTCACGATTCACTTGGGGCAAGGGATTGATTGCCGGGCAGGTCGCGCTGTCGCTGTTAGTGCTGTTTGCCGCCGGTCTGCTGGTCCGCAGCCTGCAGAAGTTGATGACGCAGGATTTTGGCTACTCTCGCGATCGCCTGGTCATCGCGCGGCTCGATCCTACCGGCGCGAGTTACAGCATCAGCAACATGAAGCTGCTGGCGACGGATCTGGTTGCTCGCCTTGCGGCCGCACCCGGAGTACGCGCCGTGACGTATTCCACGAATGGATTGTTCTCTGGGACTGAATCGAGTGATGCCATAATCGTGCCCGGTTTCATCCCGAGCGGTCCTCGTGATCGAAGCGTGCTGGAGGATTACGTTGGAGCGGATTACTTCGCAGTCGTTGGCATTCCCCTGCTCGCCGGCAGGGACATCGAGGCGCAGGATACGGTTACATCAACCCGCGTCGCCGTAGTGAACGAAGCGATGGCCAAGCACTTCTTCGCCGGGCAGAACCCGATCGGGCGCCAATTCATGGTCGACGATCCGGATTGGCGCGACAAGCCGCTGACCATCGTCGGCGTTTCCCACAATGCCAAGGACCACGGCAGCGGTATCCGCGAAGAGGTCCGGCCGCGGTTCTACATGGCTTTTCAGCAGGTGCCCGATCCCGAACAAATCGTGATCGAGGCTCAAGTCAGTGGCGCAGCATCCGGGGCGGTCACGACCCTGCTCGGACAGATCAAAGCCGCCGATCCCCGTCTGCCGATTTCATTCATCGAGACGCTCGACACCTTGATCACAGACAGCGCCGGCGACCAGATTGCTCTTGCGAAACTCTCGACATTCTTCGCGGGATTGGCATTGCTTCTCGCCTGTGTAGGACTCTACGGGGTGATCTCTTATACCGTCGCTGGCCGCACTCGCGAAATCGGTGTGCGTATGGCGCTCGGAGCACGGCGCGGCGATGTTATGGGATTGGTACTTCGCGAAGGCATGGTGCTGGTCGCGATCGGTCTGCTGGTCGGAATTCCTTTGGCGCTGGCCGCCACCCGCTTGTTGAGCAGCTTTCTGTTTGGGTTGAAGAGTACCGATCCACTCTCCTTGATCGCCGTTGTTTTACTGCTGGGAATGGTTGCGGCAATCGCGGGATTTATTCCCGCGCGGCGCGCATCCAGGATCAATCCCATGGTGGCGCTGAGGTACGAATGATGAGGGAAATTTCGATGGCCGGAATCATGACTGGAATTCTCGAGGACTCCCATTACGCGCTCCGCCAACTGCGCAAGAACCTTGGCTTCACGGTGGTGGCCATACTTACGCTGGCACTGGGGATTGAGGCGAACACCGCGATTTTCAGCGTGGTGAACGCGGTCTTGCTGCGCCCGCTTCCTTATAAAGACGATAGCCGCCTGGTGGTAATCCTGCAAAAGGGCCGCAATCCGGTAGCTCCGGCCAACTTCCTGGATTGGCGAGACCAGAATCACGTATTTGAGCAGATTGGAGCGGCGGGGTACTGGACTCCGAACCTGACCGGCAAGAACAATCCGGAAAAGCTGTGGGCGTTGCATGTATCTCCGGCGATTGTTGCAATGCTCGGAGTGCAGCCCTTGCTGGGGCGGGCATTCCTGAGGGA
>Ga0182015_10001252_pt1 | contig 34216 bp, 24 predicted proteins | sample 712P3MmetaG_FD_120478 | JGI IMG/M metagenome (GOLD analysis project Ga0182015, IMG submission 120478) | Permafrost microbial communities from Stordalen Mire, Sweden - 712P3M metaG | ecosystem: Environmental > Terrestrial > Soil > Wetlands > Permafrost | place: Sweden: Stordalen | collected...
CAATAGTGCGACCGTCCTTTAGCAGCATGTAGGCAAAATAATCGAGGCGGCGTTGCGCTGTGATGCTGGGCTCAAGTTGACGAACGGTTCCGGCAGTGGCGTTGCGCGGGTTGGCGAACAACGGAAGCCCTTGCTGCTCGCGCTGCTGGTTCATTTTCCTGAACGCCGCCAGGGGCATGAGCATCTCTCCGCGTACCTCGAAGTCCGGGGGAATGCCCGCCGCCTTAAGCTTTTCTTTCGGAATCGAAAGCGGAATCGAGCGCACCGTGCGCACATTCAAGGTGACATCTTCGCCGACGATGCCGTCGCCGCGTGTAATGCCCCGCACCAGCCGCCCATCTTCATACAGCAAGGCCATTGACATGCCATCCAGTTTCAGTTCGCAGGCGTATTCGATGTCCTTGCGTCCACTGAGTTCATGAACCCGCCGCTCCCAATTCCGCAATTCGTCCACGCTATAAGTATTGTCGAGTGAAAGCATGGGCGAAGAATGGCGCGCCTTGACCACGCCCTCGCGCGGTTTCCCGCCAACCCGTTGCGTTGGAGAATCAGGCGTGATCAATTCTGGATGCTCGGCTTCGAGCTTCTTCAACTGGATCATCAGTTGATCGAACTCGGCATCGCTGATCTCGGGATCGTCGAGCGCAAAATAGCGGTACTCGTGATGCCGGATCTGTTCGCGCAAGGCCTCGATCTTTTTTTGTAGATCTTTTGTTACGGTAGCCATCGAAAAAGATTATAGGCGAGGTATTGAATTACGTGGCGCGGGCGCCCTCGCCCGCGAAATGCCAGCCCACAAGGAATGTAAACTTGTCCCATGCAGAGCCTGCAAACCCAGCGCTTGTCCCTGCGTGAATTTGTACCCGAGGACGCCGAAGCTCTCGTCGCCATTCTCTGCGATGCCGAAACGATGCGATGTTACACGCTAGCGTTTGACCATGCAGCAGTTGTCGATTGGATCACCCGCAACCGGGCTCGTTACGCTAATGACGGCTACGGCTTGTGGGCCATGATTCTGAACTCCACGGGAGAACTGATTGGAGATTGCGGTTTGGTGCGGCAAATTGTCGACGGAACGGACGAGATGGAAATCGGCTACCACGTACGCCGCGACCAGTGGGGCCAAGGATATGCCTCGGAAGCAGCCCGTGCATGTCGAGACTATGGATTTGCAAACTTGAAAGTTGACAAACTGATCTCCCTGATCCGGCCAGAAAATATCGCGTCGCGCCGCGTGGCTGAAAAGAGCGGCATGACTATATGGAAAGAGGTCACCAGAGTGAGTCTGCTACATTACGTCTACGCAATCAGGCGTGACCGTGTAGGCGCGGGCGTCCTCGCCCGTGCGGAGTGAGATGTCGTGATTCCATGCGCAAAGCGATCCTGCTCTACAACCCGCTCTCCGGCCGTCGCCGGGAGCGCCGCCTAGCGGACGTAGAGGCAGCGCTGTCAGTACTGAAAAACGCTGGGATTGAATCTACAGTCGCGCCTACCCGCTCCGCATCGGATGCGACTGACCAAACCAAACACGCCATAGCCGAAGGCTGCGATTCCGTATTCGCCTGCGGTGGCGACGGCACCATTCACGACGTATTGCAGGGACTGGTGGGCAGCCAGACCGCGCTGGGCATCATCCCTCTAGGCACTGCCAATTCGCTGGCCCACGATCTGAAGCTGCCGCTTTCTCCTGCCAACGCTGCGCGGGCGGCATTAACTGCAAAGCCTCGCCGCATCGCCGTCGGCCGAGTGACTTACCAGGATTTAACTGGAAAGCCAAGCCAGCGATTTTTTACTGTCACGGTAGGAATAGGTGTGGATGCGCACCTCTTCTACAAGCTCAATCCGCTTGTGAAACGACGCCTGGGGACGGCCGCGTATTGCCTTAAAGCAACCCGTCTGTGGCTAACCCACAAGATGGAAAACTTCTCGGTAGAGATCAACGGGAGCGGTCAGGTGGAAGTGTCGCAATTACTCGCCGTCCGTATTGGCAATTTTGGCGGAGTTCTGCGCCAGCTTGCTCCCGAGGCATCGCTCGAACGCGACGATCTTCGCCTCGTCCTATTCCGCACTCGCAGCCGCCTGGCATATCTGCGCTACGTATTGCGAGGACTCTTCGCGACGAACTGGAAAGTTCCTGGAATCGATTTGGTGCATAGCACGGGTGCGATTTTTTGCGATGTGCCGCAGTCGGCGGCTTCCATCGCGACTCCTCGCATCTTCGTCGAAGCCGATGGAGAACTCTTAGGAACCTTGCCCGCGGAAATATCCGTCATCCCCGATGCAGTGACTCTGTTAGTTCCCAACGGCTAGAAGCTAGAAAATTAACTTGAGCGCGAACTCAAGCTGTCGCATACCAGTAGCGGAGCCGGGCGTAGCATCGGCTTCGATATTGGTGATCTGGCCATTGCCAGCACAATCGATACATTGACCACTTCCGCCCTGGTTGTTGTTGAAGCCCAAAACAGGATGATTGAAAACGTTGAAAGCATCCATGCGGAATTGCAGCCTGAAGCGTTCCGTGAGAAGGAAGTTCTTCAAGATCGATGCGTCCGAATAGAAGGCGCGCGGTCCGCGGTAGCTAAAGACGCCAATGTTGCCCAGATTGCCAACTCCAGGATCACTAAAGGCGCCGGGATTAGTAACGATATCGGGTACGGGCGTAAAGAACGGCACTTCGTGAGTAACGGGATTAAAGGAACCCGCACCGACGTGGAAGGATCCTGTTCCCTTGTTGGGACGGCAAAGTCCTACATCCTCCTCGCCTCCGCACTCGTTGAAGCTGGGAGTCCAAGGCAAACCGCTGCCCCAGGTGGTGGTGCCGCTGATCTGCCAGCCTCCAATTATCAAGTCCTCGGCTCGGCCCACGCCCCCGCCGAATGGCTGACCCTTACCAAAGGGCAGCTGATATACCAGGTTGTTTACCCAGAGATGGTTGCGGACTTGGTCGTCGGGGCCGTAGGCCAAGCCTGGCGAATCCACATAGTAGTTGCTGTCATACTTGTATGCGTGAGCAAAGGTGTAATGAGACAGAAGTTGAAAACCGTGAGAGAACCGCTTCTCCACTTTTACTTGGAAGGCGTTATAGTTGCTGCTGGCGTCGCTGCCCAAATAGTTGCCCTGATCGGTAGAGCAGCATTGCAGTACGCCCGGTGCACTTCCTGTGGTGTTGGTTGGGTCGGCGTAGCCCGGGTAGGTGAATGCATCGTAAAATGGCCGGCGTTCTGCCTGCGTGTAGGTCACTCCAGTTGCAGGGTTGATCTGGCCGTAATGAACCATTGAAGGCTGGTTGACGTTGTAAGTCGGCCCATCGCCAGGAAACACGTGCGTGCCCTTGTTGCCGATGTAGGCGATGTCCATCGTCATCGTATTGGTTAGCTGATGTTGAATGGTGGCGTTCCAGGCGTCCAACTCAGGCAGCCGTTGGAATGTCGGACGGATATGTGGCTGTACGCAGAGCTGTGTGTTTTGTCCTGCGGCATTAATGACCGGGTTTTGGTAACAGTTCGGCCCCGACACGGGAAATGCGCCGCTGGCTGGGATGGTGGGGAAAACGAAAATTGGTGGCCCTTGCGCCAGAGTGAACGCGGGGACGTTTTGAGTGGGACCGACGGCCAGTTGTGCCGCCAACACAGGTAGCGCCTGGGTAGCCGTGTGCCCAAAGTTGGAACCGAACACGCCCATGTCGTAGCTGCGCCCGTACCCGAGCCGGAGGACAGTTTTTTCGCGCAGTTGATAAGCGATGCCTACACGCGGGGCGAAGTAATGCCAGTCATTGGCGATGCTGCCGCTGAGATTATAAGGCCCGTAACCGGCGACCCGGTCCAGACCCTGCACTAGATTGGAAAATCCGCCGTTGCCTTTGCCGTTCACGTACTCGGGGAAGTAGACTTCCCAGCGCAGTCCGTAGTTAAAGGTGAGCTTGGAAGTGGCTCGCCAGGTGTCTTGGCCGTAGTAAAACATACGATGCTGTCGCTCTGCCGCAGTGAGGCTACTGCTGACATATCGGCTCATCTGGGTGACATCGCCCAACATGAAGGTTGCCCAATCGAGACCTCCGGTACCGCCGTTCGATGTGGTCCGATAGTCGAAAGTGTAATCGCCAGTGCGGCCCGCGTCGCTGGGCACCCTGAGGTTCATGGCATAGCGGATGTCGGCGCCGAACTTGAATTGGTGGTTGCCGTGTATCTTTGTCCAATTGGTGACCCACTGGAACTGCTGTTCGCTCTCGTTCAGCGGACAGTTGCAGCGGCCTACGCCTAATCCGTCGCCCCAACTTACGGTTGGACTGCCATTGATACCGCTGTTGGCCGAAGAACTCGAGGGGGTCTGGTTTAGCAGAAACCCCCCTAGACCTGACGTGAAGTTAGCTTGGCTTCCGGTCAGGTTCGCGTTAGGGATACCAAAGCCGGTCATCGGAGTGGTGCCCACATCGGGCTTTCGAGCCTCAGGGTTATATTTGAAATATCCGAACCGGAAATCGGCCAGCAAGGTCGAGCTGAAAGTCTTGGTTACTCCTGACGCCAAGCTGTAATTGTGAGTGATTGAGCTTCCTGACAGACCGCCAGGGCCGAAGCCTACGCCCTCCAACGCGCCGTATGACCCTTGTCCGGCGACGTTGAAGTAATCAAGGCTAAACCGGCCGAAGACCTGCACAGTAGGAGCCGCATTGTAGTCGATGCGGGTATCGAAGCTGTTCTGACTGTAGGTTCCAGAACCTGACGCGACATAGTTGTTGAACACGCTGCCGTTGGTGGGCGCCGGAAAGAGTGCCAGGATGGCGGCGGCTTGTGGAGAAATCTGGGCGATAGGTATCTGGTTATTGACGTAGGTGGCGCGCCCCGTGCCCGTCGAGAGGTTGCCAGTTGCCGGGTTGTAAGCCTGTCCACCACCCTGCAGTCCGGCGGTTAGATACTCGCTCATGTCGCAAAAGCCTGGCGTTGCGCTAGCGGCATTGGTCGACGGATTGCACGTCTTCGCCATTTCCGCCGTCGGAACCGTCAACAAATTCGTGGTTCCATTGGTTTCCCGCGTGGCCTGATAATCCCCAAAGAAAAACAGTTTGTTCTTGATAATCGGACCGCCGATGGTGCCCCCGAACTGCTGCCATTTATCGGACGGGATAAACTTGCCGGTGATCGGATTGGGCGCGAATTGCGTGAACGGATCGCGGGCCGCGGTAGCATCGGTACGACGAAACCAGAAGCCGCTTCCGTGCAGTTCATTGCTGCCAGACTTGGTCTGGACGGTGACGACGCCTCCGAGCGCTTTGCCGAACTCAGCATCGTAGTTCTGCAGCGTCACTTTCGTCTCTTGGATGGCATCGAGATTGGGGTTAACTACGATAATGCCGAGGATGGGGTCTTGGTTGTCGGTACCATCCAACTCGAACGCAGTGCCACTGAAATGCTGCCCGTCGACAAAAATCTGCTGGCTTCCTTGCGGATTTTCGGTTACCGCGTGGCTCCATCCCACCATTTTTTGCGTGCCCGGGGAAAGCAACTCGAAAGAGGTGAAGTTGCGGTTCATTATGGGCAAGTCCTCGACGTATCTCTGATTGAACTCAACGGAGACGTCAGCCCGATCGGTCTTCAGTTGCGGGGCTTCGCTAGTGACCTCGACAGATTCGGCCGCGGAACCAACTTGAAATTGCCCGTCAACGCGGGCTGCGGCATCCGCGGAAACTGCGATATTCTCGTCCTCAATCGTCTTAAAACCGGGACCTTCAATCCGAACTTTATACGTATCCGGAATCAGGTGCGTGACTGAGTAGTTGCCGCTTTCATTGGTCGTCGCTTCATCGGTGGTGCCTTTGTCGACGTCCGTCACGGTGACCTTCGCATTGGAAACAGCAGCGCCGCTGGGATCGGTAACGGTGCCAAATATGCTCCCGAATACAGCTTGGGCCGAAGCCGATGGAACCCATAGAGCAAACAAAATTGAGAGCACCGCAAGACCGGAGATGGATGACTTTCGCATTTGCATTCCTCCCACGCGCTAGCAATCTTGATTCAATGCGCACCTGCGCACTACGAGTTTTGGACCGGTACTGAACTGTGTAACCCGGTGAGTGAAGTGGACGGCATTTAGAAGACGGAGCCCCACGGCCCGCTCAAGTTTGGCGCAGTAGTACAAAAACATTACTTTACAAAAGAAATAAGTTTCAAGAGGTCTGATACGGTGACAAAGCGATAAATTCTAGGCTTGCAGCGAGATACACATCTTGTTACGCTACGTGTTACATGGCTGTAACTCAGGCCCATCTGGCGGATCGTGACCAATACCTGGAACAAATTGACAGGTTAGCGAGCAGCCACACCCTTCACGGCTCTGAATCTCTGTGCAAATTGCTCCGGTACCTTGCGACCCACGCTTTGACTAATCCGGGCCTGCCGCTTAAGGAGTACGAAATAGCGACTCAGGTTTTTCATCGCCCCGCCGATTTCGATCCGCAATTGGATTCGACTATCCGGGTTCAGGCCGGACGCCTTCGTCTGAAGCTCGCTGAGTACTACGGCTCGGAAGGTGCGGCAGATCCGATTCTTGTGGACCTGCCCAAGGGCGGATACCTGCTTGCCTTTCATCATCGCGCGGTCGGGCCCCATAAGGGACTTTTAGTCACACCGACAAACAGGGATACTCAGGAAACTGCGGCAGCAGAAAGCCGCCGGGGGTGGGTAACCGCCGTCTTTGTACTTGTGGTTCTGCTGGCCGCTGCGATCGGGGTTATTTTTACCATGGTCGCGAATCGGACTTCGGCCGAAGCGATCACTACCAATCATGCGGAGGCGCCAGCCGCATTTCGAATTTTTTGGGGAAGCTTCCTATCCGGGCCGCAACAGCCCTGGGTCATATTCAGCAACGGTGCTTTTGTCGGCAGGCCAGAGACGGGAATGCGCTACTTCGATGCCAAGCGTGATTCACGCAGTCTGATTCTCGACCACTACACAGGCGTCGGCGAAGTATTGGCCGTTCATGAACTTGATAATGTCTTCGGACAACTGGGCCGGCCGCTCCTGGTGAAGCGAGGCAGTTTGCTTTCGCTCGACGATGCCAAGAACAACAACTTGATCTTCTTGGGTTCGCCTGCGGAAAATCTGCCGCTACGGGATATTCCCAACACCCGGGAATTCGTTTTCCAGCCCCTGACTTCCGGCCCGCGAAAAGGGGACTTGGCGATTCTGAACATGCATCCCCAGGCGGGCGAGCCGAACGCATTTCTGGCCAGTCCTTCTACCCAGCCTCTGACCGAAGAGTATTCTGTGGTCGCTAGGGTGCGAGAGGGAAACCCGTCGCAGTCGGTAATGATCCTGGCTGGAACCACCACCATTGGCACCCAAGCCGCGGTCGAGTTCGTTTGCACGCCGCAATCATTGCAGGATTTGCTGCAAAGACTTGGCGTTTCCAAGCCCGAGGATTTGAAGCCGTTCGAAGCGGTGTTGCGTGTGAAAGTCACGCGCGGCGTGCCCGTAGCGATGGAACTCGTAAGCCTACGCAAGACTGGATTGTAAAATGTCACTCAGGTCGCGACTTGAAACGCAAGTCCAAGTCTGCGGCTTTTTGCAATTCGGCCGCCGCTCCTGCCTCGTCACCTTTTCGCTTCAGCGCTAAAGCGAGCTGATAGTGCGCGGGCGCGTAGTTCGGCTGCGCATTGATGGCGGAACGGAACTGGGATAACGCACCCTCCACATCTCCGGCCTCAAGAAGACGGCGTCCTGAGTTGGTGGTAAACGTTGCCGATTGAAGACTCATTTTCTGCTGGCTGATCTCGGCTCCGACTTTGCTCTCGGCGGCTGCTCCCTGGCTATCTCCGAGTTGCCGCAGCACGGCAGCGAGCGTGGTATGCGCTCCGGCAAAGTCGGGTTGCAAGCGGATGGCTTCGCGAAGCGCACTGGCGGCCTCGGGCAGCTTACCCATTTGTTTGAAAACCGTACCTAGCGTGTAATAAGCCTCGGCGTAATCAGGTTTCGCGCGGATGGCGTCTTGCAGGCGCTCCACCGATGACGCAAAATCGCCGCTTTGCCACAGCGTGACTCCATACGTGTAATAAGCGTCCGCTAAGCCGGGGTCGAGGCGAATTGCTTCCTTCAATTCTGCGATCGCGCCCGCCAAATCGTCTTTGAGTTTTAGAGCTACCGCCAAGTCGTAATGGAGATGAGCTTGGTTGGGAGAGCTGCCTAATGCCAGTCGCAACTCTCGTGAGGCAGCGTCGAAGTCGGACTTCTGCAGATAGGCAAGCCCAAGATTTCCGCGGATTCCCGTGTCCTCGGGATGCAGCCTCAGCGCCGCCTGAAATTCCTTGATTGCAGCATCACCCTGACCGTATTGCATGAACGCCAGTCCCAGGTTGTTGTGCGCATCGGGGTCATTCGGGGTGAGTTCAACGACTTTTGCGAAGGCCGCTGCAGCTTTCTCCGGATCGCCCGAACGCTGCAGCAGCAAACCATAACGGGTTTGTACGACGGCCACATTCGGGGTCAGCCGCGCCGCTTGTTCGTACGCCGGCAGAGCTGCGCCCGTGTCCCCTTTTGCCTCAAGTGCGGTGCCCAGGTAATATTTTGCAGTTCCGTCTTCGGGATCCAGTTGAGCCGCTTGCTGGAGTGCAGCGATGGCCTGGTCCCGCTCGCCGCCATTCAAAAGAGCGACCCCGAGGTGCAACTGAGCGGATTCATATTTTTGATCGAGCTTGAGAGCCGCGCGGAACTCCTTCTCGGCATCCTGCAGTTGTAACTGCTGAGCCAATAGCGCTCCGAGGTCATCGTGTAAATCTGGCCGTGCCGGCTGCAAGACTACGGCTTTCTTCATCTCGGAAATAGCATCGTCAGTTTTTTGCTGCTGACTTAGCACGCGCGCCAGCGCGAGGTGTGCGTCAGCTTGCTGCGGCGCCAGACGCACCGCTAACCTCAATTCGTGCGCGGCTTCATCGAGCGAGCCTTTGGTGGAGAGGGCTTGCGCCAGGTAGGCGTGAGCAATTGCCAATCCAGGCCGCAGCCGCGTGACAGCGCGAAAGTGATTTATCGCATCGTCCACATCTCCCTGCTGAAGCATGAGTTGTCCCAATGCGTTCTGCGCGTCGGCATTGCGTGGATCGAGTTTGGTAGCCCGTTCAAAAGCGGATCGTGCTGCGGCAACATCACCTTTTTCTATGGCCGCCTGGCCGCGCTGATAGGCGGCAATGGCACCTGAGTTTGTTGTCTGCGCCTGAGACAGCCACACGAACGCGCTGACCTGCACGATGAGAAGAGCAAACGAGAATCGAGCGCTGGTGTGCCTTCCGGCAAACGGGAATACCACAGTGGAGATAGGTTACGTGTTATGCTGCTGTCCTTCAATACCGGTGAGAAGCAGTTGACCATCTCACTCAGCCCGCTTTGCGAAATGATGCTTGCATTTTCAGGGAAGTCGCGGTTGTTAGCGCTGGTCCGGATTGCAATTCTGGTGGTCACGATTTTGTGTATCTGCATTGGCGCCTTCGCCCAGTCACAAACTGCGCCGCAGCCGCAGCGTCCATCCCTAGAAACACAATCTGCCTCGACTGAAGCTTCGGCCTCCAACTTCGAGGCCGCTCGCAAACTGTTGCAGGACGGCAAATATGACGAAGCGCTTTCGCAACTGCAGGCGCTCGCGGTTCAGAATCCAAAGCTGCCGGGGCTCTCGCATCAACTGGGTGCGGCCTACTACAAAAAAGGTGATTTCCTGAAGGCTGTAGGCTATTTGAAACAGGCGGCTGAGGAAAATCCCAAAGACAGCGAGGCCGTGCAGCTGTTGGGCCTTTCTTATTATCTTGCCGGGCGCCCGAATGACGCCATTCCGCTGCTGGAAAAAGTTCAAACCTGGTATCCACTGGCGAATGTGGACGCTGCTTACATTTTGGGCGTTTCCTACATTCAGGTGAAAAATTATCCGCAGGCCCGTAATGCCTTCGCGCGAATGTTCGACGTGCCGGCAGATTCCGCTGCCAGCTACTTATTTACCGCTCGAATGTTACTGCGCCAGGAATTCGATCCCATCGCGGAAGAGTACGCGCAGAAGGCGGTCGCGCTCGATCCCAAACTTCCGCTCGCGCACTTTTTACTGGGCGAGCTGTATTTATACAAGTCGCGCGTCGACGAAGCGATTGCCGAATTCGAAAAGGAGAAAGCGATCAATCCTGCGTACGCACCCACCTATTACAAGTTGGCGGATGCGTATTCGCGGATCCAGAAGTACGACGCAGCGGAACGGTTATTGCAGCGCTCCATCTGGCTCGACGCCACGTCCACCGGGCCATATATCCTGATGGGTAAAGTTCTTGAGAAAAAAGGTGAATTCGATCTGGCAGTCCGCGCCTTACAACGTGCGGTGGCCATGGATCCCAATAATTCCATTACTCATCATTTGCTGGGCCAAGCCTACCGCGACTTGGGGCGAAATGACGACGCAGAAAAAGAATTGAAATCGGCCGAGCAGTTACAAGAGCGCGAAAATAGCAAGTAAGCCGTACGAACTCTGTCATCCTGAGCGCAGCGGCTCGTGCGCGAAAGCGCATGAGCTGCGTAGTCGAAGGATCTCGGCGCCGTTGGCTGTGCACGGACGATGCGAGGCGTTCTCTCTAATGGCCCGCGTGGAGCGCGGTGAGAACACCTTGCATCGCCTATGCCGGGCGGGAGGCAGCAGGTCCTTCGACTCCGTGAACGCTTCGCCTTCGCGAAGCATTCACTCCGCTCAGGATGACAGAGTATTTGAATTTTCCAGCGTTTACTTATGGCCAGACGGCAATGCTTCCTGTTCCCTCGCCAGTCGATCGACCATATCTTTCGGTAGTTCCTGCAACAGTTCAAGGAAGACTCCATTGGTCCAGCCAAAACCGACCACATTGGCCTGATATCCGGCGCTCACGTGAGCCTCCGAAGAACGTGTCACCACGTCATATTTCTCGCGGATGGTTCCTTCGCGGCGGAAGTTTTCCGCCACCGTTGAAAGAAAGTTGTAAGAAATTCTATCTGCGTCAGCCGTGTAGCCGTAGCGCCGCAGCCCATCGACGCCAAGCGATTCCAAAGGCGCCCACCCATACGGGTAATCCCACTGCGCCCCGGACCCGGTCGTGCTCGTGACCAGCCCGCCCGGCTCGTCGAAAATTTTCACATTTCGCGCCACCGCCTGCGCCTGCTGAGAACTCGCCAGTCCCGCCCACAACGGATAAAAAGTAGTCACATATTGGTAAGTCGATTTTGTTCCGGTGAGGAGATCGTAGTCGAAGAACAATCCCCGCTGTTCGTCCCAAAGATATTTGTTGATTTTCTGTTTGCGGTTTTCCGCCCGCTGCTTCCACTGCGCAGCGTCGGCGTTCTTGCCCAGCAATTGGCTGATCTGCTCCAGATCTTTTTCCGTCTTGTAAAGAAGGCTGTTCAGGCACACCGGAGCGAAATGATGTGTTGCCGCGCCATACGGTTCAAAGCGAAAAGAAATGTCGAACCCGGACTCGCGCATGCTGCGATCTCCCTTGTAATAGTCCGGGCTCAACTGCACGGTGCTGGAAGTGTCGCACCCCGGACGCGCCATTGTTCTGGCCACATCGCAAACTTCCACCGTATAGTCAGGTCCGGCGGCTTCCGGCGAGGGCGCGGCGTCCTTGGGAACCACGTAAGTTCGATCGAGTTGAGGATGTAGAAGAAAATAGCCGATAACCTTACGGCGAAGTCCGGTCTCATCCTGCAGACTTTCGGGAGCCGGGCCGTTACCGAAATCGTAGTAACGCGAAAGGCCGGTTGTGCCTGCCAAGTGGGGATCGCGCATCCACATCGCATAATCCCGCGACGCGAAACTGTAGGCGCGAGCGAGCCACCGTTTGTCTTCACGTCCGCCGGCCTTCTCGGCGTTATAAACCTCCATGATCATTGAAGTGAGAAATGGGGGCTGGGAGCGAGTGAGGTAATAAGTGCGATTGGCGTTCAACACGGTTCCGTAGTGTTCGACTTCAAAGAAGAAATTCTCCACCATGCCCCGCGCCAGCTCGATTTGCCGGTCGCGCACCAGCCCCAAAATGATGAAGTAGCTGTCCCATCCATACATTTCGTTGAAGCGGCCACCTGGGACGACGTAACTGTTAGGCAGGAACAGAAGCCCCTGTGGCGAGATCGCTTCGACTCCGGGTTGCCCCGGATGCTCGATGACGATGGGCAAGTGCTCAACTCGTACCTTGCACGCTTGTTCGAGTTGCTTTACCGAATCTGGCTCGGGAAAGTTCGCTGGTAGATAAAGCAACGCAGCCTCCGGCACTTTTGGGTCCACCACGCTCTCGCACCGGGTCATGGAACGTGTCAGCACATCCCAATCCGAGTGGATATATTGCAACACGCGACCCAGGCCGTCAGGTTGCGTCGAGGGTACTATTTGCGAGAAGCATTCGAAAGCAGACAGCCAACTCGCAAGGATAACAATGATCCAGGTTAAGCTCGCCCGCCGCATTGGAGCCATGTTTGCCGAATCCTCTTGGCGGTTAGCCTACAACGCCCGGCTGCCGCTGTGAAGGAATGGCGCCAAAATATTTCTAATCCTTGCATTTCGTGGAATCGCTATTGAGCCGTTGCAGTAAATTCTTCGCTTCCGGCAGATCGGGATTGAATTCGAGCACTCGCAGAACATAATCGCGCGCCTTATCGGGCTGCGCATTGTCACAAAGGAGCCGAGCAATATTCATCCCAATACGGCTTTGGCCCGGGGCGCGCTGGAACGCATCCTGCCAAAGCTTGAGCGCTTCACGCAAATGCCCGCGATTCGCCTCGATCACGCCCAGATTCGTGGCTGCATCGATCAACATGGGATCAAGGGCTAGTGCTTGTCGATACAGCTCGCCAGCGCGATCCAGATCGCCTTTGTTCTGCGCGGAATATCCGAGCGCCGAGAGCAGGACGGGATCGTCCGGGGATTTTTGCACCGCGGAACGAAGCAGCCGTTCAGTGTCCGCTGCCGCCGAGGTCATGCCGCTATTGACTAACGATTCCCATGCCAGTGCGAGGTCGCGCACATCGTCATCACTCTTCAACGACGGAAACGGAACCAACCGGGGCGAAATTGCCTGTGTGCTGTCTTGCAATAGTTGAGAAGCGATCTCTGGCCGCCGCCGAATGCGATGATCGGTCACTTCAGTGTGGGCCACGTCCGTACTCAACGACGACGGCATATGGCATGAAGTACAGTCGGGCTGATCCGCGTGATGCGTCGTTCCCAGCTTCGCACCATGGCAAGCCAGACATTTCTGCCGGTAGAAAGAGACACGTTCTGCCGCAACCGGTTCGCGGTGCGGATCATGACAACTGGTGCACGACATAGCGTCGCCAGACTTTTTCTTGCACTCACTTTGCGCCAGCGCCTCGAACTGACTGACCGCGCCCAAGCCTACGCCTTGCTGATCAGCAAACACAAAATAGCGAATGAAGTCGGAAAGCTGCTCCCCCGGCTGAAAGTCATAAATGTGTCGCCCCGGCCGCTCAATCGCAGCCTTGCCTTCGAGATGGCATTGCATGCAGACCGCATCACGCCGCGTGGCATCGAGTTTGGCCGGATTAACGATACCTCCGCCGTTTAGGTGTGCTGCTCCCGGTCCGTGGCACCGTTCGCACGTGACGCCGGAATCGGAAAACGGTGGAGACGGATAGCGGTTTTCTGTTCCCGTAAATGGCGGCCGCATCCCGCTGACGTGGCAATGCAAACAACTGGCAAAAGCCGGCAGATTCATCGGCATCTCGCTGGCATTGCCAAACGCAGGAGCCATGTCCCAGCGCTGCCGGTCGGTGTACCAATTCACCGGCGACTCGAAAAGAAATCCGTCCGCGGCAAACAAATAACTTCGCCCGCGCCGCCCGGAGCCGATGTAATAAAGCAATTCACGCTTGCCGCGCACAGTTGGGTCGTTCGGCCGCTCAAAACTGAGCCAGACTTTTCCCTGATCGGAGTAAATGCGATAGTGCACGCCGGATTTCTGATGTACAAAATCAGCCGGGAAAAAGTTATTGATTGCAGGCCCGCTGGCCTGCGCCATGGAGGTTTTCGCGTAGGAACTGTAGATAGCCGAATGGCAACTCGCGCAGGCTCGATCTCCCGCATATCCGGTGGAGTCAGAATTCCTCGGGCTGGCTGGAGCCTGAGCCAGCGAAGTGACCGCTCCGTATAAAAACGCGGTCAGCAAAAATCGAAGGGAATGGCCCATTGAATACCAGTGCAAAATTGCCGCTACAGATTAGTGGTTGGCCATCGCGCTTTGCAATTGTTGGAGATTCTCCCTTGCCAAAGCATGTGCGGGATTGATCTCGAGCGCGCGTTCGAATTGTGCTTTGGCTTCGACGAAGCTTCCTAATTCCGCCAGCGCGCTGCCCAGGTTAGCGTGCGCGTCAGCATCGTCGGGGCGGATGCGAACTGCTGCCGCGAACTCCCTCGCCGCTGCGCGGAAATCGTCGGCAGAAGCCAACGCATTTCCCAAGTTGTAATGTGCGTCGAAATAGTCGGGCGAAGTCTGGGTTGCAGTCTGAAGGTACAGCATCGCGCGGCCCGCCTGTCCCGAGGAGAGCAACACTGCGCCAAGTGCGTTGTTGGCGGTAGCATCTCCCGGACGAATCCGCAACGCCGCCTCATACTCCGTCTGCGCACCGGCGGCATCGCCGCGCGCCTGAAGCATGGACGCGAGATTGTAGTGCGCCTCAAAGTCTTCGGGATTATTACGGATATTGTGTCGTGCCAGCGCCTCCTGCAATAACATTCGCGGATCGCCCGCTTGCGAATCGAAGTTGCGCGGCAACACTTGCAGCCACAGATGCGCCATTTCATCCTTCGACCGATTCCCGCCACGCACACGCTCGGGAGGATTATTCGGATTCAGTGGATTGTCCTCCGAATTGTCGTAGATGTAACGCATGCTGATCGTAGTTCCCTTGGGCAGCGCCACCGGCTCCGCATAGCGGTACACAGCCTGCCAATTCAAGTTCCATTGCGGAATGTGAATTAAAGTTTTCGTGCTGCCGTCGGGCAACATTGCTGTGGCTTGCAGATCCTGGCCCAGATAATGCGCATGCGGATAAATGGCGAGCAGATCCACATCGATTGGAAGTGTGAGTTCGTCACTCACTACAAAATTCTTCGCTCCTGCCGGGATGTCGAGCTTGGAATCGTTCTGCAATTGCAGCAGCATGGGAAATTTCGTCGCGGGCTCATCAGTGAAGTACAGGCCGATCGTAGGCTGAATCGTCTCCGGCTTGCCCGACGGTTGCATATGCACATTCAGCACAAGGTCGGTTCCTTTGTCCAAGCGCAGGGCCATCCCGTCGGGCTCAACGTAAGGAACCGTGCCGGGCTTCCAAAACAAAAAATGACTGTCGGGATCAAACGCTTCCGACTCGATTTTGATCTCCATGCCCTCGAATCCGTCGCCGGGAATCTTCTCGCGCTGCCGAGAATTTTCCTGGCGGTCGACGAGAATATTCGCATGATGGACGAAGCGTTTATCACCCGGCCGGATCTCGACTGCCTTAACCCAGCGAGTGCGATCAATAGGTACGGGAAGAATAAAATTCCAGTACGTGTCAGAGCCGCCGGCGGTCAACTGGTAAGGCTTCTCGGCCCTAATTACCAGATCAGGCTGCCCCAATTGCCACCCTTCCACCCATTTCGGCGGCGGCGGCAAATCTGCCGCATTTCCCTCCGGCATTCCCTCGTCTACCCATTTTTTGATGGTTGCAATCTCATGATCTGAAAGCCGCATTTCGTCGGCAAACTTCAGGCTCTGGGGCTCTGGCAGCCAAGGCGGCATAAATCGATCGCGCGTGACAGCTGCAATCTGTCGCGCATGGTTTTTCACGTCACCATAGGTGAGTAAGGGAAATGGCCCCGACTCTCCGGCACGATGGCACCTGGCGCACGATTGAAAAATAATGGGGGCAATATCGCGGTTGAATGTAACCTGCGTTTCAGGGTTCACTTGTGCCTGGACTCGTATGCCAGAGCGAAGCGCCACCGCCATCACTAATACAAACCCGATTCCAGCCAGTGAGTACAGCCGCTTCATTGCAAGTCCGAAATGTAACATCCCACGGCTGCGACTTCTCTATTTGGCGGCACGTGGCCGGTCAACGCGGATTGAACAGCGTCTTCGAGTTCGTGCGTAGTTGCCGCGGAACGCGAGCGTCCGAAAGACTCGTACAGATTGTCGATGCGTCCGTGATACACCAGAGCGCCTTTGGCATTGAAAACCGCGGCCTCGGGCGTGACTTTCACATCCGCCTCTTTCACCAGCGCATGATCAGGATCCCGCAGGCCAGGGATGGAGTAGCGGAATTCACGCAGATACTCGCGAACATCCGCGGCTGATTCGGTCTTATCGGGAAACACCAGATAAAATCGCGCGTCCTTACTATGTTCGTCGCTGATCCGCTGAATCACGGGGGCGTAACGCGCCGAGATTGGACAGTCTTCCCGCACGAAGACCAGCACCACCGGCTGGCTCGCGTTGGACTTTACTGGATTCACGCGCTTGCCGTCGAGATCCAGCGCGCTTTGTTGAGCCGCACAAATCAGCGGAGTGAACGCGAGCATGAGCAGCGCCGAAATGAAACAGGCGACTACTGGATCGCCCAGGTTCCGAAAGCGCCGGTTAAGTTTTGAACCAAAATGCCGCGCCATGGCCACAACAACTCCGTGCGCCCACAATTGTAAGGCAAAAGGCATTTCGCGGCTTTCAGGAATTTGCTTTCATCGCCCGCTAAGCTGGCCCGCAGTACCTGAGCTTGCAAATCAGGCTGTCGTCCTACAGAATTAAACCGACTCTAACCAAACTGAACACAGGTAAACCCTTTTGCAGTTCTCACGCCGCAAGTTTCTCCGATCTTTAAGCCGGTCCGCGCTTGTGCTTTCATTGGAAAATGTTCTCTCTCTGGCACGTCCGCTTCGATTGCACGCGCTTACCAACTCTGACGAAAAAGATCAGAAGCCGGCTGATCTGGGCGTCAATTTTATAGATGTCGGCAACGAAGCCGGTCTTAACGTAGAAACCATTTTTGGCGGCGAACACAAGAACAAATATCTGCTGGAAACAACGGGTTGCGGCGTGGCTTTCTACGATTATGACAACGACGGCTGGCTCGACATTTTTCTGGTGAACGGCTGGCGTCTGGAAGGCTTTCCCGCCGGGCACGAACCCGCATCGCATCTGTTTAAGAACAATCGCGACGGCACATTTACCGACGTGACCGCGAAAGCCGGATTGAGCCATAGCGGCTGGGGTCAGGGCGTTTGCATCGGAGATTACGACAACGATGGCTTCGAAGATTTGTTTTTGACTTACTACGGCAAGAATGTTCTCTGTCACAACAACGGTGATGGAACCTTCACCGACGTGAGCGAAAAGGCCGGAGTCGCCGGCAAAAAAACTCGTTGGGGCACAGGCTGCGCGTTCGTCGACTACGACCGGGATGGCCATCTCGATCTTTTCGTCGCCAACTATATCGATCTTGATCTGGCCACGGCGCCCGTGCCGGAGTCCGGCCCGTGTCTTTACAAAAGTGTGATGGTGGCTTGCGGTCCGCCCGGCTTGAATGGCGGCAAGAACATTCTCTATCATAACAACGGAGACGGAACGTTCACCGATGTGACTGAAGCCGCCGGAATCACGCGAGCCGATGCCACCACCTACGGCCTTGGCGTGCTGGTGGCCGATTTCGACAACGATGGATGGCCCGACATTTACGTAGCCAACGACTCGACCGCCAGCGCTCTCTACCAGAACAAGAAGAACGGAAAGTTCGAAGACATTGCCGTCGAAGCGGGATGCGCTCTGAGCGCCGATGGCAAACCCCAGGCGGGCATGGGCGTCTCCGCGGGCGACTACGACCTCGACGGCAATCTCGATATCGTGAAAACCAACTTCGCCGGAGATACGCCCTCGCTGTACCACAATCGCGGCGGAGCCGATTTCGATGACGCAACTTTCGCCGGCGGATTGGGCATGCATACGCAGTTTCTGGGTTGGGGCTGCGGATTTTTCGACTTCGATAATGACGGCTGGCCCGATATTCTAATTTGCAATGGCCACGTTTATCCCGAGGTCGAACAACTGCGAACTGAAGCCGGCTATGCTCAGCGGAAATTGCTGTATCGGAACCAGCGCAATGGGCATTTTGAAGATGTCTCGCTGAATGCCGGCCCCGGCATTTCCACGCCGAGCGCGTCGCGCGGCTGTGCCTTTGGCGACTTCGATAACGACGGTGACATCGATGTCGTCGTCAACACCATTAATAGCAAGCCGCAGCTTTTGCGTTGTGACTCTCGCTTAAAACACAACTGGATCAAAGTCCGGACAATTGGAACTAAATCGAATCGCAGCGGCATCGGCGCCCGTCTGAAATGTGTAACTCACCCGCCCGATGAAACCAAACCCCATCAGCAGATCGACGAAGTCCGCAGCGGCGGCAGTTACATTTCGCAAAACGATCTGCGAATTCATTTCGGCCTGGGCCAGGCTGAAAAAGTCGATCTACTGGAAATCCACTGGCCCAGCGGCCAAGTGGACACAATGAAAGACATCAAGCCCAATCAACTAATCTATGTAAAGGAAGGTGAAGGGATTGTGCGCGCCGTCGACTTCGATCGGGGAAAGCAGAAATCTTGAGCAAGAGGACTTGCGTACCGGGTCAGTTTGGCTTTCGTTGCGAAGGTCGTCATTCCGACGACCGGCGCCTGCTCTTTTGCGAAAGTAACCGTCGCCCCTTCGGATTCGATTATCAACCCCTTACGGATGCTTCCGGACACGTGAGCAAAACTGCTCAGACCAACGTCCGGCATCATGGGTAGAGTGGGACAACCGTCAGAAGTCCCAAAACAGGGAAAATTTATGTCTATGACTCCGCGCAGTTTGCACTTAGCCGAACAAGCGAGTAAGGAAATGGATTCAGGAAAACTAATGCATCTAATCGCTGAGCTTTGCCGTGCTATCGATAATGAGAATGAAGAGAATCGTCAGTCGCGAAGAGGATGCGTTGAAGACTGTACAGAACATGAGCCGCCGGTAGGGCCGGCCTCAAGCCTGTTTGATGGCCGTGCTTGATGATCGTCGAACCCGCACGTCCGAGAGGTCGATTCCAACTTGACCCACGGCGCGATTCACCATCGGGTCACGGCTTTTTCACTTCAAGCCGGAATGACCGTTCCCGCTCGGCTTTTCGCTTTCAGCACCCAAAATCCGGTCTGCTGGTTTCTTAGGCTGATCCTCAGTCGCCAACAATTGTTCAATCTCGGTGACGAGCGCGAGCAGTTTCTCGGGGTCTTGTTCTATCGAAGCCAATGCGCAGAGTTCCAACCAACTTTCTTTCCTGTTCTCGGTCATAGCGGACTCCATCTGAGGAATCCTTTTATATCACTTACGTTATAACAAGACTGTTAGTTATCGAACCGTTCAAACAGCCTTGCGCTTGGGATCGCACTTCGGTAGAAACATACGCTTTATCGCCCAAGTCACCTTGCGGCCGTAACTCCGCGGAAGATGCGTTCGATGGTAGTTCTTTCTGCCGGGCCATAGATTCCGCCCCACGCCGAAAATGCTACGCCTGGGATCCTGGACGCACCAAAGGTGACAAAAGTAGTGAGCAAATTGGATTGACGTTACGCAAGGTGAGAGTGCGCCGGGGAGCATGATGAAGCTTCCCAGCGCACCTTTTCTTCGGGGAGGGGCGCTCTTCCAAGAGCGCCCCTAGAGGGCCACTTCATTTGCTCGTGATGCTACAACTGGGAGCAATAAGGAAACTGATCAATTTTGCACACTTCAAAAAACTTTTTACCACGCGGCCTTAATAGCAGCATCCGTGAGCCCCTGTCTCACCTTGTAACCGTCATGCGAGTAGAACTTGGCGACCACGCAAACCAATGCCACTCTTGATTTTGGTGGCGGCGCGTGGACTCGAACCACGGACCTACGGATTATGAGACCGTCGCTCTAGCCACCTGAGCTACGCCGCCACGACAATACAGCCACAGACATTGTACTTTAATCGTTACGGCGTTACGTCTTCCGGAACTTATGCATAGCGCTTTTGGCGACAGCATCACATGGGCTTGTTTCTCTCCCCGAAGATTGCCGTACCCACGCGCACGCAGGTTGAGCCTTCCTCGATTGCGACTTCAAAGTCGTGCGACATTCCCATGGAAAGCGTCTTCATATCGATAGCGGGCAATTTTCGTGCGGCAATCTGGTCGCGCAATTCGCGCAGTTGGCGAAAATACGGACGCGCCTGCTGCGGATCGCCGCTGAACGGAGGCACGGTCATCAGTCCGCGGAACTCGAGATGCAGCAATGCTTGAGCGCCGGAAAGAAGTTCTTCAAGTTCGCCAGAGCCGGGAGGTACGCCGCTTTTAGCTACCTCGCCGCCGACATTAATCTCGATCAATACGCTGATCTTTTTCCCGGACTCCTGTGCGGACGCATTCAGCTTCTGCGCCAGACGCAGCGAGTCGACTGAATCCACGGCTGAGAACAGTTCAACTGCCTTGGCAGCTTTGTTGCTTTGCAGATGTCCGATCAGCTGGAATTCGGCATCGTTCAGATCGCGAAGCGAGTCGATCTTCCCCGCAAATTCCTGCACGCGATTCTCGCCGAAAAGCCGCGCTCCGGCGTCATAAGCTTCCCGAATGGCCTCAGGCGGAAACGTCTTACTGACCGCCATTAACGCGATGTCTCCGGGTCGGCGTCCGCCGCGGCGGGCAGCCGCGGCGATCCGCGCGCGCACTTCGGCGAGATTATGGGCAATCGACATCAGAGCTTGAACCACAAAGGACACGAAGGTCCACAAAGGAAGAAAACCCTGCCGACCCCCGGTGTCCTTTGTATACCTTCGTGTTTTGTGGTTAAGAGAATCTACATGATCGCGGTCGGCGGCGCCGGTTCGTCCGGGCTGCCAGCGTTTGCGAGCGGCATTCTCATCATGACAAATATCAGCACCGCCATACCGATCAACCCCGAGAAGGCAAAATCTCCCACATCGATATGCCAAAGCTGATGATTGCTCCCAACCACGCCAGCGATCACCAACCCACACAGCGCCTCTCCGGCAATCAATCCCGATGCAGTCAGCACGCCCGCATTGTCGACGCGCGCCTTCTGCGCATCGTTATAGCCACGCCGGTCACGGAGCTTATCTGTTAGCCAGCGAATCACTCCGCCCACGAAGATGGCCGAGGTAGTTTCCAGCGGCAAGTACATGCCAACGGAAAAGAGCATCGGACTTTTCACTTCCACCAGAATCATGGCGAAGCCCATGAGTATGCCGACCACGACCAACGGCCAAGCCATATTTCCTCCGACAATGCCCTGAGCCAGCATGGCCATCAGGCCAGCCTGCGGCGCGGGCAAAGCCGCGCTGCCGAAGTGATATGCCTTGTCCAGAATCATCAACGGGAAAAACAAAACCAGCGAGGCCACAACGGTGCCCAGAATATCGCCCATCTGCATCTTCGCCGGCGTGCCACCGAGAATGTGGCCGGCTTTCAAATCCTGCAGCATCTCGCCTGCAACCGCAGACGATACGCAGACGACCGCAGCCACTCCAAGTACCGCAGCCACGCCGCCAACGCCCGAAACTCCCATCGCCACCATAAGCAGCGCCGCCACCACCAGCGTGCAAAGCGTGAGGCCGGAAACCGGATTGTTTGACGAGCCAATCATGCCGACGAGATTGCCGGAGACGGCGGCAAAAAAGAATCCGAGAACAATCATGACGGCTGCGGCCACGACCGCGCCGGCGACGATTTTGCCTCCGCTCAAATTATGTGCGGCCGCAATGAAGTGGTAGTACAGCGCAATCATTGCGATGAACACCAGTCCCACGCCTGCAAAAACAACTTTGGCATTGAGGTCGCGGTCCACGCGGCTGGTCGCTTTGTGCGCTTCCGCGGATTTCTTCAAATCGGAAACTGCGCGCTTCATGCCTGCCATCAACTGCTTCCGCATACGAAAAAGCGTGAACCCCGCGCCCACCAACATGCCGCCCACCGCAATCGGACGCACGATCGAATACCACACGCTGAAAGCGATCCCTCCCCAATACGTGGCGGGGTTTGCGCCCGCAGCCATTGGTGGCAAAGTTGGCCCAAGAAAATAAATAAGGAGCGGAACCAACAATCCCCAGGCGACTACGCCGCCGGCAAAGTTCAGCGACGCCAATCGAGGTCCGATGATGTACCCCACGCCCAGATAAGCCGGACTAACCGCGGGCGAAGTGAACTGCGTCATTCCACCTGTAGCTAACATCGGCGCGGTTGTACCGCGTCCCAGGCGCAAGCCAGTCGCCATTTTCGGAATGTTGATCAGTACATTTCTCGTGTACCAGAACAGATTGACCTGAGACAGAAAGTACATCAGCGCGCCAAATCCCATGTTGGCAAAAAGAATTTTCGCCGCCTTCGATCCCTGTTGCCCTGCCTTATGAATTTCCGCCGCCGCCACCGACTCCGGATAAGGCAGCTCCGCATCTTCCACCATCACCCGCCGCAGCAGCGTGACGAACAGCACGCCCAGCAACCCCCCAATCACCATCAGCGCCACAGATTGCCAATATCGTTCCATGCTGAGGCTCGGCCACAATCCAGCCAGAACAAATGCCGGGATAGTGAACACCGCACCCGCAGCCACCGACTCGCCAATCGCGCCCACAGTTCGCGCGATATTTTCTTCGAGCAGCGAACCCTTCATCAGCCGCAGCAGCGACATGCCAATAACCGCGGCCGGATAAGTAGCCGCAATCGTCATTCCTGCCTTCAGGCCAAGGTAGGCGTTGGCGGCGCCGAGAACGCCGGTCATGACTAACCCGAGCATGACGGCGCGAAAAGTAAACTCCCGCATCTCCATGTTCTCGGGAACGTACGGCTTGAATTTCTTAGGCGCTTCGGTTGGATTAACGGTGCTCTGTGGGCTCATGGTAAGAATCCTCGAAAATGGTCAGAGATGAATATAGAGTAGGACGGCGCACGTTAGCACGCGCAGCGGTTATTTTACAAGTAAGTTCCGGCCAAGCACCGGCTGCGGGTGTCTTCAGCAACAGTCACCATGGACGTGACCATCCGATTGACCACGCTCATTGCTTCCAGCCGTACGCATGGCTATACTACAAAAGATTCGTCCTGTCGCAGCCCCGTAGCGCGATCGGGCGAGGGAGGAACGTCTTCAGCAGTAAGGGGACCCCAATTCGGGCCAGCGGAACCGGGGCCGCTGGGCAAGATACTCCACTTGTCTCCTGGGCCAGCGGCCTCGCCGCAGGCTTGTTTGCTACTTTATTTCCTTCCGATTGCCGCCTATGCGGTCTGCCCCTGATAAACATCTCCCGTCTGCCAGTTTGTGAGCATTGTCTAGCGGCCATGCGGCCGATCGCAGGTGAACTCTGTTCCATCTGCGGCGAACGGCTGGTAAGCCCCTTCGCATTTGCCGCGGAACCGGTTCCATCGTCGGCTGAATCCGGCGAGGCTCGCTGCGGATTGTGCCGCCGATTGGAACCTCCATACGTCAAGGCCTCAGCCTACGGCAGCTACGACGGCGGTCTGCGCGAACTAATTCACTTGCTCAAGTACAACGGAGTCAGGCCCGCCGCTAATGTTTTGGGACGGATGCTCGCAGAGTCGATGGACGATTTACAGCCGCATTTTTCTCAGAGTGAAGTTCTGGTTGTGCCGGTTCCGTTGCACGGCAGAAAGCTGCGTCAGCGCGGATTCAATCAATCAGAACTCATTGCTCGTGCGGCCATAAAGCTGCAGGCTGCAGGCCCCCGATTTTACCTGAGCGCAAATTTGCTGGAACGCTGCCGCGAAACGACGTCGCAGATCGGACTATCGCGCCACCAGCGCCGGGAAAACATTCGCGGTGCCTTCAGGGTTATCAAGCCCGAGGACTTGCGTGGACGCGAAGTCCTCGTAGTAGACGACGTTTTTACGACCGGGACCACGGTGTCAGAATGCGCGCGCATTCTGCGGCGCGCGGGCGCATCAAAGGTATATGTAGCCACGGTAGCGCGCACTTTGAAAACCGAAGCCCAGCCGGCAATGAGGGATTCGCAGACGGAAGCGCGGCTAGCCATGGCCGCCGCCGGTTAGAGAACACTCACCGACGGACGGGATGCCTCGTCCGTCCAGCCGAGCAAAGCGAGGCGGGGTTTACGTATGTCAGGTAAATGGAACAACTCGATGGGCGGCCTGGGACGCGCTCACGTGACTCCCATCGTCGCCGGCATGCGTTCCGAGAACGATGGCCCACACGTCCTGCACGCGCCAGTCCTGGTGCTCAACGCCTCCTACGAGCCCATCAACGTTTGCGCCGCCCGCCGCGCCATCGTGCTTGTGCTCAAGGGCATCGCCATGACCGAAGAAGAGAATGGACACTTCCTCCATGCCGCGCGCGTCGCTATGCGCCTGCCATCGGTGATTCGCCTGCTCGAGTACCGGCGCATTCCCCATCAGACTCGCGCTCTGTCTCGCAAAAATATTCTGCTGCGCGATCGCAACACCTGCCAGTTTTGCGGAGAAGTACTGGCCTCGGGCGAACTCACTCTCGACCACGTAGTACCCCGCTCGCGCGGCGGCGCTTCCACCTGGGAGAATCTCGTGGCCTGCTGTCACCTATGCAATCGCCGCAAGGGCAACCAACTTCCCAGCGAAGCGGGAATGAAACTCATGCGCGAGCCCCGTGCCTTCAATCTCCACACCAGCCGGCACATCATGCGCCTAATGGGCCGCTCAGACGACAAATGGCGAAAGTATCTCTTCTATTGATTGGTTAATCGAACTGCTCCCATTAATTATTAAACTGTCATCCCGACCGGAGCATGCGATTGGCTTTATCAATCGCAATGCGGAGTGGAGGGACCTGCTTTTAGCCTGCGACGACAATGCCGTTTGTTCGGGGAAAGACCCGTTGCTCGGAATGACAATTGAATGCTGTATGAAAAAACTGCTCAGCGTTACTTTTGCGGCTGCGCTGGATTCTTCCCCTGATCACCCTTCTGCACTTCTCTCCCGTCATAGGTAATCCTGGAATTCGCACCGAATTTCTTGTAATTCGTGTACTTCACGATCTCGCGAATCTTCACGTCGCCCGTGGAAAAATGCAGCGTGTCGTCGGCGCGCGTGTAGACGGGGAACCAATACGGGCCATCCACAACCTGCTCCCGGTAGGTAGTGAACTTGGGAAACAAATTCTCGCTGTCCCGCTTCTTGCGAATGTCGGGGACGGTCTTGCCGTAGGTTTTTACAATTTGAAAATCCTTATCGTCGACCCAGATGCGTCCCTGAAAATACCGTTTCTTGCCTTCGATTTGTTTGGGCGCAATGTCGAAGACATAGCAGTGCAGATCGTCCTCCTGCTGCTGCCCGGCATACAGAATGCTGTACTCATTGATGTCGTCGCTGGTGAGGACGAACGGCAGCCGGTTCTCGATATCGTCGATGTCTTGCTCGGTCATCATAATGCGTTGCAGCGTCGACTGCGGCGCAAAGACAACGTTTTTGACTTTTTTCCCCTGGTCGTCAAACGAGACATCGAACACTTGCTGATATTCGCCGTCCGGCGTGTCTCCATCAATGGTTTGTACTTTGACGGTCTGCCGGTATCCATACTGGTCGAGCGCAATCTTAAATTCTTTTTCCTTGGCCGCAAAACGCTGAATGATTTGCTCCGACGTCACCCCTTTAGGCTGCGCCGGATCGAGCGGACCTTCATCAGCGAACGCCCGCAGGCCGCAGCAGGCGACGGCCATGACTAGGACAAATGCAAATCGAGTGGACTTCATAAACAACAGTGTAGCGAAACTGGGCCGGGAATTCCTACCGAATGCTGCGCGATTCGATATCACGCAGCTTTGCGCCCACACGTTGTAAGATGACACAGAACTATGCCTCCCACCCCCCGCACCGAAGTTCCGTTAGTGTCCTCCGCGGTCCAGCAAGAGATCGCGAGCCTGGCTGCGCTTCCCGCGACCCGCGCCGCCTTTGCCTGGCTGCGCGCCGAGGAACCCCAGTTTGCCTCATGGCAACTCGAAATGGCGCGCGTCCCCGCTCCTCCATTCGGAGAGGCAGCCCGCAGCATTTGGCTTCAGGAACGTTTTCGCGCGCTCGGACTTAACGAAGTTCACACCGATGAGGCGGGCAACGTCTTCGGCATCTATCCTTCCAGGCAGCCGGCCAAATCTCCAGCCAAGCAATACACCGCCCTGAGCGCACATATCGATACAGTTTTTCCTGCCGGAACGCCGCTTAATCTCCGCCAGCACGGCAGCCGCCTGTACGGGCCAGGGGTCTCAGACAACGGCGCGGGAGCCGCGGCATTGCTGGCAATCGCCGCCGCGCTTCGCGCTGCCAAAATTGCGCTCGCCACTCCATTACTTTTCATCGGCAATGTGGGCGAAGAAGGCGAGGGCGACCTGCGCGGCATGCGCCACATTTTTTCCCAGCCACGCTGGAAAGATTCAATCCGCCATAGCCTGATTCTCGATGGCGCTGGCTCCGACACCATCGTCGCTGAAGCTCTGGGCAGCCGCCGCTTCGAAATTATCGTTCGCGGCCCCGGCGGACATTCCTGGAGCGACTTTGGCATGCCCAACCCCATACTGGTTTTGGCGCATGCCGTTCATACGTTTTCTCAGACGGTGCTGCCAACTTCTCCGAAAACCACATTCAACGTCGGCGTGATTCGCGGCGGCACCTCGGTAAATTCCATTCCCGAGTCAGCCAGCATGCGCGTCGACATTCGATCCACTTCCATGGCTGAGATGGAGCGACTGGAAGCGGCACTGCGGTTCGCGGTGGAGCAAGCGGTCGAAGCCGAATCGCGCAGCAGCGAGCGGCGAAGTCCATCGCAAAAACGTTCCTCGGGCCTGACGTATGAGGTGGTTCCGATCGGCAACCGTCCCGCAGGCGAACTGGATAGCAACGCCCGAATCCTGAAAGTTATTCGTGCCGTCGACGCGCATCTGGGCAACGCCGCTCAAATTCAACGAGCCTCGACCGACGCCAATATTCCGCTCTCGCTGGGCCGCGAAGCCATCGCCATCGGCGGCGGAGGCGTAGGCGGTGGCGCCCACACCCTGCAAGAGTGGTTCGACTGCACCGGTCGCGACCTCGGCCTAAAGCGAATATTGCTGACGTTGTTGATGCTGACAGGCGTAGCCGAGTAGTTTCTGAACAAAGCAGGGATGCGCACTAATCACACGGACTAGGAAAAAGAAAAAGGGTGATCCGTGGAAATCCGTGGCGAAGGTTCTAAAAGCCCGCCTTCCGCATGGGCTGGAATGGAATCATGACCACCGTCTGCAGCGCCACCGGATCGCCATTCTTCGTGGCGGGACGAAATCGCCACCGCGACAGCGCCGCACTGGCATATTGATCGAGACGATCATCCACTCCCCGCAGAATTTTCACATCGCTCACCGCTCCATTGCTGTGAATGACGGCCGAAAGAATAACCGTTCCGTGAACTTGCTGCCGCATCAACTCCAGCGGATATCCGGGGTCCACTTCCTGCGTGGCCACGGGTGCAACCAATTCGCCCTGCTTGTCGGCGTCTTTTAATTCGGCAAAATGCATGACCCAGCTTCCACCCGCCGAATTCAGGTTGGGAACATTCAGAGTCATGGCGTAAGATTTTCGTCCGCCGAAAAGCTTCCGCTCAACTTCACTCTCAGCGTTGGCCGGCATCTCGGAAGAACGCGGTGTAGCCGTAACGCGCGGCCGCGTCGCATTCGCCAGCAGTGTTGAGTTGTCAGAAGACCGCGCGCCAATTCCACCTGCAACCGCGCTATTGCTCTCGGCCTTCGGGCTCGCGCCGACATACAGGCCAGGCGGTACGCCGTTTGCCTTGGTGCTCGATCCAGCATTGCCACCTGTTAGCGAGCGATGATTTTGCGCGGGAACATCCGGCGTTCCGGCCGCGCCAACCTTGCCTGCAGGAGTCGCTGCGAAAGTTCCGCGACGGTTCCCTGCGGGCACCGCGGCTGGCCGGCCTGGAGCAGTGGGATGAAGGTTCAGCGCGATGAGGCGGCCATCGCGCGACGTTCCAGATCCCTGAAGCGACGGCGGAGGTGGCACCACGGCGGGTTGAGATTTTCCTGCCAGCACCGTGCTCGCAGCGCGTTGTTCGCCAAGCGGCAACTGCGGCGCCGGTGCGACCACTTGCGCATGACCTATGTTGATGTCGCTCAACCGCGAATGGGAGTTCGAGACCTCACGCGGCGGTTCGACAATCGAAGGTTGCGGGGCAGAAACGTCTCGCCTGGAAATGGTTCCATTCATCTCCGGCGTGGGCGCGACTACCGCCTGCTGCAACGCAAGACTGTGCTTCATCGTGCTGTTTACATCAGGAGCCGGCGCAATCACACTCGTGGGCAGCACTGGAAGCTTCAAATTCGAGGGCGAATCAGCCACCGTCGCCGCCGGAATTGTCGGCTGCGGACGTGCCCACGCCACGATGTTGGGCAGCGCAACGTCGTGGTCTAACTTCAGGTTCGGCGGCGTGACAATTGTCTGCGCACGATTATCCGCTTCTGGTGGTACCGAAATGATTGGCTGCGCCGCAAGCTCGGGCTCGCCCTTCTTCGGCGAAGGGGATTGTGTTCCTCCAGTATTCAAGGGCGCGAGATACTCGGCTGCGTCGTAGTAGACGACGTCGGAGTTGTGAAAGTTTCGCTGGACGATGTGCGTGGATTGCGGCCAAAGTTGCGGCGCGAAATGCGTCCATCCAAACATGACGGCAATCACTGCGAGATGAACCACTGCCGACTGCAAGAATCGGCTCCAGGGCAATGGCGTCGGCACAAATACGTCTGGCCAAAAGGCTGCAGGTCGCGAAACCAATAGCAGCGGCGATTTTGGAGCTCGCCAGAACAGGTCTTTCAGATTCCTGAAAAAGATTCGGCGTCGTGGCTCCAGCGCGATCAACAAAGTAGGCGCGGGCAAGGGATTGGGCTTGCGCTTGCGCGATGTGTCGATCAGCAGAGGGCCTTGTATCATGCATCCACTTCTTCTGGCGGGAGTGATTCATTATAGCCGGGCCAATGCCCTGCAAGTCACACCAACATGTTCCCGGAAAGATTTTCCGTGCTTTAATACCGATATGAAACTGGCAGTGATCTTCCCTCTGATATTGCTGGCGTGTAGTTCGCTGCTCGCGGCGCAGAGTCCCGCGCAAGGATCCACCGCGGCAGACGCGTCCGAAAATTATTCCGGCATGTACAGCTTTCTGCAGGACGGCGAGTTCGTACAGATCACAGTCGAAGACGAAGGCCACGTCACGGGATTCGTTTCACGCTACGGCGATTCTGAAAGCGACCGCGGCGCCTTCCTCGATCAATTTTTTAAGCAGGGCAAGCTCGACGGAAATAAACTGTCTTTCACCACCGAGACAGTGCATGGCATCTGGTACGACTTCAAAGGCACAATCGAACGCGGAGACGGAAAAACTTTAGAAGACCAGTCGTACTACGTATTGAAAGGCACACTCATTGAGTATCGTACCGACGCCAATAAGAAAGTTACCTCCAAGTCTCAACAGGTTATCCTCAAATCTTTTCCGCGCGAAGCGTGATTGACAACCGGTGATGAGAGGAATATGTTTCCATCCATTGCGCGGGTCCGCTGCGAGATACATTGCTGTAAAGGGGGGCAGACATGCCCCGTGGTTATCGCTTTCCCGGATGTTTGCTTCTAGTCGTCGGGTTACTGTTGCCCCGAGGCACTGCGGACGCTCCTGTTTGGAAGCATCTTTCCCTTGCGGATGAGCGATTTGATGCGCTTCGATTGCGCCCGGTAAAGATTGCTCCCAAGGTACAGTCGAGTTTGGCGTTGCTCAATTGCAGTCCGGCTCCTTGCAAGCTTCCGAACATACAGGTTTCCGAGGGTGGGATGCCGGTGAATGAACATTCCCTGGCGATTAATTCGAAAAATCCCAAACAGATTTTCAGTAGCGGCAACGATTACAACTGCGCTCCTATTCAAGGTTTGTACACGTCCAACGATGGCGGCACCAGTTGGAAGCGCCGATGCATGCCGACCTTGCCGAACAATACCGGTCAGGGCGACGTGGTAGGTGATTACGATCTCAACGGCGTGCTTTACGTCACGGGACTCGAGCTAGACACACGTCCCAACCTTCTCGCTGTCGTGATAGCTTCGAAAGACAACGGCAGTACTTGGGGTGCGCCAACCGTTGCCGTTCCCGGAACATTTCAGACGGACAAGCCGTGGCTCGAAATCGATAAAACTGCGTCCAGCCCATTTGCAAACCGCCTGTACCTTTCCACCACCAATTTTGTTGCCAGCACCGACATCTCGGTCTCTCATTCTGCCGATGGATCTAAGACCTGGAAGACAGTGACGGTCGATATCCCGCCTACGGGTTTTCTCGATCAATTCAGCGACATGACAATTGGCAAGGACGGCACCGTGTATCTCACGTGGATGCGTTGCGGAGAGTGTGCGGGCCAGGGCGCCACGTTATTTGTGTCGAAGTCTATTGACGGTGGCGATACATGGAGCAAGCCAGAAATTATCGCGAATGTAAACCTGGCACCGAATGGCGCCTACGGCCTACTGCCGAATACTGGCGAGCGAGTGTTCGACATTCCGGTGGTTGCTATCGATAACAGCTCGGGTCAACATGCGGGAACGCTGTATGTAGGCATGTACAACTGGACGGGTACCTTCATGCAATTTCTGGTCGCGCATTCAACGGATGGAGGCACGACGTGGAGCAAGCCGGTGCCGGTGTCGCCGCCAAGTGTGAATCACGACCAATTCATGCCGTGGATTAGCTTGAGTGAGACAGGAGTACTGGCAGCGACGTGGCTGGACCGGCGCAATGATCCCGCAAACCTCAAGTATCAGCCCTTCATTGCCTTTTCCACCGATGGCGGGGTGACGTTCGGCAAGAATCAGGCTCTCACCAGCACACTGTCCAATCCATTGGATGATGGATTCGATGGAAACTTCATGGGCGATTACCGAACCAACACGTGGGTTGGTAACACTGTTTATGCAGTGTGGATGGACACGCGCACGGGGAATTGCCAGGATGAAATTGGCGGGATGCGACGTTGAACGCTCATTTCCGGTGGAAGCTTAACCTATGGCAGCCGTGGGGGTTGGATGGGCGAGGCTCTCGTCCGCACCCTAGTACCTCTTCAGTAATCCGGACCTCGCACGGGTGCCCGAAAGGGTAGGGCACCTGACAACCCTCTACGTCTGCGAATCACGGTAAATCCCATCGGGCTGATTTTTACAGTGAAAAGGTATAATTGACCGAGCACTTATCCGGATGAGTTTTGTTCCTAGTGGAGGAAGTTCTATGGACCCGCTTGCCAGCGGTTTCTGGGCGCGGCTTAAAGCCAACCGCCCAGCTTACACGCTCACGATTTTGGTCACATTAGCTGTCGGCATTCTCATTGGAACCGTCATCTCCAAGGGAGTCAAAGGCCAGGAGAGGAAGAGTTCTGATGCGACTCCGCTGACCATTCCGTCGCCCCAGAAGCTCTCGAATGAGTTCTCGCAAATCTCCAAGCAACTGGAACCGACGGTGGTCAACATCAATACCGAATCGACCATCAAGAATCCGCATCGTCGCCGCGGGGGCGGGAATCCAGATCAGCAGCAGCCGGACGATCAGAATCCGTTTGACGATTTCTTTGACAAGTTTTTCGGCGGCCAGGGACAGGGCAATGGTCCTATTCGCGAGCATTCTCTGGGCTCGGGCGTGATTGTCGACGCCAAAGGGTACATCGTTACCAATCGCCACGTGGTGGAGAAAGCGGATCGTATTCGCGTGAAGCTAATGGACGATCCGCCGGGAGTTTTGCACGACGCCAAGGTGATTGGCTCGGATCAGGAAACCGATCTGGCTGTGATCAAGATTGAATCGGAAAAGCCGCTGCCTTTCGCCAAAATGGGCAACTCGGACAGCATGGAAGTTGGCGACTGGGTGCTCGCCGTGGGCAGTCCATTTGGATTGTCTGAGACGGTGACTGCGGGAATCGTTTCTGCGAAAGGCCGCAACATCGTGCCCAACCGGCAATTCCAATCTTTTATTCAAACGGATGCCGCCATCAATCCCGGCAACTCCGGAGGACCGCTGGTCGACATGGCTGGCGAAGTGATTGGCATCAATACGGCCATTCTCACTGACACCAATGCTTACGCTGGCGTTGGTTTTGCCATGCCTTCGAATACGGTCGTGAATGTTTACAACCAGCTCATCGCGCCGGAACATCGCGTGGCGCGCGGCTCGATTGGCATCATGTTCAACGCCCAGGAAAATCCGGCAATCTCGCGTGTGTATGGAGCAGGTGCGGGCGGGGTAACTGTTTCGGATGTCACCGCGGGGAGTCCGGCGGAGCGTGCTGGAATTAAAGTTGGCGACACGATTATCTCCGTCGACGGCAAGCCGGTGAAGAACGGTGACGAGCTGGTTTCCGATATTGCAAGCCGCAAACCGGGAACTAAAGTGACGATCGGCTTCGTCCGCAACGGCAAGAAACAAGATGCAACCGTCACGGTTGCTGACCGGGCAAAGTTGTTTGCGGCCCGCCTGGGTGACGAAGAAGAGAATGGCGAGGAAACTGAGCCCAAAGAAAGCAAGCTGGGATTGACCGTTCGAGCGGTGACTGCCGAAATGGCTGATCGTCTGGACATTCCCGCCGGCAAGGGCGTGATCGTGCAGGACATCAAACCATCGTCGTTCGCCGACGATGTGGGGCTTACCCGCGGTGACGTGATCCTCGAGATCAACAAACAGCCGGTGAATTCCGAGGATGACTTTAACCGCATTTCTTCTTCCCTGAAGAGCGGACAGGACGTGGTGTTCCTGGTCCGGCAACGGGGAGCGGGCAAGCAGGATGGAACCATCTTCCTGGCCGGTACACTTCCGTAACTGCGTAGCACTATCGAGACTGGCACTGGGCCTCCCAATCGGGGATCATTACTCAGTGCCGGTTTTGGTGTGCGGGCTTTGCATGACACGAGTTTGGCTCAAAGTTTCGTTGCTTGGATACGCGGCGCTGCTCGCGGGCACGATGGCTCTCGCCACCGACGCTAAAACGGACAACACTGTGTTGCCTCAGCCGCAAACTAAGACAACATCTCCGGCTACTACGACAAAAAAATCTTCCACTACGACAGCGCACACAAGCACTCACAAGGGAAAAAAAACACGAAGATCTGCGTCTCGACATCCGCGTGGACAACAAAAGATAGACTCGCAGCGGGCGCTGGAAATTCAGGAAGCTCTGATTCGCGAGCATTACTTGACCGGAAAGCCTACCGGCGTGTGGAATGACGAAACACAACAGGCGATGCAGCGTTATCAAGCCGACAATAACTGGCAGTCGAAAACCACTCCCGATGCGCGTGCTCTGATCAAACTCGGCTTGGGCCCGGATCACCAGCATTTGCTGAATCCCGAGAGTGCGATGACCAGCCAGCCGGTGAGCCAATCGACGAGCAGCCGACCGCAGTCCACGACTCCCGTCAGCACAGCCGATCCCGGCAAAGAACAAAGATAACCGCCACGGATTTACACAGATCACGCAGATTCAGAAAATAAGAAAATTAAAGGGCAATCTGGTTTCATCCGTGAAAATCCGTGGCCAAGCTTTTAATTCTTGGTCACTGGATTCGGGAAATATGGCAGGGGCTTTCCGCTGATGATTGCGCGAGGATTGCCATCTACCAGCGCACGGGCTACATCTTCTCCGCAAATTTCCGCGGCAGCGTCGCGTGCGGCGGAGAGCACGGGAGGACGACGCTTGGTGTCATGGGCGTCGGTCGCCAGGACGTGAACCGCATCGCGCTTGAGCAGCCACTCCGCGGTTCGCCACGCGGCTTCGCCCCACTGTCCCGTTAACGCCGAGCCGGTTACCTGGATTACGCAGCCCAGTTCCACCCACTGCAAAATACGCTGCGGAGTACGTTGCATAATCGGATTGCGTTCCGGATGTGTGATTACCGGAGTGAGTCCTTTCTCCAGCAGTTTGCTGAAGTGCTCTTCCATGTGAACCGGAACGCTGTAGTTGCTCAGCTCTGCCAGCATGTAGCGGCTGCCTTCAATGGCATACCGCTGCGGAAAAAGCATCGCATCCTGCAAATTCTCATAGGAAAGATGGAAGTCGCACCCCAGGCTCAGGGCTGGGGATGGACCGACGCGTTGCCGCAGAAAATTGAGGGTGCGGGTCAGGAGTTC
>Ga0182015_10001253_pt1 | contig 34211 bp, 29 predicted proteins | sample 712P3MmetaG_FD_120478 | JGI IMG/M metagenome (GOLD analysis project Ga0182015, IMG submission 120478) | Permafrost microbial communities from Stordalen Mire, Sweden - 712P3M metaG | ecosystem: Environmental > Terrestrial > Soil > Wetlands > Permafrost | place: Sweden: Stordalen | collected...
CACAAATGGGGCAACTGCCTGGCGCAACTCGATCCAAACTTCCGACCGCCGGATTAACGCTTCAGTTTCTTCCGCGCCGCGGTGATTCCCACGCACACGCAGAAGTGATTGAGCCCGCTCTGGTACAAAAATTGCAAGGTCCAGCGCAGAGCAGAAGTATATGATGCGTGACATCGAGGTCCGAATCGGAAATCCCGGTTAAATTCACATGGCTAACAAGCAAACTATCGCGACACTACTTAGAATTGTTTGTATCGGATTGGCGCTTGGGTGCGCCATGCAGCTCTACGCACAGGGCGCCCCGCAGCCGGAGGACCCTGTTTGCGTACAGGCCGACAAAGTTCCCGAGGTGGCGGCCGACATGCCACAGGGTGACAAGAGCGAGTTCAACCGCTGCTCAGCTTGGAATTTGTATTATGGCATTTACGAAAAGGCGGATATGCGATTGGCGCGGCTCTGCGCATTTACGGAGTCCGACGATAACGATGTGGAATCACGCGCCGTGCTATCCATGATCTATGCAGGTGGTAAGGGGGTTGCCCCGAATTTGCCACTGGCGATCCGCTACGCCTGCGAAATTCAAACCGGTTGGGATAACGGTTCGGACAAGGCGGACCAGTTGAACGACCAGGAGCAAAAGGGCGCGACCCGCGTGGATTTCGACTTTTGCGACGATTCCACAGGTCGCAAAATGGATTATCTATGCATCGAAGTCAACCAAGATAGGGCCGACAATGCCCTAGTCGTGGCCGAGCAGGGCTTTGACCCTGACGCGACCGGCGCCCGGAAGGCCGCTCTCGACGCGCTGCTCGAAGCGAGATCGCATTTCATTGGGGCGCACTCGCACGAGTTGCATGGTGGAACCGTAGGCACGTCACAGGCGGCTCTGAGCGCCGATACTGACACAGAGAATGTTTGGACTCACACATTGAACGACCTCGCTGCCGGAAAATTGCCTAACTTTACTCACCAGGAGTTTTTAGGAGCCGATGCCGCGTTGAATGACCACTATCAGGATGCGAAAACCGATGCCGCTGCCTGCGACGATCCACAGTATTGCACAACGACAGACCAACTCGTGCACGCCGAGCGCGCGTGGCTCGCGTACCGCGACGCCTGGGTCGCTTACGGACGGTTGCGGTGGCCGCAAGTGTCAGCGGATAGCTGGCGAACGATGGTTACGCGCGAGCGCACCGATATGCTCATCAATGGTGAATAGGACGCCGGGAACACGCTGCGAGAGATTCGCTCGAATTGCTGCTAAAACCCCGGGGGTGCGCATAGCATCCCCGGTTTTGCCTTAAGCCTTCGCTTTTCCGGGTGCCCCGCCCTTGTCCGCCGCTGCGGACAAGGGCGGGTCTTTCTTTCTTCGCGTTCGTTTTTACAAAGGGGAAAGCGGGGACGGGCGGGACGTTTTTCATGAAACGCGTAAAAAATCGCCGTCAAAGAGTTCGGTCATTGTCGCGGCGAAGTCCTTGAGATTGAATAGATTCATCCGGTTGTATTCGAATAACTCAAAGACAATGTTGACAGGCCATTACCATTTATGCTATCATGGCTTATGAATTGCGGAAGCTCTCCGCCCCCGCCTTGCCGTACGCCGATCGCGCCTGCCAGCGGCAGTGCCAGCGAAAGCGGCGCGAAGCCTTGGCGACGAACGATTCTGCGAGGTCCGCCCCGCCGTACGCCGACCGCGCCTGCTCGTGGCGGCTCCAGTTGCAACACTTGTTGCAAGTACCCACAGATCTCAGAAGTGTTGATTCTGGAGGACTTATGAGGCGCCTAACTCCCTTTAGAATCAACACTTCCAAGAAAACGCGGCGTTTTTGTATCGCATTCATTACAAACGATTTCAAGCCTACTAGAATCAACACTTCCGTGATTTTGCGGTTTAAGCCATCTAGAATCAACACTTCCAAAAAACATGGGGGTGGGAGGGGATGAGTTCAAGTTCCACTTGAAATTCGCCACGCGATGGGTTCGCGCGCCGATCTGGCGCGCCCCGAAAACTCGAACTTCCTGTGTGCAGGTTTGAATCGGCGAGCTAGCGGCGATCGAGCGCGTTGTGACGGACGTCGCGGCCTTGCACGATGTAGATCACGTCTTCGGCGATGTTCGTGGCGTGATCGCCGATGCGCTCCAGATTCTTGGCCATCAGGATCAGTTCAAACGCGGGGAAAATCACGGCGGAATTTTCCATCATATACGTCAGCATTTCGCGGAAGATCTGATCGCGCAGCGAGTCCACCATGTCGTCCCGCGTCAGCACGGCCTGCGCCAGGTCGATATTGCGATCGATCAAAGCGCGGATGCTGTCGCGCACCATGCCTTCGGCAAGTTCGCTCATGCGCGGCAGATCGACATACGGTTTCACGCGCGGATGGCGCAGAATACGCAGCGCCGATTGCGCGATATTCACGGACTGATCGCCGATGCGTTCGAGATCGGAATTGATGCGTCCCATCGCCAGCAGGAACCGCAGATCGGTGGCCATCGGCTGCACCTGCGCCACCAGTTGCACGATGCGGTCGTCAATCTCGATCTGCATTTCGTTGATCACATTTTCTTGCTCGAGCACGCCCTGCGCCAGGCTCTGGTCGGAGTCCAAGACGGCGTGCATCGAATCGTGCACGGCGCGCTCGGCCAGGCTCGCCATCCACAGCACCCGCTCGTTCAGTTCCTGCAGTTCTGCTTCAAAGTGACGCGGCATGTTGTATCAATCCCTCTTTCGATTTTTTCGCGCACTGCAACTAAATCCCGAAACCGCGTCTCACCCGAATCGGCCGGTGATGTAAGCCTCTGTGCGCGGATCGCCCGGCGTGGTGAACAGTTGCGGCGTGGCCTGAAATTCGATCAGCTCGCCGGTCAGCATGAACGCCGTGAAATCGCTCACGCGCGCGGCCTGCTGCATGTTGTGCGTCACGATCACGATCGTACAGTTCTGCTTCAGCTCGATCAGCAAGTCTTCGATCTTCGCCGTGCTGATCGGATCCAGCGCCGAACAGGGCTCGTCCAGCAGGAGCACTTCCGGGTCCACCGCCAGCGCGCGCGCGATGCACAGCCGCTGCTGCTGCCCGCCCGAAAGCGAATACGCCGATTTGTACAGCCGGTCCTTCACTTCTTCCCACAACGCCGCGCGGCGCAGACTGCGTTCCACATGCTCCTTCAGCGAACCGGCGTGGCCGTTGATCCGCAATCCATAGGCCACGTTGTCGAAAATCGACTTCGGAAACGGATTCGGCTTCTGAAACACCATGCCCACTTTGCGCCGCAGCCGGGTCACGTCCTGCGTCAGGATGTCGTGTCCGTCCAGCAAAATCTTGCCTTCCAGCCGCGTGTGGCTGATCGTTTCGTGCATGCGATTCATGGTGCGCAGCAGCGTCGATTTGCCGCAGCCCGAAGGGCCGATCATCGCCGTCACACGGTTCGAGGCGATCTCAAGACTCACGTGGAACAGCGATTGCGCCTTGCCGTAGTAAAAATTCAGCGTCTCGACCTTCACGCGCACGGGAGAGTTCGCCAGCGCCGGATGCGGCCCCAGCGAAACCGAAGTCATGGACTTATCCTTAGCCAGGGACATTTGCACCGCCGAAGAGGATTCCATCTGCATTATCTCCGCTGGCCCGCGGGCCGCGCAAGCAGCGTCCGCGCCACAATGTTGGTGACCAAAACCAATCCCAGCAACACCAGTCCCGCGGCCCACGCTTGCCGATGCCAGTCATCGTACGGAGAGATAGCGTAGGTATAAATCACAACGGGCAAAGACGCAATGGGCTCGTTCCAGCCGTTCGCCCAGAACTGATTGCCGAATGCGGTGAAAAGCAGCGGCGCCGTTTCTCCAGCGACCCGCGAAAGCGAAAGCAGGATCGCCGTCATGATGCCGCCCGAAGCCGCCGGAACCACGACGGTCCGGATCGTCCGCCATTTGCTGGCGCCCACCGCCATGGCCCCTTCACGCAGCGAGCCCGGCACCGCGCGCAGAAAATCCTCGCAACTGCGCAAAATGATCGGAATCATCATCACGCCCAGCGCGAAGCCGCCCGCGTATGCTGAAAAATGATGGAACGGCAACACCACGATCGTGTACGCGAAGATGCCGATCACGATCGATGGCACGCCGTTCAGCAGGTCGGTCGAATAGCGGATCAGAAACGCCGGCATGGGACTCGCGTATTCCGCGAGGTAAATCGCGCCCAGTAGTCCGATCGGCACGCCGATCGCCGCGGCCAGCAAGAGCAGCTTCGCGCTGCCAACAATCGCGTTGGCGATACCGCCGCCCTCTTCGCCCACCGGGGCCGGCAGATTGGTGAAAAAAGTCCAGTGCAGCGCCGTCGCGCCGTTCCACGCCAGGTAGCCGAGGACCACGATCAGAACGGACACCGTCACCAGCGCGCACACGCCAGTCAAGCTCATCATGACGGCGCTCAAACTTTTCCGCCAAATCGTCCGGATGCTCACCCGCGCGCACCGCCGGCTCCGCGCCCCGCTGTGGCGGCCATCATCAGCCGCGCGATGCCGTTCAGGATGAAGGTGAGGAAGAACAAGACGAGGCCGAGCTCGATCAGCGCACTTACGTAAAGGTTGCCGGTGGCCTCCGTGAACTCGTTGGCGATCACCGCGGCGATCGTGTAACCCGGCGCGAGAAGCGAGGCCGAGATTTTCGGCGTGTTGCCGATCACCATGGTGACCGCCATCGTTTCGCCGAGAGCGCGCGCCATCGAAAGGAACACCGAGCCCATGATTCCCGTGCGCGCGTACGGCACCACAACCTTCCATGTGGTTTCCCAGCGCGTCGCGCCCAGGCCCAGCGCCGCTTCGCGCTGGTCCGACGGTACCGACATCAGCACTTCGCGCGACACCGACACGATGTACGGCACGATCATGATCGATAGCACCAGTCCCGCCGCCAGAAATCCGACGCCGTACGCCGGTCCTTGGAATAGCGGCAGAAATCCCAGCGTCTTTTTCAAGAATGGCTCGATCGTTGTGGAGAGCAACGGCAACAAAGTGAAGATGGCCAGCAAGCCGTAAATCACGCTCGGCACCGCGGCCAGCAGATCGACAACGAAAGAAAGCCCCGCCGAGATTTTCGGCGGCGCGAGTTCGGAAAGAAAGATCGCGGCGCCCAGTCCGAGAGGCACGGCGATTACCAGCGCGAGCACCGTGGTTACGACGGTGCCGTAGAGGAAAGTCAGCGCGCCGTAATTGTCAAAAACCGGATCCCAAACGCTTGACCACAAAAAGTGCCAGCCGAATGCGGCGCGCGAAGGCGCCGAGTGAATCCAAAGCTGGCCGACCAGCAGAACAGTGATCAACAAAACCATCGCGGCAAAGATCAAAGTTATGGTGTGCGCCACCACGTCGCCGCCTTGCAAACGGCGCAGCAGCGCCCGCGGACTCCAGGGGAGGCCCGCGGGCGCTGCTGCTGTCGAGGTGGAATTAGTCGCCATGACTCTTTCTATAAGAAGATACAACGCGCTCCGCGCAGTCGCTCGCGGGAAGCCTATTGTATCAAGGCGATGGCCTTTACTTCCTTCGTGACCACCGAAGCCGGCAGCGGAGCATACGACAGGCCGGCGCAATCTTTCTGGCCGTCGGTCAGCATCCACTTGAGGAAGCCTTTGATGATGTCACGTTTCGTCGAGTCCTGGATCTGCTGGGGAATCAGAAGCCAGGTGAAGCTCGAGATCGGGTACGCCGTCTTTCCGGGGGCGTTCGTGATCGAGACGCGGAAGTCGTCAGGCATCGTTTTGGCTGCACCGGCGGCGGCCGCGCTGACACTGTCAAAACTCGCCTTGATGAACGCGCCGCTCGAATTCTGCACTTCGCCGTAGGAGATATTGTTTTGGACGGCGTAGATCAACTCGATGTAGCCGATCGAACCGGGCGTCTGCTTCAAAAGCCCAGCAACACCGTCGTTGCCCTTGCCGCCCAGGCCCACCGGCCAATTGACGGAAGTGTTGCTGCCGATTTTGTTTTTCCAGTCATCGCTGGCCTTAGACAGAAAATCGGTCCAGATAAAGGTTGTGCCGCTGCCATCGGAGCGGTGAATCACGACGATATCGTCGTTCGGGAGCGAAACGCCCTTATTGGCATTCGCGATCTCCGGATCGTTCCACTTCGTGATCGTACCCATGTAAATGCCGGCCAACGCTTTTTGTGTGAACTTGAGGTCCGTGGTCACGCCGCGAACATTGTAGCTGGGCACAGCCGCGCCAAGCACGGTCGGGAAATGAAGAATCTTAAAGCCGGCCTGCTGCAAGGCGGCGTCCGTCATGGGCATGTCGGAAGCGCCGAAATCGACGGTCCGGGCGGTCAATTGCCGTATTCCGCCGCCGGAGCCGATGCTCTGGTAGTTGATTTCCACGTTTGGCATCATCTTGTGATATTCGTCGAACCACTTCGAGTAAATCGGATTGGGGAAGGTCGCGCCAGCCGCGTTCAGTTGGACCGGGTTATCGGCCACCAATATCCCCGCGCTTGCCAAGCCGACGCAGATCGTGAGTGCGAGCAATATCTTTTTCATGTGTGGGGTGTCTCCTCTTGGCTGATCTTCACCGCCAATTGTTACGGCTGTATGACAAACGAGAGAAATCGGCGTGAAAGGCCTGTTGAAATCTCGGAAAACTGCAAACAAAGGACTTAGCCGCGATTCGCGTGCCTGTGGATGCTGTAACCCACGATTCACACGCTTCTCACATAACGTTGACCCAGCGCCGGTAAACTCCGCGGCCAATGGCAACCTGCCATGTGAGCAAGGAGGGTGTGGAATGCGAAGATTCGCAGCTCTACTGTTGGCTTCGGGATTGATGGCAAGCCCCGCGCTTTGGGCCGCGGGCGACCCCGCAAACGGAGCGAAGGCGGGCGCAGCAAGCGATCCGTCAAGCAGTGCTTCGAGCAAGACTTCAAGCAACGCAGCGGGAAGCGCGTCAGCCGCAACATCCGGCACGGTGACAAAATCCCCGGCGGCATCGACGGCCCCCGCATCCGCGCCGGCGAGCGCGGCGGCGACGACTGCGTCGCCAGTAGTGAGCCCGGCCCCAAGTGGCGCCGAGCTTCAGTACGAGATCGAACAAATGAAGGCGTTGATGCAAGACCAGGCAGCGCAGATCGATGAACAACGCCAAGAGATTTCGGCCATGAAGAGCGCGATGTCGGCGCAACCGGCTGCCCCAGCAGCATCGCAACCGGCGGAAACGATGTCGGCGGCTTCGACTCCGGCTTCTTCGCCGGCGGTCACGCTGCCGGTTGAAGTTCCGGCAGCGGCCACGGCGGCGGCGACGCCGGTGGCGAAGTCATCAGCGAGGCTCGCGGCCGACGCGGGCGCGCCGCAGCACAGTCCGCTATTTTTCAGGATTGGCGATGCGACGTTCACGCCACTCGGCTTTCTCGATTTGACGGACGTGTTCCGCACCGAGGGCACGGGCAACGGCATCGGCACGACCTTCGGCGGCGTACCGTACTCCAACAACCTGCCGACCGCGGGACTTACCGAAAATCGATTCAGCGCGCAAAACTCCCGAATTGGTGTTCGCGTGGATGTTCCCGCCGGCGGCGGCACCGTGACCGGCTACGTCGAGGCCGACTTTCTCGGTCTCACCGCAGCCAATGCCAACGTCACCAGCAACTCAAACACTCTGCGCATGCGCAACTACTTTGCCGACTACCGGCGCGGGAAGTTTGAATTTCTCGTTGGCCAGGACTGGTCGCTGCTCACCCCCAACCGCAAAGGATTGTCGCCGTACCCGAGCGACATCTTCTATTCCCAGGACATGGACACGAACTACCAAGTGGGCTTGACCTGGGCGCGGCAACCGCAAATTCGATTCGTCTATCATCCGAACGCGACGTGGGCCATGGGCGTCTCGATCGAAAATGCCGATCAGCTGCTGGGTTCGGCGGCCACCACGCCTTCCGCGTTCAACCCGTCATCGGGCACTTCGTACATCGGCGAACTGGATGTTTCGAGCGGCAGCACGCTTGCCACGCCGGCCACACCCAACGTCGCGCCGGACTTCATCTTCAAGATCGCCGCGGACCCGAAAGTCGGCAACAACGCGTGGCACTTCGATTTCGCGGGTTTGCTCAGCGAATTCAAACTGGTAACACCCGCTTCGATCGTCACCGGTCCCAGCCGTGTTACGGAGACCGCGACGGGCGGCGGAATTGAAGCAAACTTCAACCTCGAGCTCGTGAAGAATTTCCACTGGATCGGCAATGGATTCTGGAGCGATGGCGGCGGCCGGTACCTCTACGGCCAGGGCCCGGATTTGGTCGTCGATCAAATGACCACCACCTCGGCATTCCTTCCCGTTCCGTTGAAGGCCGGTTCCACCCTCACCGGCTTCGAGTGGCAAGCCACGCCGAAGTCCATGCTCTACGGATACTACGGCGGCGATTACTTCGATCGAGCTTACTTCCAGGATCCGAGCAGCATGACGCCGAAGCTCGAAGGCTACGGCTACCCGGGCGGTCCAAACTCGCAAAATCGTTCCATTCAGGAAGGAACGATCGGCTGGATTCAAACCTTCTTCAAGAGCCCCAACGTCGGCGCGTTTTCGATGATCACGCAGGGATCGTATCTGACGCGTGACCCGTGGGCTGTGGCATCGGGCACGCCTCACGATGCGCACCTGTTCATGGTCTATGTGGACTTGCGCTACACGTTGCCCTAAACCGAATCACAACCAAGCACGCTGTACGTCCCGGCGGGGAATCGAGGGTTCTCGATTCCCCGCTTTTTTTTGCGCGCACGAGCGGCCTTTTGTAATTGCCTCGCGATGCGATGGTTGAAACAGTTGAAGTGCAATCCAGTTTTGGTATCTTTTCCGAGGCAATCGGATTCTAAGACAACAGGAGGCAACATGAGACTCGTCTACAGACTGGCACTTTCCGTATTTGCCGTGCTTCTATTCGCGCCGTTCGCCGCCGCACAGACCACCACGTTCCAAGCGACACTTTCCGGGAAAGAGCAGACTCCACCGCTCGACACTCCCGCGCACGGCACAGCCACGTTCACCTTGAGCGCGGATGGCAGCAGCCTGAGCTACACGATTTCCGTGGTCGACACTGCGGATATTTCCATGGCGCACATTCACATCGCCGCCGAAGGTCAGAGCGGCCCCGTGGCGACGTGGCTCTACCCGTCGCAGCCGCACGCTGAGGTGAAGCAAGGGAAGTTCACAGGCGTTTTGGCCACCGGAACGCTGACGGACGCGGATCTGGTCGGCCCGCTTCAGGGAAAGACCATCGCTGATCTCGTCGCCGACATAAAGGCGGGAAACGCTTACGTCAATGTGCACACATCGGCGCATCCGGGCGGGGAAATTCGCGGCCAGATTCAATAAGCTTCCGCGTCGATCGCGGCGCGCCACAAATGAGAAGAGGGGTGGGGCCGATGCCGGGTAACACCGACCCCGTGGTGGGCTAAAATCCCGAGACCGTTTGGTTGCGGTAGCGGAGAACCGCGCGAACCAGGTCGCCGGGTGAGCACAGAGTAGAGGATGAAGTTGAACGGCGAATGAAGCGGCGATGAATAAATCGTCACGTTCTTGCGCCGCTCGGGGCGCCGCGCGGGCTAAACCGAAACGGGAACCGAGAAGTTAAATTTTGAGCCGCGGCCTACTTCGCTTTCAACCCAGATGCGTCCGCCGTGCAGTTCCACCAGGTGTTTCGTGATTGCAAGGCCCAGTCCGGTGCCGCCGGCTTCGCGAGAGCGCGCGGCATCGACGCGATAGAAGCGCTCGAAAATGCGTTGCTGATCCGCGTGGGGAATGCCGATGCCGGTGTCGCCGACGGTGACGGCGACGCTGTCGGGCGCACCGGGCGCGGCGTCGGCGTCGCGGCCGCGGTCAACGCGAGCTTCGATCCAGATCTGGCCGCCGCTGGGTGTGTACTGCGCGGCATTGTCGAGCAGGTTTTGGAGGATTTCGCGCAGGCGGCGCGGATCGGCGTAGACGTCCGGCAAGTCGCCGGGGATGCGAAGATCGAGTTGCAGATTGCCGTGTTCGATGCGCGGGCGCGTGGTGTCGGCGCAGGCTTCGATGATTTCGGCCAGCGAAACATCGCGGCGGTCGAGTTCAATGCGGCCGGCTTCGATGCGCGCGAGTTCGAGCAGATCGTCGGTGAGCCGCGCCAGACGCGCGGCGTGCGCGCGGATGATTTCAAGGAAGCGCCGGTTGTTGGTTTGATCTTCAAGCGCGCCGCCCAGCAGCGTTTCCGCAAACCCCTGGATCGCCGTAAGCGGCGTTTTGAATTCGTGCGAGACGTTGGCGACGAAATCGCGGCGCACGCGTTCGAGGCGGCGCAGGTCCGTGATGTCATGCAGCACGAGCGCGGCGCCGGCGGTTTCTCCGGCGAGCAGCGGCGACGCGGTGACGCGAAAACTTTGGCGATGGATCGTGCCGCGCTCGAGTTCGCCGGGCTCTGGCGCGGCGCCGGAGAGAGCGCGGCGCACGATCGTCAGCAATTCCGGTTCGCGCACGAGTTCGACCATCGGGCGGCCTTCGCAGGGAGCCGTGCCCAGCGCGAAGATTCGGCGGAACGCCTGATTGCAAAACACCATGCGCTCCTGCGCGTCCATCACGGCCACGCCTTCGGCCATGCTGGAGAGGATGGCGCCAGAGCGATTGCGCTCCTGTTCGAGCGCGCCCATGGCGCGTTCGAGGCGCTGCGCCGTGCGGTTCAGCGTGCCGCGAAGTTCCGCCAGCGCGTCGCCGGTCGGGTCGGCGGGCAGCGTGCTGAAATCGCCGCCGGCCATGCGCTCGGAAAGCTCCTTCAGGCGCTCAACACGAGCGGAGTAGAGCCGCGCGGAGAGCAGCAGAATGCCGCTGGCGAGCGCCAGAAGAATGAGCGTCGCGATGGTGGCGCCGCGCGGGAGACGCTCGGAATAAAAATCGAGCACCGCGACGAAGCCGAGCGAGAGCGCGGCGAACCCGAGCCCCAACTTCCACAGCAGATTATTCCGCACGGCCCTGGAAAATATAGCCGGCGCCACGCAGCGTTTTCAGATACGCCGGATGCTCGGGATCGGGTTCGACCTTCTTGCGGATGCGGCGGACGTAAACGTCCACGCTGCGGGGCGTGACGAAGCGGTCGGAGCCCCACACCGCGTCAAGCAATTGATCGCGGGAATAGACGCGGTCGGGATGCGAGGCCAGAAAATAGAGCAGGCGGAATTCGAGCGTGCTCATGGGGAGGGCTTCGCCGTCGCGCGTCACGCGGAAAGAGGCCGGATCGAGCAGTAGAGCGCCGCGCGTGATCGGCTTTTCGCCGTCGGCGGCGGAGGGCTCCATGCGGCGCAAGAGGGCGCGGACGCGGGCCAGGAGTTCGCGCGGGCTGAATGGCTTGGTGACGTAATCGTCGGCGCCGAGTTCGAGGCCCAACACGCGGTCGGCTTCTTCTCCGCGGGCGCTGAGGATCAGGATCGGCAGGCGATTGAGCTTTTGATCGCGACGGATTTCCTTGCAGACTTCAAGACCGGGCAACTTGGGCAGCATGAGATCGAGAATTAGAAGATCGGGCGGCGTCTTGCGGAGCTGCGCGAGGCCGGAGGAGCCGTCGCCGACGGCAACAACGTCAAAGCCTTCGCGCGAAAGATTGTAACGAACCAGTTCGACGATATCGCGGTCGTCTTCGATCAGTAGAATGTGCTTCATCGCAGGAGGTTTGCCAAGGCACGATAGCTTGGAATCCTGTGGAAGCGCAAGGTTAGGGAGGGCGCACAAATGTGAATATACGGTGACTACCAGGCTATGGCGCGTCCCGCCAACGGGCCTTATATTCCGGGCGCCGCGGTCATGGCGGCGAATTGAAATTCGGGGCGGCTGGAAGCCGGCGCTACGAAAAAAATCGCCGCGAAACCGACGGGCTGGGCGGTTCGGGTTGCGCTAAATGACGGCTTTGCGCTTTTGGAGGATCATTTCGACGTCTTCGTCAGTGAGGATGCCTTTGGCTTGCATCAGGTTGACCAGGCGGAAGAGGGCGCCGCGTGCGTCGGAGGCGGCGGCGCTGGGATCGGCGGCGTGCGCGGCGGGGACATCGGCGGCGCGGACGGCGGAGTCGGCTGAGGAGAGTGTGACCTGGGAAAGGCTGCTCAGCCAGCCCTCGAGAGCGACGCGATGTTCGGAGGCGGCTTCGACGAAGGCGATGCCCATGCCCAGGCCGGGATGCGAGTAGACGATCTTGCCGATCAACTCGATGAGTTCCTTGTCTTTGTGCAGGCCGAGCTTGACTTCGGTACCGACGGGCAGGGGCGTGAGCGTGTCCACATAGCAGCCGCCGAGGCCCAGATCGGAGGCGCGGGTGGTCAGGCGCGTTCCCGAGCGCATGTCAACGACTTGTACGACGGCGGAGACGGTGTGGCGCGTCGACCGGCGGCGCTCATCATGGGCCGCGGCGCCCGACTTCAACCGCGCGACTTTCAAACCTGAGTAGTCCGGCATGTGTCGATCCACCCCTCTATGGAAGCTGCTTAGGGTCGCGCACTCGCGCGGTGCAACCGTTCGAGTTCGGGGCCCGGTCGGCGGCGACCCAGGCGGGGGTGCGAAAGGGGCGGCTGGGCACGCTGCTTCAAGATACGTTGGAATTATCGCGCCGGGAGGAGAGCGCGGCAAGATTGTCGCGGGCGCACGATGCCCAATCGGTCAGCGGGCGGGGTGGCTGGCGGAGTAGGGGCGGTAGCGCCCGCAAGGGCATTGGCTTGCCGGGCTCGATTGGGGCACGCTAAGATGAAATTCATGCGCGCTGCTTGCATCCACTTATGCCGACATCGCCGGTGAGCGCCGCGCCGAAGGTGACGTTCTTCGGCGTGCCTAAGCATTTCCGCGGAGCGACGGCCACAAGACAGCGCAACGCGATAGTGAGCTGGGCGGCGCTCGAGCCGAAGCCGGAGTTGCTGCTTTTCGGCGACGAAGAGGGCACGGCCGAGCTGGCGCGCGATCTGGGCGCGCGGCACTTCCCCGAAGTACGCCGCAACGAATTCGGCACGCCGCTGCTGGACGATTTTTTCGCGCAGGCCGCGCGCGAGGCAACCGGCAGCACGCTGGTCTACTGCAATTCGGACATTATCCTGCTGCCCGATTTCGCGGCGGCGATTGCGCGCGTGGCGGAAACGCGGGCGCAATTTCTGATGGTGGGGCGGCGGTGGGATCTCGATCTGCTGCGGCCGATTGAGTCGTTTGGCGCGGATTGGCGGGAGACGCTGCGGCGCGAGGCGCTGTCGGCGCATGTGCAGCGCTCTGCGAATTATGTCGATTATTTCGCGTTCAGCAAGGGGCTATACGACGGGCTGCTGCCGCTGGCGCTTGGCCGAGCTGCCTGGGACAATTATCTCGTGTGGCTGGCGCGATCGCGCGGCGCCGACGTGGTGGACGCGAGCGCGGCGGTGGTAGCCGTACATCAGAATCACGACTACTCGCACCATTCGGGCGGCACGGCGGGCGGGTGGACAGGCCCTGAGTTCCAACGCAATCGCGCGCTCATCGGCCCATGGTGGCACATGTATACGATTGAAGACGCGTCGCACGTGATGACGGCGGACGGCGGATTCCGCCGCTCGCGGCGGCACGCGTGGCTGATGGCCAAGCGGACGTGGTCGCATCCGCTGACGATTGTGCAATTGCCTTGGTGGGCGGTGAAGCGCGCGTTCGGTTCGTAGTGTGGCGTTCTTTAGATCCGTGGAGGAAGTGAACTGTTTCAGGAGCTAAAGCCCCGTTGATAACGTGCCCGTTGCGCCGGGGCTGAAGCCCCGGCCTCCTAAAGGGAAATGCATCGAACCTACGGGGCGCGAGACTAGAAAATTGGCCGTGTATCCCTTCATCCATATCGGTCCGATCACGCTCGGCACGTACGGGTTGCTGGTGGCGACGGGCGTGCTGGTGGCGCTGTTCGTAATGCGCGCGGAATTTGTGCGCCGCGGATTGGCGGCGGTGGACGCCGAGACCGTGGTGGCGATCACGGCGCTGGCGGGGATGGCCGGGGCGCGCATTTATCATCTGATGGAAAGCCCGCGGGAATTTTTCGCCGATCCGTGGCCGCTGCTATTCAGCACGATGGGATTTGCGTGGTTCGGGTCGGTGATCGCGGGATTTTTCGCGCTGGTTCTGCTGGCGCGGCATTACAACATCGGCATGCTGACGATGTTGGACGCGGCTTCGCCGGCCGCGGCGATTGGATATGGGATCGGACGGATCGGCTGCTTGATTTCGGGCGACGGGGATTACGGCACGCCGACGAATCTGCCGTGGGGAATGAGTTTTCCGAATGGCATCGTGCCGACCACGCAACGCGTGCATCCGACGCCGATTTACGAATTTCTGATCGCGCTCGGGATTTTCTGGATTTTGTGGCGTCTGGGCGGGCGCGTGGTGCGCGATGCGCGGCCGGCGGGGATTGTTTTCGCGGCGTATTTGGTGCTGACGGGCGCGGCGCGATTTTTGATCGAGTTTATACGCATCAATCCGCGCTCGTTTTTCGGGATGACGAATGCGCAGGCCGCGAGCCTGGCGTCGATTGCGGCGGGGGCGCTCCTATGGTGGTCGGTGCGCGGCGGAGGCGACGGGCGAGCGACGCCCGATGCGCAGAGCGCGCCGCGCGGCGGGACGAAGGCTGGGCGCTCGCGATCGCGGGCTTGACGCTGGACGGCTTCGGGCGTAGCGTGCGGTTCGCGGCGCAAATGCAATTTATTTTTTGTAGATTGCGAAGGCGGCCCGGCGCAGGGCGATAATTTTCCTAGAGGTAAATTCATGCAGCGACCCACTGGCGTGATATTTATCGCGGCCGTTTACTTCGTTAGCGCGATTGTTGGGATTTTTGGCGGCGTGGCGGCGTTTTTCGTCGGAGGCGCGTTCATGATGCGCGCGGCGTCGATGGGGATGACGCTGGGGCGCGGCATTGCGGGAGGACTCGGCGCGGCCGTCGGCGTGTTGCTGCTGGTGTTCGGCGTGCTCTTTCTGGTCATCGGCATCGGACTGATTGGAATGAAGGGCTGGGCGCGCGTGGTCGCGATGGTGCTTTCGGCGATCTTCGCGGTGTTTGGCCTATTGCACATGCTTCCGCTGATGGCGCACTTTGAGATGTTTCGTCTTGGGTTCACGTTGATTCGCGTTGCGCTGAATATTTTGGTCGTCTGGTACCTGAATCAAGCGACGGTGAAGCAGGCGTTCGGCGCGTAGCGGATTTTTCGCGCGCGAAGCGTTTCGCGCGGGAGCGCTAGTGGCTCGGGGCCGGGGCAGCGGGTGGCGCCGACGCAGTTGTTGCGGGCGCTGGTGCTGCGGACTGCGCTGGAGCCGGAAGTGCGTTCGCTGGCATGGGCGGAAGGTCATTGCGGACCTCGACTCCCGCGATGTCGCCGGCGTAGCTTGGATTCGACGGCGGGCGATACTGCACGACGCCGCGCAATCCCTCGATATTATGGCAGTCGTCGAAGTGGTCCTCGCCGTACCAGATGGTGTCCGAGAATCCGCCTTCATAATATTGCTTCGCATGGAACGTCAGGCTCTGGCCGTCGTGATCAAGCACGAGAACGAGCGGGTGCACCGGATTCTTCGGGTTGTGCGGATCGCCGCAATCAACCCATTTGATGATGCCTTCCACCTGTTTGGAATCCTTTGGAATTAATTCCGTCGGTGGATCGCCGGCGGCCCGCTGGTCGGGAGGTACAGCGTTCCAGAGTTCGACGGCTTCGTTGTGGTCGGGCGGGATCCAGCGCGAAGCTACAAATTGAGCGATCGCGGCGGCATCGGCGCCGCGCCCCATGCGCGCCAAAATTTGGCCCGTTTGAAGGTGGTAGCCGGCGCGCCAAGGTTCGAGATCTTCGGCTTTGAGCGAGAGGCGCAGCGCTTCCTTCAAATTGCCGGCGCGGAAAGCAATGCGAGCCATTTGAACATAGGCCGGAGCGAACTGCGGATTCAGCTGCACGACCATCACAAGCGCGAGACGGAAGGCCTGCTGGTCCGCGGGGGCGCTCGAGGTGGCGAGCGGAGAGAGCATCGTTTTGGCGAAAAGCGAAAGATAGAGTGTCGGATCGAGTGCGTAGGCCTTGGCGAATTCGGCCGCGGCGTCCGCGGTTTTGCCGTCCTGGAAAAGCAGGAAACCGTTTTCTTCATGAGCCAACCCTAAATTCGGGTTGTCGGCAAGGGTCTGCGCCACAAGGGGGCGCGCGGTCTCGATTTCGTGGCTCCAGAGTTGATAGCCGGCCAGTTCGGCTTCGGTTTCGGCGACGCTCAGCTGGCGAGTTGAGAAGGCATTCTCGTCGATGTCGGTAGGGGCGGGAATCACGGCCCCAGTGAAAGCAAAGAGCCTCATATATTTGTCGAGGGCGTTATCCATCGTCTTGAAATCGCCGAAGACCTGCACGAAGGCTTTTTTCTGATCGACTCCAGTTTGCAGAAGGTGGAAAAAATCGTTGAGCTTACCGCCGCCGCGCATGCCGGGAGTCAGCGTCAGATAGTGAACAAGGGCCCAGGACTCGCCGTAGAACATTTGGACCTTGTCGGGATCGTTGTAGTAGGGGGAGAGCTCGTCTACCGTCAGCAGAGTCTCGATGGGAATCGGGAAACCCGTAGCAATGTCCTGGTATCGCTCGGTGGGCGCGCCCAGCATGATTTTGTTGCCTTGAAATCGTGTGTATGCATAGAACTCGGCAATTCCCTCATCGAGCCAAACGGGCAGCCAGTGCACGTTCATGTGCACGATCGAATGCGTATATTCGTGGAAGACGACCGCTTCGCCCGAGGCCGAGGAGTCAAGAGTGTCAAGGCGAACCAGGGCGTACCGTTTCTCCCAGCCTTGCGAAAAAAAGCCCGCGATGTCCTCGGCATCTTTTGCCTTCTTCATCCACGGCGCGGCGATCTTCGCCGAGATCTCGTCGCGCGGGGCGAAGATGAGCAGGGGAGCGCCGGAATCGAGCCGGTAGCCGGGAAATTGCTCGCCGAAGACGTAACGCATTCTTTCAAAATCGAGCGCGACGCGACGCCCCTCTTTTTCCGTGCCGTCGGTGAGCACGCGGAAATGAGGGCTGCGGATTTCGGTCCACGGCCTAATTTCACTCGCGACGACGGCGGGTGACGACGCGGCCGATAACGCAGTGAGTAGCGCAACGAAGTAGATAATTCGGCGACTCATTGGGGGCGCATTCTGCCGAATTTCGCGGCCGGCGTCAACCCCAAATTTTAGCGCTGGTATCGCGTGGCGCTGTGCGGCGACTCGGTCGCGGAAAGGCGCGCTACAGCATCTGGCGGAGGACGTAGCGGAGGATGCCGCCGTGCTGGTAGTACTGGACTTCCTCGGGTGTGTCGGCGCGAGCGACGGTTTGGAACGTGGTGAGCTTGCCGGAATCGTCTTTGGCGTGGACGGTGAGCTTTTTGCGCGGCGAGAGCGCGGCGATTCCTTCGATTGAATAGGTTTCGCGGCCGGTGAGGCCGAGCGACGCGGGCGTTTGGCCGGGCTCAAATTCGAGCGGGAGAACGCCCATGCCAACCAAGTTGCTGCGATGAATGCGCTCGTAGCTTTCGGCGATCACAGCGCGCACGCCGAGCAGCAAAGTGCCTTTCGCGGCCCAATCGCGCGATGATCCGGCACCGTACTCTTTGCCGGCTATCACCACCAGCGGCACGCCTTCCTTTTCGTAGCGCATCGCAGCGTCGTAAATGCTCATCTGTTCGCCATCGGGTAGATGCAGCGTGACGCCGCCTTCGGTGCCGGGCGCGAGTTGATTGCGCAGGCGAATGTTGGCGAAGGTGCCGCGGACCATGACTTCGTGATTGCCGCGGCGCGCGCCGTAGGAATTGAAATCGACCGGACGGACGCCGCGCGCGATCAGGTAGCGGCCGGCGGGGCCATCGGGTTGAATTGAGCCGGCGGGCGAAATGTGATCCGTGGTGACGCTGTGGCCGAGCACGGCAAGCACACGCGCGTTGCGGATGTCGGCGGGCGCGGCGGGCGCTTTCGGCATGCCGTCGAAAAACGGAGGCCGCGCGATGTAGGTGGATTGCGCGTTCCAATCGTAAAGATTTCCTTCGGGGATGGGCAGCGAGCGCCAGCGATCGTCGCCGTGGAAAACTTCGGCGTACTCTTTCGAGTACATTTGCGTTTTTACGGCGGCGCGCACAGTCTGTTCGATTTCGGATGGCGAGGGCCAGATGTCGCGCAGATAAACCGGTTTGCCGTCGCGATCATCGCCGATCGCGTCGCTTGAGATGTCCACGTCCATGCGGCCGGCCAGTGCGTAGGCCACCACGAGCAGCGGCGACGCGAGATAATTCGCGCGTACCAACGGATGGATGCGGCCTTCAAAATTGCGATTTCCGCTGAGCACAGAAACGGCGACCAATCCCGTTTCCTTGATCGCCGCGCCGATCGGCTCGGGCAGCGGGCCGCTGTTGCCGATGCAGGTTGTGCAGCCGAAGCCAACCAATTGAAAACCGAGCTGATCGAGATACGGCGAGAGTCCGGCGGCATCAAGATAATCGGTGACGACTTTCGAGCCGGGCGCGAGGCTGGTCTTCACCCACGGTTTGCGGTGCAAGCCGTGCTCGATCGCTTTTTTCGCGAGGAGGCCCGCGCCGAGCATCAGCGACGGATTCGATGTGTTGGTGCAACTGGTGATCGCGGCAATCACGATCGAGCCGTTGGAGAGCTCGAAATGATCGCCGTTGTTTTGCACTTCGGCGCGCTTCGGCGGCACGCCTTCCATCGCGGTGGCGAATGCGGATTTCGCGTTGCGCAGCAGCACGCGATCCTGCGGGCGCTTCGGACCGGCAAGCGCGGCTTCGACGGTGGCGAGATCGAGCTCGATCGTCTGCGAATAGGCGGGATCGGGCGTGGCGTCGGTGCGGAAAATCCCCTGGCGCTTGGCGTAGTCTTCGACGAGGCGAATGCGCTGCGCGTCGCGTCCGGTGAAGCGCAGATAGGCGAGCGTCTCTTCGTCGACGGGAAAAAATCCCATCGTCGCGCCGTATTCCGGAGCCATGTTGGCGATGGTGGCGCGATCGGGCAGGCTGAGGCTGGAAAGGCCCGTGCCGTAGAACTCCACAAATTTCCCGACGACGCCCAGCTTGCGCAGCATTTCCGTGACGATCAGAACCAAATCCGTGGCCGTGGAGCCGGGCGCGAGGCGGCCGTGCAATTTGAAGCCGACAACTTCGGGAATCAGCATGGAGAGCGGCTGGCCAAGCATCGCCGCTTCGGCTTCGATGCCGCCGACGCCCCAACCGAAAACGCCGAGCGAATTCACCATCGTGGTGTGCGAATCCGTTCCGACGAGCGAATCGGGATAGGCGAGCGTGCGGCCATCCTCCGCGAGATCGAAGACGACGCGCGCGAGATATTCCAGATTCACCTGATGGCAGATGCCGGTGTCCGGCGGGACGACCTGAAAATTGGAGAAGGCGCGCTGGCCCCAGCGCAGAAATCCGTAGCGCTCGACGTTGCGCTGAAATTCCAATTCCGCGTTGAAGGCAAACGCCATGCCGGAATTGAATTTGTCGACCTGCACGGAATGGTCGATTACCAATTCCGCGGGAAGAAGAGGATTGATCTTCGTCGCGTCGCCGCCCAGATTCGCCATGGCATCGCGCATGGCGGCCAAATCCGCGACGGCGGGCACGCCGGTGAAATCCTGCAGCAGAACGCGCGCGGGCATGAAGGCGATTTCGGTGCGCGCCGTTGTTCCGGGCTTCCATGAGGCGAGCGCTTCGATCTCGGCGGGCTTCACGAAGCGGCCATCTTCCTGGCGCAGCAAATTCTCGAGCAGCACTTTCAGCGAAACTGGCAGACGCGAAACCGCGCCTACACCTTTTTTCTCGAGCGCATCGAGCGCGAAGATGTCGTATTCGCGTCCATCAACTTTCAGCGTCTCGCGTGTGCCGAAGGAATTCTTGCGGGCCAGTGCCATGTCGTCGCGGTCCTTTCGATCTTGTGCGGATTGGATTCAGTAATTATATCGCAACCGCGCCGCGCCCGCAGACTGCGCGGTGCTATGATCGCGCCGTGCGTCGCCCCCGGAAACAAGCCGAGGGCCCGGCCATTTGCTTCTCTAGATTTTTTGCAAGCCGATCGGTTTCTCCTTACCGGAGGCAACACACATGAATCGTAAAGCGCTGAAAGCGGCGGTGATCGTAGCGGCGATTTTTGCTTGCCGTGGCGCGACGTCCGCTCAGGATTCCACGCCAAGTGCGCCAACCGTCGACCAGTGCAAGGCGGATGAAGCAGCCTGGATGGCGAAGTTAGAGGCGGACCACGGTACCGACGACGTGACGGCCGCGACTTTGACGGATTGGGAGACGGAGATGACTCAGTGCAGAACCGTCGATGCGCCAAACGATCAGGATTATTCCAACGCGGCGAATGAGGCGATCGATCAAATCGGGGTTCGGTTTGTCGATTTCCTGGATCGTCATGCTTTAACGCAGCTGTTCTTCGACGAAGACAAAGCCGGCAAGCGCTAGCGCCGGGCGCGTGCCTCCGCACGCACGCGCGCGCCGGGCGAGCGGCAATTGAAGGAGCAAGATCCCGGCGAGCGACGCACGCCGAGGCCGACCGTGAGACGGATCGGATCGGCTACTGGTCCGTCCCTACCAATTGCACGGCGTCGATTTCCTTCCATCCCGGACCGATGTTGGTGGCAAGTGTGATTTTTATTTCCGAGGTCGTGTAGTCGGTCTTCGGAAATGTGACGAGAAGATAGTTGAGGCCGGTGGTGGGATCGTTGCCGGCCCAAACGGTGTGAGATGCGCCGCCGGCGTCGATCAGCTCGACTTTGATGATCGTGCCGGAATTGAACGATTCGCGAACGCGCACATCGGTGGCGTGGACCGGCCGGGGATATTTCAGATCGAGCCACTCGATGCCGCTGTCCTGCGTCTTCGGCGCCCAGGCGTGGCCGTCGTCGGCGTAGGCCTCGACGTTCGGAGCGCCCGTCGTTTGGTTCGCCGACCATGACGCCGAACCCTGCGCGTCGTTGTAACTTGAGGAAGAGGTTGCTTCGATGGCCCACTGGCCGTTGGCATCGTGGAGGATCGCGTCCTGTTTCATCGCCCAATCGGCGGCGGCGAGTTTCGAGGTGGTGTCCGCGCTGCCACTTCCGGAGGCCGCGGGCGGTGGCGCGGCTGCGGGTGCGGCCGGAGCTGCGGGAGCCGCGGGCGCCGCGGGCGCGGACGTGGATTCCGGATTCGACGATTTTCCGCATCCGCTCGCGGCGAGAATCATTCCGAGGGCCGCGAGACCTGCGGCGGAAAGCAAACCATTCGATCGCATCGCGCGCGTGTGCGTGCCCAGCGTGGCCGGAGTCTTCATCGGTGCACCTCTTTGAATCGAGATTGGATCGCGAGAAATTTCGCGCGGCCGCGAGGATGGCATTCCGGCGGCAGCGCAGCGGTCGGAATCTAGCACACGGTTTGGCGCGCCTCAAGGAAGAACGTCGAGCCGCGAGCGTGAAGGCATTTCGTTGTAAAATGCCATTTCGCCGATAGCCAATTTTGCAGAGGAGCCAGGGCGATGAGTGAAACTCCGCAAGCCTACACCAAGCGCATTCTGGGCAATGTGGAAGGGCAGAACGCCGCGAAAGTGCAGACGGCCACGCCGAAAAAGCTGGCGCGCTTGATTCGCGGGCGATCGACGGCGAAATTGCGCAAGCGGCCCGCGCCGGGCAAATGGTCGGTGGCGGAGATACTCGCGCACATGGCCGATTGCGAAGTCGTTGCGTCCTGGCGCATGCGGCAGATTCTTGGCGCGCCCGGGACGGACATTCAGGCATACGATCAGGACGCATGGGCCGCGGCGCTGCGTTATGCAAATCGCGACGCGCGCAAATCGCTCGCGCATTTCAGCGCGTTGCGCGAGGCAAATCTCGCGCTACTGAAATCGCTCGCGCCCGCGCAGTGGAAGCAATTCGGCGTACACGCCGAGCGCGGGCAGGAATCGATCGAGCACTTTGCCCGCTTGATGGCCGGGCACGACGTCAATCACACCAAGCAGATCGAGCGCATCCTCGCACCTACTAAGAAATAACCTCGCCGCGGGGCGTCGCTCCACTCTGCGAATCGCCCCGATGATCTACAATGGTTTGAGGCGGAGGTTTGGCTGACGGCGCTATGCGAATCGTTCTGATCTCGACTTATGAACTCGGGCGGCCGCCGTTCGGGCTGGCGTCGCCGGCGGCGTGGCTGGCGGCGCGGGGACACGCGGTGGATTGCGTCGATCTTTCGCGCGATGCGCTTGACGGAGCGCTGATTTGCGCTGCGGAGATCATCGCGTTTCATTTGCCGATGCACACGGCGACGCGGTTGGCGGCGGAACAGATTGAGCGCGTGCGGCGATTGAATTCGCGCGCGCGCATTTGCTGCTATGGGCTGTATGCGCCGATGAATCAGGAATTTCTTAGGGCGCTTGGCGTCGAAACAATTCTTGGCGGCGAATATGAAACTGGGCTGGCCGATTTGGCGGATCGTCTGGCGCGCGGCGAAATTCGCGGCGAAGGCGAACCCAAGCCGCGCGCTCAATTGGAGCCGGCCATCTCAATGGCGCGGCAGAATTTTCTTGTGCCGCAGCGGGCGGGATTGCCCGCGCTCGATCGCTACGCGCGGCTGCGAATGCCGGACGGCGAGGAAATTCTGGCGGGATGCACGGAAGCGAGCCGCGGGTGCAAGCATCTTTGCCGGCACTGCCCGATCGTGCCGGTTTACAACGGAACATTTCGCGTGGTCGGGCGCGAGATTGTGCTGGCCGACGTGAGACAACAAGTTGCGGCGGGCGCGCGGCACATCACGTTCGGCGATCCCGATTTTTTCAATGGGCCGACGCACGGCCTGGAGATCGTGCGCGCGCTGCACCGCGAATTTCCAAAGGTCAGCTTCGACGTGACGATCAAGATCGAACACTTGCTGAATCACGCCGAACTCTTGCCCGAGCTTCGCGACACGGGCTGTCTTTTCGTCACCAGCGCCGTCGAATCCGTGGACGACGCGATTCTAGTGCGCTTGGACAAAGGGCACACGCGAGCCGATTTTCTGGCTGTGGCGGCCAATTTTCGCGGACTCAGTTTGGTTTTGCAGCCGACGTTTGTGCCGTTCACGCCGTGGACCACGTTGCCGGGATATCGCGATTTGCTGCGCGTGATTGCCGAAAACGATTTCGTTGCCAATGTTCCGCCCATCCAATTGGCGATTCGTTTGCTGATCCCGGCGGGATCGCGCCTGCTTGAGTTGCCGGAAGTTCGAGATCTCGTCGAGCCGTTCGATCGCGCGGGCCTCGCGTATCCATGGCGCCATGCCGATTCGCGCGTGGATGCGCTCGGGCGGCGCGTGCAACAAATCGTCGAGCGGGGTGAAGCCGCGAAAATGGATCGAGCGCAAATCTTCACGGCGATTTGGAAGGCCGCAGCCGAGGCCGACGGCGGCGCGGACGATGCCGCGAGCTGGCAGCCGCCCGCTGGTGCGCTCGCAGCGATTCCGCATTTCGATGAGCCGTGGTATTGCTGCGCCGAGCCCGCGCGCGAGCAGTTCGTTTCCATCGGCGCCGCGCAGCCATGTGCGCCGGCTGACCGCGCGGTTCCCGCGGCGATCGACGGATTTGTGTGAAGCGATCGGGCGCGCGGTGAACGATCACAAAAATTCGCGCCTGCTGATTCTCTCGAGCAAGCTCGGCTACCAGACGCGCGGATTCATCGATGCGGCGCGGCGTCTTGGTGCCGAAGTCGCGCTCGGCACGGATCGCTGCCGTCAGCTGGACGATCCGTGGAACGATCGCGCGTGGCCGCTTGAGTTCGCGGAGGCCGAGGCGGCTGCGGCTGAAATCGTGGCGCGCGCTCGCGATCTGCCCATCTCCGCGATCCTCGCGCTCGGCGACCGCTCGCCGCTCGCCGCGGCGCTCGCGGCGCGCGCTCTCGGCCTGCCGTATAACTCACCCGAATCGGTGGCGAATTGCAGGAGCAAATTGCGCCAGCGCGAAGTGCTGGCCGCGGCCGGCGTGCGCGTCCCGCGATTTTTCGCTTTCGCGCTCACCGATTCTCTTGAAGCGATATTGCCGCGCGTGAATTTTCCGTGCGTCGTGAAGCCGTTGCGATTGTCCGCGAGCCAGGGCGTGATTCGCGCCAACGGCGCCGCGGAATTTCGCGCCGCGGTGGCGCGAATTCAGGCTCTCGTGGAATCGCCCGAAGTGCAAGTGACGCGCGATGCGGAGCTCGATCGCGTGCTTGTCGAAGAATATGTCCCGGGCGCGGAGGTGGCCGTTGAAGGCCTTCTCGATCGCGGCGAACTGCGTGTGCTGGCGATTTTCGACAAGCCCGATCCGCTCGAAGGTCCGTACTTCGAGGAGACGATTTACGTCACGCCGTCGCGCATGCCGGCCGCCGCGCAAGCCGCGATCTCCGCATGCGCACGCAGCACAGTGGCGGCGCTCGGATTGACGCATGGTCCGATTCACGCGGAATTCCGCTGGAACGATCGCGGGGCGTGGGTTCTGGAATGCGCGCCGCGGCCGATCGGCGGGCTGTGCGCGAAGACGCTGCGTTTCGGCGCGGCGCGAATGCCGCTGGAAGAGTTGCTCGTGCGCCACGCGCTCGGATTGCCGGGCAGCGACGCAGAGCGCGAGGCGAATGCGGCCGCCGTGATGATGATTCCCGTGCCCGCGAGCGGAATCTTGGATGAGGTGCAGGGCCTCGATCGCGCGCGAGAGGTCGCGCACATCGAGGCGATTGAAATCACGGCGCGGCTTCGCGACCGAGTTGTGGCGTGGCCGGAAGGCGCGAGCTATCTCGGTTTTATTTTCGCGCGTGCGCCACGCGCCGAAGATGCCGAAGCGGCGGTGCGCGCCGCGCACGCCGAATTACATTTCAAATTGAGCGCGGAATTGCTTGTCCAACATCCGGCGACGCGGCGTCTGCCGGTTCGCAGATAGGGCGAGCCGAGCTAACCCTTGGCCCGCTGCGGAACGTAGCCTTCGGGCAATTTAGCGCCTTCGCCGAAGAAAAATTCCTGGAGCTGCTCTTCCATGATTTTCTGCGACGCGGGATCGAGAGGATTCAGGCGATATTCGTTCATGACCATCTTCGAGTGCTCGACCCAAAGTTTCCAGGCTTCTTTGGATACGTTTTCGTACACGCGCTTGCCCAGCTCGCCGCGCCACGGCGGGCGATCGAGGCCGGGCATGTCCTTATCGAACTTCACGCAATGCACCATGCGCGTCCCGGGAGCCGCGGGCGTGTTCGGAGGCGCCGGATTTGTCGGTCCGCAATCGTCTGCCACAGTGCCACTCTCCGGCGGCGGGCGAGCCATCACTGAGCCGCATTCCGCGCCAAAATCTTACCACAGTGCGCGAGCTGCGAGCCGCGGCGGCGGGCGCGAAAGTCGGCTTGCGAGAACGCCCGCATTTTGAGACAACATTGCAGGAGCCGCGAGTGCCCGAGATCACGACGATGTTTTGGGATGTGGGCGGCGTGTTGCTATCGAACGGCTGGGACGAGACCGCGCGCACGGAAGCGGTTCGGAAGTTCGCTCTCGACGGCGCGGATTTTGAGGCGCGGCACGAACTGGCGAACGCGGCGTGGGAATGCGGGAAGGTCAACCTCGAAACCTATCTCGAGCGCACGGTTTTCTACCGACCCCGCGCGTTCACAGTGGACGAATTTAAAGAATTTATGTTCGCGCAGTCGCGCGATTTTCCGGAGGGCCATCGCATCGCGGATGAGGTGGCGCGATCCGGGCGCTACGCGATGGCCACGCTGAACAATGAGGCCGCCGAACTGAATCTCTATCGCATCCGGAAATTCGGTCTGCGGCGCAGCTTCAGCGCGTTTTTCAGTTCGTGTTTTCTGGGCGTGCGCAAACCGGACCACGAAATTTTCCGCATGGCGCTCGACGTGACGCAGCGCGAGCCGGCGGAATGTTTGTTCATCGACGATCGCGCGTTGAATGTGGAAAGCGCGCGGCAAGTGGGGATGCAAACGATTCAATTTCGAGACGGCGCGCAGGTCCGGCGCGAACTGGGCGAGCTGGGAATTGTTTTGCAGCAGCCCGCCGCGTGAAGAATAAAGTTCGAGGATAGAAGAAACGGGAGGCAACGCGATGGAAATCGGAATGGTGGGCTTGGGAAGAATGGGCGCGAACATGGTCGAGCGGCTGGTGCGCGGCGGCCACAAGGCCGTGGGCTATGACCGCGATCCCGCAGCGGTGGCGAAAGTGGTGGCCGTGGGCGGCGGCGGCGCGAGTTCGTTGGCGGAGCTCGCGTCGAAGTTGAGGGCTCCGCGAACGATTTGGATCATGGTTCCCAACGGGCCGCCCGTCGATCAGACAATTAACGATTTGCTGCCGCACCTGGCGCAGGGCGATTTGCTGGTGGATGGCGGGAACAGCAATTACAAAGAATCGATGCGTCGCGCCGCGGAATTGAAAACCAAAGGTTTTCTATTTATGGACGCGGGCACGAGCGGCGGCGTCTGGGGTCTGAAGGAAGGCTACAGCCTGATGGTCGGCGGCGAAAAAGAAGCGGTGGCGCGATTGACGCCGGCGCTTGAAACTCTGGCGCCCGCGAAGAACAAAGGCTGGGGCCACGTAGGGCCGCCGGGCGCGGGGCATTTTGTGAAGATGGTGCACAACGGAATCGAGTACGGCATGATGCAGGCGTTCGCCGAAGGCTTTTCGATTTTGCAGCACAAAAAAGATTTCGCGCTCGATTTGCATCAAGTGGCCGAAATCTGGCGCGTTGGCAGCGTGGTGCGCTGCTGGCTTCTGGATTTGACGAGCCTGGCGCTGCAGGAAAACCCGACGCTCGATGGCCTCGCGCCATACGTTTCCGATTCCGGCGAGGGCCGTTGGACTGTGGCCGAAGCGATCGATCTGGACGTGCCCGCGCCGGTGATCACGCTTTCGCTTTTGCAGCGCTTGACTTCCCGCGACACGGATTCGTTCTCGGATAAGCTGCTGGCTGCGATGCGCCAGAAATTCGGCGGACACGCGGTGAAGACCGAAGCGAAGAAATAACCCGAGGAAGAAGAGGCCCTCATGACTCCGAACGCAACGGCAACGGCCGACGCCCCCGCTCCCGCGACCATAAAGCAGAAACAGGGCGCGCAGGCGGATCCATGCACCATCGTGATTTTCGGCGCGTCGGGCGATCTGGCGCAGCGCAAACTGATCCCCGCGCTGTACGGTTTGGCGGCCGAGAAATCTTCGCCGAAACGATTTGCCGTGATCGGCTACTCGCGCACGCCGATGAGCGACGAGGCGTTTCAGTCCAGGGCCGCGGATGCGACACGGGGCAGCGGCGATTCCGGCAAAGTGGATGAGGACACGCTGAAGAATTTCGCGCAGGGATTTTCGTATGTCGCGGGCGAATACGATCAGCCCGCGGGGTTTGAAGCGCTCGGCAAGCGCCTGACGGAGATCGACAAGAAATTTCAACTTGGCGGGAACCGCTTGTACTACCTGGCGACTCCGCCGGAAGTCTATCCGCTGATCATCGAGCAATTGCACAAAGCGGGCCTGGCGAAGCCGCAGAACGACGCGTCCTGGGTGCGCATCATCATCGAAAAACCGTTTGGCCACGATTTGCAATCGGCGACGAAGCTGAACAAGGCCGTGCTCTGCGTGTTCGATGAGCCGCAGGTTTACCGCATCGATCATTATCTGGGCAAAGACACGGTGCAGAATTTGCTGGTGCTGCGATTCGGCAACGGCATTTTTGAGCCGCTGTGGAACCGCAATTTCGTGGATCACGTGCAGATCACGGCCAGCGAGGCGCTGGGCGTCGAGAAGCGCGCGTCGTTCTACGAAAATACCGGCGCCGTGCGCGACATGATTCAGAGCCACATGCTGCAACTGGCGGCGCTTGTGGCGCTGGAGCCGCCGGCCGTTTTTGACGCGACGGCGGTGCGCAACGAAAAAATCAAGGTGCTGCAATCGATCCGCGGCTTCACTCCGGAAAGCGTCGCGCGCGACGCCGTGCGCGGTCAGTACGGTCCCGGCTCTGAGGCCGGCACCGCGGCGCCCGGATATCGTCAGGAGCAGAACGTGAAGCCGGATTCAGCGACGGAAACTTTCGCCGCGATAAAATTGCAAGTGGACAACTGGCGCTGGGCCGGCGTGCCGTTCTATTTGCGCACTGGCAAGCGCTTGAAGACCCGCATTACGGAAATCGTGATCCAGTTCCGCCACGCTCCGCACGAAGTGTTTCGAGGGCAGGACGTGGACGCGAATCGACTGGTGCTGAACATTCAGCCCGAAGAAGGCATTTCGATTTCGTTCGGGGCGAAATTGCCGGGCCCGGAAATGCGCGTGAAGAATGTGGCCATGGATTTCAGTTATCACAAAGCGTTCGGCGCCGCCGAGCGCAGCGCGTACGCCACGCTGCTGAACGATTGCATGCGCGGCGACGCCACGCTGTTCGATCGCGCCGATAGCGTGGAGGCCACCTGGGCGCTGGTCGATCCGATTTTGGAAACCTGGCGCGCGCAGAAGCCGGCGTTTCCGAATTACGCGGCCGGCAGTTGGGGCCCGAAAGAATCCGACGCGCTCATGGAGAGAGATGGCCGATCCTGGTGCAACTCCGAATAGCGTGACGCGCGAGGTTTTGCCTCGCGTGAAGGTCTGCCGCGATGCGGAAGCGGTGACGCGCGCCGCGGCGCGCCAATTCGTGGACTGGGCGTGGCAAGCGATTGCACGCGATGGCAAATTTTGCGTGGCGCTTTCGGGCGGCCACACGCCGCTCGGCCTCTACGCGCAATTGGCCGGCCCCGAATTCCGCGGGCAAGTGGATTGGGCGCGCGTGTATCTGTTCTGGGGCGACGAGCGCGCCGTGCCCCCGGACCATCCCGACAGCAATTACGGCGCGGTGCGGCGCGAACTGCTGCTGAAGGTGCCGATCCCTCCGAACAATGTCCATCGCATGGAAGCCGAAAGCGCGAACATCGGCCGCGCCGCGCACGAATATGAAGAGATTTTGCGGAAGAATCTGGAACTCGACGATCACGGCTTCCCGCGATTTCATCTGATCCTGCTGGGCATGGGAATCGAAGGGCACACGGCATCGTTGTTTCCCGGCTCGCGCACGCTGCGGCACACGTCGCGCTGGGTGAGCACGCCGCTCGTCGCCAAGCTCGGCGCGCGGCGCATGACGCTCACGCTGCCCGTGCTCGACGCCGCCGAACGCATCCTTTTCCTGATCACCGGAGCCGACAAGGCCGCGTTGTTGAAGCAAGTGATCGAGGGAACCACCGATCCGCCCGTGCCGGCGCAATTGGTGCAGCCGCGCAACGGCGAGCGCTATTTTCTGCTGGATGAAGCGGCGGCGGCTTTGTTGCCGCAGGGCGCGGCGTCCCAAAGCGGCGCGGGCCGCCGGCGTGACGACAAGGGCGCGCGATGATTCTCGGCTGCGACGTCGGCGGAACGAAATGCAATCTTGCGATGTTTGAACCGCGCGGCGGGCGCCTGGAGGCCGCATTCACCAAGCGATACCCGAGCAACAGCGCCGATCAATTTCAAAAGATCGTCGCACAATTTCTGGCGGACGCGCGCGCCGCGCTCGGCAATGCGCCGATGAAAATCGAAGCCGCGGGCCTCGGCGTGGCCGGCCCCGTCGTTGACAATCGCGTAAAGGCCACGAACCTGCCGTGGATCGTGGACGCGGCCGCGCTATCGAAGCAGCTCGGCACGCCGCACATCGTCTTGCTGAACGATCTTGAGGCCTGCGGCTACAGCATCGAATTGCTGCGGCCCGAAGAACTCGCCACGCTCAACGTGGGCGAACCGGCGCCGCGCGCCGCGAAAATTCTGATCGCGGCGGGCACGGGATTGGGCGAAGCGGTTTTGTATTGGGACGGCAATCGCTATTTTGTGGCCAGCTCCGAAGGCGGCCACGCCGATCTGGCGCCGCGCACGGAGCAGGAAATCGAACTTCTCCGCCATTTGAAGAAGACGCAGGAATTTGTGGGTTTTGAAGCGATTCTTTCCGGGCGCGGCTTTCTCGTGATCCATAATTTTCTCGATCCCGCGGCGAAACATCCGAGTTTCGATCAACCTGGCGTGGACCCAGCGCCAGAAATTACGGAACAGGGTCTGGCCGGAACTTGTCCGGTCTGCGTGCGCACGCTCGATCTTTGGACGGCGCTCTACGGCGCCGAGGCCGGCAATCTGGCGCTGAAGGCCCTGGCGCGCAACGGCGTGTACATCGCCGGCGGAATCGCCGTGAAAATATTGCCCAAGCTGAAGGATGGAACGTTTTTCCGCGCGTTCTGCCAGAAAGAGAAACTCGGCGAGATGCTCTCGCGCATTCCGATTCACGTTGTGCTCAACGAGAAGGCGCCGCTTCTGGGCGCCGCGAACCAGGCGGCGCTTTCGGTCGGTGCGTGACGCCGGGGAATTCGCGCATTTGAAACGCAGCTATCAACGATTTGAAATTCGGGCGCCGCGGCGGCTTCATTTGCGCGAAAATCCACTTGCAAGCTCCAGCGATCTGGTTAGGATACGCATCGCGGCAGGTCTCCAGTAATGCCTTTGGCACAACACTGCTCGACGGACAACTGTTCTCGCGCGGCGCCGGTTGCGCTTGACGGGCAGCCGTTCTGCGCCGAGCACTTCGTCCTTGCGGCCTATCGCTTCCTGGACGACGCGGCCGTGCAAGTCCGCCACTCGCCGCAACTCGGGCCGTCGACCGCGGAATTGGCCCGGCGATTGGACGATTGCACGCGTAGCACCACAAGCCTCGCGATGTCTTCAGCCAAGACCGACAACCTGGCGCGAGCGCGAATGATCGACATTTTGCTTTGGGCTTCCGAGCTCTTGAAGCAAGTGCGGCGCGGGCCGCGGATCGATCTGGCGATGCCTGTTGTGCTGGCAGGCTCGGCGGGCGACGTGGAATGGCAGGAGGCGGCGACGACGCAGACGGTCTCGCAGCATGGCGCTTCGCTGTGTTGCCGGCGGGCGCTGGCGCTGGGCGAAATCGTGAAAGTCACGCACGCGAACACGGGCAAGCAAGGGACGGCGCGTGTCGCGTGGTCGACGCGCAAGGACGCCGGCATATTTGAGATCGGCCTGGAACTCTTGAACGAACAGAATCTCTGGGGCTTGGATTGGGAATTGCCCGGAAGACCCCGCGCCGGCACCGGCTCGGCCGTCGAAGCCGGATAGCGGCTTCCGAACAATTCCGCCAAACGGCCGCGGCGAAATCTCAGCCGGACGGGGCGCCAGTTCTAGCCCGCTGAGAAAAACTTACTTCGCGATTTCCCCGCGGTCCGGCCTGCGCGCTTTCGGCATGCGCCGCAACCGGCGTGCGCATTCTCCGGCATGCACGAGGGCGATGGTACACTCTAGCTTCCAGGCACGCAGCGCGAGCAAGGCCGCGCATCGCGCGCCGCGGTTCCCATGAGGCCAGCGACGCCGATGGCGGTTTCGATCTCGTTGCCGGATTTGCAGGGATTCTACGCCGCTGAATTCGCGCGCATCCGAACCACGTTCGAGGCCGATGGCGACGGGCCGAAAGCAGTCGCCGCCCGCACGGATCTGATCGACGCCGTTGTCGCGCGGCTCCACGCCGCATTTTTCTCCCAGGATCCGGAGGGCCCGGCGAAAACTTGTCTGGTCGCGCTGGGCGGCTATGGACGGCGCGTGCTGCTTCCGCAATCCGACGTGGATTTGCTTTTCCTCCACGAAGACGCGGCGGCGGCGGCCGAAGCCAGGGAATCGACGGCCGAACTTTGCCGCATTCTGTGGGATTTGCGGCTGCGGCTCGGGCAAAGCACGCGGACTCTGGCGGAACTTGAGAGCTTCGATCCGGACAACGCGGAATTTTCCATTGCCGTGCTGGACTGCCGGCGGCTCGCGGGCGATCCGCGGCTTTTCATTCGCATGCGCGAAAGCGTCCTGCCGAAAGTGGTGGCGCGCGAGCGCGGCGAATTGATCGCCGGCCTCGCGCGGCTGACGGAGCAGCGCCACGCCAAATACGGCCACACGATTTTTCACCTTGAGCCGAACATCAAGGAAGCGCCCGGCGGAATTCGCGATTACGATGTCGCGCGCTGGCTGGTGCGCATCTCCGAACTCGAAAAAAATAAAAAATGGGTTGAGCCGGCGGATCTCTGGCCGCGCGGTCTGGGCGAAGAGGCCACGCGCGGATTTCGCTTTCTTCTGACGGTGCGCTGCTTCCTGCACTATCGCCGCGGGCGCGACGACAATTCGCTCTCCTACGAATTCCAGGACGAAGCCGCGTCGCTCGGCCTCGGGATCGAGCCGCGGCGCGCGGTCTCCCCGGCGGATTGGATGCGCGCGTACTATCGCCACGTGCGCGCGATCGACCGTCTTGTAACACAAACGATGGACGAAATTCCCGCCGCGCCTTCCTATCTCTACGAATCGTACAAAGATTGGCGTTCGCGGCGTTCCAATGCCGATTTCGTGGTGCGCCGCGATCGCGTGTTCCTGCGCAATCCGCGGACGCTGGAGGATCCAGCGGCGCTGCTTGCGCCGTTTGAATTCGTGGCGCGTCACGGCATTCCGCTGAGCGGCCAGGCCGAAGAGCAAATCGAACTGGCCGCGGCACGCGCCGGCGAAGCCGCGGGCCGCGTCGGCGATCTCTGGCTGCGCTTCGCCGCGATTCTGAAATTGCCGCACGCCGCGCGCGCGTTGCGGGCGATGAATCGCGCCGGGCTTCTCGGCCTGCTGATTCCGGAATTTCGCGCGATTGACGCGCTGGTGATCCGCGATTTCTATCATCGCTACACGGTGGACGAGCACACGTTTCGCGCGATCGAAAACATCCACCGCCTGCGCAAGCCGGAGCAGGATTGGGAGCGCGGCTTCGGCGACATCTTGAAAACCCTCGAGCGGCCCGACCTGCTCTATCTCGCGGTGTTGCTGCACGACGTTGGCAAGGGAATGCCCGATGACGATCACGTCGTCGGCAGCTTGAAAGTTGTGGATGCCGTGGCGCCGCGGCTGAAGCTCGATGCTGAGGAAGCGACGACTGTGCGCTTTCTCGTCGGTAGCCATCTCGAAATGTCCGCCACGATGCAGCGCCGCGATGTTTTCGATCCCGAGACCATTCGCATCTTCGCCGAAAAAGTGGGCACCACCGAACGCCTCAAGATGCTTTGCCTGCTGACCTTCGCCGATATTCGCAGCGTGAATCCGGAAGCGCTGACGCCGTGGAAGGCAGGCGCGCTGTGGCATTTGTACGCGCGCGCGTCGAATTACCTGATCGAGAGCGTCGATGAAAAGCGATTTCACTCGGGCGCGGAAGCCGGCCGCGAGATCGAGCGCATCCTGCCGTTTCTCGGCGCGACGGCCGATCCCGCCGCGCTGGCCGCGTTTCTCGAAGGCCTTCCGCTGCGATATCTCGCGAGCCACGCTCCCGAGCAGATCGCGCAGGATTTCGCGATGTCGCGCAGCCTTCCCGGCGATCGCATCGAGTTGCGCCTCACCAGACGCAATCATTTATTTGAGCTCCGCCTTCTGACCGACGATCGCCGGTTCCTGTTTGCCGACGTCGCCGGCGTGCTCTTCGCCTGGGGCATGAACGTGGTGAAGGCCGACGCGTTCGCAAGCCACGCCGGCCTGGCGCTCGACAGTTTTGAATTCGCCGATCTGCATCAAACGCTCGAACTCAATCCGTCCGAAGGCGAGCGCTTGATGGAGAGCGTGCGCGGTGTTGTCTCCGGCCGCACGAGTCTCGAAACGATGCTCGCGCGCCGCGCCGGCGCAGCGACGCAAACGGGCTTCGAGCACAAAGTTCCGGTCGCGCTCCAACTGCGCTTCGACGATTCCGCTTCGACACACAGCACCCTGCTCGAACTGATCGCGCAGGATCGGCCCGGCCTGATCTATCGAATCAGCCGCGCGCTAGCCGAAGCGGGCTGCAACATGGAGGTCGCCCTCGTGGACACCGAGGGCCCCAAAGCCATCGACGTGTTTTATCTCACCGCGGGCGGCAAGAAAATCGACGCCGTGCGGCAAGAAACATTGCGTGCCGCGCTCATCGAGGCGCTCGGCGCCGTGTAGCTTTCGGTGCGGCGCGCCGCCTTGAATCTTGACTTTGTGCGGGAATCCCGTATCATTCTCTTGGAATGATTTCGTTCACTCGCACGTCCGGCACGATTATTATCAGCCGTGGAGGTTCGACCTCCACGACGAAGCGCGCCGCGGACCGTGCGGGGGAGGCAAGTTAAGGCAGGACGGCAATCGTAAGTCTCCTCGAAGCGGCCCGCGGCGGATGAAGCCGGCGGGCCG
>Ga0182015_10001255_pt1 | contig 34166 bp, 36 predicted proteins | sample 712P3MmetaG_FD_120478 | JGI IMG/M metagenome (GOLD analysis project Ga0182015, IMG submission 120478) | Permafrost microbial communities from Stordalen Mire, Sweden - 712P3M metaG | ecosystem: Environmental > Terrestrial > Soil > Wetlands > Permafrost | place: Sweden: Stordalen | collected...
GAAATCGGGCACGTACGCCGGCACGACTTCGGCGATGAAGCGAGAGAGTTCGCGCGACGGAGAGTCGTTTTCTGAGCCGACGAGATTGACTTTCTCGACCTGCGTGCCGGCGGGCAGCGCTTGGCTGAAGACGCGGATGATGGCGGGCTCGCTCTGCCCGTCGCCGCCTATGGAGTTGCCGACGATGTCGTTGTTGAGCACGGCGACGACCGGCGTGTGCGCGGCGGCGAGCTCGCGTGCGTAGTGATCGCTGCCCCAGAGGCCGAGCTCCTCGCCGTCGAAGCACGCGAAGATGATCGTCGCCCGAAAATGCGTCGCCGACATGACGCGAGCGGCCTCGAGAACCGCCGCGACGCTCGAAGCGTTGTCGTCGGCGCCGGGTGCGACTCCCAGGCCGTCGGTGCAGCGTCCGTTGCAATCGTCGTAGTGACTCGACATCAGGTAGATTTGCCGCGGATCGTCGCCGCGCAACGTCGCGATGACGCTCGACTCGAGAACCGATCGCGGCGTGCGCGGCGTCTTCGGCTGAACGAACGTATCGAAGGCGACGCTCAAGCGGCCCTGCGATCCCAGAGCGATCTGCCGGAACTGTGCCGCGATCCAATCGCGCGCGGCGAATACCCCGTGGGTGGGGGTCGAGGTGCGGTCCGAAAAGTCGTTACGTGTGCCGAACGCGACGAGCCGCTCGTCGCTGCGCTGCAGATTGCCGGCGTTTACGGCATCGACCATGTGCGCGATCGGCGGATAGACCGCAGGCGGCGGCATCGGCGGAGCCGGCGCCGCGGCTATGGCGAGCGAGATCGCCGCGCAGGCAATGTGGCGCGATCGTGGCGTGCTGGACAACTTCATCCCTTAAGCTTGTCCGCTCGACTGGGTTCCTCCTGATGGGCGCGCGTCCGGCGGTTTACGTGCTCCTCTGTGCCGACGGGTCGCTCTATACGGGTTCGACGCTCGATTTGTGGCGGCGGCTGTCCGCCCACCAAAGCCGCCGCGGCGCCAAATACACCCGTGGACGATTGCCGCTCACGCTGCTGGCATGGTGGCATCCGGCGACTCTTTCGCTCGCCAAGTCCCACGAGGCGCGCTTCAAGCGCCTCCGGCGTGCGGCAAAACTCGCCGCATTGGCGGGCTCCGAGCTCTACGGCTGCGCGCTCGAGCGTGCCGCGGCGCCGGCTTAGGCGACGGCTCGGTAGACCGAGCGCGTTACGGCGTGGATCGCCCCGTACGCGTCGCTGTAGTTGTCGACGTCCTTGGTCATGATGGCCAGTACGATCGGCGCGTCGCCGAACGGATCGATCACCGCGATGTCATTGCGGGTGCCGTCGATCTCGCCGGTTTTGTTTGCGACTTGCATATGCGGAGGCAGCGCCGCGGGGATGCCGTCGCGGTCGGTCTGCCCGAGCATGACGTCGACCATCGCGCGGCAATGCACCGATGAGACGATGGTCCCAATGCCTTCGTGTGCTCCGCGCTCGATGAGATAGAGCAGACGCCCCATATCGGCCGGGGTGGAGACGTTGTCGTTGTGATGCGCGATCGCCGTGAAATCCATGAAGCGCCGCGCGAGCCGAGTGCGGGTCATTCCGGCGCGCGCGGCGACCTCGTTGATCTGCGCGCGTCCCAAATGCGCGATGAGGAGGTTGGCCGCCGTGTTGTCGCTGACGGTGATCATCGGCACGATCAGCTCGCGAACGGTATACGGCGTGCCGTCGCCAGCGGAATCCAAGAAGTCGGAACCGCCGATGAGATCGCTGCGATGAAAGACAATGCGCTGCGCGAGCGTTCCGGGATGGCGTTCTTCCAGAACGTACGCGGTCGTCATGATAAGAACTTTGATGATCGAGGCGGTGGGGAAGCGCTCCGAGGCCTCGTATGCTGCCAGCGGCGCAGCGTTTGCGAGCGTCCGCGCGTAGATTCCGATGCGTCCGGGAAAGTCGCGCGCGATCTCGCGGAAGCGCGCGTCGAGCGACCGTGCGAGCGCCGGTGCTCGAAGCAGAGCCGCTCCGGCGCAGGTCAGGAAGATCGCCCGCTTCACGACCCAGTTCCCTGATAGTGTTGCAAGCCGACGAGCCAGAAGGCATAGGCCGCAGCCATCCATGCCGCTCCGATCAGCGGGGTCAGCAAGCCGACCGCCGGGTTCAGATGCAGACCGACGTCCGCTTTTTGCAGGAAGTACGTCGCCGGAAAGTAGTTCATGAAGGCAAACGGCAGAATGAACGCGAGCACGATGCGCACGCCGCGTGTGTAAATGCTCAGAGGGTAGCGAGTGAAATCTTGCTCGAGGGACATCACGACCCAGCGGAGCGTATCCACGCGCACGAACCAAAACGAGCAGGTTGCCACGGCCAGGGATATTCCCAGATCGATGAGCGCTCCACCGGCCACCACCAGGGGAACGAAGAGCGCGAAAATCCAGTCGATGCGCACGTGGGCCGCCACCGTCGCGGCCGCCAGCGTCGCGATCGCGAGAATCAAGCCGTCGGGCACGATTTGCTGGGGCACGGTGAGGACTTGGAAGAGCGCATCGAGCGGGCGAACGAGAAACCGGTCGAAGCGGCCTTCCCTGACGTACTCCGGAACGCTCACGACGGTGAAGAACAACGTGTTATGCAGCTCGTGGCCGGTCATCCAGAGCGCGTACAGGAAGAACATCTCCCGAAAGCTCCATCCGTTCATCGACGGAAAGTGCTGCATCGTCACGTAGAGCGCCGCGAGAGCGACTCCATGATAGACCATCGTGAACACGAACCACATCACGAAGTTCGCGCGGTACTCCAGCATCGTCAGCACGTTGATGCGCCAGTACTGGGCGTACGCGGCGAGCATGCCACGCCGGTTCGGCGCAACTCCCCGGCCGCCCGCCTTGGTTCAAGGAGACACTATGAGTACCACCGTCGACCGCTCGCCCGTCTTCACCGTCGTGCCCGCCGAGTACCGTGCGCACGTCGATGGGGGCTGGCTCGACACCTATTATTCGTTCAGTTTCGCCGACTACTACGATCCCGCGAACCTCAACTGGGGCGCGTTGCGCGTCTTCAACGACGACACGATTGCGGGCGGCGAAGGCTTTCCCACCCACCCGCATCGCGACATGGAAATCGTGACGTACGTGCTCTCCGGCGAACTCGCGCATCGCGACAGCATGGGTAACCACGGCGTCGTCGGGCCGGGCGGCGTGCAGTTCATGAGCGCCGGTACCGGCGTCCGCCATAGCGAGCACAACAACCGGCGGCACGAACCGCTGCATCTCGTCCAGATGTGGGTGCTCCCCGGCCGGCTCGGCATGCCGCCGTCGTATGGAGAGATGGCGTTCGGCGTAGCGGACCGCCGCAATCGCTGGCTCGACGTCGTCAGCGGAGATCCGGCCGTTGCGGCGCCGATCCGCATTACGCAGAACGCAACCTTTCGGGTGACTCGGCTGGAGAACGCGACGGTCGAATCGCGGTTCGCGCCCCAGCGCCACGGATTTCTTTTCGTCGCTTCAGGCACCGCGACGGTCAACGAAACAGCGCTAAAGACGGGGGATGCGGTTAAACTCTACGACGTTCCGTCGTTGTGGGCGAGCGGCGACGCGGAGCTCGTGCTGTGGGATCTGCCGGAGGCGCCAAACCCCGGCTAGGCTGCCTCAGCCGCCTTGAATGATGACGCGCTGTGCGGCCGCGCGCCACACGATCGCCGAAAGCGCGGCGAACAGAACCAGCCATAGCAGCTGCACGGCGATGCTGATCAGCCAGCGTTCGGGCGGAATAATCCCGACGTAAATAAGCAGCGGCGTGGAGTAGATCGCTGCAAACGGCAACGCGAAGACGAGCCGACCGAGCAGTCCCGGAAAGAACGTGAGCGGAATGATCTGCCCCGAGAGCAGATCCGAAGCCCAGCGCACGATGAGTTGTGCCGCGAAGGTTTCGAGCGTCCAGAAGGCGATGCAGTTCATGAGAAAATTCAAGAAGAAGTTGACGCCGTAGCCGATCGCAAATGCCAAAAAGAAAGCGGCGATCGTTGCCGGCGGCGGAACGTCGATGCGGACGAGTAGCAGCGCGCAACAGAGCGACGGCACGACCAGCAGCGCGTGGAGTACCGTTTGCCCGATGCCGTCGCTGAAGAAATAGATGGGGACGCTGATCGGCTTCATCAGGTCTGTGGCGATCGTGCCTTCGCGAATCTTCTCGCGAATCAAGCGGGTTGCGTCCACTTCCAGGATGAGCGACATCAGCATGGCGATCGTGGCGTAGGTGATGATACCGTGAAGCGGAAGGCCCACGGGCGCCGCATTGTGCGCGTACAGCGCGGTCCAGAGCGATCGTAGAATGTAGACGCGCAGAACGAGCGATCCGACCTCCGAGAGGACTTCCACGCGGTAGGTCGCCTCGCGCGCGAATGCCTTCTTCGCAAACTCGAGATAGGGAAGAAGCGCGATCTCCAGGTTATCGGCCCTTTTGCCGCCGGATCGACTCTTGCCGGCGGTGCTCCATTTCTTCCAGCTCGAGCATCATCACGTCGACGACCTTGTCGACTTCGGCTACCCGCGTCGGCGGCGGCTCTTCGCCGGATCGACGCGGAGGCGGCTTGACGCTGCGGTGCTCGTCGACCTGGACGTCCTGGGCGTGACTCTTGCGCAGAAACTTCGCATAAAGACGCGCCGCCTCGGCGCGAACGCCGTCGCTCTGCTGGAGGTTGAAGACGTCGGCGAAGAACGTCATTTTGGCGTGGACTTCCGGTGAGCGTTCCGGAGGATAGATTTCGGCCGGGTCGCCGAAGGCGATGTGCTGCATGGGAACGCTTTCGCCCCTACGCAACCGTGCATTCACGTGGACGATGCCGCCGAGTGCGACTCCCGAGCCGCGTTCGAGCCGCGCGCCGTTGAAAATCTTGCTGCCGCTCGCGACGAAGCATCCGTCCTCGATGGTCGCCCCGACGACGTACGCGTGCGGTCCGACGATGCAGCGGCTGCCCACGCTCAGCGGAAATGTCGTCGCGCTACCGCCGCTGGCCTTGAGCACCGCGTTCTCCATCACGACGGTGTCGCTGCCGATGGTGACCGGCGCACCCTCTCCCACCACGATCGCGCCGTGCAGCACCGCGCACCCGGCGCCGATCGTCACGTCGCCGCCGATCGTCGCGGTCGGAGCCACGTACGCGCTCGCATGTATCTTCGGCCGCTTCGTTCCGCTGGAAAAAATCATGACGCTCCCTCCTGCGCTTGGTCGCCGTATCCCTCGACGTAGATTCTCCGAATGATCGCTTCGAGGTCCGGTTCCTCGAGGCTGACGTCTTCGACACGATATCGCTCGCTCGCTTGCCGCACAAGCAGATCCGCGCGTTGATGGTTGCGGTCGAAACGAAAGCGCGCGGTGGAGTCCTCGACGCCGGCGAGCTGCGCCCCATCGAGCGTAGGGTGCGTTACCGGCTCGCAAAAACGAACGACGAGCGTTCGAAACCGTCCGTACTCGCTCTTGATGCGCTCGATATCACCGTCATAGATCAACGTTCCGCGATCGATGAGCACGATGCGCCGGCAGAGCCGTTCGACGTCGGCGAGGTCGTGCGTCGTCAGGACGATCGTTGCGCCGCGCTCGGCGTTGATTCGCGCGATGAACTCGCGGATGGACTGTTTCGCGACGACGTCGAGCCCGATGGTCGGTTCGTCCAAGTAGACGACGCGAGGACCGTGCAGCAGCGCTGCGGCGAAGTCGCCGCGCATGCGCTGCCCCAGCGAGAGCTGTCGCACCGGCGTACGCAGGAACTCGTTCATGTCGAGAATCTCGACGAACTCGCCGAGATTGCGCCGGTACCGATCGGCGGGTATGCCGTAGATCGCACGGAGCAGCTCGAACGATTCGATCAGGGGAAGATCCCAGTAGAGCTGGCTGCGCTGGCCGAAGACGACGCCGATGTTGCGGGCGTTGGCTTTGCGGTCTTTCCATGGCACCAGACCCGCGACGCGCGCCTGACCCGAGGTCGGAACGAGGATTCCGGTGAGCATTTTGATCGTCGTGGACTTGCCGGCGCCGTTCGGTCCGATGTAGCCGACGAGCTCCCCTTCCTCCAGCGCGAAGCTCACCGCGTCGACCGCGACGCGTTCCTCGTACTTCCGGGAAAAGAGCGAGCGCAGCGCCCCGAGAGCTCCGGGCGTGCGCTTTGGGGTGCGAAAGACCTTGCGCAGGTCGCGCGCTTCTACGATTGGCAGGACACGGCGATTCGCCGCTGCGTAATCTGTTCCCGGTGATCGTTACGATATCGAACGAGTACGGTTCCGGCGCGCTCGCCATAGCGCGGCTCGCCGCGCGCGAGCTCGGGTACGCGTACGTGGATCGCCAGCTCCCGGTCGTCGTTGCGAAGCGTTTGCGCATTACGCCTGAGGCGGTGGAAGCGAGCGAAGATTCGACGCCAACCCTTGGCCAGCGTCTTCTCGAGGGTCTCGAACTCGCCACACCCGAACTCGCGCAGGCATCGGCGGAACAACCGCTGGACGATACGCTGCTGGCCGCCGTTGCGCGAGCGGTGCGCGAATACGCCGCGCGCGGCAACAGCGTCATCGTGGGACGGGGCGCCTCGGCGATCCTCGGCTCTCGCCCCGACGTGCTGCGCGTCTTCATGCGCGCTCCACGCGAGTGGCGAATCGTGCACGTCGTTGCGAGCAGCGCTGTGACGCGCGCGGTTGCCGAAGCCGAGGTCGACCGCATCGACCGCGCGCGTACGGCGTACGTGCGCCAGTGGTATGGATTGGGGTTCGGCGATCCGGCGAACTACGATCTCTGCATCGACGTCTCGCTGTTGGACGCAGCGCAGAGCGCCGCCGCCGTCGTCGCTGCGGTGCACGCGCGGCGGTGAGCATCTACGCGGCGCTTGGATATCGCGATTTCCGGCTGCTCTGGATCGGCCTGCTCGTCTCAAATCTCGGCACGTGGATGCAGTTTACGGCGATGGGTTTTTTCGTCGCAAAGATGGCAGGTTCGGCCCACCATGCGGCGTTCGATCTCGGGCTCTTGGGTGCGGCGCGGGCGGTTCCGGTGCTGCTGCTTTCGCCGCTGGCCGGCGTGGTCGCCGATCGGCTGCCGCGGCGCCGCGTGCTGCTCGTCACCAACACGACGATGGCCTTCGCGGCGCTCATGCTCGCGCTGCTGGCGGCGGCGCATGCGTTGAATCTCGTCGGCCTCGTGCTGATCTCGGCGCTGAACTCCGCGGCGAACGGGTTCGACTCGCCGACGCGCCAAAGCTGGGTTCCGTTGCTGGTCGATCGCCGGCACGTCGGCAACGCCGTCGGGATCAACTCGGTGGCGTTCAACGCGCCCGCCGTGATCGGCCCGGCGTTTGCCGGTCTGCTGATCGTATGGATCGGCGTGGCCGGAGCATTTTATTTCAACGCAGCGGCGACGCTTGCAGTCGTCGTCGCGGTCGTCATGATGAAGCCCTCGCCGCCCTCGGCCGCGAGGCACGGGCCGACGCTGCACGCCATGCATCAAGGCATCGTGTTCATCGTGCGGCATCCGGCACTGCGCTGGATCGTTCTCGGCCAGCTCGCTACCGCGATCTTGACGCGGCCCTACAGTCAGCTCATTGCGGCGTTCACCGTCAACGTGCTGCACGGCGGCGCGCGGGGCTTGGGCTGGGCGGTCTCGGCAATCGGAATCGGCGGCTTCGGCGGCGCGCTGGTTACGGCATACTTCGCGCAACGCGAACGGCGGTCGCGCCTATGGCTGCAGTCGGGTTTGCTGATGTCGCTGGGCGTGATCGTCCTCGCCTTTGTGAACTCGGTGCACGTTGCGGTATTCGTCCTCTTCGCGATTGGCGTCGGGACGATGGCGTTCATGGGTGCCACCAATACCTTGATACAGATGCTCTCGCCCGACGACGTGCGCGGCCGCGCGCTCGCGATCTATACGATGATCGCGATCGGCGTCGTGCCGCTGGGCTCGCTCGTGGACGGCGCGCTCGGCGCCGTCATCGGCTTGCGTGAAACGTTCGTTCTGGCCGGGGCGCTCTGCGCTGCGTTTTTCGTTGTGGTCTGGCTCTTCGTGCCGGTCCTTCGCAGCGTGTAAAAAAAGCGAGCCGCGTGTGCCGCGCGACTCGCTCCATTCCGCGAAACGGAATCGAAGAGGGCTGCCTTAGGCGGCGGCCTTCTTCCGGCGAGTGGCCTTCCGCGCGCCTTTGCGGCGACGGGTCGTGGCCTTGCGCGTGGCTTTCTTGCGCGTGGCCTTCTTGCGGGTGGCCTTCTTGCGGGTGGCTTTCTTGCGCGTCGCCTTCTTGCGGGTGGCTTTCTTGCGCGTCGCTTTCTTACGCGTCGTCTTCTTACGCGCAGCTTTGCGCGGCGCTGCCTTGCGCGTCGCCTTGCGAGCTTTGCGCTTCGGCGCGGCGGCCGCGGACGCAGCCTTCTTTCTCTTTCGTTTGACTGCCATTAGCTGTGGAGTCATCCTTTCTCTGGTCACCAAGCGACCAGGGGTATTGCCTTTCTTATACAGTATTACGAGCGTCAATGCAAGTTTTCGCAGACGACGGAGCGCTGATCCACGCAAGCGTAAACGGAGGACAACACCATAACGCGCTCGTCATGATTCACGGGTTTCCGTTCTCATCGCGCATCTGGGATACGCAAACCGAAGCGCTCGCGGAAGACGTTTGCGTCATTCGTCCCGACCTGCGCGGTGCCGGAAAATCCGATGCACCACCCGGACCATACCTGATGGAAAGGCTCGCGTCCGACGTCGCGCTGCTGCTCGATGCGGCCGGCGTCGAACGCGCATCGTTTGCCGGCCACTCGATGGGCGGCTACGTCGCGCTCGCCTTTGCGCGCATGTTTTCGGAACGCGTGGAACGCCTTGCGCTGGTCGCAAGCCGTTTGCGCGCCGATACCGCCAACGAAGCGCAAGCGAGGCTGGAACTGGCCGATCGCCTCGAAAACGAGCGAAGCATGGAGCCGGTCATCGAGTCGTCCCTGCCACGTTTATTTGCGCCCCAGACCCATGAGATGCATCCGGGAACGATCGAGCGTGCGGCCGACATCGCGCGCGGTAACGATCCGTTAGGTGCGGCGGCAGCCTTGCGCGGCATGGTGCTTCGCGCGCCGTCGGAAGATATCGCCGAGGACCTCGACGTTCCCGTGCTCGTTGTCGCCGGCGGCTTCGATCGCGTGGTCGGACGCGCCGAAGCGACCGAGATCGCGCGAACGTTTCCGCACGCGGAACTCGTGGTCTGCGACCAGAGCGGGCACGTACCGATGCTCGAGGAGCCCGACCGTTTGAGCGGCGCGCTGCGCGCGTGGCTTACGGCGCCGGCTTAACGAACGACGGGGTACTTCGAGCGCCGGAACAAATTGTAGACGAGGAAGCACCCGACGGCGACCGCGGCGACGATAGCGGCCACGACGACGATCTTGAGAACGAAGAGGGCGACGACCACGGCGACAATGACCAGCGTAACGATCGTGGTGAGGCGAATGAAGAGCGCGAGAGACGGATTCATCGCAACTACCTACCGGCCGCGGCGCAAGGGAGTTTCACGCCGTCACAGGACCTTGAGAAAATCCAAGGCGCGGTAGCCCGCGGCGATGGAGGCTCCGGCGTCGATGCTCCCGTCGGCGAGCATCGCCCGGAACCGCGCCAGCGAGACGAGCTCGACCGTAAGATGCTCGGTGGGGTCCAGCTTCGGCTCACGCGCGAGGTGAGCGTTCGAGCCTATATAGACGTAGGCGCGCGCGGTAGAGCGGACGGGCTCGGGCAGGTACTCCGCGGCGAGGTCGCAGCGGCTGACTTCGTACCCGGTCTCCTCGGCAAGCTCGCGCAGCGCGCATTCGCTCGGCTCCTCGTCGTCCAGCAGCATCCCCGCCGGCAGCTCGAGATGGATGGAGTCGGCGCCGTAGCGGTACTGCCGAACCAGGACGACCTGCTGGTGCTGCGTGAGTGCAAACATGGTTACGAACCCGCGCGATTCGCGAACGTAGTAATCCGGGACGACGGTGCCGTCCGGAAGCTCGATCTCGTCGACGCGCAACCGCATGTACGGGGAGTCGACGACGTAACTCGAAGCGCGCACGCGCCACTGCGGCTTCTCCATGTAGACGAAAGTATCGACGAAGCGTTTGCGCCTCCTCTCTCGAAAGCGCGCGTATGGCTGAACGAATCGTCGTCGTCGGCGGCGGCACCATGGGCGCGGGAATCGCCTTCGTCGCAGCGCGCGCCGGATTCGACGTCCAGATCGTCGAGCCGGTCGAGGGCGCGCGCGCCCGCGCGCTGCCCGGACTTGCGCGGGAAGCGGAGCGCAGCAGCGATTCGGAAGCGCTCGACCGGATCGCTTGGCTGCACGAGATCCCCGCACGCAGCGACGCCATCCTGGCCATCGAAGCGGTTCCGGAGCGCATCGACGTCAAGCGCAGCGTCCTGACCGCACTGGCGGAGTCGCTGGCGCCCGATGCCCTGCTGGCAACCAATACGTCGTCGCTTTCCGTCGCCGAGCTGGCTGAAGGGATTGCCCACCCTCAGCGGATCCTCGGATTGCACTTCTTCAATCCGCCGGCGCGCATGGCGCTCGTCGAAGTCGTCGAAGCGCCGCAAACCTCTGCCGACGCGCTCGATGTGGCGCTCCTGTACGTCGAACGTTTCGGCAAGACCGGCGTGCTGGTTAACGACACGCCGGGTTTCGTCGTCAACCGTGTCGCCCGGCCGTACTATCTTCAGGCGTTGCATGCGTTGCAGAGCGATGCCGCCTCGGTCGAGGAGCTCGACGCGCTGGCTCGCAGCCTCGGTTTTCGCATGGGTCCGTTCGAGCTGATGGACTTGATCGGCCTCGACGTGAATCTGACGACCAGCGAATCGATCTACGAACGTACGGAGGCGGCGCGCCTCGAGCCGGTGGCGCTGCAACGGAGCATGGTGGCCGAAGGACGCTTGGGCCGCAAGACCGGCGAAGGGTTCTACCGGTATCGCAACGGCCAGATGGAGCGTTTCGAGCTGACGGCACCCGCGCCGGCGGATGCGGCGAACGATGAGGAGATTCTGGGATTCGTCGGTTTCGACGAACGCGCGCACGACTTCGCCGAGCGGCTGCGAGCGCAGTATAGCAATCTCGTCCACCTCGAGAGCGACGAGATGCTCGACGAGATTCCGCTGGATGCAACGATTCTCATCGATGCCGGCGATGGCGTTTCCGATCGCGGCGAAATACTCGCCAGGCTCGATGCGGATTTTGGACCTGAGACGATCATCCTCACCGACGCCTATGCAACGAATCTTGCGGCCTGCGCTCGGCGGTTGCGTCATCCCGAGCGCCTCATTGGCTACGGTGTGCTCGGAGCGCTCGACGACCAGAGCGCCGTGGAGATCGTGAACTCGGAAACGGCATCCGACGATGCGCTGGCGTTGGCGCAAGAGCTCTTCGCGTCGATCGGCAAGGCGGCGGTCCTCATCGAGGACGTCCCGGGGCTCTTCCTTGGGCGCGTCGTCGGCTCGATCGTCAACGAAGCGATGATCGCGGTCGCGGAGGAGGTCGCGACGCCGGAGGACGTGGACACCGCGATGCAACTTGGGGCCAACTATCCGCGCGGTCCGATCGCGTGGGGTCGGGGGATCGGCGGCGCGCGCCTGCGGCGGATTCTCAAGCGGCTCGCCGACGTCGAAGGCGAGCAGTTTGCCGCCCATCGTTCGCTCTGGGTTCTCGACGTTGCGGAGACCGAGCAGACGCCGGAGATACCGCAGTGAGCCGCGAGGTGTGGGTCATCGATGCACTGCGCACGCCCATCGGACGAAACGGCGGCGCGCTGGCGGCGGTGCGTCCCGACGATCTCGCCGCGACGGCGCTGCAAGCGATCGTCGAGCGAACGGGTATCGACCCTGCGACGATCGACGACGTCTATTTCGGCGCTGCCAATCAAAGCGGCGAGGATAATCGCAACGTCGCGCGCATGGCCGTGCTGCTCGCGCAGTTGCCGATCGAAATCCCCGGCGTGACCGTCAACCGTCTCTGCGGTTCCAGTCTGCAAGCGATTAACTCGGCGGCACAGGCGATTGCCTTCGGCGAAGGCGACCTCATGATCGCCGGCGGCGTCGAATCGATGACGCGCGCTCCCTACGTCCTGCCGAAAGCCGAAGCGTCGTTCGGGCGACATCAACAACTCTTCGATACGGTCTTGGGTTGGCGCATGATCAATCCAAAGATGCCGAAGGAGTACACCATCACGTTAGGAGAGACCGCGGAGAAGGTCGCCGAGCAGTACGGCATCGCGCGCGAAGCGCAAGACCGCTTCGCAGTGGAATCGCAGCGCCGCTACGCCGCCGCGGCGGAGCGTGGCGTCTTCGACGATGAGCTGATCGCCGTGACGGTACCCGGCCGGCAGCCGCGCGTGGTCGTCAGCGACGAGCATCCGCGTCCCGAGACGACGATGGAGAGCTTGGCGAAACTCGGGGCCGCCTTCAAGCCTGGTGGAACCGTCACCGCCGGAAACTCGTCGGGCATCAACGACGGCGCGGCCGCATTGCTGCTGTGCGAGACCGAAACGGCACGCCGCCTCGGACTGCGCCCGCTGGCGCGCATTGTGGCCTCGGCGAGCGCGGGCGTCTCACCCGACGTGATGGGCCTCGGTCCGATTCCGGCAACGCGCCGGGCACTGGCGCGCGCCGGCTTGACGGTCGAGCAACTCGACCTCATCGAGATCAACGAAGCGTTTGCGGCGCAAGCCATCGCATGCATGCGCGAGCTCGATCTCGATCCGGCGCGGACCAACGTCAACGGCGGCGCGATTGCCTTTGGGCACCCGTTGGGCGCAAGCGGCGCCCGGATCGCTACGACGCTGCTGCACGAGATGCGCCGCCGCGGTTCGCGGTACGGCTTGGCGACGATGTGCATCGGCGTAGGCCAGGGGATTGCAACGGTTTTCGAACGCATCGGGTAGAAGCGGTTTGGAATGATGATCGCGCAGACCTACGAAGTCCGTAATCCTGCCACGGGCGCGAAGCTTGCCGACGTTCCGGACGCAACGCGCGAGGACCTCGACAATGCCGTCGCGGCGGCGCGGCGGGCCTTCGACACTGGAAAGTGGCCGACGATGGCCGCATCGCGGCGCGCGAAGATCATTTATAAGATCGCCCAACTCATCGGCGAGCGTTTAAACGATCTGGCACTCCTCGAAGTCCGCAATAACGGCAAGACGATTACGACGGCCAAGGGCGAGATGAGCGCGGTCGTCGACTGTTTTGAGTTCTACGCCGGCGCGGCGACGAAGAACTACGGGGAGACGCTGCCGCCGCCGTTGCCGACCTATTTGGCGAACACGGTGCGCGAGCCGGTCGGCGTCGTCGGCGCCATCGTCCCGTGGAACTTCCCGTTGCTCCTCGCATCGTGGAAAGTGGCGCCGGCACTCGCCGCCGGCTGCACGATCGTGCTCAAACCGGCGCACACTACGCCGCTCACCGCAATCGAACTCGGGAAGATCGCGATTGAGGCCGGTCTGCCCGAAGGCGTCCTCAACGTTATCACCGGTGCGACGCGCGGCCTCGGCGCGTGGCTGGTGGAGCATCCGAGCGTGGACAAGATCGCGTTTACCGGCTCGACGGAGACCGGCAAGAGTGTTGCCGCGTCTGCAGCACGCACGCTCAAGCGCGTGACCTTGGAGCTCGGCGGCAAATCTCCATCGGTGATTTTCGACGACGCCGACCTCGATGCGGCCATCGCCGGCGCGCTCTACGGCGTCTACTACAACGCCGGGCAGTGCTGCGAGGCTCGCACGCGCATTCTGCTCCAGGATACGATCTACGATCGCTTCATCGCCGCGTTTAGCGAGAAAGCCCAGCGCTTACGCGTCGGCGATCCCGAGGACGCGCAGACGCAGATCGGAGCGATTACCACCGACGAACAGTTCGAAAAGATTCGCGACTACTGCGCCATCGCGCGTTCGGAAGGATCGGAGGCGCTCTTCGGCGGCACGCCGCCGGCGCTTTCGGAACCGTTCGCGTCGGGCATGTTCTGGAATCCGACGGCGTTCGAGGCGCAGCCGTCGCACCGCATCGCGCGCGAGGAGGTCTTCGGGCCGGTCGCAACCTTTGTTCGATTTTCCGGCGAAGCCGACGCGATTGCGCTGGCCAACGATAGCGAGTACGGACTGGCGGCCAGCGTGTGGTCGACAAACCTCGGTCGCGCCAATCGCGTAGCCCGCGCCATCCGCAGCGGTTCGGTGGCGATCAATACGCCCTATGCGGTCTTTCCCGGCGTGCCGTTCGGCGGATACAAGGCGTCCGGGTACGGACGCGAGCTCGGCATGGAGACCATGAAGCTCTACAGCGAAACCAAGAGTGTCCTGACCTACATTGGCGAAAAACCGATGGACCCGTTTCGGGTATAGCCAGAGGTATGCTCGAAACGCTCAGGATCGGCAGTTGCTACAGCACGACGTACGGCACGCTGTGGAAAGATGGTACGTACTTTCCCCGCGGGACCCAGGTGAGCGTCGTCGGCCTGCATCTCGAAGAAGGATTCTGCGTCAGATTCCCCGCGACGCTCGGCACCGAACCGCTCGAAACGTGGGAGGACTGGAGCGAAACCGATTTCCTCGCTGCGGAGGGTTCCGTCGAACCGCCGCAGCGTCCACTCTCGCGCACCGTGCTGGCCGAAGCGCGTGACGTGCTTTCAGATGCAGAAGACGGCTGTCACTTGCACTTACAAGAGGACGACTGACGGCTACGTACCGAGCGTTATCTCTCCACTCTGCCAAACCGGCCAGCCGGCGCATTCCGAAGATATCTTTCCCTGACCGAGGAGAGCCACCCAGCAGTACGTCTTGCTCGGTTTGAGATCGCTAAAATGGGCGACCCCTAGTTTTCGGGTGTATTCCGTCACGATCGTCTTGCCGGGCCGCGGGCTCGCGGGATTGCTCGGCGTCGATTCGTTCACGGGAATGTGCGGGCGCGGCGTCCCGTTAATCGTCACGAGAACCTTCGCGGTGGTGATCGACGGATTCGGATTCGGGGATGCTGGCGACGACGAAGGACTCGGCGAGACGGAACTTCCGTGGCAGGCGGCGATCGCCAGGGCCGTGACGGCCAGAACGATCAAGAGGCGTTTAGGCATGGGCGGCTCGCTTCGACGCTTTCGTGCCGGGCCCCGTCGGCGCCGCGCGTACAAAGATGAAAGTAGCGTTGTGATTTATCGTCGATCGCCGCGTAGTACTCGCGGAAGAGCGCGGCCGCGGCGGTTCCCGGCCAATGGGCCGGCAAAAGCTCGCTGGGCAGCCCCGGATCGAGGTAGGCGAACTTACGATAGTCGTGGACGAGCCACAGGCGCTCGGCGAGCGCAGCCTGGTCGCTGAGATCGCCGCGCTCGAGTTCTCCTTCGCAGCGAGGACGGTAGCGTTCGATGAAACCGCGGTACGCCGCGGCGATCTCAGCGACGTTCCAACAGCGTTCGAGCAGTTCGCGATCGCTCAGCGGTCCGTGGTATTCTGCCACGAAAAGATGGATGGCGTCGCTGGTTTGCGTTGCGGCGGCCGCCGCTCGCGCGGCCTCGACGGAGCCGCTGGGCGAGATCCAGGTGGAGGGCGACAGCGGAGCCCAGCCGAGCGCCGCGAGTTCCTTGCGCAGCCGTTCGCGCCGATCGCGGTGTGCTTCGCCGATAGCGTAGCCAAGCAGCCGCCAGCGGCCGTCCCACTCGGTGACGGGGCCGTAGATGCGCGGGCTGAGCTCCTCGATACGGCGGCGGCCCCGCGGCGTCACGGCGTAAAAGGCCCGATTCCCGTATCGCTGTGCGGAGAGCCACCCTTGCCGCGACATGCGAGAAACGGCCTGGCGGACGGCCGCTTCAGAAATTCGGAACGAGGCCATGATCCGGATCAAGGCTCCGATCCAAAGGGCGCCGTGCGGATCGAGGCGGTGCACCATGTCGCCGAAAAGGGTGAAGATGAAGGAGTTCGGGCGGGTGACCGGGCGCTCGTCCAGCTTGACACCTCTTCTTTCGGGCATTAGTATGACGGTATTCTCGCCGCGCGAGGAAATTCCGTTATACTATGAGGTGCCTATGGCTAGAGTAACGACCTTCGACGATTGGATCGACATGTTGGACGAGTGGCGGCGGGACATCGGTCTCGATCGCGAGCTGGTCGATCGCTTCATGCCCGGCTACCTTTTCGAGGCGAAGTACGGCGAGCTGCCGACGCCCGAGATTTACTTCGGCGACTTCAAAGGCGAGCGCCGCTGGGAGCGCGTGCGCGAGATTCCCGATCAACGCATGCGCGACGCCGTCTTGAATTTGGTCGTGTATCAAGGCGACACCGAGTTCGCTTCCAACGAGCAGCAGCGCTTTCTCGTCAACAACGCTCCGAGCGAATACGACTTGGCGTCGCTGGTGCGCATTATGGTCGAAGAGACGCGTCACGGCTATCAGATGTGCCATCTGATGGTGGAGCATTTCGGCAGCGAGGGTAAGATCGAGGCGCAGAAGATGCTCGAGCGCCGCGCGTTCGGCAAGAAGAATCGCCTGCTCAACGCGTTCAACGAGGACGTTACGCATTGGCTCGACTTTTTTGCGTACACGAATTTCATGGATCGCGACGGCAAGTTCCAGCTTACGATGCTCTCGCACTCCAGCTTTGCGCCGCTGGCCGCATCCATGGGACCAATGCTGCGCGAAGAGGCGTACCACATGGGAACCGGGATAACCGGTTTGCGCCGGATCGCAAAAGCCGGGGTGATACCGGTTGATATCCAGCAGAAGTACTACAACAAGTGGATCTCCGGATCGCTCGATCTCTTCGGTACCGACCATTCCGGGTCGGCGCAATGGGCGTATGCCTGGGGCATCAAAGGGCGCGTGGACGAGGATAAGACCGACGACGTTCCCGACAAGGATCGCCTCAACGAGCGGTCGCGCCGGCAGTTTCACGAGGAGGTCGCCGCGACGGTGGCGCGCGTCAACGAGGTCAATCCCAGCGAAACGAAGTTCTACGTTCCGGACATGCGTTTCAACCGCGCGATCGGCGACTACGCCGGAAAGCGTTACGGTGTCGACGGGCAAAAGCTGACCGAAGAAGAGTGGGCCGCGTACGAGCCCACCGTACTGCCGACCGCTGACGACGAAGCGAAACTCAAAGAATACTTCAAAAATAGCGACTGGATCGCACCAAAAGGAAAGCTTTCATGACGACGACGATCGACGGCGCGACCCAACAGACTCCGTTCGGGCGCGAGGCCCGCACCCACGACGGCAAGCGGGTCATCAACTATTGGAAGGACGGACACGTGGGGTTCGTCGAGATGGACGACCCGCCGGCAAATACCTACACGCACGAGATGATGCGTCAACTCGACGAGGCAATCTTGGACGCGCGCTTCGATAGCGAGGTCGAAGTCATCGTGCTGACGGGGAAAGGCGAAAAGTTCTTCTCGGCCGGCGCGAACATCGGCATGCTCAACCAGGTGACGCCGGAGTTCAAATACATGTTCTGCCTGCACGCCAACGAAACGCTGCAGCGCCTCGAGCAGACGCCCAAGCTCGTCATCGCCGCGCTCAACGGGCACTGCGTCGGCGGCGGATTGGAGATCGCCATGGCTGCCGACCTGCGCATCGCGCGCAAAGACGCGGGGAAGATCGGCCTTCCGGAGGTAGCGCTCGGTGTGCTACCGGGGACCGGAGGCACGCAGCGTCTCGCGCGGCTCGTCGGCAAATCGCGCGCGATCGAGCTGATGGCCACCGGAAAGACAGTGAGCTTCGAGCAGGCATTGGACTGGGGCATGCTCACCGATCTCCTCGAGGGCAACGCCGCCGAGTTCCGCGAGCAGATTACCGATTATGCGAAGCAGTTCTGCTCTCCGAACAAAGCGCCGATGGCCGTCGGCCACATCAAGCGCAGCGTGCAAACGGGAGCCGAACTTCCGCTGCAGGACGCGCTCGCGCTCGAACGCGAGCTCCAATCGCTCCTCTTCAAGAGCGAAGACGCGAAAGAAGGTCTGGCAGCCTACAACGAAAAGCGCGTCGCCCGCTTCAAAAACAAATAATCTTGTCATCCTGAGCGAGCGCAGCGAGTCGAAGGACGCAAATCACTCGTCATCCTGAGCGAGCGCAGCGAGTCGAAGGACGCAAATCACTCGTCATCCTGAGCGAGCGCAGCGAGTCGAAGGACGCAAATCACTTGTCATCCTGAGCGAGTAACGAAATTGTAAATTGCGTGGCGGGCTAGCGCTTTGCTAAACTCACCGTCAACCCTAAAACCATTGCCCCTCCGGGGTAGCCCCTGATCAGCTTATACGCCTTGCCACCCGCGGGATATCGCCAGAATCTGATGTTAGAATGCTGACCCCTCGGCTTGGACCCTACGATGACGGTGTTTCTCTGAATCCACGACTGCCCAGAGAAGCCGGTTATTCCTCCAAGTTGAGTAGTTCCAATCACGCTCGCCGCCGAGCCCGACACCTCGAGCTGATAGATAGAACCTGGCGCTGCTGCATCCTGTATCGTGATGTGCGAGCCATCCCACTGTACCTGGCCGGGATCGCCTACGCTCTGGTCGATGGATAGATCCTCGAGCGAAGAACCATCGTACGGAAGTTCGAAGAAATCCAAATGCTGCGTGCCGCCAGTTCCGTCCGCAAAGAGGTTCCCTGCGTTGTCGTAACCGCAATAGAGAAGGATTTCAAAGTTGGGGATTTCGTAGAGCGTCGGAACTCCTCGAGCGTTCGCATACACGGCCACGCCACTTTCCTCCTCGCACGAACTCCTCCGGCAGAGGAAGGTAACGGCAAGGTTTCCGGTTGTCGAATCCACAGAACAGCTGCCTGCGGTTTCTCCCGGAACGTCGAGCACGGCTATTGGTGCGTGCCACCGTGCGCGAACTCATAGACAACGGGACCCGAACCCTCGAGATAGCTCGGGATATAAACGTCGCCTTGATGGTCAGCGCACAGGCCACCCTCGCTAGAAACGCTGATCGTGCCGACCAGTTTGCCTCGGGGATACGAGTATACGCACGTCCCGTTGCAACTCGTAATCGATGCATAGAGTAAGTTCTCGTGCTCGGCTTCAGGCAGCATCCATGAACGATCGCGATCGGTCGCCTTCACAGGCGTGAAGGGCCGCAGCGTTACACGGTTAGCGCCAACGGATGCGCCATTTTGGACCCCGGCGAACGCGCCGCAGCCTCCCAGCCCGACGAGGCTCCCGCAGGCGCTCCACACGAAGCACTCCCAAAGCTTCCTCATGTGGACATCCCCTCCTAATCGACGATGGGCCGGATATCTTCGAGCCATTTGTTGGGCGCTCTGGTTGCGCGAAGCCCATAGAAAACCAATGTGCTTCGACTCCGCTCAGCACGACGGCTTGCACCTCCTTCGACTCCACTTCGACAAGCTCAGTGTCGCTCGGGATGACCGGGTTACTTGTGGCAATCCGAATGCGCTGCAGTTAGTCGACGCTGGCTGCGGCTAGGCGACGGTAAGCACGAGCTTGCCGTCGACCGATCCGCTCTTGCTCTGCTCGAGCGCTTCCGCGGCTTCTGCTAGCGGGCGCTCGCCGGCGATAACGACGCGAAGGCGTCCTTGTTCGAACATCCCGAGCAACGTGCGCAGGCCGGCATGCGAGGACTGCGGAGTCTGAGCCATCGCGATGTTCGTGGCGGCGATGTTGCGCTGCGCGAACCAATCGACGTCGGCGGCGCGGATCGTCGAGACGAGGCGGCCCTCTGCGCGCACAACGTCCGCCATACGCTTGATCTCGTCGGAATCGTCCACGACATCGAGCACGGCGTCAACGCCGTCGGGGTACAGCGCGCGAACGGCTTCGACGACGTCGCCGCGATCGTACGCGACGAACTCGTCCACGCCGAGCGACTTCGCGAACTGCTCGTTCACGGCGCGCGCGGTACCGGCGACGCGAGCGCCGCGATCGCGAGCCATCTGAACCGCAAAGCTGCCGACGCCGCCGGTCGCCCCGAGCACCAGCAGCGTCGTGCCCTGGCCCAGCCGCAGCACATCGATAGAAGCGAGCGCCGTCAAGCCGGCGGTGGGGAGCGCCGCGGCGTCGGCATCGCCGACGTCGTCGGGAATCTTGGCGATCGGCTGCGTGCGGTCGTCTTCGGGCACCAGCGTGTACTCTGCATACGCGCCGTGCTCGCGGGCGATCCCGAAGACGCGCTCGCCCTCGCGGTACTTCGTGACGCGGTCGCCCGTCGCGCTAACGACGCCGGCGAAATCCTGTCCGAGCACGAAGGGCATGGGGCGATCGCCGCGCTCGCGGATCTTCCAATCCATGGGATTGATGCCCGCCGCCGTGACGCGGATGAGGACGTCGTGCGATGCCGGCACTGGCGTTGGAACCTCGCACAGCGATCCGCGATCGCCGCGATGCTCAACGATCACGGCTTTCATAACCACGACTCTGCCCCCTTGAGTCTGCTTCGAAATGGCGGAGGTCGGCCTCGGGGGAGCCCCTAAAGAGCACGTATGTCCTCGAGCGTCGTTACCGCATTCATCCTCATGACGGTCGAGCGGCCGCGGCTGCGTTCGATCGCCGACGATCTGCTCGCGATCGACGGCGTAGCCGAGGTCTATTCGGTCGCCGGTCCGTACGATCTCGTCGCCATCGTGCGTGTAAAGCACCACGAGGATCTCAACGATCTCGTCACCGAACACGTCGCCGCGCTCGACGGCATCCTTGCGACCGAAACGCTGATTGCCTTCCGTTCGTTCTGGAAGAAGGATCCGGGCTTGCTCTGGGACGTCGGGGAGCCTTCGACGGGTTCAGGCTGACACGATCAGGGTAGTTCGACGCGATAGAGGTCGATGTCGTCGATGCGCAGTCGCTGCGCGTGATCCCCGGCGAACGCATCGAACCGGACGATCGACGGACCTAGCGAAAACGCTCCGTCCGGGCGCGGCACCAAGAGATCGGTTCCGTCGAATGTTAGGCGATCTTTGACGATGACGACGCGCGTGATTGCCGGTTGCCCGTCAAACGTGTTCTCGTATCGCCCGACTAGCGCCAGCCACTTCGCAGGAAGGGCCGATGCCAGCGAACCGCGGTAGTTTCTATTGGCGTACCACTGCGGCCCATAGTTCATCTCGTCGACCTTTCCGGTACGGTTGCGACCGAACGTAAGCAAGAACATCGCATAGCGTGGATCGTCGGCCCAAAACTCATCGCCCCCACGCGGATAAAGGGAAATGCGTTTCGCGCCGTCGATGAGGAAGAGGCGACTACCATTTCCCACGATCGCGAGCGAAGCCCCGGATTTCCCACGGTACGTCCCCTGGTAGTCGGCAGCGCGCGCGACGCGCGTGAGGTCGGGCGGGGCGGGCGGTGAAGGCAACGACTCGCCGAGACTCTGAGCACGCAGCACGCGCATGGCGTAGAGAACGATCGCACACGGATGCAGCGGCGCCTCGACGAGGTTGGCAAACGCAATCGCGCCGAAACCGCGCGTCAGATTCATCTGCATGCAGGCCGTGTAGCCGGAGATGCCGCCCGTATGCCCGACGAGATGGTCGCCATTTTCGTCGAAGATCGAAAGCCCGAAGCCGTATGCACGATAGAAGGACGGCGCTTCCGCGAGCTCGACGCCGGCCGATCCGGCGGGTTTCCCGTTGGCCAGGCGAGCCGCATGAGTCATCTTTGCAAACGCGGTTGCCGAAATCAGCTGACGCCCATCTGCATTCCGGCCGCCGTTGAGATAGAAGCGCATGTAACGCGCCATGTCCCCGGGTGTCGAGAGCACCGAGCCGGCGGGATCGACGAAATCCAACGGCGGCGATGCGACCAGCGCAGGATCGAGCGATGGGGGCCGATCGTTATCGCGAAACTGATAACCGGTCGCGACGCCGGCCATCGCTTCCGGCGTGAAGACGGGCGAACTCTGCGCCATCCCCAGCGGCGCCATGACGCGTGCCTCGATCGACTCGGCCCACGAACGGCGATCGAGCTGCGCGAGGATGGCGCCGGCGGCAGCGAATCCATCGTTCGAATACGACCACGCGGTGTCCGGCGCAAAGAGCGTCGTTGCCGAGCGCAGCGCGAGCACGTCGTAGATGTAGCCAGGCTCGGCGGCATAATCGTCGGGAATGCCCGCCGTATGCGAGAGCAGCTCGCGCACCAAGATCGGGCCGCCCAGCGAGCGGATTGCAAACCACGGAAGATACCGGCGAACCGGCGCGTCGAGTTCGAGCCGATGCCGGTCGACGAGCTCGAGCAGCGCCAGCGCCGTCATGGATTTCGTAATCGAACCGATCGCAAAACGGGTCTGCGGGGTTACCGGCGCCTGAGTGTCGCGGTTCGCGACGCCCAGCGTGATGATGCGAAGGGTGTGGGTGCGATCGGTAATCGCTATCGAAAGGCCCGGCGTCCCTTGCTCCCCCATCGCGCGCGGTGCGTATGCGGCAATGGCGTCGAGCGCGGCGTCGTCGGTTCGTGCCGGCGGCGTGTTTGCGACGGAGATGGCGGCGAGGACGGCGGCGGCGAGCATGGCACATCACTCGGCGCTCGAAGCGCCCGCTTCCTTCAATGCGCCTTTCGTCCCTGATGGAAGGCCGGGCTCCGCCGCCGCGTGAAACGCTGGCTCCAAAGCGAGGGTTTACTTCGATACCATGGCACGAATCTACGATAATCTCGCCGATACGTTCGGCAACACGCCGCTGGTGAAAATTCCGCGGCTCAACGCGGGCATTCCCGGCACGGTGCTCGTGAAGATGGAATCCTTTAATCCGGCCGGATCGGTGAAAGACCGCATCGGCGTCGCGATGATCGAAGCCGGGGAGCGCGACGGGCGCCTGCTGCCGGGGATGACAATCCTCGAGCCGACGAGCGGGAACACCGGCATCGCGCTGGCCTTCGTCGCCGCCGCGAAAGGCTATCCCATCATTCTGGTGATGCCCGATACGATGACCGTCGAGCGGCGTAACCTGCTCAAGGCCTACGGCGCGCAAGTGGTATTGACGCCGGGCTCGGAAGGAATGCCCGGTGCGTTGCGGCGCGCCAACGAGATCGCCGCGGCCGCGCCCGGAAAATACTTCATGCCGCAGCAGTTCGAAAATCCGGCAAACCCCGAGATTCATCGGCGTACGACGGCCGAGGAGATTTGGCGCGACACCGACGGTGCCGTCGACGTGGTCGTGTCGGCGATAGGGACCGGCGGCACCATCACCGGCGTCGGTGAGGTGCTGCGCGAGCGCAAGGCCGGCGTAACAATGATTGCCGTCGAGCCCGATGCCTCTCCGGTACTCTCGGGCGGCAAGCCGGGGCCGCATAAAATTCAGGGAACGGGCGCGGGCTTCGTGCCGAAAGTTCTTGATACCAGCGTCTACAGCGAGGTGATTCGCGTGACCGACGCCGACGCAATCGCCACCGCGCGGCGGCTCGCGCGCGAAGAGGGCATGCTCGTCGGCATTTCGGCAGGCGCCAACGTTTGGGCGTCACTGCGCGTGGCGAGCCGCCCGGAGATGCGCGGCAAGACGATCGTTACCTTTGGCTGCGACACCGGCGAGCGCTACCTGAGCAATCCCGTTTTTGCGGAGCAGGAAGCGACGATCGTCGAACCCGCGCTCGTTTGACGGAGGAGCGTTTCGTCGACGTAACCCGCGGAGGTTACGCCGAGTCGGTTCACCGGGTTGCAATCTGCGCCGTCGACGCGAGCGGCACCGTCATCGAAGAGGCCGGCGACGTGAAATCGCCGGTCTTCTTGCGTTCGGCCGCGAAGCCGTTCATCGCCGCCGCAGCGGTCGCAGGGGGCGTCGTCGCGCGCTTCCGCCTCGAACCGCGCGAAATAGCCGTGATGGCGGCCTCGCATTCGGGTGAGCCGTACCACGTCGAAGCGGTGCGCTCGATCTTAAACAAGATTGGCCTCGATTCTTCGGCGCTGCAGTGCGGCGTGCAGACGCCATTTGACGAACGCGCCGCACAAGCGCTGCGCGATGCCGGTGAGCAGCCCAGCGTGCTGCACAACAACTGCTCGGGCAAGCACGCGGGCATCCTGGCGCTCTGCTTGGCGATTGGCGCCGATACGGCGACCTATCTTCGTCCCGACAATCCCGCGCAGCAGCAGATTCTCGCGTTCTGCGCCCGGCTGAGCGACGACGATCCGACGACCTGGCCGGTGGCCGTCGACGGCTGCGGCATTCCGGTTTATGCGACGGGCTTACGCAACGGCGCGCTGGCCTTTGCCCGGATGGCGACGCTTTCCGGCATCGCGCCGAGCGATGCGGAGGGGTTGCGCGTCGTTCGCGATGCGATGCTCGAGTTTCCGCACTACGTGGCCGGAACCGGTCAGTTCGATACCGATCTGATGCTCGCCGGACGCGGTACGATCGTTTCGAAGGCGGGAGCCGAGGGCGTGCACGCGGTGGCGGCGATCGCCGCGGGCTACGGCTTCGCGGCCAAGGTGCTCGACGGCGCGTCGCGCGGTCGCGGGCCGGCCTCGATTTCGGCGTTGCGGCGGCTCGGCGTGCTCGATGAACGCCAGACGCGCGAACTCACGCGCTTTGCGCGCCCCCCGGTGTATAATCGGGCCGGAGATACCGTGGGAGAGATAGTGAGCCGCGATAATGTCTGAGTACTTGCGCCTGCTCGAAGAGCGGGTGCTGGTTTTCGACGGCGCCATGGGCACGCAGCTCATGGCGCTCGAACTTTCCCCCGCGGACTTCGGCGGCGCCGTGCAGGCCGGCTGTAACGAGGCCCTCGTGCTCACGCGCCCAGAGATCGTTCGCTCCATCCACGACGCCTATCTCGCCGCCGGCGCCGACGTCGTGGAAACCGATTCGTTCACCGCTTCTCGACTGAAGCTCGAGGAGTTCGGAATCGGCGAGAAGACGCGCGAGATCAACTTCCAGGCGGCGGCGATTGCGCGCGCAGCCTGCGACGCCGTTTCCACGCCGGAGCGACCGCGTTTCGTTGCGGGATCGATGGGTCCGACCGGAATGCTCGTTTCCTCGTCCGACCCGTCGCTCTCGAAGATTACCTACGCGCAACTGCGCGACATCTACGGCGAGCAGGCGCGAGCGCTCGTCGAGGGCGGAGCGGATCTGCTCGTGCTCGAGACGATGCAAGATATGCTCGAGCTCAAGGCGGCGATCGCCGGGATCGTGCGCGAGTTCGACAACGGATTGCGGCGCGTTCCGATTCAAGCGCAGCCGACGCTGATTACCGACGGGCGGATGCTGCTGGGCACCGATATTCGCGCGGTTCGGGCGACGCTCGAGGCACTCCCGATCGACGTCATCGGGCTCAACTGCTCCACCGGACCGTCGCAGATGCGCGATTCGATTCGCTACCTTTGCGAAAACTCGCGGCTCTTCGTGAGCGTCATCCCCAACGCGGGGCTTCCGCTCATGGGGCCGCGCGGCGAGACGATCTACCCCGAAACCCCGCAGGAGCTCGCATCCGAGCTCGCCGCGTTCGTGCGCGACTTCGGCGTCGACGCCGTCGGCGGATGCTGCGGGACGACGCCGGAGCACATCGCCGCTCTGCGCGAAGCGGTTGCGGCCGTCCGACGCAAACGGCGCCCGCGCGTTGAGCGCTCGCAGGAGGTCGCCTCGGCGATTACCGCCGTTTCGCTCGAACAACGGCCGCGCCCGCTGATCGTCGGCGAGCGTATCAACGCGCAGGGCTCGCGCAAGCTCAAACGGCTGCTCCTCGAGGAGCAATACGACGACATCGTGCTGCTCGCGCGCGAACAGGTCGAAGGCGGCGCGCACGTGCTCGACGTGTGCTGTGCGGTGACCGAGCGCGCCGACGAGGCCGAACAGATGCGCGAGCTCGTGCGCCGGCTGGCGCAGGCGATCGAGGCGCCGCTGGCGATCGACTCGACCGAGCCGCCGGTAATCGAGTCGGCGCTGCAAAACTATCCCGGACGAGCGATCGTCAACTCCGTTCATCTCGAAGCGGGTCGTGCGAAGATCGACGTCGTGATGCCGCTCGTGCGCGAGCACGGCGCGGCCGTCGTCGCCTTGACGATCGACGAAAGCGGCATGGCAAAGACCGCGCAGCGAAAGCTCGACGTTGCGCGGCGAATCTACGACATCGTGGTCGGCGAGTACGGCATTCCGGCCGGCGCGCTGATCTTCGACGATCTCACCTTTACGCTCGCGACGGGCGAAGCGGAGTTCGCCGATTCGGCGATCGAAACGATCGAGGGGATCCGGCTCATCAAGAAGGAGCTGCCGGGCGTCTTGACCTCACTCGGCGTCTCCAACGTCTCGTTCGGGCTGCGGTCCGACGCGCGTGCCGCCCTGAACTCGGTCTTTCTCCACCATTGCGTCGAAGCGGGTCTCGACTGCGCGCTCGTTCATCCCAAAGAGATCGTGCCGTACTTCGAGATCGAGACGGCGGTGCGCGAGATGTGCGACGATCTCGTTCTCAACCGCCGTGCCGACGCGCTCAGCCGTCTCATCGAACACTTCGAGCGTGCGGCGCCGGGAGGGGCTCCGCGACCTCCAACCTCTGAAGACGAAGCCGCCGAAGCGGCCGCGCCGGTGGAGGAGCGCATCCATCAAGCGATCCTGCGCCGGCGCAAGGACGGCATCGAAGCGAAGATCGACGAAGCGCTGCAGCAGCGCACGCCGGTGGAAGTGCTCAACGAAATCTTACTCCCGGCGATGAAGGACGTCGGCGACCGTTTCGGGCGCGGCGAGTTGATTCTGCCGTTCGTCCTGCAATCGGCCGAGGTGATGAAGCGCGCCGTCGCCCACCTCGAACAGTTTTTGGAACGCGTCGACGGGGCCTCGAAAGGCATCGTCGTGCTCGCGACCGTTTTTGGCGACGTGCACGACATCGGCAAGAACTTGGTCCACACCATTTTGGCCAACAACGGCTACACCGTTCACGACCTTGGCAAGCAAGTGCCGATGAATTCGATTCTCGAGAAGGCCGTGGAGGTAAACGCCGACGCGATCGGGCTCTCCGCGCTCCTGGTTTCGACGAGCAAACAGATGCCGGTGTGTCTGGAAGAGCAGGACGCGCGCGGTTTGCGCTTCCCGGTCATCGTCGGCGGAGCGGCAATCAACCGCGATTTCGGACGCCGCATCGCGCTGCTCGGCGGGGAACGCTTCTTCGAGCCGGGAGTTTTCTATGCGAAGGACGCATTCGAAGGTTTGGATCTCGTCGAAGTCTTGACCGGAGACGAGCGGCGGCGGCAAGAGCTCGTCGAGCAAATCCGGAGCGACGCGTTATCGGCACGCGACCGCGTTGTTCCACGGGTTGCAGCCGCAGCAGCGAAGAGTTCGACGGTACGGGACGAGAGCGTTGCGATTCCCTCGCCGCCGTTTTGGGGCGTTCGCACCGTGGAGCGCATTGCGTTCGACGAGCTCTGGCCGTGCTTCGACCTGCGCAGCCTCTACCGGTTGTCGTGGGGTGCGAGCAACACGAAGGGAGAGGCATTCGAACGGCTCGTGCGCGAGGAGTTCGAGCCGCGCTTGCGGCGCTATCAATCCGAAGCGCTCGAGTTGCTGCAGCCGCGTGTCGTCTACGGATACTTTCCGGCGGCCGGGCGCGGGAACGAGATACTGCTCTACGATCCGGCGCGGCCGTCCGAGCCGATCGCCGCCTTTGCGTTTCCGCGTCAGGTCGGCGGCGAACACCTGAGCCTTTCGGACTACCTGCGCGAGCCGTCTGAAGAAGGCGCCGCCGACGTCGTTGCGCTGCAGATCGTTACCGTGGGCGACCGGGCCGGATTGCGCAGCGAGCTGCTGCAGCGCTCGGGCGACTACGGTGAGTCGTACTTCATTCACGGCTTTGGCGTCCAGTCGGCGGAGGCGCTGGCCGAATGGTCGCATCGTCGCATCCGCCGCGAGCTCGGCTTGGACGAAGGCCGCGGAAAGCGCTACTCGTGGGGATACGGCGCCTGTCCGGATCTCGAACAGCACGAGACCGTCTTCAAGCTGCTCGACGCACAGCGCAACATCGGCGTGACGCTGACGACGGCCTTTCAGATCGTCCCCGAGCAATCTACCGCGGCCCTCGTCATCCATCACCCGCGGGCTTCGTACTTCAACGCCGCCGCCGAGCGTGAGATCGCACCGGTTGCCCGATGATCTAGCAGGCCGCAGCGAGTTGTGGGCGTACCGGTTTCGGCAATGACGGTCCACACGCTGCTGTTCGTCGCGCTGGCGCTCGTCGCGCTCGCCCTGGTCGTGGCGCTGCTGCGCGCAATCCCGCGCCACCGGACGGCGTGGCCGACGCCGTTGCAAGCCGCAATTGGTCTCGTGACCGACTTCTTGGATACGCTGGGCATCGGGTCGTTCGCCGTGACGACGTCGCTCTTCAAGCTGTTCCGTCTCGTCCCGGACGAGCGCATTCCCGGCACGCTGAACGTGGGGCACGCGCTGCCGACCGTCGTCGAGGCCCTCATCTACATCGTGATCGTCGCAGTGGAGCCGAAAACGCTGCTGCTGCTCATCCTCGCGGCCATCGCGGGAGCCTGGCTCGGGGCCGGTTTCGTCGCGCGGCTTCCGCGCCGCGGCGTTCAGATCGGCATGGGCATCGCGCTCTTGGTGGCCGCGGCGTTCTTCATCGTCGGCAACCTGCGCGGAAGCAGCTACGGCTTGGGCGGCGACGCGCTCGCATTACACGGCACGCGACTGTGGATCGGCGTCGGCGTGAACTTCGTCCTCGGCGCGCTCATGACCATCGGCATCGGGCTCTACGCCCCGTGCATGATCCTCGTGAGCTTGCTGGGCATGAACCCCGCGGCCGCATTCCCGATCATGATGGGCTCTTGCGCCTTCTTGATGCCGGTGGCGAGCTTACGATTCATCCGCTTCGATGCAATTTCGATGCGGACCGTCCTCGGGTTGACGCTGGGCGGAATTCCCGGCGTGCTCCTGGCGGCCTTCGTCTTCACGCGCTTCTTCCACGTCAACTTGCTCTACATTCGCTGGCTCGTCGTGGTCGTCGTCCTCTACGCGAGCGTGATGATGCTGCGTTCCGCATTGCAACGGCGCACACAGCTGACCGAATACGTGTACGAGGCCTAACTAGGGCCTCGAACGTCGTTACGCCGCTACTTCGACGCGGTTGTAGATGAAGCGGCCGCCGACCATCGTCGCAACGACGTGATACTCTTTGTCCCAGAAGGACAGATCGGCGCGTAGCCCGCGTGCGATGCGGCCCATCTCGAGATCGTGACGGATTAGACGAGCCGGCGCGTGCGTCGCGGCGACGATCGCTTGGGCGAAGGGTATCTGCGCGTACGACATGTAGTTACGCAGCGCTTCGTCCATCTGCAGCGCGCTTCCGGCGATCGTACCGTCGGCGGAGCGCACGACGCCGCCATCGATGTGATAGCCGGGATCGGTGACCGGCATGGCGTCGGTCGCCAAGACGACCCGGTCGCCCAGCGTTCGGTGGAGGATGTCGATCATCACCGGCGAGACGTGATATCCATCGCAGATAACCTGCACCAGCGTGCGCCGGTCTTGGATGAACGCCGCCAAAATAGAGGGATCGCGATGATCGAGGGGCGGCATGCCGTTGAAGGCGTGGGTGAGCGACCGGAATCCGAGACCGATCGCGAGCATACCCTCGCGATAACGGGCGCTCGTATGGCCGGCCGAGCAAACGACGCCGTTCTCGAGGAAGACCCGCAGCGCTTCGCTGGCGCCGTCGACTTCCGGCGCCATGGTAACCAGCAGACAGCCGCCTTTGCAGGCATCGATCATCTCCCTGGCGCGACCCGCCGACGCGGAGAGCAGCCATTCGTTGCGATGGATGCGGCGAAACTTTGGATTGAGAAAGGGGCCTTCGAAGTGGACGCCGAGACAGCGCGCTCCGGCCGGCGCATCCTCTTCCATTTGGTGGGCGGCTTCGACGACCTCGGAAGCGGCGTGCAGCATCGACTCCCACGGCGCGGTCATGACGGCGGCGACGAAGCCCGTGGCTCCCGTGCGCGCGTACGCTCTCCCGGCTACCGCAACGGCATTGCCCTGATCTCGATTGAAGAGGTACTCGCCCGCGCCGTTGGTGTGGACGTCGATCAGCCCCGGCGCGATCGTGGTTCCCGCAGGCAGCGGATGATCGGTCGGCCCGTCGGCCGCCAACACGGCGACGATTCGTCCGTTTTCGATTGCTAATCGCCCGAACGTCGACGTTCCATCACCGACCGCTACAAAGGCTGGCCCAAGCAACCGTTTGGACATGCCTACGACGTTCGGCGAATCAACGCGAGCGCCTCGTCGCGGTGCGTAGCCATGAGCTCTTCGGTATCGCCTTCGATGTTGAGCCGTAAGAGCGGTTCGGTATTCGACGGGCGGACGTTCATCCACCAGTGCGGATACGATACCGTGAGCCCGTCGACTTTGTCGATCTCCGCATCGCTGTAGTGACGCTCGATTTCGTCGAGCTTCGCGGCGACGTCGGGGACGGTGCTGTTGATTTCGCCGGACCGGAATCGCATGTCGATCGGTGCGATAACGCTGCTTACGGGGCCGGTTGCCTCCGAGAACAACTCCAGGCACAAGAGAAGCGCGATCATCCCCGAGTCGGCGTACCAGTTATCCCGAAAGTAAAAGTGTCCGCTGTGCTCTCCGCCAAAGACGATGTCTCGTTCGCGCATGATCGCCTTGATGATTGAGTGCCCGACTTGCGAGCGGATGGGAACCCCTCCGGCTTTGAGGATGAGCTCCGGAACGCTGCGGCTGCAGATGAGATTGTAGAGAATCTTCGCGCCGGGATGTTTTTTCAGCGTCGTGAGGGCGACGAGGGCCGTAACCGTGCTGCCGTCGATGAGGCTGCCTTTTTCGTCCACCAAGAACATCCGATCCGCATCGCCGTCGAAAGCGACGCCGAGGTCGCACCCGTGCTTGCGAACCGCGGCTTGGAGATCGATCATGTTCTCGGGTTCGATCGGGCTCGCGGGATGATTCGGAAAGTTGCCGTCGAGCTCGAAGTAGAGGGGAACGATTTCGCACGGCAGTCGTTTGAACACGTGCGGAATGGTCTCTCCCGCCATCCCGTTGCCGGCGTCGACGGCGATGCGAAACGGTTTGATCTTCGCGCGATCGACGAACGAGAGGCAGTGCTCGGCAAAGTCGTCGAGCACTTCGCGCTCGCCGATGGCCCCCGGTGAAGCGGCCTTCGGCGGCAGGTCGCCGCTCGCCAGACGGTCGCGGATGACGGAAAGGCCGGTGTCCAAGGATATCGCTTGTGCCTGCGACCGGGTGAACTTCATGCCGTTGTACTGTGCAGGGTTGTGCGAAGCCGTGATCATTACGCCACCGGCGAAATCGTATTTTCCGACCGCAAAGTAGAGGGCATCGGTCGACACCATTCCGATCTCCACCACGTTGGCGCCGGCATCGGCGGCGCCGCGGGCAAAGCCCCGGCAGAGCCCCTCTCCAGAGGGGCGCATGTCGCGCCCGACGGCCACCGTCGGCGCTCCGGCGCCCTCGAATTCGAGCAGCGGAACGAAGCATCTGCCGATACCATATGCCACGTCGTCGTCGATCTCGGACGGATAAATGCCGCGAACGTCGTACGACTTAAAAATTGTGGTATCGATCCGGCGGCTCACAGCCCGCTGTTCTTCGACTGCGTGCGGGTGAGGCCTTTGCGGAACGGCCCGATCGTACGCGTCAGCGGAACCGTTTTACTAACGCTCTTCTTGCTATTGTCGCTGTTCATTGCCATCCAAGGAACGTTTGATACGCGTGCGGAGATCGCAACCACGTTCGATCTGCAGTCGCAAATGCAACAAGCGCAGATCGACATGGAGGAGCTGCTGCGCTTGCAGATCGACGAAGAGAACTCGTTGCGCGGCTACCTGCTCACGCACGACCCGTTCTATCGCAGCGAATATCGTTCCGCCGTTGCAGGATACGACGCGACCCAAAGCGCCATCCGCCAGACGCTCCAGAGCCAGCATCTGACGACGTCCGGCAAGCTCCTGGCCGATTACACCCATTTGCAGGACGAGTGGCGCGCTACGGTGGCGCGGCCGCTGCTCGCACACCCCCACGAGCGCTTACAAGAGTTGGATAAACGCAACAAGCTCTTCTCCGATTACGAAACGTTGACGGCCGGTGCGATCCGGCGCCAGCTGGCGAGCACGGGCGAGCAGCTCGCGCGCAGCACGCAGGTGCAGCTCGATCGCTCCTCTTACGTGCGCGCGGCGTGGGTGCTCGTTTTTGGCTTGCTGGCGATCGTATTCAACGTGTATCGCTCGCGTCTCAATCGCGAACTCGAAGAAGAACGCGCCGTTACCAAGATCCTGCAGCGAGCATTCCGGAGCGAATCGATTCCACTGCCGCATTGCGAGGTCGGCAGCGCCTACCTCTCGGCGACGAGCCACATTGCCGTGGGAGGCGACGTCTTCGACGTCTACCGGCTCTCGGAAAATCGCGCGTTGCTGCTCATCGCCGACATCAGCGGTAAAGGCGTGGACGCCGCGGTGCTCACCGCTTTCGTCAAGTTCATGGTCCGCGCGATCGCATTGCGGGACAGCGCGCCGGCGGAAATCCTGAGCGAGTTCAACGTCGTTCTGGCGAAGGCCGTCGGCGATCCGTACCTGTTCGCTTCGATGTTCGTTGGCGTTTTAGACACGGACACGTTCTGCTTGACCTATGCCAGCGCGGGACACGACGCTGCCTACCTCCGCGGCCAGGATGGCGTTATGCCGCTGAAGGTGACCGGACCGGTTCTCGGCGTGATGGAGGAGCCGTTCGGAACCGAGACCGTCGAGCTCGAGGCCGGCGACACGCTGATATTGGCCACCGACGGGTTGACGGAGGTCCGTAATCCCGCCGGAGAACAACTCTTCGATCAGGGCGCAATGGAGCTGATTGCGGAGGCGAGCCCAGAAGCGCAGCCGCTCGCCGACGAGATCGTCGCGAAGGTACGAGCCTGGGCCGGGCGCAGCGTCCCCGACGACCTCGCGGTTCTCGTCGTCCGCGTGCTCGGACCGGAGGCGGCGCATGCATAAGGTGCTGCTGCTGCTTGCGGTGTGTTGGGTCGGGGTGGCCACCACTGCCTTGGCAGATTGCCGGGTCCATCGGGGGCAGCACGTCGTCCTGTACAGCACGACCGACGATCCATCGGTTCTGATGTGGGATTCCCGAGCCCGGCTGCGCGAGTACCACGCCGCTTCGTTCGATGTGGCACAAGCCATGCTGCCGCACGCACTGCTCGTCTCGCCCGGCACGCACGCCGACGTTCTCGCGTGCATCTCCAGCAACGTCGTGTCGCCGCTCTTTCTATCGCCGGACGATGCGGTCGGCGTCATTGTCACGAGCGGTTCGCTTCGCGGCGTTGCGCGCTGGGTATTGGGATCCGACGTGCGCCTAATGCACGCAGCCACCCACCGGTAGCAGTGCGGGCCGGCGCGCAAACGGCACGCCGTAGGTGCGCTCCAGCAGCGAGCCTTCCGCAATTTCCTCGGGGGCGGCGATGGCGATCAACCTGCCCTCGCCCAAGAGTGCGATGCGATCGGCATAGCCGATGGCTTCATTGACGTCGTGCAGCGCGCAGAGCACCGTCTTCCCCGATGCCGATAGACGGCGCAGCAACGTGAGAATTTCCGCGGCGACGGCGACGTCCAGGTGACTTGTCGGCTCGTCGAGCAACAACACCGGCGTTTCTTGAGCGAGTCCGAGCGCGATCCAAACGCGTTGGCGTTCGCCGGCGCTCAGCGTGGAGAAGAGCCGCCTTGCGAATGTTTCCAGTCGAACCGCGTGCAGCGCGTCCTCGACCGCCCGTTCGTCCTGCGGCGCTGCATGCCACTGCCACCAGTGGCCGTGTGCGAAGCGCCCGATGGAGACGACGTCGCGCACCAGCAGCGATTCGAGAAACGTTTCGTCCCCCGTCACGAGTGCGATCAGGCGCGCCCGCTCGCCGGGGGATAGCTGCGCGCCATCGACCGTATCGATGAAGATTGCGCCGGCTCGCGGGCGATGCAGTCCGGCAACGGCTCGCAGCAAGGTCGTTTTCCCCGCGCCGTTGCGGCCGAGCACGGCGACGAACTCGCCCGGAGCAACTGCTGCGCAAACGTTCTGCAGCAGCGGGCGGTCGCCCACGCAGAGCGTGACGCCGCGCAGCTCGATCACGTAATCGCGTCGCGGTGTCCGGCTGCCGGCCGAAGATACATGTAGAGGAACGCGGGTACGCCGATGAAGGCCAGCAGCACGCCGATTGGAAGCTCGGCGGGGGCGACGATGAATCGGCAAACCGCGTCGGCCATCACGCACAGGGCAGCGCCGATCGACGCGCAGGCGGGCAAGAGCACGCGC
>Ga0182015_10001257_pt1 | contig 34134 bp, 28 predicted proteins | sample 712P3MmetaG_FD_120478 | JGI IMG/M metagenome (GOLD analysis project Ga0182015, IMG submission 120478) | Permafrost microbial communities from Stordalen Mire, Sweden - 712P3M metaG | ecosystem: Environmental > Terrestrial > Soil > Wetlands > Permafrost | place: Sweden: Stordalen | collected...
TATGTCGAGAAGCGCAAGCAGATGCGCATCCTCGAAGCCTTCGGCACTTTCTCTGGGGAGAATCCCGCTTACGACTACAAGGCCGAACGGCAGCGGAATGCCAGCAAGAGTGAGCGTAAAAGCCCTCGCAAAAGCCCGAGCAGAAGTGCGCGACGCACTGGCGGCGATCACCGCTCATGATGGTGCTGGTGGATACGCCTGTCTGGTCGCTCGCCTTGCGACGGCGACCGGAGAATCTCAGCGATCAGGAACAGCAGCTAATCCAGGCCCTGGCCGAGCTGATTCGTGAAGGACGCGTGCAGATGCTGGGGCCGATCCGTCAGGAGCTGCTTTCGGGCATTCGCGAAGAGGTCCAGTTTCGCAAGCTGCGTGACTACCTGCGGGCTTTTCGGGAGCAGCCGCTCGAAGCGGGAGACTACGAGGAAGCCGCCCACATGAACAATCGCTGCCGCGCTCGGGGCATCGCCGGATCGGCGGTCGATTTTCTGATCTGCGCCGCTGCCCACCGGCGCGGCTGGGCCATTTTCACTACTGATCGGGATTTCCAGAACTACGCTTCGGTGCTGCCCGTGCGGCTGCACACCGTCTGACTTAGCCAGAAGACCCCAGACACAAGCACCCACACCCGAGGGCGAACGTTTTACGAAACTTCCAGATTTATTTACAATCACTCTTATGCCCGCCGCAGTCTCGCCATCCCTAGCCTGGGCTCATCCGCTGGTTCAGGAGTGGTTCACGGCGCGTTTCTCCACGCCGACCGAGCCCCAGGAGCAGGGCTGGCCCCACATCCTCGCCGGACACACCACGCTGATCTCGGCTCCCACAGGATCGGGCAAAACGCTGGCCGCATTCCTGGCCTGCATTAACCGTCTCGTCTGTAAGGCCCTCGCAGGCGAACTTGAGGATCGCACCGAAGTTCTCTACGTGTCGCCGCTCAAGGCCCTCGGCAATGACATCCAGAAGAATCTCGAAATCCCGCTCGGAGAAATTCTGCAGATGGCAGGAGATCGCGGCCTGCTGATGCCGGAGATCCGCACCGCGGTACGCACCGGCGACACCTTGATGAAAGACCGGCGCGCCATGCTGAAGCGTCCGCCGCACATTCTGGTTACGACGCCTGAGTCGTTTTACATTCTGCTGACCGCGGAAAAGAGCCGTGCCATCTTGCGCGACGTCGAAACCGTCATCGTCGACGAAATTCACGCCGTGGCCGATGACAAGCGCGGCGTGCATCTTTCGCTCTCGCTGGAGCGGCTGGAGGCCTTGACTCACCGTCCTCCTATGCGCATCGGGCTTTCCGCGACCCAGAAGCCGATCGAAGAAGTGGCGCATTTCCTCGCGGGCAATTCCGATTCGCAAAGTCCGCGTCCTCAGCCCGTCATCGTCAATGTCGGCCACAAGCGCAAGCTCGATCTCGGAGTCGAGGTGCCGGCGACCGAACTGGGCCCGGTTGCTTCGAACGAAATGTGGGACGAGATTTATGAGCGCATCGTACAGCTGGTGAATGCCCACCGCTCCACGCTGGTTTTCGTCAATACCAGACGCCTGGCCGAACGTATCGCCCACCAGCTCGGGGAGCGACTCGGGGAAGAGAACGTGGCGGCGCACCACGGAAGTCTGTCGCGCAAGCTGCGTCTGGAGGCGGAGCGCAAGCTGAAAGAAGGCCAGGTTAAAGTCCTGGTCGCAACCGCGTCACTCGAACTCGGCATCGACGTGGGTACTGTCGATCTCGTTTGCCACATCAGTTCGCCGCGCTCGATGGCCGTTGCCCTTCAGCGCGTGGGCCGCTCGGGTCACTGGCGAGGCGCCGTCCCGAAAGGGAGGTTCTTTGTTACGACGCGTGACGACTTGGCGGAATGCGCCGTGCTGGTGCGCGCCATTCGCCGAGGCGAATTGGACCGCCTGATTTTTCCTGAAGCTTCGCTCGATGTACTGGCCCAGCAGATCGTCGCCTGCTGCGCGGCGTCCGGAAGCTCCTTGAATGTTGACGCTGCGGATGGCAAAAATGACGACGGATGGGATGAAGACGAGTTATTCGCGCTCGTAAAACGCGCCTATCCCTATCGCAATCTTTCCCGTCAGACGTTCGATGAAGTGCTGACCATGCTTTCGGAAGGCATTGCATCACAGCGCGGGCGCTATGGCGCCTACCTGCATCACGACCGCATCAATCGCAAATTGCGGGCGCGCCGAGGAGCGCGCCTGGCCGCCATCACCAGCGGCGGCGCGATTCCCGACAATGCCCTGTTCACCGTAGTCGCCGAACCCGATGGCGGTACCGTAGGGACCGTCGATGAAGACTTCGCCGTCGAAAGCCTGTCTGGCGACATCATGCTGCTGGGCAACACTTCATGGCGCATACGCCGCGTGGAGTCGAAGTCATCGCGAGTATTGGTGGAAGATGCCCATGGCGCGCCGCCCAACGTGCCCTTCTGGCGCGGCGAAGCTCCGTCGCGCACGGCCGAGCTTTCGCAGCAGTTAGGCGAATTGCGCAAGGAGATCAGCGACCGCCTGCCCGGCGTGGCTCCAACCGCGGGATGGCGCAATCTTCCTGTAGTGACCGACACCGTAAATTGGTTAGGGGAAGAATGTGGACTCGATCTATCCGGCGCCGAACAAATGATTCAATACACGCTCGAAGGCCGCACCGTGCTGGGCGACGTGCCCACGCAGACCACGATCATCGCCGAAAGATTTTTCGATGAAGGCGGCGGCATGCAGCTGATCATCCACGCGCCCTTTGGCGGCCGCATCAACAAAGCCTGGGGACTTGCCCTGCGCAAGCGTTTCTGCCGCGGCTTCAATTTCGAACTGCAGGCGGCGGCCACAGACAACGGCCTGAATATAGCGCTGGCCGAGCAGCATAGCTTTCCGCTGGCCGATGTTTTTCAATTCCTGCATTCCGAAACCATGGCGCCGATTCTCGAACAAGCAGCTTTGGCCTCGCCGATTTTTCAAACCCGCTGGCGATGGGATGCGACCAGGGCGCTGGCTCTGCTGCGGTTCCAGGGAGGCAAGAAAGTGCCGCCCCAGATTCAGCGTATGCGCTCGGACGATTTGCTCGCCTCGGTTTTTCCTGACGTGGCCGCGTGCCAGGAAAACATCGAAGGAGACATTAAAATTCCCGACCATCCGCTGGTGAGCGAGGTGATGAAAGACGTGCTCACCGAGGCGATGGATATCGAAGGTCTGAGCGAAGTGTTGCGCGGCATCGAACAAGGACGGATTCGTTGCCTGGCTGTAGACACGCCCGTGCCATCGCAGTTCTCACACGAGATTCTCAACGCGAATCCGTACGCCTACCTCGATGACGCGCCCCTCGAAGAGCGGCGAGCGCGCGCTGTCGAGATGCGGCGCGTGTTGCCGGCGTCCGTGCTCGAGGAAGTGGGTGCGCTCGATCCCGCAGCCATAGCGCAAGTGCAGCAGGAGGCGTGGCCGGACGTTCGTGACGCCGATGAGCTGCACGACGTACTGCATACGCTGATGATGTTGCCGTCGCCGGCGGACGGAAGCCCGCTGCTCACAGCGCGGAGCTTACACGCCACCACGCACTGGACTCAATTCTTCGATCGCCTGCAGAGCGAAAATCGCGCAGTGGTCGCAGAGGCCGATGGCCAAAAATATTGGGTCGCCGCCGAGCGCCTCGAATGGTTCCAGGCAATTCATCCCGTAGAGACGGGGCTTGCCCCGTCTCCCGCCCGCAGCATTTCCTCATTGGCAGAGGGAGACGCGGCAAGCCGCGTCTCTACCGTAAAGCCCGATGATGCGCTGCTGGCTGCGGTTCAGGGATGGATTGCGCATCTCGGCCCCAGGACAGCGCCGGAAATTGGCGAGCTGCTCGGATTGCCGGCCTCTGAAGTCGACAAAGCCTTGCTGCGCATTGAGGCTAGCGGAGCAATTCTGCGAGGAAACTTTCGCCCCGCCGGTTCGCGCCCTGCAGCATCCGCAAATGCTCTCGACACGGAATGGTGCGAGCGCCGTCTGCTGGCTCGCATCCATCGTCTGACCTTGGCGACGTTGCGCAAACAAATCGCTCCGGTTACGGCATCGCAGTTCATGAGCTGGCTTTTGAAATGGCAGCACGTAGCTCCCGGGACCCAGGTGCGTGGCGAACATGGAACGTTTGGAGTGATCCGGCAACTGCAGGGATTTGAGATCCCAGCGAGCGCGTGGGAGCGTTTTGTGCTCGCCCGCAGAATCTCCGACTACGATCCAGCGCACCTCGATCAGCTCTGCCTTGCGGGAGCTGTCGGATGGGGGCGCCTGTCGCCGCATCCCGCAACTCTGGAAGCAACCGGAATCGATGAGAACGGCCGCGAGACCCGGCGGCGGGTCATCCCAACGCGAGTCGCGCCCATCGCATTCTTTGTCCGTGAAGACGCGGATTGGATGCGAGCTCATCACCCCGGCGCGGAGAATTCCGGTACTTCGTTCCTGAGCACCGTGGCACAGGCGCTGCTCGAACTTTTGAAACAGCGAGGCGCGCTGTTTTTCCCCGACATGGTGCGGGCGACGGGACGCCTCAAGGCCGAAGTCGAAACCGGATTGTGGGAGTTGGTCGCTGCCGGTCTCGTGACCGCCGACGGATTCGAGAATCTGCGCGCGCTGGTGACGCCGCGAAGCGCGGCTGGCAGCGGACTTGCAAAAGTTATGGGCAAAGTCCGCCGGCCGCGTCACGCTCCTGGGCGATGGTCGCTCTTGCATACCGAAGGCGCGGATCGCGACCGCAGCGTCGAGTCCTGCTGCTGGATGCTGTTGCGGCGCTACGGCGTGGTCTTCCGTGACCTGCTGGCGAGGGAAACGAATCTGCCACGATGGCGTGAATTGCAGATCGGTTATCGCCGCCTTGAAGATCGCGGCGAAGTGCGCGGTGGCCGCTTTGTAGATGGCTTTGTCGGAGAGCAGTTCGCGCTTCCGGAGGCGGTCGAATCGCTGCGTGCTCAGCGAAAATTACCCCAGAATGTAAACGCCGAGCGCGTCGTCATCGCCGCTGCCGATCCGCTGAATCTGGTGGGGATTATCGTTCCCGGTGATCGCATTCCCGCGATCTCGGGGCGGAGCGTTGCGTTTCGCAATGGCGCGTGGGACCCGGAAGACGTGCTGCTGGCTTCCGGTTATGAGGTTACGGCAAGCGCAGTTTGAGCAGCGCCTGCGGGTCCAGATAAACGCCTTGCCAGCGCACGGCAAGATGCAGATGTGGTCCGGTCGCACGTCCTGTGCCTCCGCTGACTCCAATCGGCTGGCCTTTGTCGACATCGTCGCCTTCCTTGACCAGAAATTTCGACAGATGCAGATAGAGCGTCAGCAAACCCTGGCCATGATCGATGACCACACAATTCCCCTCAAAGAAAAGTGGCCGCGCCAGAATGACGCGACCGCGATTGACGGCTGCGACCGAGGTCCCACTGAGCACGCGAAAATCGAGCCCCTGATGCGTGCTCTGCACCGACCCGTTGAAAACTCGCTGCACTCCGAATAAATCGGAGATCTCGGCGCTCACCGGTGCCGCAAATGACCCACTCCATTCACGGTCGGCGCTGAGAGTTTTGAAAGCTTCGGCTTTTGTTGCCTTGTCCTCTTCGATCTCGCGCTGGTCATCGGGGCTGGGCGCAGTGTAGCGTCCGGGAACCTTCAGCAATACGCGCGGATAGCGCTGGTTTTCCACACGAATGTTCTTTTCGAACGAAATTGCCTGTTCACTGGGTGTTCCGTCCGAAGTTTCGCCGTGAAGTTGAAGGGGATAAATTCCCGGCTTGGTTTCGAGACTGACACCAGCCAGCGCGAACCACATTTTGTGGCCAGCGTCGAAGCTGAACTCGATGTCATGACCCAGCCAGTTTCCCGAAAGCGCGCTCACCGGTTTCGGAGTGGTGACGCGGAAAAGAACTGGACTTCCGTTGACCAGACGGGCAGGGTGGCTGATGACAGCCCAATTACTGGCAGTCGAGCGAGTGGCAGTTTCCGCCGACAAGTTCGCGTTCAGCACAAGCAGCATGAACACAACCATTGCGGCGGAATGGAAGACGCTTTGGCGCATCGCGATCTCAGGCTAGCATTTCAACTACGGTTTTGTTTCCTGCAGCAGCACCACGTCGGAATCGGAATGGGTGCGGAGTATGCCGAGGTTCTTGCCGTCCGGCGACCAGCGGAGATCGACGATCTGCTCGGAGTTGAAGTTGGTGATTCTTCGCCCGAGCGAACCGTCCAGTGGCTGCAGCCAAACATTATCGACTCCGTTTTCCCGGATGGCGTAGGCCAATGCTTTGCCATCGGGAACGAACTGGAAACCATTGCCTGCAATGCGCGGATCTACACTGAGCAGGCGCGGGGCCGTCCCCGAATCCAGGCTGACGAGTGCGATCTTGTCCTCCGGTTTCATGACTTCCGGATTCAATGCTGTTACAAGGACGACTGCCAAAAACTTGCCGTCCGGAGAAAGTGCAGGCCGGGCGCCTCCGACAAAAGTCTTGGGAACTGAGGTCCCAGGAACCAATTCCCCTTTGCCTGACCCGTCCACCGGCACGCGCCAAATCTGGTCAGCGGCTAAATTCAGGAAATACACGAATTTTTGGTCAAGTGAGCAGACCGGATTACGCGAGTCCACATCGGTCAGTTTCACAAGATTTGATCCATCGGCATTGGCGCGCCAGAGGGTTCTGCCTTGCGCGCCTCCATGAAATCTCCAGGTAAAGACCAGGTAACGGTCGCCGCAGGTCGATGGCTCCAGAACTTGAGACGCGGCATCACCCAGAATCTGGCTGGAATTGCTTCCATCCCTATCCATGCGCATGAGATGTCCAGACTCGCCAGCCAGAACATTGCCGCTGCTGTCCCAACCGAACCCGCTCACGTATTCTCCCGGAGCGAGCAGCGCTGGCAACTCTGCAGATTGGCTGCCAGTACCGGGAACGAGATACAAGTTTTGAGCGGCCTTCACCTGGACCGTGGCCAGTGTCTTGCCATCCTGGGAAAGGGTCAGAGTCGAGTAGCTGTTGGTATCGCGAGTAATGGGTTGGAGCCCGCCTCCGCCCATGGGCAAGAAACCGATCTGCGCACGTTGGAAATTTGGGCCCGCTTGTTCGTAGTTTACGAATAGCCCGCTGCCATCGGGTGCCCACTTCAGTTCATTGATTAATTTGTCTTCGAAGGTAGCAAGTGGAGCAACTTTATTGGTATTGAAAACAAAGATCGAGATCGCGCTCAGGGCATCGTCCACCGGGTAAAGGCTCATGGCAACCTTCTTGCCATCCGGGGACCAGGCTAGAGAAGTCGGCGACGCGTTACCAGGCGCCGGCGCAATCAGCAAGACCTTTTCGTCATTGCCATCCAGGTTCGCCGTCAATAGCCGGTACTTGCCAATCTCGGGGTCATTTCCTCGGGCGTAAGCGATCCGGCGACCGTCCGGAGAGAATGCAATGTCGCTGTCAATATCTCGGACGATGATTTGCGGTGTGCCTCCGAGCACCGGCGCGCGATAAAGGTAGTACGTGGTTTCGAGCGCGTCTTCCGCTTTGCGAAAATATAGATAGTTGGCGTCGGGCGAGAACGCCAGGCTGCGATAAGAAACTGGGGCGGGTGGAACGACGCGCGTGTCACTTCCCGTCGCGACGTTGCGCAGCCAGAGGCTTTGCAAACCTTTGTCGTTCAGCACGCTGAGCACATACTTGCCATCCGGAGAAATGGCTGCCATCACTGCTTTGTCGGAGTTGGTGACCTGCGTGATCGTGAAATTCTGGAACGGCGCGGCACCAGCGCGGTGAAGCATGGAATACACACCAAATCCCGCCGCAACCAGAACCACCAGCGCAGCGATTGCCCCGGCAGTCACTCCAACTTTATGTCGACTCGCCGCAGCGACGGTCGAACTGCTCGTCGAGCGTGCGGACTGCATCGGCGTCGTCGCCACCGTACCTTCCCGCGACACTGGTCCCGACACGGGCGGCTGCGCGGCTGGCTGAGAACCGCTTTCGTTTGCGATCGCGATCGTTCCCGAACTGGAGGCTGGCCGATGGCGTGATTCCGTCTCTCGTTTCAGCCGTTTCAGGTCGGCTCGTATCTCCGCCGCGCCCTGATAGCGCAGCTCGCGGTCTTTTTCCAGCGCTTTGTTAATGATGCGTTCCAGTTCGGCGGGCACGTCGGGATTCAGCCGCACGACGGGCGTGGGTTCGGCATCGAGAATGGCTTTGAAGATGACCGCGCTGCTGTCGCCGCGGAACGGCAGCATGCCCGTCGACATCTCATAGAGCACCGCTCCAAAGGAGAATAAATCGCTGCGCGCATCCAATTCTTTGGCCCGCGCCTGCTCCGGCGACATGTAAGCAACTGTGCCCAGCGCCGATCCGGGGCTGGTCAAATGCTCTTCGGGGATTGCCGTGCGGGTGTTGTCGACCGCGCTCTGGCTGGAGGAACTGGCCGGCGTCACCACCTTCGCCAATCCAAAATCGAGAATCTTGGCATGGCCACGCTTGGTCACGAAGAGATTGGCGGGCTTGATGTCCCGATGAACAATGCCCTGGGAATGAGCCGCGTCCAGCGCATCCGTAATCTCAATGCTGAGCGATAGCATCGTGTCGAGGTCCAATGGCCGGCCCATGATGCGGTGCTTCAGCGTTATCCCATCCAGAAATTCCATGGCGAGGAAGGAATCATTTTCTTCCCGTCCAACCTCATAAATCGTGCAGATATTGGGGTGGTTGAGAGCGGAAGCGGCGCGCGCCTCACGCCGGAAGCGTTCCAGCGCCTGTGCGTCCTGCGCTACATCATCAGGAAGAAATTTAAGCGCGACAAGGCGGCCGAGCGAGGTGTCTTCGGCCTTGTAAACCACGCCCATACCGCCGCCACCGAGCTTCTCGATGATGCGATAGTGCGAGATGGTTCGTCCGATCACTTGTGGCGAATCTTACGATGGTGAAACGGGCAAGTCAACGAAAGCGGCGGGCCGGGAGGCCAAAAAGAGTTTTGATGCCGTCGATCGTGGGAGATTTGGTGGACCTGGTCGGGATCGAACCGACGACCTCTTCCATGCCATGGAAGCGCGCTCCCAGCTGCGCCACAGGCCCACATTTCAATTCTCGCTTAGCTTCGTCGCTTCGTCAAACTCGACTCCGGTGGTCCATCTCATCTAGGATATGCTTGGGAAAACACCAGGACACAATCGGAGCCCCATGTCGAACTCGCGCAGTATCTTCGTTTGGTCACTTTACTTTCTCGTCGCCGTGCTTGCAGCGACATTTGCGCCGGCCGCTGCGGACGCGCAAGACACAGCCGTCGCGCCGCCTACCCCGTCGCAGGCGCCGGTAGCGTATGCATCGGTGAGCGAACTAAACGGCATCGTGGACCCCTTGAAGCAGACGGCGGAGAGTATGCAAGCCGATCTCGGAAAGCTGCGCATCGACAAATGGAAGACGGATGCTGCAACCAAGAAACAGACGCTGGCGAACGTAGAGTCCATCCAGCGCAACTTGCAGTCGGCGCTCCCGGACACCATTACCCAGGTGACCAACGCGCCAGAAGACGTGGGCGCGAGTTTCAAGCTCTACCGCAACCTCGATGCGCTGTACGATGTCTTCGGTTCGGTGGTGGAATCGGCGGGAGCATTCGGATCCAAAGATGAGTTTCAGAGCCTGGGCAATGACATGACTGCACTCGAGAAGGCGCGTCGTACATTTGCCGAGCGCATGCAGAAACTCACCGTCAGCAAGGAAGATGAGTTGACGCGTTTGCGTGCGCAGGTCAAGACGCTGTCGGCGGCGCCCCCTCCGCCGCCAAAGAAGATCGTCGTGGATGACACTGAGCCTCCGAAGAAGCCGGCGGTGAAAAAGAAACCGGCGAAACCGAAGCCGGCGACGACACCGACGGACGCTTCGCCGAGCGCTGCGCCGACGAATTGACGCGGGGCAACGACATTACGTCTTTATAAGGCTACTTTCTTGCCGGGGGAGAAGTGTCTGATCCAACCGCCACTCTGTCCGCTGGAGCTGTCGTCGGCAACTACAAAATCCTGGGCCTGGCCGGAGCCGGGGGCATGGGTGTGGTTTACCGCGCCCTGGATGTGAAGCTGGAGCGCACGGTCGCGCTCAAATTTCTTCCCGAATACCTGGTTTCAAGCGGCGATGACAAAGAGCGCTTCCTGCGGGAAGCGCGCACCGCATCTTCACTCGACCACCCCAACATTGGCGTGATTCATGGCCTTGAGGAAACCACCGACGGCCGCTCCTTCATCGTAATGGCGTATTACGCGGGGGAAACGCTGGTGCGCAAGATCACCCGCGGTCCGCTCCCGTTGGACGAAGCCGTCGACATCGGCATCCAGATGGCGGAGGGCCTGGCGGCGGCTCATGCCGGCACGGTGGTGCATCGCGACATCAAGCCCTCCAATGTCATCCTGACGCAAAGCGGGGTGGCCAAGATTGTGGACTTCGGCTTGGCCAGGCTGACGTCGTCGGGCAGCACGCAGAGCATCAGCACCGCGGGAACGGTGGGCTACATGTCGCCCGAACAGACGGTCGGGAAGTATGTGGACCAGCGCACCGATATCTGGTCGCTCGGGATCGTGCTGGCGGAGATGGTCACGGGGAAGAATCCGTTTTTGCGGGAGACGCCGGCGGCGACAATTTTCGCGATTCTAAACGAGCCACCACGGCCGATGGAGGACCTGCCGCTCGATTTGCTGCGCGTGATCTACCGCGCGCTGTCGAAAGAGCCGGCCACGCGTTACCAGAGTTGCCGCGAGATGGTGGCCGATCTGAAGGAGGTTCGAAGCCATCTCGATCCCGCGGCTTCGACGGCGGCCCCCGCCAGCCAATCGTCGTCCCGGTCGTTGCGGTCCTCGTCTGTGACGGCGGAATTAAGGAAGCAGATTGAGCAGGCCTCGCGCCCAACCTGGGCTCCGGCTACCGCGCCGTCAAGATGGAACTGGTGGCTCGCGGGAGCGGGCGTTACAGCGGTTGTGGTGGCGGCGCTCTCGTTTATGCCGCCGGTGCGCGACCGCGTGGCGGGATGGTTTAGCCGGCAGGAAGAACACATTGCGGTGCTGCCGTTTGAGAACGTGGGGAACGATCCGGCAAACGAAGCGGTCTCCGCCGGATTAATGGACAGCCTGGCGAGCCGCCTCACCAACCTCGAAGTGGGCAAGCAGTCGCTATGGGTGGTGCCGACCAGCGAAGTACGGCGGCGCAAGATTGCCGATCCTTCGTCGGCGCTGCATGAACTCGGAGCCACGGTTGCGGTGGAAGGAAGTTTGCAGCGCGAGGGCCAGGCGATCCACCTGACGGTGAATCTGGTGAACACCAAAACCCTGCGCCAGATCGGCTCGGTGACATTGGAAGACCGCGCGGGCGACTTCTCCACTCTGGAAGACGAGGCGGTGGCGCGGGTAGCCAAGCTGATGCGTATCCAGGTGACGCCGGAGATGCTTCGAGCCATGGGCGGCGCGGTCAACGCCGGCGCCTACGAATCGTACCTGAAGGCACTCGGCTACACCCAACGCTATGACAAACCCGGAAATCTCGATCTGGCCATCGCCTCGCTCGACGATGCGGTCAGGGCGGACCCGCGGTTTGCCCTGGGATTTGCGCAGCTCGGCGAAGCCTTCCGCCTGAAATATCAGTTGGACAAGAACACCAAGTGGATCGACGAAGCGCTGGCGAATTGCCGGAAGGCGCAGCAACTGGACGATCGCTCGCCCGTGGTCTATGTGACACTGGGGCACATCCATCGCAATACGGGGAAGTACGATCTTGCCTTGCAGGAGTACCAGCGGGCCCTCCAGCTTGACCCGCACAGTGCGGACGCAGTCATCGGCCTCGCCAAGTCTTACGACAGCGCGGGACGCACGGCCGACGCCGAGGCCGCCTACCGGAAGGCGATCGCGCTTCGTCCCGATTCCTGGGACGGTTACAACTTCTTAGGGTCCTTTTTGGACGACCACCAGCGCTACGATGAAGCCATTGTGCAGTTTCGCCGGGCCATCCAACTCACTCCCGACAACGCGCCGCTCTATCTCAATTTAGGTGCGGTTTACATCGACACGGGAAACCCCAAGAATTTCCCTGAAGCCGAGCGGATGCTGCGGAAATCAATTGCGCTTGAGCCCAGCTACGCCGCCTATGCCAATCTTGGATCTCTGTACATCCAGGAAGTGAAGTACGCGGAGGCCACGGACGCGGTGGAAAAAGCCTTGCAATTGAACGACAAAGATTACATGGTATGGGGCAATCTGGCGATTGCCTATGAGGGGCGGAAAAACAAAGAAAAAGCGGCTCAGGCGCGGGACCGTGAAATTGCGCTGCTCGAACAGGCGGCCCTCGACACTCCCCGCGACGCCCTCGTGCAGTCCTTTCTGGGTCTGCTTTATGCCAAGAAAAAGCTTCGCGAACAGGCCATTCCTCGCATACAATCGGCACTCGCGCTTTCGCCTAACGACCCCGCCGTCCTGGGAGCCGTCGGCGAAGCATACGAAGACCTGGGAGATCGTGCCCAGGCTTTGCAGTACATCGAAAGAAGCTTGCAAGCAGGCAACACTCTCCCGGCCCTGAAGAATATTCCGGATCTGCAGGGCTTGATCTCGGATCCCAGTTTTCGGCCCACCGGAAAATAATCCTGGTTTACTGGTCTCACGAAGGGTTCCGAGCAGGTTCGTACCGAATTCAATTCAAAAAAGGAGGCCAGCCATGGCCGCAGCACGCGTATTCCCGATGGGAGAAACAGTTCAGACCATTACCATCAACTCCAGCTTCGTAGCCTCGCCACAAGCCATTATCTATGGCCTTGGGACGACGGTCGAATTCACCAACAATTCCGGAGTCGCGATCAATATTAATTTTGTCCCCAATCCCCCCGGTCCCACTCTTTTCACCAACATAGCCAATCTTGCGAACGGAGCCAGCAGCTCCCAGGGACCCATCAATGTCACTGGAAGCGCGAACTACCATGTAAACGCAGCGTCGACAAACTACGGACCTTATGCCATCCAGGTGGGCAACGGTTCGCTGTGGGTTCAGGTTACCGGTCTTAATGGCGTCGGACAGTGCGTTCCGGCCGTGGCGGTGATTCCTGTGGAGGGCGGGCTGCAAATGAACTCCGCCGACGTTACCTATGACGTGGATTGGGAAGGCCTCTCCGGCGACCCGTTTTCGCCGACCCTTGAGAACGTTTATAAGGGCATGTCGAGCAATGTCATGCATACGGCGGAGCCCGATGCCTCTGGGACCTACACTTACACGGTGGGAACCGAACCTCCGTCCAAGCCCGATCCAATGGGCGTTCCTGGCAATGGGGGGGGCACGATTAAGATCCAGAGCGCGTAGCGGAGTAGCGCCCCAGCCTTTTGCGTTGGGGTGGAAGTTAACTTTCGAAAGCCTGAACGGTGGCGCGCGCGTTCGCTTCCCGGCTGATCCTGGGAGACTCGCGCGCCATATTCATTCGTTATCCCGTGGAGATGTGGACCGCGCTCGGACGGGTGTGGGCGGGGAGAAGCCTGCTAGAATCTCGGCGATGCCCAAACCATCCGCCACCGCTCGCGCGCGCAAAATTAAACTCATTCTGTTCGACGTTGACGGCGTCCTTACCGACGGCAAGATTTGGATCTTTCCAGCGCCGTCCGGAAGCGAGCCATCTGGAAGTCCGCAGCGTAACGGCCTGATCGAAGCAAAGGGTTTCCACGCTCACGACGGCACCGCAATCATGTTGGCCCGCATGGCGGGAATCAAGACCGGGATCATCACCAAGCGCATATCCGAAACGGTGGCCCTGCGAGCGCGCGATCTGAAGATTGACCACGTGTACCAGGGCATTCAAGACAAGGCGTCGGTCTTTGCGCAGATTCTTGTGAAAGATGGAATCACCGCGGCGGAGGCTGCTTTCGTGGGTGACGACGTGATCGATCTGCCCCCGATGCGAAAGTGCGGTCTGGCGATCGCGGTAAAAAACGCCCGTCCCGAGGTCAAAGCCGAAGCTCACTGGACTACGTCCCACGCCGGCGGAGACGGCGCGGCGCGCGACGCAGTGGAATACATCCTGAAAGCCCAAGGCAAATGGAAGCAGGCGGTAGAAGCCTACACATCGGAAAAAGACTAAGAGCTAAAGCAAACTGAAGAGCGCGCGCGTATCCAGCCCGGTTGGATTAAAAACTACCGCGATGGGAGTTCATATGAAATTCATGCGCCTTTTGATGTTTGGGACGGTCATGTTGATGGCGAACGGCGCTGGTGTGCAGAATGCTGGTGCGCAGAATTCAGTCAAACCATTTCATCTCGATGAGGCAACGATCAGCGATGTGCACGCGGCGTACAAGTCCGGCGCTCTCACATCCGTAAAGTTGGTGCAGTCTTATCTGGACCGCATACGGGCCTGCGACCAGGCGGCCCCGAAGCTCAATGTGGTGATCTTTCTCAATCCTCGGGCCCTGGAAGAGGCGGCCGCGCTGGATGAACATTTCCGCAGGACCGGGAAGTTCGTCGGCCCGCTCCACGGAATCCCAGTGCTGCTGAAAGACAATGTCAACACGAAAGACATGCCGACCACGGGCGGCTCGCTCAGCCTGGCGGGATACACTCCCGCCACCGATGCGGCAATTACTCAGAAATTGCGCAACGCGGGTGCAATCATTCTCGCTAAGGTCAACCTGCACGAGTTCGCGATGTGGGGTGAAACGATTAGCTCGATCCAGGGGCAGACCCTCAATCCCCATGACCTGACCCGCACGCCGGGCGGGTCGAGTGGTGGTACCGGCGCGGGTGTGGCTGCCAATTTCGCGATTGCGGGCATTGGCACCGACACCGTCAACTCCATCCGATCACCAGCGTCGGCGAACAGCATCGTGGGTATTCGCCCGACGCTCGGTCTCGTCAGCCGAGCCGGTATCATCCCGTACTCATTCACACAGGATGCCGCTGGTCCGCTCGCCCGCACCGTTACTGACGCGGCGAAGATGTTAAACGTGCTCGTCGGTTATGACCCTAACGATCCCGCGACGGCATGGAGCGTCGGGAATACCAATTCCGAAGAGGACTACACGAAATTCCTGAAGGCCAATGGTCTGCAGGGCAAGCGCATCGGCGTATTACGCAGTTTCTTCGGCAGTGCACCCATCAACGACGAGGTCAATACGATCGCGAACCAGGCAATCGTGGATCTGAAGAGGTCTGGCGCAACGGTAGTCGAGCTGAACACCCCAGATCTCGATAGCGGAAAGCTTACCTCTGATGTCAGCGTTCATCTGTACGAATTTAAGCCGGCAATCAACGCTTATCTTGCCGCGGGCAACCCGCCCGTTAAATCGCTCGAGGAAATCATCTCTTCGGGCAAGTTTCATCCGAACATCCGGGCCAACATCACGAAAGCGCAAGGCCTCGAGATGGACGACAGCTATCGCCTGCGTCTTCAGAAGCGCTCCGAGTTGCAGCAGCGTGTCATAAAGATCATGGCTGACGAGCGACTCGATGCGATAGTGTTCCCGCATCAGCAGCGGCTGGTGGTGCCCATTGGGGAGACCCAGGTGGAGCGCAACGGCGTTCTTGGAGCAGTGACCGGCTTTCCTTCCATCGTCGTACCAGGCGGATTTTCATCCCCAACTCCGACGGCCACGCTCGGCGTCCCGGTGGGCATCGAATTCCTGGCCAGACCATGGTCCGAGAAGCTATTGGTCGAGATCGGCTACGGTTACGAACAGGCGACCGGGCACCGCCGCCCTCCGCCAACCATACCGCCACTGCTCGCGGCCCGATAAGCAAAGTGACGGAGGTTAGTCTGAGGGCTGAATCGGCAAGGCTTGTCGTCTAAATGCGGACTGCTGATCCACCCACCGGTTGCTTGCTTGGGGCGTGCTCGGGTTTGCAACCGGTGGGCGTTTGTTCTCCCTACTCACCCTGTTGTTTTCAGGAGCATTGCCGGTGAAAACCCGGCCTCGCCGGGAAAGTTTCGGGGACTGACGAATTTTCCGGTGTTTCTTCTTTAACTCATTTCTTGCCAGCAAGTTATCGGCGCTCAATCGGAAATCGCCAGCGTCTTCGTCGCCATCAGTTCTGAAAAGCGGGGATCCTTGCGCAGAGCGCTGAACTCATTGTCCTTGTAAACATTATTGATGTCCTTATAGCCCTCTTCCATCGCCTTTTTGAGATAGTGCAACGAGCGGTCCGATATGCCAGTCTTGGCATACAGCTTGGCGAGAACATAATCGTAATGCGCTCTATCGTCGGGAGAAGGAAGCTGGGCCATAACTCCGGCATGAGAGGTTCGCTCGAAGATATCGGGATCAAGCTCCATCGCCCTGGAATAATTCTGGATCGCTCTGTCGAATTTTTTCTTGCCGAAGTAAGCGGCGCCCATGTTGCTGTAATAGGAGGCGGCGTCGTTATTTAACGAAACTGCCTTCTCATAATGGCTGATCGCCCGGTTGTAGTCATGACCCTGGTAATAAACCACGCCAAGATTGTTGTAAGCGTCGGCATGATTGCGATCGGCCTTGATGGCGCGTTCGAAGCTCTTCCTGGCTTCCTTGTATCGCTGCAGCATGAGTTGGCAGATGCCGAGTTTGTTGAGCACCGACGCACTGGGCGGCGCGCCTTTCAGCTCCGCCTGGTAGTAGTCCACCGCGTCCAGAAAGTTCTTATCCTCGCGCAGGGTATCCCCGCGTTTCTCAAGTTCCCCAGGTGACAGCCCGGGATCCGGTGGCGCGACGCGGTGGAGCGGCGGAGGGCCGACTTCCAACTGTTCGGGGTTCTGAGCCTGCAAGGGAAGAACGAGTAGCGACGCGAAGAGAGCTGACACGAAGCTGATGCGGATCCAGGAAAACATATACACCCCCGGGCCGGACATACCAAACTTCACAGATTTGCGTACTTTCAGTGCACGGCGTCAGGTCTCTTGCAAGTTTGGGACCGTAAACCGGGTCGTTCCATATTAGGGCGGGACTATTGCGGCGGCGTACTGCCGTCGCCGCTCTTGGGCTGCGCCGGCGCGGTTTTGTCATTCTTTTGCGAGTTGCCGTCACCCTTGAAAACGCCAACAATCCTGCCGAAGAGGCTCTTCTTTTTCTGGGCCGCCTCATCAGTTTGGACACCGCCGGCGGGCGGCGGGTTCCCGTTCGCAGTGGGTGGGGGCAGCGCTTTCTCGGAATTGCCGCCGAAAATGCGGGAGAAGAACCCCTGCTGCTGACCTCCGCTCTGATCGCAGGTATCGCGAGGCTCGGTACCGGCTATGAAGGCAATGGTGTAGTCGTCAGGGCACGATGGCGTCGCCAGGCGGTTGGTGATTTTGTCGAGTTGCACATCCACCACACCTTCGGGCTGGTTGAAGGGCTTCACGTCCGAATATCCGGGCAGGGTAACCGCTTTCTTCATGAACTCAGCCCAGATCGGAGCGGCAGTCTGCGCGCCGCTCAGACGGATGTCGCTGTAATCGTCGTATCCCACCCAGACAATGCACAGAAGATTGCTGGTATATCCGGCGAACCAGCCGTCGTGCGAAGTGCCCGTCTTGCCTGCAGCCGGAGCGGTGAATCCGCGCGTGCGCACCGCCGCGGCCGTGCCAAAGTTCATGACCCCTTCCAGCATATTGGTCATGACAAAAGCGATCCGCGGATCGAGCACCTGCTTCTTCTCCGTGCCGATGTTGACGATGACGTCGCCCTTGGAGTTCCGCACCGAATTTACAAATATAGGGGAGAGCCGCAGGCCGCCGTTGGCAAAGGTTGTGTAGGCTGCCGTCATGTCGACGGGCGTGGCGTCGTAAGCGCCCAGAGCCATTGCAGGCGTGGCTTTCACCGATGTGATTCCGGCCGACTTGGCGAGATCCGCCACTTTGTCGTAACCCACTTCTTCTGCAACTTTCACCGTCGCATTGTTGAGCGAGAGCGCCAGCGCATAGCGCAGCGTGACGTCGCCGTGGTACTCCTCCTTATAGTTGCGGGGCTCGTAAATCTGGTCGCCGTAGGAGAATGTCGAAGGTTGATCGGTGACCGTGGAGGTCGGTGTAATCACCGTAGTCGAGCCGTCGAGTGCCGTATTCATGGCAGCGGCATACACAAACGGTTTGAAGATGGAGCCCGTGGGACGCCTGGCAAGCGCGTGGTTCAGCTGGCTTGTTCCGTAGTTTCGTCCCCCCACCAGCGCTTTGATTTCGCCGGTGTGAGGATCCATGGCAACCAGCGCCACCTGCGCTGGCGGGCCTGGCGTGACGGTCGTTTCATATTTGTTCTTCCCAACCTTGGTCTTGTGGGTGCGCATTTTCGTGACCTGGTCGTCTACCAGCTTGATGCCGGTTTCGACCGCCTGCGCCGCAGCCTTTTGCAGTCCAGGATCGAGCGTGGTGTAGATGCGGTACTCCTGTTCGTTGACCTCGCGCTCGCTCAGCCGGCCGACGATGGTATCGCGAACCATGTCCACGAAGTACGGCGCATCGCTGGCCTCAACGTTCGGGGGCGCCAGTTTCAAGGGCGTCGCCTTGGCTTTATCGGCTTGCTCGCGCGTGATGGCGTGGGTGTCGACCATGGCCTCGATCACGGTATTGCGACGCTCCTGCGCGCGCTCGGGATGGCGATAAGGCGATAGATAGCTGGGCGCCTGAATCAATCCCGCCAGCAGCGCGGCTTCCGGCAGCGTAATGTCTTTCAGGTCCTTGTTGAAATAGGACCGCGACCCTTCGGCGAGGCCGGAGATGGTGAACGACCCGCGCTGTCCCAGGTCGACGCGGTTGGCGTAGAACTCAAAAATCTGCTGCTTCGTAAACTTCTGCTCCAGTTCTACCGCGATCAGCATTTCGATCAGCTTGCGCCGGAAGGTTTTCTCCGGGCTCAGAAAGAATGCCCGGGAGAGCTGCATCGTGATGGTCGAACCACCCTGCTGATGGCGCTGATGGGTGAAGTCGATCCAGGCGGCTTCCACCAGCCGCATGAAATTGACTCCGCTGTGCTGGAAGAAGCGGCGGTCTTCGATCGACGTGACCGCTTCGACCATGACATTGGGAATTTCGTCGTATTTGACCAATTGCCGCTTGGAGCGTTGCTCGGCGTCGAACAGCGAAGCCAGCATTTGCGGTTCGAGTTCATAGGCCGCCAGTTCTCCGGAAGCGCGGCTGTTGATGGTCGAAACCACTCCGTCCGCGATCGTAATAGTGGCCGGTTCGGGACTGTGATAGGACTCGGCTCCGGGCATCACCTCGATCGAGTTGCCATGCACATGATAGGTGCCGAGTGGAGATCCGCTTTGCTGTTCGGCATAGCCCGCATGGCGTACCTCCGCCGCAATTTCGGAAACGGTCATTTTCATTCCGACTCTCACCACCTGCGGAGCGGCGAAAATCTTAGCCGAACTGGCAAACACCGGACCGCGGAAGCGCTGCTCGATAATCCGGTCGTACTTTACGTACCAGTAGGCAAAGACACCGACCACCAACAGCGCCACCGAGAGAAAACTCACCACGGCGACGCGCACGATGGGATCGCGCGCCAGCAGGCCGCCTTTCGCGCCCTTGCCACCGCGCCGAGCTTTCGGGATTTTCAGCTTAATGGCCATGAAGACAGCGACGCATTATCCACGCGGAGCAATTGGCAGTCCGAAGCGGGTTTTGGAGCCTTGCCGCATTATTGTTGATTCTAAATCACGGCACGCCCTACAGCGGTTTGGATGCGTGTCAAACGATGGACGGGTGTGTGGGCGGAGAGCCGGTTTCCGAGGTTACCGATGGCAAAGGACAATCGCGAAAACTTCAGTAATCCGTGGTGACGGGGCTTGCCCCGTCTCAGAGCGCTTCCTGGAGCGCCTCCGGCTCAAGGATTTCCTTCCGTCTCACTTCGCCGTCGGTCCGTACTTGATCCCCAACTGGTCAAACAGGAAGCTGAGCGCATCCGCTTCCTCGTTGATTTGCTCGTCGAGCGCGGTACCGAAACCATGGCCGGAGCTCGCCGATGTGCGGAGCAGAATGGGATGGTTCGATCGATTGGCCGCCTGCAATCGCGCCGTCATCTTGCGTGAGTGAAGCGGATTGACGCGATGGTCATTTTCGCCGGTGAAAAAAAGAATACCGGGATACGCCGTGCCGTCCTTCACATGATGGTAAGGGGAGTAGGCATAAAGCGCACAGAACTGCTCAGGATTTTTCACCGTGCCGAACTCCGTCGTATTGAATCGGCCGTTCGGGTCGAGTTCCACGCGCAGCATGTCATAAACGCCGACATAAGAGACCACGGCGCGGAAAAGCTCCGGGTGCTGGGTGAAGGCTGCGCCCATCAACAGGCCACCGTTGCTTCCGCCGAGGATCGCGAGATGAGCCGGCGAGGTGTATTTCTGGTCGATCAGGTGTTGGGCGCAGGCGATGAAATCGTCGAAGACGTTCTGCTTGCGAGTAAGGTTGCCGCCTTTGTGCCATTCCTGGCCGTATTCGCCGCCGCCCCGGATACCGGCATCCACGTAAATGCCGCCCTGGTCGAGGAACAGACGCGCGATCGATCCCGCAAAGCGCGGCTGCTCGCTGATGCCAAAACCGCCGTATCCGTAGAGCAGCGTGGGATTGCTGCCATCGAGCTTCGTGTCTTTGCGGCGGATGATGGTAAGCGGTACCCGCGCGCCGTCTTTGAAAACGGCGAATTCGCGCACGACTTCGGCATCGTCAAAGTTGAAGGCGGAAACCTGAGCAAGCGCGGTGCGGATGGATTTTCCGCTGGCGGCGTCAAAACGATACCAGGCCGCCGGCTGGACATAAGTAGCGGTATGGAACAGCATATTGCCGCCGCCGATGGAAACTACATCGTCGACAGACGAAACCGGTGGCAGGGTTGGATCCCGAAGCGGACGGCCTTGAAGATCAAAGACACGCACCCGGGAGGGACCGCCGATGATATCGGTTACGTAGAGGTGCCCGGGAGCCGGCTCGAATCTCGCAATCGAAGCGCGGGCGCTCTCGTCGCTGCCGGAGCTTTCGGGAACGATGACCTGCGCCAGTGCGAGGTCCGCGTGTGCGAGAGTCGTATTTGCCAGATCCACCTTCGCCATATCGAGGCGCGAAAGCGGCAGACGTAAAATCTTTCCGCGTGGCGAGTCTTTGTAGGAGAGCAGCTCGAGGCTGTCATCGGGCGCCACTTTGACGGAAACGATTTCGTCTTCGAAACGGGTAATCTGCATCCAGTGCCCGGCTGCGTCCATGAGGTAGTGCGCAAACTGGCCGCCGTCGCCGTTCCCGACGGTCGCGACCAGCCAGCGGCCGTCGTCGCTGGCCCGCAAAAGAATTTCGGCGATGCGCGGGAAATCCTTGCCGATCACGTAGGTATCCTCGCGGGGATCGGCGCCCAGCTTGTGAAAGTAAACCTGCTGATAGAAATTGGCGTCTTCCGGTGGACGTTCGCTGCCCTGCGGATAGCGCGTGTAATAGAAGCCCGAGCCGTCGGCTTTCCATTCGATGCTGCCGGCTGCGGTGGCAAAGTTTACTCGCGGCACGCGGTCGGGAAGTTCTTTCCCCGTGGCAACCTCGAAGATGTGAGCGGCACTGTCTTCCGAGCCGTTTTCAGACAGCGCGGCAGCCACGAACTTGCCGTCGAGGGAAGGAACGTAGAAATCCATGGCGATCGATCCCTTGCCGCTGGCTACGTTGGGATCGAAGACGACTTTCTCTGTGGCATTATCCGCCGCCGAATCCCTCGCCACGAGCAGGCGCTGCTGCTTGGGGGGCTGATACTTTACGGCGAACAGAGTTCCGCCTCGGAATTGCAGGTCGTAGTAGGCCGCCGAACTGCCGCCAACCAGCTGCTGCAGATGTTGTTTAATCGCGGAGCGCGCCGGCAAATGGTCCAGGTACTCGCGAGTGTGGACATTCTGGGCAGCGTTCCACTGTTTCACTTCGAGATCGTCCCAGTTCTCCAGCCAGCGGTAATCTTCGCTGACCTTTACGCCGTAATACTCGTCGGTGACCGGACGCTTTAGAGTAGCGGGCGACGGAGGCAGAGATGGCGCCGGCACCTGAGCGAAAGCGGCCAACGTCAGCAGGAGGATCGCAAGGCAAACACAAAGGGTTTTTCATCGAAATGCGCTCCGCGAGGCATGGGCCTGCAAGTGTATTTTGTGTCCGAGAGATTTTGCATACTAACCCAGAGCTAGCCGGAGCGTATAGCGGAAGCAGGCGTGTCTGGGTCGACTCGGATTCTGCCGCGACTAGTCTCATGCCACGCGGAGCGGTCGAAGTCGCCTGGATTTCTTATTCCTGGATTTGCCCTGTTTATCCCAGCCTCCCAGTTGGAGCGCGACCGCCATGCACGCGTCGCGCAGGTCGTCCGCGACGGCGCGATTGACCATTGCGCGGGCCACCACCATGCCTCCAACGCACAAAGCCGCGATCGCCCGAGCAGTAGCGTTGCGAGGCCGCCCATTCCTGATCGAGCTGCGCTCCAGGACGCTGACCATTGCCTGGAACACATTTTCGAAGGCGCGCTTCGCACTCTCGCTGCTGCGCGAGACGTCCGTCGGCAATGCGACCATCGGGCATGAGTTCTCCACGTCCTCGAAATGTTGACGAGACAGATAGGCGCGGACGACTTGCGACCCTACGTCCGTCGACGTCAGGTCCACTTCCACACCTTCCCAGCAGCTCTTCCATTCCGGGTCGGTGAAAAAGCACCCCAGCACCTCCGTGTACAAATCGCTCTTGCTTTTGAAGTAGCTGTAGAACCCGCCGTGGGTGAGGCCGGCGCCAGCCATGATCTGACTGATGGAGACACTGTCAAAGCCGTTCCGATTGAATAACCGGCGCGCGCTCTGAACGATCTTCTGTCTTACCTCGGGACGGTGACCTGCGGCATAAGGCATTTGATCCTCGTTTCTGACGGCATGAAGTATGCCTCGAAGAGTACTTCACTTGCCAGGAAAATATGATCTTGAACATAGTTTAGCCCCGTGTTTTTATGCAGTGACGTTTATCACGACGGAGGACAACACCTGATGCCATCGCCTACCACATCGACGCGCCGCCAGATGATCGCCGGCGTTGCCATCGCATTTGGCAGTCTTGCGGCGAGCTCCGCGGTTTGGGGCAAGACGCAGGAGCAGACCATGAAGGAAGTGCCGAGCACAGCGGCCAACCGGACGCGCACTGCTCTTCACCAGGAAATCGATTTCAAGGCAAGCTCTCAGCGAATCTATGAGGTGCTTCTGGATGCCAAGCAGTTCGCCGCGTTCACCGGTGCGCCAGCCGAGATCGACCCCAAGGCAGGCGGCGCTTTCTCCATGTTCGGAGGCATGATTGTTGGAAGAAACGTCGAATTGGTGCCTAACCAGCGCATCGTGCAGGCATGGCGTCCTACGCATTGGGATGCGGGCATTTACTCGATCGCAAGGTTTGAACTGAAGGCGCAGGGTTCCGAAAGCAGGGTAGTTCTGGATCACACCGGTTTCCCCGAAGGCGAGTTCGACCATCTAGATGGAGGCTGGCACTCTCACTATTGGGAGCCGCTAAAGAAATTCCTCGCCTGAGTCGTTCTCAATACACGCCTTTGTTCTTCGACGAAGGATGGAACTCGATGGTGGTCGTGTAGCCGGGAAATTCCACCGGGACGCTATAGTCGGCCTCGATCGTCAGCGTGCCTTGGCCGAAGCCGCCCAGTCGCTGGACATGAACCTGCTTGGGGGTCAGCGCAATATCGTAGCTGCGTGCCTGCTTGATGATGGATTCCCGAATGTCGTCTTCCGAGCGCGTGCTATAGGTCGACTGGGTCGCTTCTGTCTTGATCGAGTCCTCGAGCTGATAATTCGCGAAGAACGGTGGGATGACCTTGATGCCGAACAGTGCCACCGCGCAGAAGATGGCCACGCCGAAGATTAATTTCAGAGTTCCCATAAGAAACAATCGCCAAAATCGCCGGTTGCGACTTCCTAAACTGCGAGCTTTCCGTCAAATTGACTGGGACGCGCGCAGTCCCTGGAAATGCTCGGTTATAGTAGAAATCTTAACGTCCACGGTCTGGCGAGTCGAGCGCTGAACGACTTCCAAGGTACCTTCGGTAACCTTCTTTCCCACATTGATTCGAAAGGGGATACCGACCAGATCGGCGTCTTTGAACTTAACCCCCGGCCGTTCGTCCCGATCGTCCAGCAAAACGTCGAATCCGGCGGCCTCGAGCTGTCCGGCAACCTCCTCGGAGGTAGTTCGGATGAGTTCATCTTTGGAGTTCGTCGATACCACCACTACCTCGAAAGGCGCAATCGACGGCGGCAGCCAGAAGCCGTTTTCGTCGTTACTTTGCTCTACCGCCGCGGTCAGGATACGCTCGATCCCAATCCCGTAGCTCCCCATAATGAGCGCGACTTCCTTGCCGTTGCGGTCGAGTACGCGCGCGCCCATGGATTCGGAATACTTGTAGCCCAGCTTGAAGATATGTCCGATTTCGACCGCCGTATCGATGCGCAGAGGCGCTCCGCAGTTCGGGCAATCTTCGCCGGCGGTCACGCTGCGCAGGTCGGCGTAAGCCGTGGGATGGAAATTTCCCCCCGGCGTCAGGTGCTTGACGTGATAGTCCTCTTTGTTAGCGCCGCCGATCAGGTTGGTGCGGCCTTCGAGCGCCTTGTCGACGAGCAGGATCGGCTTCGTCGAATCGTTCATGTCCTTTGCCCAGTCGATGCCGAGCGGTCCGAGATATCCCGCGGGAGATTTAAACAGCGCCAGAATTTCCTCTTCCTGCATGGGGCGCGTCTCTTTTCCGCCGACCGCCGATGACAGCTTGGCTTCGTTCATCTGGTGATCGCCGCGCATGAGCAGCACAAGTGCCCGCTGGCTGGTCTTGCCGGTCTTCTTATCTTTATCTTTATCTTTATCTTTATCTTTATCTCTATCTTTATCTTCTCCGGCAATCATCATCGCCAGCGTCTTGATTTTGTTTTTCGGAGAGACGCCGAGAAACCGCGCCACATCTTCGATCGTCTTTTGTCCGGGCGTATGCACTTCGAGAGGCTGGCCATCGCCCTCGGTCTTCAGGTCTTCGACCGGAGCGAGCTTCGAGGTAGCCTTCTCCATGTTCGCCGCGTAATTGCATTGATCGCAGCTCACGACCAGGTCTTCGCCCGCCGGGGTCCGCACCATGAACTCCTGCGACTGCGATCCGCCCATCGCGCCGGAGTGCGCATCGATCACCATGTACTTCAATCCACAGCGATCGAAGATGCGGCAATAAGTGTCGTGATGCTTCTGATACGAAACGTCGAGCCCCGCCGCATCGATGTCGAACGAGTACGCGTCTTTCATGATGAACTGGCGCACCCGCAGCAGTCCCGACTTCGGCCGCGGCTCGTCACGGAACTTGGTCTGAATCTGATACCAGATCTGCGGCAGTTGCTTGTAGCTGCGCAGTTCCTTGCGCGCGATGTCGGTCATGACCTCTTCATGTGTAAATCCGAGACAAAGGTCAGCGCCCTTGCGATCCTTGAGGCGAAACATGTTGTCGCCCATGACCGTCCAGCGCCCGCTGGCTTCCCAGATTTCGCGCGGATTCAGCGCCGGCAGGTAGAACTCCTGCCCGATCTTGTCCATCTCCTGGCGCACGATGCCCATGATCTTCTGCGTCACGCGATTGCCCATGAACAGGAACGAATAGATCCCGGCGCCGAGCTGACGGATATATCCAGCCCGGACGAGCAGCTTGTGGCTAGCGACCTCGGCATCAGCCGGAGCCTCGCGCAGCGTAGGAATAAAGAGTTGCGACCAGCGGTGCATGCGTTTGGTTTCCAATCGAAAGAGAATCTTTTTTATAGAGAATCATCGATTGTAAATGAAGGTCGCGCTGCGCCTCGGGTTGGGCTCGATGGCGATCGCTCTCCACTGCGCCGTTTGAAGATTGGTTCTTTTCTTTCTTGAGTTGGTTTTGGTGTTGCTTTTGTAACCCCCCCCCCGATTTGCGCTAAAGTATTGAGATTAAAATACTTAACTCCAAGACACCCCTTCTGAAGGACTTAGCTGCTTTTCTCCTCATCCTCGATTTCAAAGAACTGGGAACGATTCGCTGGCCGTTTCTGGAAACGGGCGCAGCTTTCCTATTTTAATCAGAGGACATTGTCACGCTGTTCGGGGGCGGTGTCTGTGATGGCGCGCACATGTGCGTGTGATGAATAAAAAGCGCGGGTAGTGCTCAGTTTGAAAAAGGGAAGCGAGCGACGTCTGCTCCGCTCAGGGCAGGCTCTAACGTCGAGCGGCATGACATTAGGATTGGGCATATGACAATATGGTATAACTGCTATACCTCATGCGTTTCCAGTTCGATGAGCGCAAGAGCGGGCGGCTAAGGGCTGCGAGGGACTCGATCCACTACTAAGCCGAGGGCAAAGAGTTTGAGGGGCAGGTGAATATCCCTGACGCATCCCTGGCGAACGAGAAGAGTGCAGGGGTCCTTCGACTCCGCAGAGACTTCACTTCGTGAAGTCCCTGCTCCGCTCAGGATGACAAACTGAATTGTGTGCCGCTTTTCCCCTTCCGCTTGAGCGCAAGAGCGGGTGGCTAAGGGCAAGCCCGAAGAGACGCAGGAACTCTATGAAGAGCACTCGTAACCCTCATAAACAAAAAGGAAAGTCGATCCCGGCCGAAGCCATTGCACGAGTCGCCGAGCAGGGGAGTGACGTGTCGCGATTCTTCACCAATGACGGACGTATGATGATGCCGGGTCCGATACGGAGGGTGAATGTTGATCTGGCTTCGGGGATGCTCGAAGAACTGGACCGCGCCGCCAAAGAATTGAATATCAGCCGGCAGGCGGTGATCAAGACTCTCATCCGGCAGGCGCTTGATCAGCAGTACCGGGTGCGAGGACTTCGATCCACTGCTAAGCCGAGGGCAAAGAGTTTGAGACGCGGGTGAATATCCCTTACGCGTCCCTGGCGAACGAGAAGAGTGCAGGGGTCCTTCGACTCCGCAGAGACTTCACTTCGTGAAGTCCCTGCTCCGCTCAAGATGACAGACTGAATTAGAGCGGCTCGATACAAACTAAGCGAGAGCGGCTCGATACAAGCTGACGAGTTTGTTCCAGGCGCGCTCGGCTTCGACCTTGTTATAGATCGGCGCGCCATCGCGCATGGGCATATCCGGGATGCACCATCCATGGAGCGCGGGGTACACTTCGATTTCGGCTTGAACATGGGCGGCGGCGAAGGCGTCCCTTAGCTTGTCCTTGGCATCGGGCTGTTTCGTGTCGTCGTTTGACGCGATCCCGAAATACATGCGCGCCTTGATCTTCGGCGCGAGCAGATGGGGGCTATCGGGTTTGTCGGTCACCAGGCCTCCACCGTGGAAGGACGCGCCCGCGCCAATGCGATCGGGGACCGTCGCCGCGGTCCTCACTACCAGCGGGCCGCCCATGCAGTAACCTTGCGTTCCAATCTTCTTTGCTGTGTTCACTTCTTTTTGCGCATCGAGAAAAGCAACGTAGGCGATGGCATCTTTTTCGGCGTTACCGGGCGCGGTCACGGACGCCATCAGCGGCCTGAGTTTCGCCATATCGTCGGGATTCTGGAAATTGAATTTGGAGCCATCGGTGAAAGGAGCTTTGGACACGCGATAAAAGGGATTGGGCACCAGGACGGAATATCCCTCAGACGCAATATTCCTGCCGATGGTGCGCAACGCCGGCCGCAAGCCGAATGCGTCTGGCCAGACCAGGACTCCGGGATAGAAGGATCCGGCTTTCGACAGTGACTTCGGATGAATGAACGCGGCGTCGCAGGTTCCGTCCGGAGTTTTGATCTCGACATCGGTTTCGACCATCTCAGCTCCACTGTCTGCAGCCGCGTTCGATGATACGGTTGCGGCAATGCCCGCGCCTACCAGGAGGGTCGTAAAGTCGCGTCGTGTGATGTCTCCGGGCTGCGCCTCGTTCGTCTGTTGTTTTTTCTGATTGTCGGTCATGGCTTTGCAAAGATTTTATCGCATTTCGCAACCCTCGACAGTTCTTAGACGCGCCCCTGCTGCCGGGACGGGTGTAGAGGCCTTCGACTCCGCACAGACTTCACTTCGTGAAATCCCCGCTGCGCTCAGAATGACAGACTGAATTGTGTTCCGCCGCTCCCGTTCCGCTCAACTGGCTGATTTCACGCAGGATGGCTGAAATCAGCCACTCGCATTCCCGCAACTTTTTGTCCGCAGACGAGTTCAAGTGAGTAGGCACTTCAGAAAAGAAAAGCTGAAGTACCAGACGCTTCGGCGAATCGCAATAGCGAATCGCTGAGGAGACGAAAGGGGGATTCACCATGAAATACCTGAGATATGTTGCACTTCTTGCAGTACTGGCCATGCCGCTCGCTTACTCACAGGCTGCGGTCACGGTCGGAGTGGGCGTCGGCGTTGGAGTTGGAGTGGGTGGGCCGCCGGTCTGCGCTTACGGCTATTACCCAGACGCTCCGTACGGTTGCGCGCCTTATGGGTACTACGGTTCGAGCTGGTTCGCGAACGGAGTCTTTATCGGCGCGGGCCCCTGGTACCACGGATGGGGACATCCATTCTATCCACGGCCCTATGCTCGCGGATTTGTGGGTCCTCGGGGCTTCGTGGGTCATGGTCCGGTAGCGGCACGCGGCTTCGCGGGACGCGGTCCGGTGGTCGGCGCGCGCGGCGGTTTCCACGGTGGAGGCTTCCGCGGCGGTCGCTAACTGACCCCGCTTAACAATTGACAAACGGCTGGCGCCTGCCAGCCGTTTGTGTTGTTACGACCAGTTATCTCGAACTATAATGATGTTCCTTAGAGGGCCCTATGAAGCAGTTACTCACTTTCGCTTTGATTGTAGTAGGTCTGTTGGCGCACGCTCAGACAACCCAGACAACTCAGACAACTCAGACAAACGCTCACCCTCCTTTAGTCGTCGGTCCGGTAAGCATGAATTGCATCAATAAGCCTTGCTCGGCGGCAACGGTAACGGGGAACGCGCTGGGTAGTGGCGTAAATGGTCCCTTAACCGCGCAGACTGGAATGTCAATCAATATCTCCAAAGATAACTGGTGGACTGGCGGGAAGGTTGGCGAAGTGGATGGGTTGGGGATCATGGTCCGCCAGAATGGTCCGCACTCGGATTCGTCGGGAATCCTGGTCAACGTTCAGAATCAGGGCCATGGATTTCTTTCCGCCACGGAATTCGTTTCCACCATCGTGGATCCGATCCCCAACGTTCTTACTTATGGCATCGATGTTCAGGAAGGCGTCCTGGATCATTTGAACGGAGACTACATTGGTGCTGTTTATACTGCGGACTTCGGTGCGCTTGGTACGGGAATTCAAATTCAAAATAGTAGCCCCAGCGCCTCGTGGCAATACGCCATTCAATATTTAAAGAATGGAAGTGCGTTATTTTCGGTCGACGGGGCGGGGAATATCGCTGGATCCAGCGCGTATTTTGGAGGTGTTTCCGTGAATGGCGATCCTATCAATGGTTCGGTGGATGTCGGGAACCTGGCGAATACTTCCGCCACACCTTATATAAACCTGAACGGTTTTGGGACTTCTGACAATGTGACAATGATCAACGATGCGAATGGACAGTTAACCATCAAAACCGTGACTGGCGGAAACCTTCAAATCAATGCCAACGGGATTTCTACAACGGGAAGTTTTCGCGTAAATCCGGCAACGCCCGCTAGTTCTTCGTCCCCGTGCGCGGTGGGGCAAATCGGCGCGGACGCGAAGTACATTTATGTTTGCGTTGCGACAAATAAGTGGAAGCGCTCCGCTTTGGGTTCCTTTTAGAGTCGCCTGTTTAGAGTCGCTTTTTAGAGTACGTTTCGCAGCCTGGTCGTCTACTTGTCCTGGTTGTCATCCTCGATACCGGGCGCACGGCGCTGCACCGAGGGATTGCCCTGGTATTCCTGCTCGCTGAAGGGGTTGTTCTCTTTCTTGCGAGCCTGCTGTTTCTGGTTATCGTCTTGCTGAATTGCGTTTGTCATGGCAAAACTCCTTCATCTTGATGAGGATCGAGGATCAAAGCTCGCAGTTTGTCTGTCAACAATCTATACAGTGTTTCCCCGATTGGAGCTCCTCCGAGCGTACGTTATCGTACCGTTCAGTCGGATGCTCTTTAACGCGTCTCGCGATGGCGGAACGGTCTTGGCTCTCGCGAATCGCATTCTTCGTAAGAGGCAGCAATGAATCACATTGGACGACACAGCCCACTCCCGGAGCCCGATCCAAAGCTCGTAGAATGCGCCATCGCCAAGATGTTGGAGATGGCAGGACGCCAGGGCATCACCGCGGCTGAGTTTATTCAAATGCTGGACTCAGGCATGCGAGTATCTGATTTCCTCGACACAATCGACACAATCAACGACGGGCCAGATGCCGGCCAAACCATTGCTGGCTATGACATCGATTGCGATGCTTTCAATTAGGTTCTCGTGAAAGATCGAGGATCCTGCCGAACCTTGTCGCCAGGTTTCGCGGCACGTTCCTGATATCATCTTTGCGTGCTGGGCGGACGCAGCAACGAGCAGTGGATTGCGCAATACTGCTCCAGTCATCGGCACCCGGTAAACCGCGTCTGTCACACCTTAGGCATCCCGACCATCCTGCTTTCGGTTCCGCTTTTTATCGCCAGCATCTTCGTGCACCGGCTATGGCTCTACGCGCTGGCTCTGTTTCTCATCGGATGGATTTTCCAATTTATCGGCCACGCCTTCGAGCGCAAAGCGCCGGAATTTTTCCACGACTGGCGTTTCCTGTTTGTCGGGGTCCGATGGTGGTGGGCCAAGATCCACGGCAAAGCGTGACCTGGTCATGACAGGGTGCGGAATCGGTTAGTGTGGCACGGGCCGGTAGATGAGGCCGATTACCATGCCGGTGACCATCCATTCGACGAAGTAGGCCGCCCCCTGTCCGACGGTCAGTTTCACCCCAATGTTCAGGTTGACGTAGTTGTGCTCCACAAAAGCGCAGATCGTGAAGACTCCGATCAGAGCGCCGAAGAGGGCGCCGAAGCATGCACCTTCGGCGATGGTGGAGGCACCCCGGTAAAGCATGGCGTAAATCACCGCAAGCATTAGTATCCCAACAAACATCGCGGCCATTCCGACTGGCATAACGCCCATCATCGCTGCCTTGGTTCGGTAGACGGCGGGGTATTTGAGGAACTCATTCTTTAGCGATGGGAACAAGGCAAAGCTGAGCCCTCCGAGGACAAAATACGCCACGAAGCCGCCAAGGGCCGCGAGAGCGATGCGTGAGAGATTCATGAGCAGTCCTTTCGAGATCACATGGTTCTATCAGAACCTCGCTCGTCAGTAAAGAATTGAGTCTGCGAGCGATTTGCGTCCGTGTCCAGTGAGCCTCCGCTAGGCTGTCAGGCGCTTCAAAATTTCCTTGCCCAGTTTTTGCGCGTCGCCGAACGATTTCTGGTATTCGACGAAGATCCGATTCAGCTCCAGCGATTGGTCAGGCGTAAGCTTGTGGCGCAGCAGCATGTCGCGCACATGGACAGGATTTGGCAGGGTTGCGTCTTCGGTGAGCTCTTCAAGGGCGGTTGAGGGATTGTAGTGGTACATGGACTTTATTCTATCGCCACTGGGTGGAATTTCTCTGGCGGCGAGATCAAGCGGCGGTTGATCGGGCGGCGAGGGTTCGACCGTCGTTCGTTCAGTCACTCGTTCTGTCGCACGGGTTGCGTCGTTGTCGTTATTGGCCAGTTTTGGCAGCGAACGCTTTCGAATCTGGATCAGGTTTTCCCGAGGATTCCACCCGGGCCAGCACTGCCTCGATCATGGCCGCCAGTCGATCGGAATTCTTGTCGAGTCCGAGACTGGATTTCTCGAAATAGGCGGCTGCACCCTCGCCGAGAAGTTTTTCTTCGTTCTTCTGCGACAGGCTGCTTAGCACGATGACCGGAATGTGCATGGTGGGCGGGATTTGCTTTCAGGGCTTTCAGGACTTCCGGGCCGCTGAGTCTGGGAAGCAGCATGTCGAGCAGGATGATGTCGGGCAGTTTGTCATTTAGTTTGTCATTGGCGATCTGCAAGGCTTCCTCCCCGTCGGCAGCGGTTGTGACATCGAAGCCGGCTTTGGATAAAGCACGCTCATTGGCGAGCCGGAGAAACTTACTGTCCTCGACCAGCAGCACTCTGGATTTCACCACGGCTTTCGCAGGCACAGGCAACCCTCGTATGTTCATCGGCCAAGTGGCGGGAAACCTTGAGTGACATCGCGGGCCCCGGGCCGGGAGAGGATTCGACCGAACAGACAACGGCACTGTTAGAATTAAACCAGTTAGAGTCAAACCAGTTAGAATCAAACCAGTCGTTTGTAGCGCGTCGTACGGCGCCGGAGAGATGGCCGAGTGGCTGAAGGCGCACGCTTGGAAAGCGAAAAGCCCTTGCTGGATAAGCCGTCTCAGCGTAATCAAGCAATTACCCGGATTGTGCTCAGGCCCGAAATACTAGCGCGAGTTACCTTTCAACGCAAGGGTTTGATTGCCTCTACCTGGAGGCATCGCTCTGCATCGGTCTGGCTGATTACTTCTAGCACTCGCCACTTATCTCCAATTTCATCACCCACTAGTGGGTACTGTTGGGAATTGGGGACGTATGCCACGCTCGTGGTTTGAACTTCGATGCCGTTCTCAAATAACCTCAGTGTGTAGCTCGTCATCGGGCCGCCTTTGCATTGGTCTGCTCCACGACCCGTTGTATGAGGCGCAGGAAAGTTCCCGTCATATACAGGACGAACTCGACCTCAGCCGGAGTGTATGCGTCCTCTCGGTGTTTAACCGCATCATTTTAGGTGGTGACTGTGAGTTCTTGGGTTTTCCAAGCGCAACAGGAGGAGGTTGGTCTGCTCAGTTTCCCGGAGGACACTCGTATTTGATGCCATTTGTGAAACACTGTTTTGTGTCGGCTGTACCGAGCGGAACCGACGTAATAATTTTGGATGGCGTGAATAATCCGGGGTTCTCGGGCGGCCCCGTCATCTATCGGACAGGACCGGCCCAAGAAATCATTGGCGTAATTTCCGGTATTGTGACGGAACCCTCCGAGGTGATTCCATCGCTTGCCACACCGAAACCAGCGAAGCGCCACAAAGAAAAAGTGGATGCAAATTCAGGATTCATCGTCGCGTATTCCATTGACAAGGCGGTTGAGGCCATTAACAGGAACCCAATAGGGCCGCTGCGAGCCGAACAGACTCCTCAGTAAGTCGCAAGCAGGCTCACCCGCTCATGCACGGCCTGTAAGTCCGCCGTTACCAAGTTGGCGTATCGCCGTGTCATCTCCAGGGTTGAATGGCCGAGCACCTTTTGCAGATGGAACACGGAGCCGCCCTTGCGCAGATAATTGACTGCGAACGAATGCCGGAATGCATGCAGCGTCCTTGCTGGAGGATCAAACCCAAGCTGCTCACACAATAGCTTGACTCCTCGCAGTGTCGTCATACGGCCAACTCGCGTGTCCTGGCGCGTGGCAAAGAGCAGGGAATCCGGCTTGCGGTTGAAGTCCGAAATAAAACGATGCAACGATCTTCGCAACGCAAACGAAAACGGCACAATCCTTTGCTTACGTCCCTTGCCGTCCAACGTGATGAGCATGTTATCCATGTCAACATCACAGACTGACAGCGTAAGAGCCTCCGTTATGCGGCAGCCGGTATCGAGCAACAAGAGCGTGAGCAGATGCAACCGGCGTTGATAGAAATTCTTGGCCTTCGGTTTCCAGTTCACAAGCAAGACGATTTGAGCCGCCGTTAACGTGGGCAGAATGATTTGTGGCTCTTTCAACTGCGAAATTCGTAAATGGTTGCAACCCGCTCCACACTTGCGCTCGGTGCCGCTGTGCCAATGCAGATAGGCGTTAATGGCGCGAATGTTCGCATTGCATCCGGTCTCTTTCAGTCCCTTTGCCCGCATCCGCATCACAGCGTCTTTCAATTCTTCCTGTGATGGTGACTCCGAAGGCAGCCATTTGAATGCGTGCGTGTACCAAGAAACTGTGGAAGGTGATACATTTTTTAGGTAGCGGCGTTCCTGCACGAATGCTGTGAAACTGCTCATAGCGGCCTCCCAAGGCGTGTTGTCAATTTGGGAGCAAGTCGGCGCAAGTGTTTGATTCGCCGGAGAGATGGCCGAGTGGCTGAAGGCGCACGCTTGGAAAGCGTGTTTACTCGAAAGGGTAACGTGGGTTCGAATCCCACTCTCTCCGCCATATTTTCAA
>Ga0182015_10001258_pt1 | contig 34118 bp, 27 predicted proteins | sample 712P3MmetaG_FD_120478 | JGI IMG/M metagenome (GOLD analysis project Ga0182015, IMG submission 120478) | Permafrost microbial communities from Stordalen Mire, Sweden - 712P3M metaG | ecosystem: Environmental > Terrestrial > Soil > Wetlands > Permafrost | place: Sweden: Stordalen | collected...
CGCATTGCCGCTGGTTTCCCCACCGTTTTTCAAATCCAGGGTGCCGCCGCTGTCAATCTGCAGGCTGTTGCCGGCAAATGCCGCAGGGTTGATGACGTTGGGCGTGCGCGCGACAAAGCCGCTCGGTGTCTCGTAGTTGTTGCCGCTGGTGGGCACCGCTGCGGGAGGGCCACCCCAACTCGCCTCGTTCCAGTTCGTTCCACTACCTTGCGTAACCGTTTGCAGGATGTTCTGCGCCGGCGCGGTCGCGCTGACGAACAGGATTGTCCCGAAGAGGGTTGCGTCCAGGAACAGGGACTTGCTTCGAATGTATTTTTTCATGCGGATATTGATGATTTTAAGATTTTAGGGTGGGGTTGAAAACAATTCAGAAACCGGGTTTTAGTGGGCGGAACAAAACATAAATAGCTTTGCTTCATTTTTCTATCCTCCGGCACCACAACACCTTTCATGCTGTCATTAAGCCGGGGTCAATTTTCATAATTATCGCACATGCAGGAATTACGTCCACCCCACAAAATGATAGGGTTATTGCATATGAGCGGGTGTTCCGAACATGCCCTTTTGATCATATTTTTCAGAATCAACCCAACGGGGCCGTCAATTCACCACGCGGGCCGAAGCCAGGGTTGCCGTCTTTGAATGGAACGAAATGTTTTACAACCCGGAGAGGCTCCACAACACCCTCAACTATCAAACCCTTATGGACTTTTTGAAACCAACCTGTACTAACATACCCATATCTCATCACAACCAGTAAACAAATCGAGGCCAAGCCGGGCTCTTAATGCTGATTACGCCTTGCTCGTCCGCCGCCAATTTCCAATGCACAACAGCAAACCGAGGCCGGCCAGCGCTAAAACCGAAGGTTCAGGCGTGGGAACAAACACGATTCCATCGTAGTCGCCCGAGTCAGTGCTTGAGGCGGCGATTGAGTCTAACTCTGTCTGCGTCAGACTATTCCCGCCGGTATCCGTGATTTCAACCAGTTCATTGCCACCAGTGCCGGCAATCGTTGTTGCATATATATCAGGGGTGCCACCGCTCCAATTCACTGTCAACCAGTCAAAATCAGTTCCACTGTCAATGACGCTTGTTGTCCAGGTTCCCCCACTGTAAGCTCCTCCTCTGAAAATTCCACTGTAAGTCGCCCTTACAATGCCCCCTCCTTCATTGGCAACATATACGGTAGTCATCGTGGCGGGATTGATGGCGAAGCCGTATGCGGTGTTGAGACTTGAAGTGAACAGCCCAATTGGAGTTTGGGTGCCCGATTGTGGCTGCCCTGCGATCTCATATAGTTCTCCCGAAGTGGTGTAAAATAAATTGCCCCCGTAGGTTCCAATGCCGTGAGTGGCCGTGCCGGTCCCGATCAACCCGGCTGGTGTTGCATTATTGCCGTAATACCAGACTCCCTGATCTCCGGTTCCACTGGTTCCCGACGCCCAATAATTGCCGCTGCCATCTGTTACTGCGCCACGCAAGAGACCACCACTGGTACCATAGTAGTTTGCATTCGCGCTTTGAACGACCGTGGAAAATGTGCCGCTCGCGTTGACCTGGCCGACATTCCGGTATGCGCTTGCAAAACTACTGTTGACGGCAGTGCCGCTATCGCCACCAAAGACGAGGGCATTGCCTACGGGGTCATAGTACAGCTGGCCATCCTGCGCCGAATCGCCGCTCGTAAGGAAGTTTCCTCCGTTGCTGACCGGGGTGGTGGGCACTGCGGTCTGGCCCAGTAAACTGCCTGACGTGTTAAACTGGTCAATAAATACCGGAGAGCCGAGGCCACTCCCCGCAGCGATCGGTGTGCCGCCAGTTCCGGTGCCATCTTGGAAGACGTAAAGGTCGCCCCCGGTGATGGAGATTTGTGCCTGTAGTTGGCAAACCACAAATAAAGAACTGGCAGACAGAACAATACGGCAGATTTTCAAGGGTTGGTTGGATTTCATAAGTATATGCGGTTTAAGGCTTTCAATTTCAAGGGTTGGCGCATTCTTGACAATGGTTGTTTCTTTTGATTCCCCGGCTCCGCGACATTATTCGCGTGCTGTCATTAAGCGGGTTCAACTTTCAGAATCTATCACACGAAAGAAATGCGTCCACCCTACAAAAATGTAGGGGTTCATTTGGGCGACCGGATATTGCTCCCTCTCCGCCCTTGTTGGCAGGTCCAGCTTGGACAGAGGGCCGGGGTGAGGTGAGCACCTGTCGGTATTATATCATTTTCAATGGTAGGGCCATCGCGCTGCGATGACCGGTGGCCGTAACGCAGTTAACGCTGCGGCGTCAATGGTGGCCGTCCGCAAGGACTGGCCGTAACGCAGTTACCGCTGCGGCTCAATATTGGCAGGTAAGAATCTTATGGCTTTATTTTTAAATAGGTGAGATTGGCAGTGCTGATACTGCCAAGATCGGCTTGGTAAAAATAAAAGAGCCTTGTACTGGTGTCAAAGGTGTTGATTTGCAACAAATTTTCCCATTTGATCCAATTCACTGAACCATCCACAGTCAAGTGATTGGCACCGTCCGGAAATTGCGCGCCCGGTCGTTGATGGGCGACAAGTTTAAGCGGGCTGGTCACGTCCGCCCACGGATTTCCAGAAGTTATCGACGGGTTCTTGCAAACCAAATCCGCCGCCAGCACCCATGAAGGTTTGGTATTGCTCAATTTTGTGGGGCTGCACGAGGCGATGCCAGAGGAATAGGCCACATTATACCACCAATAAATGCCGCCCATGTATTGATAACCGATATTCCACTGCGGTGGATCAACGGTGGCGTCATAAGTCACGCTGCCAATACCAAGACTTGGACACGCCCAGATGGAGGCAGCATTAGTCTGTGTCGGATCCAAATCAACTGTTTTGAGCAAGGCCGATTGTGGCGTATCTACTGCATGCTGATTATATGTGCCCATCACCGATCCGGGCGGAGTGGGAGCCGTGGCAGTAGAAGCCCAACGCGCCTCAATCACATAATCATTGTTGTCTCCGGCATACACGGTCATGCCAATACCAATCTGCCGGAGATTGTTCATACAAGAAGCCCTTTTCGCCCGCTCCTTGGCCCGAGCCAAGGCCGGCAACAACATCGCCGCCAGAATCGCGATAATCGCAATGACCACCAATAATTCAATCAAGGTGAAACCTTTGACCCAGTGGCTCCGCCGCACGTTAGGCGGCACAGGGACGATTTTGGTTTTCAACCGCAGATTTGTTTTTTGCATAATCATGGAATCCAGACCAGTCGCAAAAGCGGACTATGTTTGCTTTGGTGGTTAATCATATCCCACCACGCACATTACTCCACCCCACAAAAACATAGGGGCAAATCGGATGGCAGCGTTTTACCTCCAAAATAGTGAAACTTGTCAAGATCGTTAGCCCTCCCCGATAATGAGGCCTTGAACGGGTATAATCCGTCACGTGTTTCTTCTGTAGTTCAAGGGAATCATCCTGTTTGTCGGTGGACATGCGGCGTTCGAGGGCTTCCGGGATGCGAATATACCACCATGACCAACTGGATTCAGTATCAATCTCCGTGACAATTGCATTTTACTTTTGCGCACTTGGTGGCTTGACGGTTTAATCAGGGGACATCATCCAGACGCGACAGGCCATTCATGAGTGTCGGTCTTTGTATGAAGTACCTATTTTGACCTGGCGATACCTCACTGACCCGAATAATTAAACGACCGAAATCTGCAGCGCTCTAACTGTATTAAGTGTGGCCTTCTGTATCTTGAAGCCGCCGATGTCGCCACAATTCGACCAATGACAAAAGGCCAAGCAAGTTACAAAAGACAAGGCAGTACCCCTTGTTTTTGCGGGGTAGAGTTACAAGCTAGATGAGATATGATAGCCAAGAATCACCCCTAGATTGGCGCAGGCGAATGCCCCATGATCTTCGATACCTGTTAATGCCAAAGGGGATAAACAACCAATCACAAAACAACATAAACAATGAAAAATAAACTTAACATATGGACTATTGTTCTCACCACTGCTATCGCTGCATTTTCATTCGTAGCGTCAGCGCAGACTTGGACAACAACAGCGCAATATGGCGAATACGCGCCTCGTTCATGGGCGCGTAATTCCAGCGCAACGTTGAACACCTCAATTTCGCGTTCGGAAGGCTGCGACATAGGCAAATTCAATCATTCACCCTGCTGTGCGAAATAAACAGCTCAAAAGGACAAAGAAAATGCTCTATGGTGGTAAGAAGCTAAGAAGCATGGTCCCGTGATTTTATTTCACGGAACCATGCCTGATAAAACTCAAGCACAACTCGGGTTGCCTGATTGTGCTCGCAGCGCGGCATACTTTTTTCAGTCTTTGTCCACGCGCAAGGCAAACACCGCATGCGGCAATTCATTGGTGTCGAAATAAAGGCCGGCGAGGTCTCCTTGGTCATTGAGACCGATCCACGTGGTCCCGATATTATCGGGGACGTTCGCATCCACAGTTGAGAATTGGCCTTTGGACAAGATGAACCCATGGTGACTGTTGTCCGGGTTCACATAGAAGCCGTCCACCACGCCCAGATTGTTGAGGCCGAAGGCAACGGTATAGAGGGAGCCGGGCGCATCGAACGTCGTGAAATTCGGGCCATCTTTGAGGAAGCCCTGCGGAAGGCCGGAGCTGTCCACGTAATAGCCGGTGACCTGACCCCAATCGTTGATGTTGCCAGCGGCCGCTCCATTGACCGCGCCCGGGACAGCAAAGAAGTTATACTTCTCGCCATCCCAAATCCAATTCGTCCCATTGCCCGTCCCGCCGTCCTCCCAATTGCCTCCTGCGTAGGCGACGCCAGCAGCGTGGCCGAAGTCATTAATGCCATTGCAGAAGTTGAGGGGCATTCCCGGGATTTCGGGAAGCGGATCAAAGGTTCTGTGGCGAATATCGTAGAACACGGGTTGCTGATTGGTATAATCGCCAAAATTCCCGCACTCCACTCCCATGAGGTTGGCATCGCCGATGGAAGTGTACGTAGCCCCCGGGGCAGAGCCTGCTCAGTTCCGGGGGAGCACAGCGCGCCGCGCTGTCCGGACGCCGCAACGCGGCGTCCCTACCATTGAAAACGATATACAATACCCGGCAAACCAAAATCCGGTTCACAAAAAAAGCGGGGCCTGGTTTTACCCAAGCCCCGCCGTGAAAACTGATTCGCGATTAATAGCGTTCGCGACGACCAGCGCCGCCGCCGCCGCCGTATTCACGACGACCGCCGCCGCCGCCACCGGGCGCGCGTTCTTCACGCGGCTTGGCAATATTGACGGTGAGGGCGCGACCATCCAACTGCGCGCCGTTCAAGGCGGCGATGGCTTTCTCCGCTTCTTCCGGCGTGCTCATGGTGACGAAACCGAAACCGCGCGGACGACCGCTCATGCGATCCATCATCAGGTTGGTTTCCGTGACCGTGCCATGCGCGGCGAACGCGTCGTTCAGGTCGTTTTCGGTGGTATTGAAGGAAAGATTTCCCACAAATAATTTATTGCTCATTGATGTTTTACTGTCCGACTAACACTGCACTCACCAGACTGTTTCCGACTTTCGGATTTCAAATCATCACTGAACTAGGTTCACTTGAAGATTTACCATGCCATGGGACTGACAAGCTATCTAACAGATGGGCACAACATGAACCCTGCGCGCCGGAATAGCAAGGTTTTTTTTCGACGACATTCTGCTACCTTTTCGCCATGCAAAAACTGCCGCGCTCATTTTACGACCGGGACACAATTGCGGTCGCCCGGGAACTGCTTGGAAAATTTCTCGTTCATCAGTCATCCGGCTTAAAACGCGCCGGCAAAATCGTGGAAGTCGAAGCCTATCTCGGCCCTCACGATCTGGCCGCGCACTCGGCCAAAGGATTGACGGAACGAACCAGGGTCATGTTCGGCCCGCCTGGCCACGCTTACGTTTATTTCATCTACGGAATGTATCATTGCATGAATGTCGTGACCGGGCGCGAGGGCCATGCTTCGGCAGTTTTGTTGCGCGCCATTGAGCCGGTGAAAAATATCGAAGGCCGGACGTGCGGACCCGGCTTGCTTTGCCGCGCGATGAAAATTGACCGGCAACTGAACGCGCAGGATTTATTGAGCGATAATTTTTATATCGCCGCACCGGAAGCAGCCGAATCGTTTTCAATCATCAAACGCCCGCGCATTGGCGTGGATTACGCGAGGCATTGGGCGAAGCGGCATTTGCGATTTTACATCAAGGGCAATCCCTTTGTCTCACGGCCGTGATTCATCAACCCCAGAAATTCCCGCCCATGCTGGCGGTGGCGCGGTAAATGTCATCGGGTGCCTGGTCAGTGGATGAACCAATTTGATCTGCCAGGCGTGCAGGCAGAGCGGCGAATCACCGACGGCCAAGGTCTGCGTATCGCCAATTTTTTTGCCGGGCAGATAAACCGCATCGCCGCACACGGGAAAACCGAGATGCCAGAGATGCACGCGGATTTGATTCGTGCGTCCGGTCAACGGCCGCGCTTCAATCAAAGTTGTGCCGTCGGAATTTTTTTTACGCACGCGAAATTCCGTGCGCGAATCAAGGCCGGATTCCACATCCACCGTGCGCGAGCCAAGTTTGCCGGATTCGGCGCTGACGGGCGCGTCGCAATGGAATCCCTCTTCCGGCGGCCGGCCTTGCACGCGGACGAGATAGAGTTTTTCGATTTGCCCCCTGGCAAATTGCGGTTGCAGCTTCCCGGCAAAATGCCGCGTGCGCGTGACGAGAACCGCGCCCGTCGTGTTCGCGTCCAGCCGGTGCGCGGGGTGCGGTTTTTGCGGATGATAAACTTCGTTGAGAATGTGCTGGAGCGTGTTGCGATAAAACCGCCCGCCGGCGTGCATCGGCAGCGGCGCGGGTTTGTTCAGCACGATCAACGCCTCGTCCTCGTGTAAAATTTCCACGCGTCCGTTCACGTCCGGCTCGGTCACATTGGGAAACTTGTGCAGGTAACGCTCGCCCGCGCGGACGATTTGCGTGGCGGCAATCACTTCGCGCTTCAGGTTCACCACGAGTCCGCGCGCACATTCAATTTCCCAATACGACTGCGGCACCTGCTTGACCACGCGGCAAAGCGTTTGCAGCAAGGTTTTGCCGTCGCAATCTTCCGGGACATTGATTGGTTTGAAATTGTCGTGCGGCTGGCTGCCCGGCAGCGGCGTGATGGCGCGGCGGATCGCTTCGTGCCGGTCCGCGATGTTCAGCGCCATTTGTTCGGCGGGTGTCTTGAAACAATACGGACACGACTGGCCGGAAATGGTGCGCGGGTCTTTTTGATCGGCTTCGGTCAAAGGCGTCAGGCAGCGGAAACATTGCGCGGCTTCCGTTTCCTGCAAACCCGGATCGAGGCCGACGCGCCGGTCGAACACGAAACATTCGCCGTCGTAATGCACGCCGCCGCACTCCGCAAAATATTTCAAGATGCCGCCGTCGAGCTGGAAAATGTTTTTGAAACCCTCGCGCTCCATGAACGGCCCGGCTTTCTCGCAGCGGATGCCGCCCGTGCAAAACATCACGATGGGTTGTTCCTTCATCTGCGGCGGCAATTTTCGCACGGCCTCGGGAAATTCGCGGAAATGATCTATGCCGATGCGCCGCGCGTTCTTGAACGTGCCGAGCTTCACTTCGTAGTCGTTGCGCGTGTCCAGCAACGTCACCGGGCGGCCTTCGTCGAGCCATTGCTTCAAATCTTTCGCCGCGAGCTTCGGCGAAGTGCGTTTGGCCGGGTCAATGCCTTCGACCCCGAACGCAATGATTTCCTTTTTGATGCGCACCAACATTCGCGTGAACGGCTGATGTTCCGTCTCGCTGATTTTCGGCGACAAATCTTCAAGGCCGGGCAGCCTGCGTAATTCCGCAAGCAGCCGACCAATTTTATCCAGCGCGCCCGCAACAAAAAGGTTGATGCCTTCCGCGCTTAAAAGAATCGTACCCTTGAGTTCCCAGCTTTGGCACAACGCCAGCAACCGCGCCCGCAACGAACGCAATTCCGCCAGCGTCACAAACTTGTAGGCGGCAAGGTTGACAATTTTTGTCATCGAAACACGACGCAGTATGGCGCAATTCACCGTGGACGCCAGCGCGCGTGTGAATGTCGCGCGGTCGCCGCGGAATGTGATTATGGCTTGCGCGTTTCCGGTCTGGCCGCCGCGATGAATTTTTCAACCAGTGCCGGCACCGCCTTGTCGCAGCGGGCCGCACCGACCACAACCGGCTGGCCCGGCGGAATCAACGGAACCAGCTTCAATCGCGGCCCGACCATGCACGCCACGCAACCCGGAACCAGCGCAAATCCGCGCCCGGACTCGACGGCGGCGATGATGCTGTTGACGCCATCGTGTTCCTCGACGATGCGCGGCTGGTGTCCGGCCGGCGCGAAAAGTTTTTCGAGCATCTCATGATATTCGGGATATTCCTTCCGGCTATAGGCGATCAGCGGCTCGCGCGCAATCCACTCCAGGCTGATGTTTTTTGACTTCGCCCGCGGATGTTTTGGCTCAACCGCCACACATATCGGATAACGCGCCAGTTCCTCAAAATAAAGTCCGCGCAGCATTTTGCGCGTCGGACGGATCATGAGCGCCACCTGCAATTTCCCCCCGCTTAATTGCGACAACATTTCTTCCGTGGACAAATCGTGCAGCGCGACCCGCGCCTTCGGGAATTCCGCCTGAAATATCCGCAACGCCCGCGGCAGAATCTGCACCGTCAGCGACGGCGCATAGCCGACGTGGATTTCGCCCTGCGTTCCGGCGGCGGCAAGGCGGGCCTTTTTCACCGCGTCGTCGGCATGTTGAAGAACCGCGCGCGCTTCGGTCAAAAAAGTTTTCCCCGCGTCCGTCAAATGCAGCGACTTTGCGCTGCGTTCAAAAAGTTGAAACCCGATTTCACCCTCAAGATCGCGGATTTGCCGGCTCAAGCCCGGCTGCGAAACGTGCAGTTTCAGCGCGGCGCGCGAAACATTTTCTGCTTCGGCGACCGCGACGAAATAACGGAGGTGGCGCAGTTCCATTTTTCAAGTATCGCTAAAAGTTATAGCGAGGCAAGGAACATGGTATTTCACAGAACCGCGAGCCGCGTGCATAGTTTGGCCATGATAAACATTCTTAAATCAAATGAACGGGGCCATGCCAATCACGGCTGGCTGGACAGCCACCACACCTTCAGCTTCGCGGATTATTACAATCCGGAATGGATGGGTTATCGCAGCCTGCGCGTCATCAACGACGACCTCGTGATGCCGGGCATGGGTTTCGGCGCGCATCCGCACCGCGACATGGAGATCATCACCTATATTTTGAGCGGCCAGCTCGAACACAAGGATTCCATGGGCAATGGCCGCATCATCAAGCCCGGCGACATCCAATACATGGCCGCCGGCAAAGGGGTTCAACACAGCGAATTCAACCCATCAAAGGACGAAGCGGTTCACCTGTTGCAAATCTGGATCCAGCCGGACGCGAAAGGCGTGACGCCGCGTTACGCCGAAAAATCGTTGCGCGATGCCGGGACCGGAAAATTGCATCTGGTCACGAGCAAGACCGGACGCGAAAATTCCATCGCCATCCATCAAGACGCCGATCTCTGGCTGGCCAAACTTGCGCCGGATGATCGCGTCGCGCACCAATTGAATCCCAGTCGCCACGCGTGGGTTCACCTCGCCGAGGGCGAAGTGAAATTGAACGGCAAGACTCTGCTTGGCGGTGACGCCGCTGCGATTGATGATGAATCGGCGGTTGAACTCGTCGCCGCCAAACCATCGCAGGTGCTTTTGTTCGACTTAAACTAAAAACAATCAAAACCACTAGAGCATTGACAGAAATGATGTAGCGATGCGGAGCGGGGGGTTTTGGCTTTTGGCAAGGCTGAGTGAGGGAGCCTGCCCGCACCTTCTCCCTCTCCGCCGGGGAGAGGGCCGGGGTGAGGTGCTCGCCGCCACTTTGGTGGCCGTGACGCGGTCACCCACCGCGTCCCATTCGGGCTTGCCCTCTTGGTGGCCGTGACGCAGTCACCCTGCCGGGGCCGCAGGCGCACGCTACAGGATTGATGGAATTGCTCCGTTAAAATCAACGGGTGACTTGCGGAGCCGCTTTCAACAACCCGTCCAAATCCAATGTGCGGGTGAACATCGCGAGTTCGCCGCCTGGCGAGCGCGGCCATTTTTCCTTTGGACGATCCCAATAAAGTTCCACGCCGTTGTCGTCCGGGTCGCGCAGATACAACGCCTCGCTCACACCGTGATCCGACGCGCCGTCCAGTTTGACGCCCGCGTTCACCAGCCGGCGCAACGCATCCGCCAGCGCGGCGCGCGTCGGGTAAAGGATGGCCAGATGATAAAGCCCCGTGCTGCGTGGTGGCGGTGGTGAGCCGCCCGCGCTTTCCCACGTGTTCAGCCCGATGTGATGATGATAACCGCCCGCCGAAATGAACGCCGCCTGCGAACCGAATCGCTGCTGCAATTCAAACCCCAGCACGCCGCAATAAAATTTCAGCGCGCGATCAAGGTCGGCGACCTTCAAATGCACGTGACCAATGCGAACGGCGGAGTCGATCGGTTGTGAAATTAAATTCTCTTTCATGAGCGCAACTCTAGCTCAAATCACCCGCAGGCGCGAGCAGGCCGAATCGGGGGTATTGTATTATTTTCAATGGTAGGGGCGCCGCGCTGCGGCGTCCGGACAGCGGCGCCTGACACGGTAAGGATGCGTTCCACCGCGTCCCACTAATTTATGGCTCGCCAATCTGATTTTGGTTGGGCTGAATCGGTTTCGTGGCAAATGCCGCCTGTCGCTAATTTACTGCCCGTTTCCACCGTGGAACGTTATAACGGTTGGACCGGGTTCCCGGCTTGCAATGTCATCGTCTTTGTGGTCGTCTTAAACTCTGGGCCTCCGTTCGTGCTGACCGTCGCCGTTGCAGTAACGGTGAGATACCATAATGCCGATATTGCAGTATCAGATTGATAAGCACCAATTACGCAATTTGGTGGTTGAATGTTTCCAGAGACAGTTAAGGAACTTTGTCCAGAGGTTCCATTTGCCACAATCGGTGTTATTACATTTCTGGCCACCGGGTTGAGGGGGTCTGTGGCTCCGCAAAATATATACGTATAAGTTCCATCAATCTCAAGTTTTGTTACGACGCAGTTTGGAAATGTTGCAGTGGCAGTCAGGGCCACTGGCAGGTTATAGGGTATCGGATTCGATGATGACGAAATATTCAGGTCAACGTAGGCGACCTGCACGGGTTCGGGCGGATAAAGGGCGGTTACAGCTCCCGCTGGGGGGCTATAGACCACATTGACATTCGGCGTTGTGCATCCCGTTGCAATTAAAACCAAAATGCAAAACAGCGTAAGTAATAAACAAGATTTTACTGCGAAACAAGATGCTGAACATGCTTCATTGGTCTTGTTTCTCAGCAAAGTTACAACCCAAGCCGGGTAACCCTTCATGCTTCGCATTCAAGCAACTCGTTCTCGCAATGTCAACAAACATTTGCGCCTTTGACTCTATCCGCTTGACTACCGGATTTCCGTTATGCCTTCAGCGTATTTGATTCGCGTTAATTCTTAAAATTCGTGTCAAAGCGCAGGCGGATTTTAGCTTCGTCCTTGTTGTAAGTGTAACGGCTGCACATTTTTACTTTTTTGATCGGCGCGATTTTGTGACGGGCAAAAGTGGCGCGGTGAGTTTTTCGTAAAGCGCGAAAAGATATTCGACGCGCTGGCGGTCGGTGTCGAATTTTTCCGGGCGGTAGCAAAGGTCAACGGCGCGGTCGAGTTCGGCATGAGCTTTGGCGACTGCAAGCGGCATGGCGAGCGGGTCATAAAGTTCGGCGAGTGTGGCGGCGGGGAATTGCTGGCGCGCGTCCAAAACTTTTTGCGCTTTTTCGTCAATGGTTTCGCGTTGCTTGGCCGTCGGCTGTTCCGGCCACGGAAAATTGTTATACACAATCTGACTCGAATACTGGTAACGACTTTCGAGACGCCCGCAAGTGTAACGCATCCAAGCCATGTGCATTGCGGATGATAAAATGCCGAAATGAAAAGGCGTGCCGGTACTTCCATTTTGGCCGGGGTCGTGTAGGATCGTTGCGCATGGATTCAAATGTGTCCAAATTTGTTGGCGAGGTATGGCAGTATAAGCCCATCATCATCATTCTGGCTGTTGGCGGTTTGATTCTTTTTTTCCTTTTGGTGATTGACACCCACCGCCACCGCAAAAAAGAGCGCAAGAAGCGACGCCGGACCAAAGATCACTAGAGCATTGACAGAAATGATGTAGCGATGCGGAGCGGGGGGTTTTGGCTTTTGGCAAGGCTGAGTGAGGGAGCCTGCCCGCAGCGGCCTGTTTCATGGTAAGATTGGGTGCAGCGTCACGCTGCTTCCACCGCGTCCGTCCCCGCAAATTTCTTCCCCAATGGTGCCCCACCGGAAGGTGTGGCCGTGACGCAGTCACCCTGCCGGGGCCGCAGGCGCACGCTACCGGATTGATGGAATTGCTCTAGCAACGTACGGGAACGAGCTGCAAACCACCTTCATCTGTCAATCGTTCTGCCGTTTCTCAAAAACCTTGCCATTCTTAACGCGGACTAAAGCGCCGGACGTGACCTTGTGCGCGTCCGCTGAAAGGTCGCTCGTTGCCGCCTTCACGATTGCCACTGATTGGCTGGGAGCGACCACCACCGCCATATTGCGGGCGGCCACCGTGCGGCGGACGTGATGAGGAATGATGGGGGCGCTGCGGTCCGCGTTGTTGTCCGCGTTGCTGCGGATGGCGCGGACGATCTTCGGCCGCCTGCGGCACGACGGCGGCATAATTAAAACCTTCCGCCTTTTTCCGCACGATGCCCCGGCCGATGAAGCGTTCCAGCGTGCGCAGTTCGCCTTGATCCTCGTGCGTGACAAAACTGATGGCGTCGCCCACGGCGTGCGCGCGGCCGGTGCGCCCGATGCGGTGGACGTAATCCTCCGCGTGCATCGGGAAATCGTAATTCACGACATGCGAAATGCCGTCCACGTCAATGCCGCGCGCCGCGATGTCCGTTGCGACCAGCACGCGCACCGCGCCGGACTTGAAATCTTTCAACGCGCGCAGCCGCTGGCTTTGCGAACGGTTGGAATGGAGCGTCGCCGTGCGGATGCCCGCCTGTTCCAGATTGCGCGCGACGCGGTCGGCGGCGTGTTTCATGCGCGAGAAGACCAGCACCATGTTCATCGCGGGATCGCGCAACAGATGCAGGAGCAACGCGGGCTTGAGACTTTTCGGAACTTCATAGACGAGTTGTGTCACGGTCTCGGCAGGATTTGCGCGGCGACCGATCTGCACCAGTTTGGGCGTGCGCTGAAATTCGTGCGTGAGCGTTTCGATTTCCCTGGAGAGCGTCGCGGAAAAAAGCAGCGTCTGGCGTTTCTGCGGCAGCGAGCGGACGATCTGGCGGATGGACGGCAGGAAGCCCATGTCGAGCATCCGGTCGGCCTCGTCGAGCACAAGATATTGCAACCGGGAGAAATCGGCGCAGCGGCGTTGCATCAGATCCATCAAGCGTCCGGGACAGGCGATGATGAGATGCGTGCCGGCGCGCAGGGCATTGATTTGCGGATGTTCGCCGACGCCACCGAACACAGCAGCGACACTCAGCGGCAGATGTTTTCCGTAAGCGCGGACGTTCTCATCAATCTGCAGGGCGAGTTCGCGCGTGGGCGCGAGGACGAGCGCGCGCGTGCCGCGCTGGCGGCCGTCGCCGATGACGGCGGCCAGCCTGGTCAGCATGGGCAGCGTGAACGCCGCCGTTTTGCCGGTGCCCGTCTGCGCGATGCCGATGAGATCGTGCCCGGCAAGAATCGGCGGAATGGCCGCCGCCTGGATGGGTGTGGGTTCCGTGTAACCGGCTTCCTTCACCGCCTGCAAAATTTTCGGGTCGAGACCGAGCGCGCTAAATGACATGACCGACAATATGCCGGAAATACGCGCAATAGCACGCAATTAACGACAGCGGTTGAGGAAGCGTTTGGCGCGAACGTTGACTTCGCACAACTGGTTAAGATTTACGGCAATGCGCCCGAATGCGAGGAAGTGCGCTATTCGCCCGCACAATGCATGGGCGCACGCAAGGCGGTTATTTCCGGCAGGCCGGAACGGGCGCACATTTCCACCAGTCATACGGAACGTCAAAATCTGACGATGCGGATGCAAATGCGCCGCTTTACGCGGTTGACGAACGCATTTTCAAAGAAGATTGAAAATCACGAAGCGGCGGTTGCCCTGCATTATATGCATTACAATTTCGCCCGGATTCATCAGACGTTGCGTGTGACGCCAGCGATGGAGGCGGGAATCAGCGACCACGCTTGGAGCTTGGAAAAAATTGTTGGTTTGTTGCCTTGATTTTCACGGTTGACAGTTTCGACGGTGCGGCTCAACTTTTTTCGTCAGGGTGCTCACACGCTATGAAAAATAAGATTGTCACCCCACAATAATATGAAAATTTTGCAACATCTGCCTCTTTTGGTTTTTCTCTTGATTGCAACCACGCTGGAAGCGAGCGGGGATGCTCTTGTCAGAAAAGGGATTTACAACTTTGTTGGCATGGCGCGTCTGGGGCCTATGTTGGCTGGGGCGGTTTTGCTGTTCGGATACGGATTTACTCTCAACTTAGCTCCACTGGAGTTCGGACGGGTGGTTGGCCTTTACATCGCCACACTGTTTGTAATGTGGCAGGTCATTAATTTGATCGCTTTCCATAAGTTGCCGACGTTGCCGATTATAGTGGGTGGGGCGCTCGTCATCGCTGGCGGTCTAATCATCACATACTGGAAAGGTGTTTGAGTTTATGCCGCAGCCTGACAAGTCATGGAAGTCGCCGGAGCCAAACTGATTTCAAAACGTATCACTACCCAATTAACTTCGAAACCCGCGCCAAATGATTTTGCGTTCCGCCATTTACAATGGCCGCCCCGGAAAGCATGATTGCCATCACCTTCGGAGAAACTTAGAATGCCGGAGACGAGTCAACTGTAGAAAAATAAAATTATGGCCACAAAATCCAAAGCGAAGAAGTCCGCGCCGAAAAAGGCTGCCGCCAAGAAAAAGAAAAAGTAGTCATCCGCTTAAATGCTGTCTCCTTTGACGCAAAATCAGGGGAGGCAGATTTTTGTCATTCGTGCCGCGATGAAACTCTGCCAGGGTCAGATTTGGAAACAGGGCAGGGAATACCTCCGCATCGTGAAGCTGGAACGGCTCGAAGTGGAATATAAATCCATGGTCAACCCCGGTTCCAAGGAAGGCACGCTGCACGTCACCAGCAAAAAAGATTTCTGCCGCCTGTTGAAACAGGCCAGGTTGCTCGCGCCTTTCAAACCCCCGTCCACCCCGGCAACCTGATTCATCGCACCTTCCGCCGACAAACGATACCGACCAATCATTTCGGTTCAGCGGAGGATGAATCAATTTTCCCGCCACCAAATCTTTGCCTTTGGCCGGCGGAACAATTATAAAAACTCCCGGCATGAATTTCTCAACCGGCAAAAACATGTGACCTGATATGGCTGACAAAAATCTGATCCGGCCCTTCCAAAAACTGCTCGCCGCCAACCGCAGCGAGATCGCCATCCGCATTTTCCGCGCGGGCACGGAATTGGATCTCCGCACCGTCGCCATTTACGCCCAGCAGGATCGCTTCTGCCTGCATCGTTTCAAGGCCGACGAGGCGTATCTCATCGGCGAGGGCAAAGGCCCGGTCGCCGCGTATCTCGATATCGAGAGCATTGTGGCGGTCGCCAGGGAAAAAGGCGTGGACGCGATTCATCCGGGATACGGGTTTCTATCCGAGAACGCCAGTTTCGCCCGCGCCTGCGCGAAGGCCGGCATCGCGTTCGTCGGGCCGCGACCGGAATTGCTCGACATGATGGGTGACAAAACCGCCGCCCGCACGCTCGCGCAAAAAATCAACATCCCCGTTTTGCCCGGCAATGAGGAGCCAATTTCCGATCGCGACGAAGCGATGAATGCCGCGAAGCAAATCGGCTTTCCGCTCATCATCAAGGCCGCGTTCGGCGGTGGCGGGCGCGGGATGCGCGTGGTTCAAAAAGTTTCGGAACTTTCCAGCCTGCTCGACGAAGCGCAATCGGAAGCGGAGCGTGCGTTTGGCAATCCGGCGGTCTTTCTCGAAAAATATATTCCGCGTGCCAAGCACATCGAGGTGCAGGTTCTCGGCGACCAGCACGGCAACGTGATTCATTTGCACGAACGCGATTGCTCGGTGCAGCGCCGGCATCAAAAGGTCATCGAAGTCGCGCCAAGTTTTGGCCTGCCCGGTCATGTCATCAAGGAATTGTGCGATGCCGCCGCGCGAATCGCCCGCGAGATTCGTTACGACAACGCCGGCACGATTGAATTCCTTTACGACCTTGACCAGCACGAATGGTTCTTCATCGAGATGAACCCGCGCATCCAGGTCGAACACACCGTCACGGAGGTCATCACCGGCCTTGATCTGGTGCGGGCGCAGATTTTGATCGCGCAAGGCCATGAATTGCACGGGCCGGTCGTCGGGATGCCGCGACAAAATGAAATTCCCCGCAATGGCTACGCGATCCAATGCCGCGTCACCACGGAAGATCCGGAAAATAAATTCATGCCGGACTACGGCAAAATCATCGCGTATCGCTCGCCGGGCGGTTTTGGCATCCGGCTCGACGGCGGGATGGGTTACGGCGGTGCGATCATCACGCCGTTTTACGATTCGCTGCTCGTCAAGGTCATCGCCAGCGCGCACACCTACGAAGACGCGCTGCAGCGCATGCGCCGGGCGCTGTCGGAATTCCGCATCCGCGGCGTGAAGACGAACATCCCGTTTCTCGAAAACGTCATCCAGCACGAAAAATTCCGCACCGGCCAGGCGACGACCACGCTCATTGACACCTCGCCCGAATTGTTCACGTTCAAAGGCCGCCGCGACCGCGCGACCAAGCTGCTGAACTTTTTGGGCAACGTCATCGTCAACGGCAACCCGCACGCCAAAAATTACCGGCCGGAAAAACCGCTCACGCCGGCCACGCCCGTTGCGTTTGATCACAAAACCGCACCACCGCCGGGCACGCGCGATTTGCTGCGCCAGCTCGGCCCGAAAAAATTCGCCGCGTGGGCGCGCAAACAAAAACGGCTGCTCGTCACCGACACGACGTTGCGCGACGCGCATCAATCGCTCATGGCCACGCGCGTCCGCACTTACGACATGCTGGCCGTGGCGGATGCGCTGGCCCGGCGCGCTCCGGGACTTTTTTCGCTGGAGATGTGGGGCGGCGCGACCTTCGACACCACGATGCGTTTTCTTAACGAAGACCCGTGGGATCGTTTGCGCCAGTTGCGCGCGCGGATCCCGAACATCTGTTTTCAAATGCTCTTTCGCGGCAGCAACGCCGTGGGTTATTCCAATTATCCTGAAAATGTCGTCGCCGGTTTCGTGAAACACGCCGCCGCGTCGGGCATTGATATTTTCCGCATTTTTGATTCGCTGAATTACACGCCGAATCTCCGCGTGGCGATGGCAGCCGTGCAGGACACGCACGCGATCTGCGAAGCCGCCGTCTGCTATACCGGCGACATTCTCGATCCGAAGCGCGACAAATATTCGCTGAAGTATTACGTCAAGCTCGCGAAGGAATTGGAAAAACTGGGCGCGCATATTCTGGCCATCAAGGACATGGCCGGACTTTGCCGCCCGCTGGCCGCGAAAACGCTCATCAGGACATTGCGCGAAGAGGTTGGAATTCCAATTCATTTTCACACGCATGACACGGCCGGCACCCAGGCCGCCGCGATTCTCCAGGCCAGCGAAGCCGGCGTGGACGTGGTGGATCTCGCGCTCGCCAGCGTGAGCGGCAGCACGAGCCAGCCGAATCTGAATTCCATCGTCGCCGCGTTGCAACACTCGCCGCGCGATACCCGGCTCGACCTCGCCGCGCTGAACGAGTTCTCCGACTATTGGGAAAAAGTGCGCGAGTATTATCATCCGTTCGACACCGCGCCGAAGACCGGCAGCGCGGAAGTTTATCTGCACGAAATGCCCGGCGGCCAATACACCAACCTCAAGGAACAGACCGCGAGCATGGGTGTTTCGCATCGTTGGCCGGAAATTGCCCGCACTTATGCCGGGGTCAACCAGCTTTTCGGCGACATCATAAAGGTCACGCCGAGCAGCAAGGTCGTCGGCGACATGGCGCTGTTTCTTTTCTCGCGCGGCATCAAGCCCGCCGACGTGGTGAACCTCGAACCCGGCGCGCAAGGTTTTCCTGAATCCGTCGTGGACATGATGAGCGGCGGTCTCGGCTGGCCGGCGGGCGGCTGGCCGAAGGATGTTCAACGCGTCGTCCTCGGTGAAAAGCGCGCCGTTCAGGCGCAGAAGGATTTCAAGAAAGGCGTCATTCCCGGCGCCCTCGCCACGCCCGCGAACCTGGAAAAAATTCGCAGGAGTCTTTCCGAAACGCTCAAGCACGAGGCGACGGACGACGACCTGTATTCCTATTTGATGTATCCGCAGGTATTCACCGGATTCGCCAGACACGCGCGGGAGTTCAGCGATGTCAGCGTCCTGCCGACGCCCACATTTTTCTACGGCCTGCGCCTTGGCGAAGAAATCAACATCGCCATCGAGGAAGGCAAATCGCTCATCGTCCGGCTGGTGAACGTAAGCGAACCGGACAAGGACGGCCGGCGTACGGTGACGTATGAATTGAACGGCGTCACGCGCGAAACGTTGATCGCCGACAAAAAAATCGTGCCCCAGACCAGGGCGCGTCCCAAGGCCGACATCACCGATCTGCTTCAAATCGCCGCGCCCATTCCGGGACTCATCGCCAGCATCGCTGTCTCGGTCGGCCAGAAAGTCGTCAAGGGCGACAAGCTCCTGATGATGGAAGCCATGAAAATGCAAACGACCGTTTACGCGGCGGCGGACGGCGTGGTGGACGCCCTGCACGTGGCGGTCGGTGACACGGTGGAAAGCAAGGACCTGCTCGTCAAGCTGCGGACGGTGTGAAAGCAATGGATTTGGAAATTGCAACGCGCTGAAAAAATCATTACGCCGCGCTCGGCCTCGACCGCAGCAGCCATTGCGACCCCGCGATCGCTCCGCTAAATTCATCGCATGCAAAAGAACCGGCTCGAAGCGTTCAGCGACGGCGTGCTCGCCATCATCATCACCATCATGGTGCTGGAATTGAAACCGAAACCAGATGCAGCCGAACTCACCGACCTGAAAGAATTGTTGCCGGTGTTCTTGAGCTACATGTTAAGTTTCATCTACGTCGGCATCTATTGGAACAACCATCATCACATGTTCCATGCCACCAAATGCGTCACCGGCGGCATCCTGTGGGCGAATCTGCATCTGTTGTTCTGGCTGTCGCTGTTTCCGTTCACGACGGGCTGGATGGGTGAAAATCATCTCGCGCCGACACCCACCGCCGTTTATGGCTTCGTGCTGCTGATGGCGGCCATCGCGTATTATATTTTGCAACGCGCCATCATCAAGCAGCAAGGCCGCGACTCCCTGCTCGCGGCGGCGATTGGAAAAGACTGGAAAGGAAAACTCTCGCCCGTGTGCTATCTCGCCGCCATACCGCTCGCGTTCGTGAGTCCGTGGATTGCGAGCGGCCTGTATGTGTTCGTCGCCCTCCTGTGGCTCGTCCCCGACCGCCGCATCGAACGCATTTTGGTTAAACGGGATAAGGAATAAGGGTTCGTTTTGGGTTCGTTTTCACTCCAACGGGATGATGATTTGGAAGGCTTATCATCACTTAAACTACTTTATTTGAGCGACTTAACTTTACTTCGGCAGAAATTAAAGATGGGTTCGTTTGGTAATTTCCCCATTTTTGCCCCCGACCTCGTCTGGGTTCAAAAAAGCCAGACAACGGACACACTCTATCACAAACCAAAGGCAAAGCAACGACAACCATCGCGCTGTTTCTGCTCTGGTGTCACCGGACAAATTTCGCGGGGCTGTTGAAGCCGTAATTTACGTCTTTGGCGGCCACTCCACGCCGACGAGTTCCTTGGGCAATTGTTTCGGGTCGGTCGGGTAAATGAGCGATATGTCGGGCTTCGTCTTTGCACCGGGCAGAAATTCGGTTTCCTCCGGCGCGCCCACGATGAGCCAGAGCACCTCGGCGTCGGTGTCGTTGAACACCTGGCGCAACTGGTCCGGGCCGACCAGCACGCCGCCGTGGCGCGGCACGGTCAAGGTCTCGTCGCCCACGCGCAGGCGGCCCGTGCCTTCCAGCACGAAATAAAACTCCTCCGCGCGGATGTGCTTGTGCAGCGTGTTCGCGCTCTGGGGTGGCAACCGCCAGAGCCGCGCGCCCATGTTCTCGCTGCCGGTGCGCTCCAGAAAATCTGCGTTCGGGATGCGCATCAGGTTGGACGGTCGCCAGTGGAGGTCTTCCGGCTTGATGAGATGGTAACCTTGAATTGGTTTCATGGGTTTCCGAGAGGTCGCGAGACGCTCCGCAAAATTTAGACCCTTAGCGAGCCACGGAACCCCCTGCCGCCATAATAAGACTCCGCGCCGTTATGAAATACGAAGACATGGCCGTAGCGGCGATCACAAAAAAGCGCGCCGCCGAGTTTTCTGATATCCGCCGATGTTTTCACCCAACTCGACGATTTCGTATCGAACTCTCCCAGTTTCTGCAGCTCCCGATATTGTTCTTCCGTTAAAATCTCAACACCCATGGCCGCCGCCATGTCCATGACGGTGTTTTTCGGTTTAAATTCCTTCCTCGAATCCAGCGCTTCACGGTCGTAACAAAAACTGGTGCGGCCCTTGGGACTTTGAGCGGAACAATCAAAAAAGAGGTGTTCGCCCGTCTTTTTATCATGACCAACCACATCCGGTTCACCGCCGGTGCGTTCCATTTCGTTGAGCGACCACAATTTTTCCGCATTGGCTTCCAGCTTGGCTTGGACTTTAGCCCACTCAAGACCTTTATGGCGGTTCAGGTTTTTCTCAAAACGGGCTTTCAATGCTTTGAGCAGTTCTTCGCGTTGTTTTGGGGACAACTCTTTTTTATTGCTCTTGATATTGTTCATAATTCGTTGCTGTCAAAGTAAAGCAACTTGCGTAACGTCTTACAAGCCGTTCAAATTTTACGGAACTTTTGAAGCCGTTGAACTTGGATTTACTTCTTACGATTCTGGAGTTGCTCCTGAATTTCTTTGAATTGCTGCATAACTTCTCGCACATGCCAATCCAACTTTTTCTTTGCATCAGGTGACATTCTTTTAAGCGCATTTCCAAAAGAATTTGCTGATTACCAAATCCCAGTAAAGTATCCACTGTTGCGCCGAGTTCTGCGAAAGATTTTACCTTGGGCATTTCAGAATTTGTTAATTTCAGATGTGCTTTGGTTTTTTCCAAATCAACTGTTGAAATAAATTCCTTCCATTCTTTTGCTGATTGTTCATCGAACGGTGTAAGCTTTTCAAATTGCCAACGGCGTAGCTGCCAATGTTCTTTAGTCTCGGTGACAAGGACTCCCTTGCCTAGAGTTGTGTCAAATTCTTGCGCCTCAACTACTGGCCTTCCATCCATTGTTATTTGCTTTCCAAGAAGGCTCGTAGCCCGCAAATCGCGGTGATCCATGTTCATGCAAAAAAATCCTGATTGGATTTTCTCCGATAGTATTCGCATCCATTCGCAACCTCCTTGATGGGTTTTGGGTAAGTCGCCAAGAATTTCCTGAACTAAAATAGGTGGAACAACTAAAAGATAATATTTTGACAAAGCAGGCAGCAATTTTCTCGGCAGAAATTGAATGCCGGATTTGTCGAGTAAGATTGGCGGTCCCATAGGACAATCCAATCAGCTTACGCCTTCGCGTAAAGTTCTGCACCCTTTTCCACGAACTCCTTCGATTTTTCTTCCATGCCGCGTTTGAGCGCTTCTTCCTCGGCGATGCCTTGTTCGGCGGCGTATTTGCGGACGTCTTCGGTGATCTTCATCGAGCAGAAGTGCGGGCCGCACATGGAACAGAAGTGCGCGGTCTTCGCACCTTCCTGCGGCAGCGTTTCGTCGTGAAACTCGCGCGCGGTCACCGGGTCGAGGCTGAGGTTGAATTGATCTTCCCAGCGGAATTCGAAGCGCGCCTTGCTCAACGCGTTGTCGCGGTATTGCGCGCCGGGATGACCTTTGGCGAGGTCGGCGGCGTGGGCGGCGATCTTGTAGGCAATGACGCCGTCCTTTACGTCCTTCTTGTCCGGCAGGCCGAGGTGTTCCTTGGGCGTGACGTAGCAAAGCATCGCGCAGCCATACCAGCCGATCATCGCCGCGCCGATGCCGCTGGTGATGTGGTCGTAGCCGGGCGCGATGTCGGTGGTGAGCGGGCCGAGCGTGTAGAACGGCGCTTCATGACACCACTCGAGTTGTTTGGCCATGTTTTCCTCGATCATGTGCAGCGGCACATGGCCGGGGCCTTCGTTCATCACTTGCACGCCTTTGGCCCAGGCGCGCGTGGTGAGTTCGCCCTGCACCTTGAGTTCGCCGAATTGCGCTTCGTCGTTGGCGTCGGCAATCGAGCCGGGACGCAGGCCGTCGCCGATGGAGAATGAAACATCGTAGGCGGCCATGATGTCGCAGATGTCGTCCCAGTGCGTGTAGAGAAAACTTTCCTGATGATGTGCGAGACACCACTTGGCCATGATGCTCCCACCGCGGCTGACGATGCCGGTCATGCGATTGGCGGTGAGCGGGATGAAGCGCAGCAATACGCCGGCGTGAACAGTGAAATAATCCACGCCCTGCTCGGCCTGTTCGACGAGGGTGTCGCGGTAAATTTCCCAGGTGAGTTCCTCGGCCTTGCCGCCGACTTTTTCGAGCGCCTGATAAATCGGCACGGTGCCGATGGGCACGGGCGAGTTGCGCAGAATCCATTCGCGCGTGGCGTGAATATTTTTTCCAGTGGACAAATCCATGACGGTGTCCGCCCCCCATTTGGCGGCCCAGCGCATTTTCTCGACCTCCTCCTCGATGCTGGACGCGACGGCGGAATTGCCAATGTTCGCATTTATTTTGACGAGAAAATTCCGGCCAATGATCATCGGCTCCAGTTCAGGATGATTGATGTTCGCCGGAATAATCGCGCGACCGGCGGCGACTTCGCTGCGGACGAATTCGGGCGTGATTTCCTTCGGGATGCGTTGCGGAAAGCGGCGGAAGACGGAAGGCGAATACTCGCTGCCGGTGAGCCGGCTCGAACCGGTGTGTTGCTTGTCGAGGTCATTGCGAACATTGTCCTTCGCCAGGTCGGCCATCTTCGCGCGACCCATGTCTTCGCGGATGGCGATAAATTCCATCTCCGGTGTGATGATGCCCTGGCGTGCATACCAAAGCTGCGAGACCGGCTGGCCCTTGCCCGCGCGCAACGGACGCCGCCGCCGTCCACTCATCCCGGGAAACTCCACGAGCCGGTTTTTTTCCGCCTTGCTGGCGAACTCCGCGTGCTTGCCGGAAAGATAGCCGTTGTCCTGCGGCTTAACTTCGCGACCGTCGTGTTCTGCCACATCGCCGCGCTTCAAAATCCATTCACGGCGCAATGACGGCAACCCTTCCTCGACGCTGCCATTGAAATCCGGATCGCCCCACAACCCGGAGCAATCATAGACGCGCACGGGCGCATTTTTTTCGACCGTGCCGGTGTAAGACCTGGTGTCGCCCACCTCGATTTCGCGCATCGGCACGCGCACGGTCGCGTGAATTTTTCCGGCGACGTAAATTTTTTTTGAGTTCGGCAGCTGTTCGCCGCTGTGCGGTTCGAATGAGTCTTTGGTCGCAATCATATAACTTTCATTTGCGCCCGGGAAATGCCGGAAGAAAAGCGGCTGCGCGCCGGTGCTTCCTACGCCAGCATTACCTGGGTCAGGTTCAACGGGTCTTTCGCGTTCCGCGCGAAACTCTCAGCCTTGCGCCGACTGCGACGCTGGTTGGCTCCCCGAACAACTTGAAACTAGAACGGTTTGCCCGAAGCGTCAAGCGCGCGAATGCCGGTAAAATTTTTGCGAAAGCTTGCGAAATAAAAACCGCCGGCAAAACTGTTCACGCAAATTTAACGCGCACCAATGCCGCCACGCGTTAAAATGTGATTGACAAATGACATGCCTTATGCCCCCATATCCCATGGCTTGAACCTGGCGTTGCCGGCAACCAGTTGAAAATTTTTGAAATCCCATGAAACACACCCGTCCCGGACTGGAAAAAAGAGCCCTGGTCGTCCGTTTGCGGAAAATCAAGGGGCAGATCGAGGCCATTGAAAAAATGGTGGAGGCCGATGTCGATTGTTCCGACGTGCTGATGCAGGTCGTTTCATCGCGCCGCGCGCTGAAATCGTTCAGCGAGGAGGTTATCGAATCTCATATGCACACCTGCATCGAAAGCACGACCAATCCGTCTGAAGGCCGCGCGAATTTGCGCTCGCTACTCACGGTTCTGGAGCGATACGTTGCCTGAAAGCACATCTTTATGTCTTCCGTAAAAAATGTCAACGGCCAGCGTGCTGCCGATTTGGTGCGCGATGCGGCAACCGGTGAAACCGCCGAAATTTTACAGCGACTAAACACATCTCCCGCAGGTTTGAGCGGGGAAGAGGCGGCGGAACGGCTGGAAATATTCGGTCCGAACGAAGTCGCGCAGGAAAAAAGCCACGGCTGGCTGCTGCGGCTCTGGGTGGCTGTGCGCAATCCGCTGGTCATTCTGCTGGCGGTCCTCGTCATCATCACCTTTGCGACGGCGGGTGATCCGAGCGACTACATCGGCGGCTTCGTGATGCTGGCGATGATAGTATTGGCGGTATTACTACGCCTCATTCAGGAGACAAAGGCCGACAATGCGGCGGCCAAACTCAAGGCGATGATCAAGGTCACGGCGACGGCACTCCGCGACGGCCAGCCGAAAGAAATTCCGCTAAAAGAACTCGTGCCCGGCGACGTGGTGAAACTTTCCGCCGGCGACATGATTCCCGGCGACGTGCGGCTGCTTACCTCAAAAGATTTGTTCATCATCCAGGCCACGCTGACCGGCGAATCATTGCCAGTCGAAAAAACCGACGCGCGCGACCCGCGCACCAACGTCCAATCCATCGAACACACAAATCTTTGTTTTCTCGGCACGAGCGTGGAAAGCGGCGCGGCCACGGCGGTCGTGGTCACCACCGGCGCACAAACGTATTTTGGGAAAATGGCCAGCAGTCTTTCCGATCAGCAGGTCGAAACAGCGTTTGACAAGGGCGTGAAAAAATTCACCTGGCTGATGATCACTTTTATGGCGGTGATGGCTCCGGCGGTGTTTCTCATCAATGGCTTCACCAAACACAGTTGGGGCAAGGATACATTTCTCTTTGCGCTCGCCATCGCCGTCGGCCTGACGCCCGAAATGCTGCCGATGATCGTCTCCTTCTGTCTTTCCAAAGGCGCGCTGGCAATGGCGAAGAAAAAAGTCATCGTCAAGCGGCTCAACTCGATCCAGAACCTGGGCGCGATGAACGTGCTCTGCACGGACAAGACGGGAACGCTGACCATTGACCACGTCATTCTGGAAATCCATTGCGACGTTTTCAAAAATGAAAGCGAGGAGGTGCTGCGCGACGCCTATCTCATCAGCCATTTTCAAACCGGGCTGAAAAATGTTTTGGATCGCGCGGTTTTGAAATACTCGGAACTGCACCGCGAGCTTGGCGTTGAAAAAATTTCCAAGGTGGACGAAATCCCGTTCGATTTCTCGCGCCGCATGATGTCCGTGGTCGTGGAAAGTTCCGACGGCCAGCGCCAATTGCTGACGAAGGGCGCGCCGGAATCGGTGTTCAAGAAATGCACGCATTTCGAGAGCGACGGCGAAATTTTTGAAATGGAGCCGATTCTCGTCGGCAACCTGATTGAACAGGTCAATTCGTTGAGCGAGGACGGTTTTCGCGTGCTGGCCATTGCGAACAAAAAAGTTGAGCGGCAGGCCGCCTATTCAAAAGCCGATGAGGAAAATTTGATTCTCACCGGCTATCTGGCGTTTCTCGATCCGCCGAAGGACTCGGCCAAAACCGCCATCGCCGCGTTGCGCCAGTATGGCGTGACGGTGAAGGTTTTGACCGGCGACAACGATCTGGTCACGCGCAAGGTCTGCACGGAAGTCGGCATCAATGCCGAAAAAATCCTGCTCGGCAACGACGTGGAAAAAATGTCGGACGACCAACTGGCCGATGTGATTGATTGCACGGATGTTTATGCACGGCTTTCGCCGGCGCACAAAAAGCGCGTTGTGCAGGCACTCCAGAAAAAAGGCCACGTCGTCGGTTTCATGGGCGACGGCATCAACGACGCACCTGCGCTCCGCGCCGCTGACGTGGGCATCTCCGTGGACACGGCGGTGGACATCGCCAAGGAGTCCGCCGACATGATCCTGCTGGAAAAAAGTCTGATGGTGCTGGAAGAAGGCGTGCTCGAAGGCCGCAAGGTTTTCGCGAACATCACCAAATACATCCGCATGGGTGCGAGTTCCAATTTCGGCAATATGTTCAGCGTGCTCGGCGCGAGCGCATGGTTTCCGTTTCTGCCGATGCAAACGCTTCAAATCCTGACGAACAATCTGCTTTACGATTTTTCGCAGGTGCCGATCCCGACCGACAACGTGGCCCCGCAATACATCGCCAAACCACGACCATGGCACATCGGGGAAATCACCAAATTCATCCTTTTCATCGGTCCCATCAGTTCGATTTTCGATTACACGACGTTTTGCGTCATGTGGTTTTACTTCAAGTGCAGCAACGTGGTTATCACGCCGGAGCTGGCGGCGAAATTCGGCGACGATGCGGCAAACCACACCTACGCCGCGCACCTATTAAACACCGCCTGGTTCGTCGAATCCATCATGACGCAGACGCTTATCATCCACGTTATCCGTACGAACCAAATTCCGTTCATCCAATCGCGTGCGAGCTGGCAACTGACGATGACCACAATCCTCATCATGGGCATTGGCGCATTTCTGCCGTTTTCGCCGCTGGCAAAATTTTTCGGCTTCGTGCCGCTGCCGTGGCAATTCTGGCCGATTCTCGCCGCGACATTGCTTTGTTACCTGGTCCTGACACAGATCATCAAGGCCTGGATGGTGCGGAGAAATTGGATTTGAATTTTAAAAGGATAAAAAGCCGTTCCGCATCACACGGAACGGCGTTGTCAGGCCTAATCGGGTTGATCAAATCCGCTCAAGCCTCAAAGGATTTTCCGCAGCCGCAACTCTGCTTCGCGTTCGGATTGGAGATCTTGAAACCGCCGCCGGTCAGCGCGTCGCTGAAATCCACGACGGTGCCGCGCAGGTATTGCGCGCTGATCGGGTCAACCAAAACCTCCACGCCCTGTTGTTCGGAGGTGAAATCGCCGTCGCGCTTTTCGTCGAAGACCATGCCGTATTGCATTCCCGAACAGCCGCCCTGCTCCACATAGACCCGGAAATTTTTGCCCGCATTTTCCGGCAGTGACAGCAGCGACTTGCATTCCCCGGCGGCGCGTTTGGTGAGTCCGACGATGATGCCGTTTGAAGTTGTTTCAGTCATTGTTCCCACGGGTGAAGCTAGACTTGACCGGTGCGCATGTCAAACGTCCGTCGCAATTCAATTTTTCCCCGGCGGCAAATGAGACTGCACGTCGGCGATCTTCTTTTCCAACGAATCCTTCGACTGCGGGAACAGTTCTTCCAAATGCGAATACAGATTTGTGGCGACTTCATAGTTGGCAAGAGTTTCCGCGAGCGCCGCCGCCTGCAATCCGGCTTTTTTTCTCCAGAACGAATCCGGCTGCTCGCCATCGCGCAAATTATTTTTGTATAACACGTCGGAATAATTGTCCAGCGCCTGATTAAACAGCCCCGCCCGTTCACTGCCGGACGCCAGCGCCGCCTTTTTTTCCAGCGCGATGCCAAAGCCGATCTGCGCCTGGCTGCGCGCGGAAATGTTTGCGAACGGTGAATTAAAAACCTGCGCGTAGGCGTTCGTGGCGGCATCATAATTGGTCAATTGCACATTGCACTCGCCGATGTCGAACAGCGCGAGCGCGCCGAGTTCGTTGGTTGGATACAACTGGACGATCTGGCTGAACTCATTCACCGCCGCGGCAAAGTTTGCCAGCGGATTGTTGTTGTCGGTTGAATCCGAAAGCATCAATGCGGTTCCGTGCGCGAACGTCGCCTGCACCCGCAGGTCAATCGGGCAGTTCGTGTCCTGCTCCAGTTTCGTGAAGTAATCGCGGATGGCGTCCGAATAGCCGAGCCGCGCGACGGCGGCGCGTCCAGCCATCATCTGCGCCGGGTAAAACAGATTTGTCCGGTTCACCAACGGAGAACCCTGCCAGTTGGTGTTTTGGAAAATATATTTGTAGTTTTTCTCCGCGTTCACGAAATCGCCGGCGTTGTAAAAAGAATCGGCCACCCACCATTGAGCGAGCGGCGCGAGTTCGTTGGTCGGAAATTGCGCGACGAAATTGGTGAACTGCACAAACGCATTCGTCTCGTTGCCCGCCTGAAAATCCGCCCAGGCCAGCGAATAACCCGCCTGCGGACGCAAATCGTTGGTCGGAAAATTTACGAGCCAGCCTTCATAGTTCGTGATCGCCGCCGGCCAGTCTTGTTCCTGCTCGTAAGTGCGCGCGACGGCCATCCGCGCCTGCGGGAGCAATTCTGAATTGGGAGACAGTTTTTCAAATTGCTGGAGCAGCGCGCGCGCGTCCGCCGGCCGGCGGGAATTGTCCACGCTTTCGACGACGAGCAGAATGGCATTGTCCGAGAGATCTCCCTCGGGATAATTCCTTAAAACTCTCGCCAGCGCGTCATTTGCGGCCGGGGCATCATTCAGCGCCACATCGGCGCGCAGGCTTTGGTAGAGCGCCGGTTCACCCAGCGCCCGGCCGACGGCGGGAAGATTCGTGAAATCATCCAGCACCGACTGATAATCCGCCCGCGCCCCGGAAAAATCCTTTTGCGCGAACCTGGCGTCGCCCGCCTTGAATTTCGCCATCGCCAGATCCTCCGAATAAGGCAGGTTTTGCGCGGCCATTGTGAAATCCGCAAGGCTTTCAGGAATTTTTCCCGCGAGCCAGTTGCACCAGCCGCGATCCAGATAGGCGTTGCCCACGAACGGACTGTTCGTGAACGTGCTGATGAACTGGTCAAATTGCGCCTGCACTTCGGGCAATTGATTCGTCGCCGCCGGCTGCGCGACATAATTTTTCAAACGCAATTCGCCCAGCGTCAGCAGCGCGATGTCCGCCGCCGGCGAATCGGGAAACTGCGCGAGAAATGTTCCCAACGCGTTCGTCGCGACCGAAAACTGTTTTTGTGCGATGGCCAGTTCCGCGATTTTCAAGACCGCCTCGCGCTGCCATGTCACCGGCGCATTCGTCAGATTTTCCTGATACGCGGCAAGGGCATCGGTCGCACGTCCCAGTTTTTCCAGCGCGCCCGCGCGCAACGCCACGCCCTCGGCCTGCCAATCGTCGTTCGTTTCAAGCTGCGCGATCTGCAACAGATTCGTCGTTACCGCCAGCGCCGCGTCCATTTCGCCCGCCGCGAGTTTGACCTGATAGAGCAGAAGCGCGCCCTGGTGGCCCAATTCCGGCTTGAGCGTCGGCGAAGCGAGCAGTGGTTCCAAAATTGCGGACGCGCCGCCAAAATCTTTCAGCGCGAACTTTGCCTGCGCCAACAATAATTTTCCGCGCACAACCGGTTCGCTGCCCGGATCCACCTGCGCCGCGTGCTGGAACACGCCGTTCGTTTCCTCCAGCAACGCGACCGTTTGCTGCCACCTGGCAAGTTTCGTGAACGCCGCCGCCGCTTCGACCACCGCCCGCCGCCGCAACCGTGATTCAGGAAATTTTTGCGCGAGCGCAATCCAGGTTTCCGCCGCGCCGGAATAATTTGTGCCTTGAAACTGCGCCTCGCCGGTCCAATAAAAGTATTCGTCGGCCAGTTTTCCGGCCTTCGCCAGATTGTTCGTGTCGGCCAGCAGCGCGCTGGCGTTGGTAAATTCCCCCAGTTTTAATTCCGCCTGCGCCCGCAGCAATATCGCCTCGGCGACCTGGCCGGAGTTCGGATATTTTTCAACAAATTGCGCGAACTCATTCGTCGCACGCTCATACATTCCGTCCTGAAACGCCGCCGCCGCCGCCGCGTAGTCACGATTTTCCCGCGCCCCGGCGGCGAAAATCTGCGCACAGCCCGAGGTGAATGCAAAAGCCAGCAAAAGCCATCGCCATAAAAAAACCATGCGCCAACCTAAATGAATTGGCACATGGACAAAAGCGGGAATTTGCCGGGTTCTTCCCTCTGCGCCTCGACGTCCTGGCGGGTTCAACCCAAAACACTTTTCAAATAATGGCCGGTGAAACTCGCGGCGCAGTGCATGATTTTTTCCGGCGGACCTTCCGCCACGATTTTTCCGCCCGCGCCGCCGCCTTCCGGCCCCAAATCAATTATCCAATCCGCCGTTTTGATCACGTCCAGATTATGTTCGATAACGAGCAGCGTGTTGCCCGTGGCGCGCAATTTGAAAAGCACTTCGAGCAGCTTTGCCACGTCGTGAAAATGCAGGCCGGTGGTCGGCTCGTCCAAAATATAGAGCGTCCTGCCCGTTGCTTTGCGGCTCAATTCCGTCGCCAGTTTCACGCGTTGCGCCTCGCCGCCGCTCAAGGTCGTCGCCTGCTGGCCCAGCCGGAGGTAGCCCAGGCCGACTTCCGCCAGCGTCAGCAGCGGATCAAAAATTTTCGGCACGGCGCGGAAAAAATTCACCGCTTCCTCCACCGTCAGGTCCAAAACGCCCGCAATATTTTTGCCCTTGTAGGCAATCTCGAGCGTCTCGCGGTTGTAACGCCTGCCGTTGCACGCCTCGCACGTCACATAAACCGCCGGCAGAAAATTCATTTCGATCTTCAGCACGCCATCGCCCTCGCATTTTTCGCAGCGTCCGCCCTTCACATTGAAACTGAAGCGTCCCGGTTCGTAGCCGCGCACTTTCGCCGCGGGAAGTTTCGCAAACAGATCGCGGATGTGATTGAACATGCCGGTGTAAGTCGCCGGATTGCTGCGCGGCGTGCGGCCAATCGGCGACTGGTCAATCACGATGACCTTGTCGAGGTTTTCAAAACCTTTCAGCGTGCGATGCTCGCCGGGCCGTTCCTTCGAGCCATAAAATTTGCGGAACAGCGCCCGCTGCAAAATGTCGCTGACGAACGTGCTCTTGCCGGAACCACTGACGCCCGTCACGCAGGTGAACGTGCCGAGCGGAATCCGCACGTCAATGTTCTGCAAATTATTTTCCTTCGCGCCGATGACCTCCAGCCAGCCGCGCTCTTCCGTCGGGGAATTTCTTTTTTTTGGAACCGGAATGGAAAGCTCGCCCGTCAGATACCGGCCGGTGAGTGATTTTTTCGCGGCGAGAATCTCCGGCAACGTGCCTGCCGCCACGAGTTCGCCGCCGTGAACGCCCGCGCCCGGACCGAGATCCAAAATGTAATCCGCCGCGCGAATGGTATCCGCATCATGCTCGACGACGAGAACGGTGTTGCCCAAATCACGCAGGCCTTTCAGGGTCGCGAGCAGGCGGTCATTGTCACGCTGGTGCAGGCCGATGCTCGGCTCGTCCAAAACGTAAAGCACGCCGACGAGCGCCGCGCCGATTTGCGTGGCCAGACGAATTCGCTGCGCCTCGCCGCCGGACAACGTGCCGCTCTCACGGTCAAGCGTGAGGTAGCCGAGGCCGACGTTTTTAAGGAAGCCGAGCCGCGCGCGGATTTCCTTGATGACTTCGCCCGCGATTTTCTGCTCGAACTCCGTCAGCTTGAGCGCGGCAAAAAATTCATCCGCCTTTTCCACAGACAGCGCGCAAACGTCCATGATTGAAAGTCCCGGAATTTTTATCTTCGATTTTTTGGCCTTGAACAATGAAGAAAAACCTTCGCCGCCCAGCGTCACCGCGAGAATTTCCGGCTTGAGCCGCCGGCCATGGCACGCGTCGCAGAACTGCGGACTCATGTAAGCCTTGAGCCGGTTGCGGATGAATTCACTTTCGCTGTCGGTGGCGAGACGTTCAAGATTCGGCAGCACGCCTTCAAACGGACGGCTGATGGAACTGACCTTGCCCGCGCGCCAGAATTTGAATTCAATCTCGTCCCCGCCGGAGCCGTTGAGCAGGACGTTTTTGAAATCTTCGGGCAAATCCTTGTAGGGCGTCCCGGTGCTGACGTTCAAATGCGCGGCGACCGAACGCAGCATCGCCTTGTAATAAACCACCAGCCGCTTGCCCGCGCGCCGCCACGGCTGGATCGCGCCGTCGAGCGGCAGCTCCGGATCGGGGACGACGAGCGCCTCGTCAAAAATCATTTTCTGGCCGAGACCGTGGCAGACGGGACACGCACCCGCAGGCGCGTTGAAGGAAAAATGTTTTGGCGTCGGCGGATCGTAGCTCCGGCCGGTCGCCGGCGAACACATTTTGTTCGAGTGCAAGGTTTCAATCCATCCGGCGGAATCCACCATCGGCGGCTGATGCAGCGTGAACATCACGCCTTCGCCGAGCCGCAGCGCGGTCTGGGCGGAATCGCCGAGGCGGACGCGGATTTTGTCGTCAATCACGAGCCGATCCACCACGGCCTCGATGTTATGAAATTTCTTTTTGTCGAGTTTGATGCGGGCGACAGTTTCGCCGAGTTCGGCAATCCCGCCGTCCACGCGCACGCGCACGAAGCCTTCGCGCGCGAGGCGCTCAAACACGTCGCGGAACTCGCCTTTTTGCCGGCGCACGACCGGCGCGAGGAGCATGACGCGGGTTTTCGGCGGCAGCGCAAGGATTTTGTCCACGATGTCGCTGGTGCTTTGCGTGGAGATCGGCACGCCGGTTTCCGGGCAATGCGCCTGGCCGATGTGCGCGTAAAGCAGGCGCAGGTAATCGTAAATTTCCGTCGTCGTGGCGATGATCGAACGCGGACTGCTGCCGGAACTTCTCTGCTCAATCGCAATTGCCGGCGAAAGCCCTTCGATAAAATCCACGTCGGGTTTTTGCAACTGGTCAAGGAATTGCCGCGCGTAGGCGGAAAGGCTTTCGACGTATTTGCGCTGGCCCTCGGCGTAAATCGTATCGAACGCGAGCGACGATTTGCCGCTGCCGCTCAAGCCGGTGACGACGACCAGTTTGTCACGCGGAATCTGGAGCGTGAGATTTTTGAGATTGTGCTCGCGCGCGCCGCCGATGCGGATGAATTCCCGGCTCATGGTTGTGAATTTCTTGTCGAAACGAAAACTCACACTACGCCACGCGGCGCAGAATGCCAAGCGAGAGTTGCCGGAAATTCCGGAAATTTTTACGGCAGCAGGATCAGCTCGTAGAACTTCATCAGCAACGGCGCATTGGTGTCCGTGAAGGAGAAGATGCCGGTGGTCGAGGTGATGATGCCGGGGAACGGTGTCCAGGTGACCGGCGGGACAAGGTTGGTTGCCCAGGCGACCTGAAATTGATCATTGGTCGGCGCGGACCAGGTCAGGTTCAGGCCGTTGGTCGTGACGGTGAAACCGCTGATGTCGGGTGAGGTCACACTTTCGAGGATCAACTGATAAAAACGGATTGAGCCAAGTGGAACCTGAGTTCCGTTGTCGAAGAAGGTGAACACGCCGTTCGTCGTCACCGGCGGCCCGGTGTAAGTGATGATGTTCGTGAACGTCTGCCAGACAATCGGCGGCGCAAGATTCGTCGCCACCTGCACCTGGAAAATGTCATTGGTCGGGGCGAGCCACGTCAGCAGGAAGCCGCCATTTGTGTAAATGATGCTGGAAATGGGATAGGTGCTCGGGAACGTCACCAGGTGGAAATTCACTTGCAGCACAAAATTCACCGGGAAGCTGTTTGTGTTCTGCACGCCGAGATAATAGGTCGCGCCGGGAACGAGCGGCGGCACGGTGCCCGCGCTTAAAATTGAAACCCCGCCGGTTGAATTTGTCAGCAGCGTGAAGCCGCCGGCATTTGGCCCCGTCGGCAGCGCGGTCTGGTTGAACAGCACGTTGACCGGC
>Ga0182015_10001259_pt1 | contig 34071 bp, 27 predicted proteins | sample 712P3MmetaG_FD_120478 | JGI IMG/M metagenome (GOLD analysis project Ga0182015, IMG submission 120478) | Permafrost microbial communities from Stordalen Mire, Sweden - 712P3M metaG | ecosystem: Environmental > Terrestrial > Soil > Wetlands > Permafrost | place: Sweden: Stordalen | collected...
AAGAATCATGTAATGGCGCCGCGCGGCTTCGGGCCCGGCCGCATCCGCGCCGAAATAAAAGCTGTTCACTTTCTGCTGCTTGTGATCCTCGAAAACTTTGAAATCGTCGGCGGTCAGGTCCGTGACGTAGTTGCCCTTCTTGTCGGTGACAATCGCGTCCACGCGAACCAGCCGCGATTCACTACGAATCACGGGTCCCTGCCCGGCCGGCGCCTGGTCTTGCGCTCCAGCCGCTCCCGGCGCCCCAGCCACTTGCTGCGATGGAGCGGATTGAGAAGCGGGAGGTGTGGAAGCGTTATTCGCGGGAGATTGCTGCGATTGAGCGAGCGCCGTCAACCCGGCGCCGCGGCATGCAAACCACGCCGTAACGGCCGCGATAGCGAAGATCGCGACAAGGACAATTAATTGCCGAGATTTCATGGCGTCCTCCCTTAATACGGAATGTCAACCATTCCATTTTCCGCCGAGATTAGCGACGCTTCCGAATCTCGTACGACCATGCGCACCATGTACGCGCCGGGCTTGACGTCGAAATTCGATTTCACCGTCATTCCGGTTTGCTCCAGCCTCGCCAATGTCGTGTCGCGGAGGCGCAGCTCAATCGTTTTCTCATTGCCGGTAATGAAATTGCCGTTGCGGTCAAACAACGCCGCTACGATCGTCAGATTGTTCTTATTTCGCCCGTCTTCCTTCCGAAATTGAAGACGATTCACGTTCACGCGAGTCAATACGGCCAGTTGCGCATCGAACTTGTCCGATTTGTAGAACTGCGTATGAAGCTCGGCGGGAAGATCGTGAATTTCCTCCTGCGAAAACACCGCCTCTTCAATCTGCTGCTTGGCAACTTCCGCCGGATCGGTGCTGTGCTTCGGCGCGTAGTATCCCCGGCGAGCCTGGATCGTATATTTTTGTTTGGTTGCGAGCGTCACTTTCAATTCGTGAAATCGGCCGTCAAGCTTCAGGCTAATGGGCGAAAAACCCAACAGATACGATACTTCCGGCGCTCCCGCAGCCTGCCGAAACCCCGCATCGAGATCATTGTTGTCGTGAAAAAAGACTGCGCCCGTGCCGTCGGCAAGCTCTTCCAAAATGTCCGCCTGCATATTTTGAGAGGTAAGGTAATACACGCTCTTAGGACCTGCGACGGTCGCCGAACTCGTGTACTCCCGCGAAACGTCCTGCCCGTCGTCAGGCGTATACAGACCTCTCGCATCGAGCGTATTAATCAGCACATTCGCGCGTGTGGCCTTGTCAATCAAATCTCCGACATCTACTTCGCGTCCGTTAAATAGAAATCCCGGAGAAACCAGCACAATACTCCGCTGCCCCGGCAGCACTGAAATGCGTCGAATAATTTCCTGCAGCCGCCGAAACGAGTAGTCCATCAACACGTTGCTGGCCGAAACCATGCTGTATGCGGTGGACGTCGCAAGACTCTGCGCGGCATTTGACATCCGCGTGTCGTTGCTGAACGCGCATGTGAGAGCATCTGCGGTCGCGACAGCGAGCGCTAGGGGATCGTTGTGATCCACGATAAGATCTGCCTGATAAAAATTCATAGCCGGACAGCCAGTGGTTCCTGTCGCGTCGCCCGCCGTCACCCCGCGAGGTGTGAGCACAGCCAACTTTTTCCCTAGCTGTTCGTGGTCGTCCGTAAAATCTACCTGGTCTTGACCCGACACGGTGAATAGCGCGACTCGATCCGACGGTTGGACCACAGACGTGAGATAGCGCATTGCCGCGAGCCGAGCCCGCACGAGATCTTCCATGCTCAAGTGCACGTCGTCGAAAAGCAGCGCGACAAATCGCGATGGCAACGCGACAGGCCCCGGCGTCTTGCCGGTTTCATCCGCCTCGGCCCGCGATTTCGACGCGGGCGTAGGTTGAATTGGTGCCGCGGGCCTTTCGACAGAAAAATGTGTGACGATTTGCGGCTTGCGGCTATCGAAAAGTTGGAAGTCGTCCTTCTTCAGATCTGCCACGGCATGCCCCGTCCCGTCGCGCACAACAACGCGTACGAGAACCAGGTTTACAGGCACCTTGAATGTCGCTGTTGACTCGTGCGTGCTCATCTCTGCCACGGGCTCGCCAGCGGCCTTTGTATCCTGCGGTGTCGTCGTTGGCGAAGATGCCGGCGCCGAAGATGACTGCGGCTCTGGAGCCGGCAGTGGCGCGGCGCCCGAATTCGGTGACGGCGAAGCGGAACTTGGTGGCGCAGAAGTAGGCGGGGTCTGCGCGCCTAAAGGAACCACAATTCCGACGCAGCAGAGCCCAAGAAAAGTGATAAGAAAAGCAAAAGGCAAAGCGGGACCGGTTCTGGGTAGACGTCTCACTGTCGAAATGCCCATGGGGAACAGCCTGAAACCTCAGCGTTCCTATTCGAGCATCCACCCCTATGCTCGATAAGATCGCGCACTGTCGGGAACTGCGGATGACTTTACTTTGGCGTCATGCTTGTGTCAATTAGTGCCGGGAGCGCATCGGAAGCTGGGTCCCGGAGGCGGGGGCCTCCGGGCTCTGGGTCAACGAGAACAACGACGTGATAGTGCTTTTCCATACGAACTGCAGATCCCTCACTTCGTTCGGGACGACAACGTTTTCTTGCGTACGCGAACGGAGATGCAGGGAGCGTCTAGGCGGTCGGTTTATCAGGAATGGGTTGCGTGGCCAGGAAGTCGTCGCGGAAGCGAAGCATGTACGATTCGAGCAGTTCCGCGATGCGGACGGGCTTGGGCGATTTCAAAACGAAGCCCGCGTGATGATGCTTCTTTACGCGCAAGTGAATCTCGGGCTCAGTGTAGCCCGAAGTATCAGGCTCGGGCTGTCGTGCAAGCGAGAGGATCACTCCAGAGTAATCTCGCCTGTGCTCCGGCAGCGCGTAAGGCTCTTTTCCGCCAGCAATCTCGATCTTCGCCCATTCGCGCCAAAGATTCACGCCAGTCGCCGCTTCCACCACGTCCGCGATGTAGGCTCCGCCCACTCGCGATGCAATCTCAATGAAATAGAATCTTCCATCTTCGTGAGCGCGAAGATATTCCGCGTGCGCCACGCCGCGTACGAGCCCGAGGCCTTCGATTACCTCCTTGTTGAGCTTGAGCAACGATTTCGATTCCGCTGAAGTTCGCGGAAGCGTCCGCGTGGTGAACACGCCCCCGTAATGCGCCGTTTCAAACGGCGGCTTTCCATAGGCGTGAGCCTCGGCAAAAACCACTTTGCGTTCGGACACGATACTGTCCACGTGAAACACATCGCCGGGAACGAAATGTTCCAGCAGATAGAATGATTGCTGGTCGCCGAGTTGATCGAGCCAGGGCCATAGCTCGTCCGCCTTCTCGATTTTCTTCATCCCGATACCCGAAGCCTGCGATCGCGGCTTCAAAAGCCAGGGCGGCGGGACACGCGCGAGATAGTTTCGAATCGCATCGTAGTTCAACACGTGCACGAATTCCGGAACAAGAATCCCCGCGTCCTGCGCTCGCGATCTCATCGCCAGCTTGTCCCGAAAGTACCGCACCGTCGTAAGCCCCATTCCAGGAACGCGCAGGTGCTCGCGAAGCGCCGCCGCATTCTCCATGTCGAATTCATCGAGCGCCACAATTCGATCGATTGGCCGCGTGCGCGCGATGTAGCTGACGGAATAGATCAGATCCTGCAACGGGATCTCACCGGGAATCAGGAAGACTTCTTCGAGTGATTCTCGCGGCCAGTCTGCATCGCGCAGTTTTTCTACGGTCACGAGCAGCACGCGAGCTCCCTGCTCTTTGCAGGCCCGCATGAACTCCTGCCCTTTCTCGTAAGAAGTAAGGCAAAGGACGGTGAGTGGTTTCTTGCCCGGCATCAGGAATCTCCGGCGAATCCGCGGATCGGTTCTTCAGCCGCCGCGCGAATCAGGAAGCGCGGATTATACAGTGGACTCCTGCGCGGGAAACAGAAATTGAAGGAATGGTCCGACACGTTTTGCCCAGGCGGCTTCGTTGTGCTCTCCGCCCTCCACGATCTCGACGCGAAGGTCTCGATCGAGAGTCCAACCGCGATGCAAAAGAATATCGCGAAGTCTCTCGACCGTGGGAATGAGCCGCGCACCCTCGCGCGTTCCCGCATCCATCCAGATTCGCGGCCGGTGAGCGATGCTTACGTCCTCGGCGTATCGGTGAATCCAGCCTTGGCCCCACCAAATCGAAGGCGAAAGTGCGGCGATCCGTCCGAACACGTCCGAGAACTGGAGTCCCGCATATAGAGCAAAGAGCCCGCCCAACGACGACCCGGCAATTCCCGTATGTGCCGGCCCTGCCAACACGCGGTATTGCGTTTCGATAAATGGCTTCAACTCCCGCAAAAGCATTCGCGCGTAGCGGTCCGCTCGCCCTCCGCCCAAGCGCAGCATCCGAGTGGGCGTGTATTCACGCACGCGAATTTTCCCGATGTTGTATATCCCGACGATGATTAGCGGACGGATGGTACCGGAATGAATCAGGCTGTCCGCAGTCTCTCGGACTTGCCAGTGCATTCCTTGAATGAACGATGTCGCGGGATCGAATAGGTTCTGGCCATCTTGCATGTACAAAATCGGAAAATGGCGATCCGGCTGCTCATCGTAACCGGGAGGGAGATAAACGATGACGTCGCGTTCATTTCGGAGAATTCGCGATCGCATCTTTTCGTGCTTGCGAAGTTGACTGTCGCTCAACGGCGGCAATCTCCCGCGCGGGTGGCGTGCGGTTTGCGGGTGGCGCGATACGAACGGACGAATTCGGTGGAGTGCGGCGCGAGGTTGAGGAGTGGTTCAGTCATCATCAGAAATGAGGATATCAAAATTTCGGAGTCTTCAGTGCGATGGCCGGCGCGGCGGCATTTGTGGCGCCGCGTCAGTTTTCATGGGGTATCTGTCAGGGAACCCCGCACGCTAGGAGCGCTTACCATCCTGGTGCACGTACTTGATCACCTCGACGTTGGACATGGCGATCAAACCTTCGGCCACCATCTCATCCAAATATGGAAGCAGCTTTTGAATCTGCTCCTCTGAATCAATCACACTGACCATGAGCGGAGCATCGTGCGAAAACGAAAGATGGTGAGGCCGGCGAATGAGCGTGCTCGCGCCATAGCCCTCGATGCCGCGGAATACAGTCGCGCCCGCGATATCCAGCTCGCGGCATTTCTCCACGATGGCGCGGTAGAGCGGCTTGTCTTTCCATTTGTCGTCCTCGCCGAAATGAATTCGCAGCATCTTGGCGGTTCCTTCGAGTTTCACTTTTGCGCCTCCTTCTTTTTCTCCTGGTTCGTCAAGCTGTGCGTGTACTTGATCACGTCCGCATCGGAGAGAACCACGAGGCCTTGCTGCACCATGCCGTCGAGAATCGGAAAGTAAGCGCGAAGCTTTTCTTCGCTGTCCACAACGGAAAGCATCATCGGGCGGTCGTGAGAAAGATTCAGCGTCGTTTCCTTGTGGATGCGCCGGTTTGCTCCATAACCCAGGATGCCCTGATACACAGTTGCGCCAGCGATGTCGTTCGCGCGCATGCTCTCGAGAAGAGCTCTGTAGAGCGGCATGTCGTGCCATTTGTCGTTTTCGCCGACGAAGATCCGCATCAGTTTGGCTTTCCCCTCGCTGCGCAGCGATGGTGTAACGGGCTTCGCGAATGTCTTTGCGGATTCCTCGGAAGGCTTAACCACGGTCGTATCCTGAATCTCGATCAATCCGCTGCCCACCAGTTCGGACAACTTCGGCAGGAGCTCCTCGACTTTTTCCGCCGATTCCACAAACTCGATCTTGATCGGCAGATTTTCCGTGAGGCGCTCGATCCGCATGGTGTGCAAATGATGATCGGCGCCAAAGCCAGCGATGCCGCGGATGACGCTCGCTCCCGAAATTCCGCGATAAAATAAGAAATTGAGAATCGCCGAATAAAGCGACTGGCCGTGGTATTGATGGTCCTCGCCGACGTAAAGAATCACCTTCTTGGCTGGCCCCGCTGTGAGCACATTCCCTCCTCGACTGCGGTCACGCACCAAATATCACGAAATCGTTCTGCCTGTTATAACGCCCAGCCAAAGCGAAAAGAAGCCTACGATAACGCTGAGCAGTACGTTTAAGCTCGCGATCAGTATTTCGCCATCCTGAAAGCTGCGGAAAGTTTCGAGTTCGAACGCCGAAAATGTCGTATATCCGCCGATGAAACCGATCGGAATCAGGTATCGCCAGTTCGGGCTCCAATGCGTTCTCTCCGCCAGAAGCGTCACGATCAGCCCGATGAGAAATGAACCTGTGCAATTAATGACGAACGTCCCATACGGGAAGCGGTCGCCGAGCCGATTGCTGATTACTCCGCTCGCCCAAAATCGCAAGATAGATCCCAGCGCCCCTCCAAACCCAACCATCAAATACTTTGTCATTTTTGTGTGCGGCTCCCATATCGAACCTAACGCCTCAAGTCTTCGTTTTCCGCCTAGCATTCGTCGCTGGCAAATACGGCAGCGCAAGCGATGATCAATCGGCGTTCAACCGGCCAATATCCATGCCGGTCTTCGGCTCTGATTTAGTTTTGGGATCGTTGCCGGGGGCATGACTCCGCGACAAGATCCGAAATCCTTGTCAGGAGTCATCATCTGTCCCGGCAAAGAGGGGACAGCGGTTATGGGGCGAACTCCATCGCCTAACTCTTCTTATGATATTGCGATTGGCGCGGAAGTCAACTGCGTGCGCGCGTGCCACCCGCGAGGTAATCACCCAAGCGGATGCCGCATGCGATAGTGATCATCGGTCGAGAAATGCACGCAGTCGCGAGTAACCGGCGCGGCTGACGGGAAGTTGCGCGCCATTCGGTAAGATGGCTACATAGCTGTCTTTCCCGTAGGGCTCGAGCCGGGTGACGCGTTCCAAATTCACGATGTAAGAGCGATGGATGCGCAGAAATCGCGATGGATCGAGTGCCGCTTCAAGGCTCGCGATCGTCTGCTGCTTCAAGTGTTTCTTACCTTCGGAAGCCAGTGCGACGTAGTCGTCCTGAGCCTCCACGTAATCGAGCTTCGAAACTGGAATGATGAATACCCGCGTGCCGTCGCGCACCGGAATTCGATCGAGGTATTGCGCCGGAGGGCGCGCGGCAGCGGCGAGTTCCGACGCTGGAAGCGCGGCCTGGGGTTTTGCGCCGCTCAGGCGATCCTTCGCGCGCGTGAGCGCCGCTTCGAATCGTTCGGCGCCAATCGGCTTAAGCAAATAATCCACTGCATGCACTTCAAACGCGCGAATCGCATGGCTGTCGTACGCCGTAACGAAAATTACCGCGATATGGTTTCCAATCAGCTCGAGGACCTCGAACCCGTCGAGCTTCGGCATCTGGATATCGAGCAGCAGCAACTCGGGCTTCAGTTCGGTGATTGCTTTCACGGCTTCGAAACCATTTGCGCACTCAGCCACAATCTCAACTTCCCAATGCGGCGCGAGATACTCGCGCAGAATCTGTCGCGCCAGCTCTTCATCATCCACGATCACGGCGCGGATTTTCTTTGAGGCATCGCTCGTCACGTAGTCACCTCCTCTCGTTGAGCCGGCAACGCGAGTGCCACGCGAAATGAGTCTCCCCGCTGAGTCACTTCGAAGCGAGAGAGTTCGCCATAGCGTGCCGCCAGCCGCTGGCGCACGTTCGCGAGGCCCACGCCATTTCTGCGCCGCCGCGGCGCGTCTGGATCGAACGGATTCTCAACGACGATCGAGAGCCTGCCGTCACGGCAGTGCGCATCCAGTCGAATTCGGCCGCCCTCGATAAGATTCGCGATTCCGTGCGCGACCGCGTTTTCGACAAGCGGCTGAAGAAGCAGCGGCGGCACCTGCACTTCGAGCGCTTCCTTATCTATATCCTCTTCAAGATTGACGCGCGAGCCGAACCGAATCTTTTCGACCGCGAGGAACGCGCGAATCAAAGACATCTCTTCATCCAGCGAAATTGACGATTTCTCTCCGAGCCCCAAAGTGCGCCGGAGAAAATCGCCCAGGAGAATGCACATGTCCCGAGCTTTCGGCGGATCGGAACCTGCCAGCGCGCTGATCGAGTTCAAGCTGTTGAAGAGAAAGTGAGGATTCACCTGCGCCTTCAAGGCTTTGAGTTCCGCCTCGCGCGCGAGCACACTCGCCTGCATCACGCGCGTCTCCGCTTCCTGCGAGGCCTGCACCGCCAGGAGCACGTAATAAAAATTCACCGACAGGAGATATAACAGCACGCCGGTCCCCAGCAGTAACGGAATCGTTCGCGGCAATCGGACCGCCAGATCCGGGAAATATCCGGTCGACGCGAGCGCGTGCCCCAGAAATTCCGCCGCGGCAACCCATATCACGCTGGCCATCAGCGCCCCGGCCAGATGCGTGGCCGCCATTCTGCTGAAGCTCGAACGTTCGAACGGCGTCGCGCGGCATGAATACCACGCCGAAAGGCACACGCACGCGTAGAACAGGCAGAGAGGGAAAGACAGGACAAGCGCTTCGCGCGCCGTCATTCCCGCGGTCACTGCCATCAAGTAGGCCAGGAGCGCGACCAGCGGAATCCAAACCGCGAAATATAACGCGAGCCGCCGAATTTGGCTGACGATCGGATGCATGCGCGTTAGTTCTTGATGACCACGCTTCCGAACACGGCGCCGCCTTTAATCACCAGTCGCTTCGTCGGCGATCCGGCCGTCGGCTGTTGATGCGTACGATCCTGGTACTCTCCGAAAACTGCGGCGCCACGCACTGAAACCATCCATTTTTCCGGCACACGGATTTCGCCGGCGCCGAATACCGCGGTCGCTTCCATTTCGGCGTAATCGCCCTCAATTTCCGCATCCGTTAGGTCCACTTTGAACTCGCCAAAGACTGCCACGAGTTTCCCACCCTTGAAATTCTGCGAGATGATGCGCCGTCGGACAGCGCTGAACACGGTCACAAGATCGACCTCCGGATTCGAAGTATCGGAGCCCATCGTGGAACTGAAACCCTCCGCCCATTTCCCCACCCATGCTCCCGTTTTTGTTTGAGGATTTCCTGACAGCGCGTGCCCCATCAGCCAGAGTCCCCACAAAATAATGGCAAGCGGCCAGAAGATCGCAAAGTTCACGTGGAAATAACCGTACTCGCTCAATAGAAGAAGAATGCCTGCGAGCGTCATCAACGCGCCCCAAAATCTCCCAGGGCCGGAGTGGAAGAGAAGGCCGGCAAGCCCGAAATAAAGCAGGATCGCGGGCCAAAAGGCGCTGAAAATGTGATTGGCTGAGACGATGCCAATTTGATCTAGCAAGAAGATCACGCCCAGGGCGACTATGAACAGCGGGAAGACGACGCCCGCAGGGAAACCCCTTTTGTTATTCGGCACGGTATTGTTCTCTGCCATAGTCGGCGCCTTTACTCGCGCTCATGGTCTTGTACTCTGCGATCGGCAGATATTTTGCTCAAGCTCATATTGTTGTCGCGCTTGGTTATGAGCAGCAGTCCCATTCCGAAGGCGACAAGTACGAGCGGCCAAAATCGCAGCAATTGCTGCAGCGCTGGGCCGTCGCAGTGCATCGCCAGAACGTTCCAGACGCCTTCAGTGACCATGGTGGCGAGCCAAAAATTTGCAGGGCTGAGGTGACTGTAACCCAACTCGCCCAATTGAAACATGACTCCCAGCAAAATCAGAAGGCCCGCTCCGCCCATCGCCAGCATCGAGTTCGAAACCCCATCCTGCGAGGAAAATCGTCGATTCGTCTTCGCCATTGTCTTCTCTCCGGCATGAAGTGTGTCGCTGTTCATGCCGAGAGATTAAATGCCGCGCGACCCAGAGTCTCGCGGTAATCGGCGAACGGCGGCTGGTTACCGGCAAACGGCGGTGGAGTGGAGCGGATGCCTGGCGCAACTCCCTCATTCTTGGGCTCTAATCAGCTCGCCTTGGTGCGCTTGCAGTTGCGCTCTCCCGGAACCCGGCTAAACGCGTTCTCTCATGAGACCGGCTTTACGGCATCTATGAGAAAGAACAGGCCTTCCGCGAGTGTGGGGTGGATGTACACCGCCCGTTTCATTAGGGTGTACGGCAAGTCCGCCAACATAAGAGTGTAGAGAACGTGGACTGTCTCGCCGCCTTCGGAGGAGAGGATAGTCGCGCCCAGAATCCGGTCGTTCTCTGCGTTTACAATCAGCTTCATCAGGCCGGCAGTTTCGTCGCGCTCAATCGCTCGCGACACGCGCGTCATCGGCACGTTGCCAATCTTCAGCCGGTATCCCTTTTCGCGAGCCTCTTTTTCCGTCAGGCCCACAGCCCCCAATTCAGGATCGGTGAAAACACAATAGGAAACGATTCGATTTTCGATGGAGAGGTTTTTTCCTTCGATGAGATTCGCAGAGACAATCTGGTAGTCGTTGTACGAAATATGAGTGAACGCCGGGCCGCCCTTCACATCGCCGAGCGCCCAAATGCCAGGCACGTTCGTCTCGAGTTTGCCATTGACCTTGATGAAGCCGTTTTTGTCGGTTGCAAGTCCCGCCCGTTCGGGCAGCAAATTGTCGGTGTTCGGCCGCCGGCCGGTGGCAACGAGGAGATGCGAGCCGGAAATCGTGCGGCTGCCGCCCTTCTGGTCAATCTTTACGCGGACGGTTCCGTCCTTTCTCTCGACATTGGCCGTCCGAGCGTTCAGAAGGAACGTGATTCCCTCCGCCTCCAAAGATTTTTGCAATTCCGCAGCGACTTCCGTGTCCTCCCGCGGGATGATCTGCGCGGTATTTTGAATGACAGTAACTTGGCTGCCAAAGCGCGAGAACATTTGCGCGAATTCGAGCCCAACATAGCCGCCGCCGAGAACCATCAGATGCTCGGGTACGGTTGTCAGCTCCATGATCGTCTCGTTCGTCAGATAGCCCGAGTCCGCAAGGCCTGGAATCTCCGGTATCGATGGCCGGGCGCCCGTATTTATGAAGATCTGCTCACTCTCGAGCATCTCATCGCCGACTCTTACCTGATGAGGTCCGGCGAATTCCGCGATTCCTCTGTACAAACGCAGACTTGGAAATTCTCCAATCCGATTGGTCTGGCTATTCCGGACTTTCTCGACGACTTTATTTTTCTGAGCCACGATCGTATCGAGATTCACACGCACGCCGGTGGTCGACACGCCCCAACGCTCGGCGTTTCTCGCGTAGTGAGCGACTTGCGCGCGGGCAACCATCGTTTTCGTCGGGGTGCACCCCGTGTTGATGCACGTGCCGCCAATGTCTCCCTTCTCCACGATCGCCACCGTGGATCCGCGTCCCGCGAGAGCGTATGCCAGCGGCAAACCCGCCTGGCCGGTTCCGAGAACTATCGCGTCGTATTTCATGAATCGACCACCTCCGTCACGGACTTACGAGCCGTGCACCATCGAATCAGAACGGTCGCGCCTAAGATTTCAGCTATGCGTCAGCTTTATCACATCTCATCAGACGATTGCCACGACCGATGAACAATAACGAATCGCGCCGCTGATGCCCGTTTCGTTTCGCCTGTACACACATCGCCGAAGGTGATAAAAGATTCAAGTCCCCGAAGTGATTAACCCGCCTCACAGGAGTCCCTGAATGCGGCAGAATTGGGACTGGGCCGTCTGCAGTCCATGCCTCGCGTTAATTCTCTTTTTTCTGACAAGCTCGACTTGTTTTGCGCAGGGGGCGGCGCCCACTGCTGCGCCTGCCGGGAACTCCGTTGTGAAAATTGACTCGCTCGAAGTTCACTCGGGAGCTCAGCAATCGAGTGACGTCGTGCAAACTCTGAAAAAGGGAGATTCGTTGGTTCTGGGGTTGCAGTTGACGACAACGTCAGACAGTTGGTGCAGCGTCAAACTCCCAGGACAAAGCGCGCGTCTCGGCTACGTGCAATGCTCGGGCCTGGAACGCACCGACCGCCAGCCGGTTGCCGGTCCATCGGCTAACGTGAGTGGCGAATCGAAAGAAACCGCCGTTGCGGGGAAAGCCTCGCGGCCGCCGATTCATCTCCCGCTGGCGCGATCGGCTGCGGAGTCATCGAGCGAGTACGAACGCGTCAAAGCAGCCGTAGTTCACGACGACACGCTCGACGGTCCAAAGATTTCCGAGTACGAACGCGCAGCGCAGGGTGGCTCGTCCGCGGCAATGACCCGGGCGGCGATGGCTCACTCCGTGGCGGGAAATTTTGAACTGGATCATGGCGACAGCGATTCCGCTATCGAGCAATACCGCGCTGCACTTCCCTTCGCAGCCAAACAGACGGCTTTGTCTTTCGGAATTCTGATGCGCCTCGCCTACATTCATCTGGTCCGTAGCGAATTTTCCACAGCGCTCGTGTTCCTCGATAAAGCCGGGCAACTTGTTCCCGGCTCTGCAGCCGTGGCTCAGCTTTCGGGCCAGGCTTACTACGGGCTGAACCGTCTGGACGATGCAATCAAGGAATGGCGCGCGGCGCAACGCATTGCGCCGAATCCGCAGGTCGCGATGTCCCTCGAAAGGGCCGAGCGCGATCAGGCGGCCGAAGCGGAGTCGCATGAGGGCGAGACCAGCCATTTCGTGCTTCGGTATCAGGGCGGCGCAACTCCACAACTCGCGGGCGAAATTCTGAGCACCCTCGAAGAGCATTTCCGCAACTTGCAAACGGCGCTGGACTTTACGCCGGTCGAGCCCATCGGCGTCGTCCTCTACACCAAGCAGGAGTTTCGCGACATCACCCTCGCGCCGAGTTGGGCGGGAGGACTCAACGATGGCCGCATTCGCGTGCCGGTGGAAGGACTCAATTCAGTGACTGCGGAACTCTCCCGCGTCTTGAAACACGAACTGACGCACAGCTTCGTGTACCAGATGTCATTGGGGCGCTGCCCGACCTGGCTCAATGAAGGCCTCGCACAATGGATGGAAGGAAAAAGAAGCGGCGAAAATGCCAAGGGCCTGATCATGGCCTACGAGCGCAAGCAATATATTCCGCTTGAGCGCCTCTCGGGCCCGTGGAATTCCTTCCCTGCTCCGGTGGCGGGATACGCATACGCGTGGGGACTCGCCGCTGTGGAATTTATTATGTCGAGGTCTGGAGCGTGGGGAATTTCGCGTCTCTTCGCGAATTTCAATTCAGCATCATCCTTCGAGGCTGCCATGGGCGCCGCGCTGCAAACCAACTACGAGGATCTCGAGCGCGGAACTGTGGATTATCTTCGGCAGACCTACGGACAATAGGCAACGAAGTAGTGCATCGCGTCGGAGCGCGAAAATCGAAGGGGGATTCCTCGCCGCGCTCGGAATGACGACGTACTACGTCGCGGTATTCATCCGACACCGAGACTTTAATCGGTTCGAACAAAACTAATTGCTACCCTTAAACTGGCGTTGAGGTTGGTCATGGACATTCCTGCGAACGTTTCGAGCACTTCAAATACATCGGCCCAGCGGCGGGCGCCGCGCTTTCAGCTTGTTACGGCTGCTGAATTCGTCGAGGTTCAGACGGACACGCGATTCAAGGCTCGCACTTCAGATCTCAGCGTAGTGGGTTGCTACATTGATATGCCCAATCCCCTGCCGGTGGGGACCGAGATCAAGTTGAGCCTCGAACATCAAGACGGCAAATTTACCGCCCGAGGCATCGTGGCTCAGTCCGAATCGAATCTCGGTATGGGGATCAGCTTCACCGCGGTTGAAGTCGAGCAAAACGGTATCTTGGAAAGTTGGATCGCAAAAATCCGCGGTGCTGTCTGACTAATTCCCGCGCGGATGAGGAAGAGATGCTAGTGCGAACGACCGGCGATCTCGAGGCCGCAAAACGTGCAAGCAACTCGAAACTAGGCATGCCAGGGGAAACTTCAGAACCCGGAGGCTCCTGACTCCGCGTCCGAGTGCAAACAACAGGAACCTTGCCGTTTCGTCGAGCCTCTTCCTGACGGATCGTTCACGAGCGCGGGTAATCTTCTAAAACAAAACCGTCTGCGACCAAATCTGCATGCTCGCTCCGTCGCGGGTGTCAGGCCAGGCCGCGTGCACCACACCATCGGGCCCGGACGTAAGTTGATTGAAATCCGCGAAGAATTCGCATCCCGGAAAGCCAAGGCATGGGTTGAACGGAACATCGTTGACGGCCTGTTGAATGTGAAACGTCCGGCCTCCATCCATCGACTTCCCAACGAAGTATTGTACGTTCGTGTTCGCGGGATCGTTCCGGTCGTCAAACCAACCGACGTAAACAGCGCCCACGGGCGTAGCCGTGGCCCACGCGAAGAAATGGTGCTTCATATCGTTGAACGGATCGTTATTCACGCGCGAGATTGCGGAAGCTCCGGTGTTTACGTTTACACTGGCTAGATAAACGCTCGGCGTCGCCTCGAGATTTCCTCCCGCCACTTGATTCGCCGAGAACGCGCAATACGCCGTGTGACCGTGGATTCCGCATCCCGGCGCTGCCGCGCCGCTGTCGGGAAACGCCCAGTTCGCGTTCGTCAGACCGTTGTAAACGAAGCTGACCACGGGATTTTTCGAAACCGTCCATACGCCGCCGCTGAACGTTGACTCCCACATGTTGATGACCGGAGCGTTCGTGTAATCGTTAAAGAAGATGTGCGGCGTGCCCGAGGGATCGATGACCATGTCGGAGTATTGTGCGTTGGTCAGCGAACCGCTCACCAACGCCGGGGCGCTGTAAGGCTCACCAGGAGCTGGTGAGTGCGACTCCAAAATCGCCGTGCCGGTGCTGGGAATCGTAGCCGTGCCGTCGGCGCACGTGCCGCCAGTCGGAAGATTGCAGTAAAACGCGTAGTACACGTAGTTGGTTCCCTCGTTCGGGCTTCCGCTGTTTGAATCCGTCGAATTCAACGGCCGGTTCACGGTTCCATTGCAGATGAAAGGGCCACTGATCATTCCGCTGCAGGGTTGATTGTCAATCAGGGTGGGCAGCTCGGACGAATAAGTTCCGTGATCGAGGCCCGGCGTCACGTCCACTTCGGAATCGATGTTTATGTAATTATTGGTGAAGTCCACGATCGCATTGCCGCTGAGTGCCGAAAAATAGCTGTTCCCGGCGTCATCAAACGAAAGTCCCGGAAAAAGTTCATACGTCAGCGGAATGAATCCGATGTTGGGATCGGAGCCTTCCACCAGCATGTCATCCGTCCAAGTTTTTCCCCGGGTCGTAGAGACGTGATAGAACATTCGCGACCAATTAACACGATAGTCGAGCGCCATCACCAGCCATCCGGTCGAGTTCGACGGATCCACCGCTGATGCAATATCCGTTTTCGGCCAGGGATTGCGGTCTTGGTTGACTTTCACGTTCCGGTACGAGTTCGACGTCGCCGAGGTGTTGGGAGCATCGGCTGACTGCGCCTTGACCTGGGCCTCTAGCAGTGCCTTCGCTCCGCCCGGCGGCAACATCGCACTGCTGACGCTGAAGGGCGCCTTGTGGTTCTTCTGCATCCACGCAACGTAGCCTTGAAAATCCTTGAATGGCGCCGGACCACCTGATTGCGCCCACACGGGCGCCGCCATAAACAATAAAATCGCTCCGGTTAGTATCCTCGCGTAGAGAGTATTCCGAGTTTCGCCTCGCTTCATCGCCGGCTCCTTCTTCCTTCATGACGGAATAATGCGTAAGGGAAGGTTCAATCGTTTCGAGTGCGCGGATTATTCTCTACGTAAGTAGACTTGTCAATATGAGTTCTAGTACTTGGTCGGCTTGCAAACCGGCCGCGGCGTCTCCCGCCTTCGGGCCTGGAGAAAAAAAATATTCCGATGGCTCCGTCTTTAGGAGTTTGGTGGAACGACGCCTCAGCTCTTGCGAATTGCCCACGAGCGGACGGACAACGAACACTCAAGCGACAAACGTCGAATCGCCGCGCGCGCCCTCAGATTGGTTGCAGCTCAAGTCAGACCGCAACTCGGCCGGATCAGGCAGCCGATCGCATGGCACAATTTCGAGCCGGGCTGGCGCCGAGCCAGCTCTACGCGAATGACGGTGCGCGTGTCCGAACGCAGCCACCGCGAGCGATTCTCTCCCCTTTTTTGCCTTCTAGGGCTTAATCACACTGCTGATGGAGATAGTGCCTTTAACGCCAATCATGACGCCCTTGGCGTCCGCTTCTGCGCGTTCACTTGGGGGATTGGGGTTCGCCTGAAACGAGATTGTCTGGCCGGCCGAAACAACATTCGTATCGAACGATAGTCGAGCCGTGGTCCCAATCGGACCTGGGACGTAGTTCCCCGTTTCCCCGACGAAAACATTAGCTAGAACATCATTCGCGTTCCAAGTCCAAATGCTCACGGCACCGCCGCTCACGGTAAAAGAAATCGTGTCACCGATGGCGGCTGTCGTCGCTAGCGGATTCGGACTGCCATTTGGTGTTAACAGGATTGGATGGTTTACAGCTGTTTCACTTCTCGCCGGTTTTGGTTCTGCCATTTTTGGTTCTCCTTTTAATGATTCATTTTCTTCCCGTTAGGGCGGAAATTCGGATCGGACAATAGATTCTGGAATTCCGGAGTCTCTTTCAGTTCGTCCAAAGAATACCCATTCTGTAATGCCCTCTCGATGTAATCGAGTGCATGGCGGCGGTCGCCGAGATTCTCGTACGTTTCCGCGGCGAGTTCAAGCACATTAGAATTATCGGGCGAGCGAGCCAGAGCCGACTGGATCCGCAATATCGCTTTTTCGCGAAGTCCTTTTTCTGAATAGAGCGCCGCGAGTGAAGCTTGCGTGATGGCATCCTGGGGCTTGAGCTTCACCGATTCTTCCAGCAAACTGATCGCGTGATCGCGGGCCACTTCGAGTTTGTCCTTCTGATTCAGCGCTTGGTAAGCGCCCGCGAGGTTCGCCCAGACCAAATAATCTTTATTGTTTAGCTGGAGAGCCTTCTCGCTCATGGCCGCCGATTCGGCGTAGCGCTTCTCGCTCAAATATAGGAATGCGAGATTTGCATAAGCCCCATAACTGGGACCGAGGTCGATGGATTTCTTCAAGGCCGCCTCGGCCTGCGGCAAGTCTTTCGGGTCTCCGCGATCGAGATACGCGGCCCCCAGATTGATATAGACAACGGAATTATCCGGTGTCAGCTCGGCCGCGCGCTGATATTGCGCGATGGCCTCCGCGTATTTTCCCTGGCGGTTGTAAAAGACGCCCAGCGAGTTATATCCATCCCAGTCGTCGGGCCGCAGCTCTGCTGCTTTTTTCAAGGCCGCTTCGGCGTCCGCAATGCGGCCCATTTTTTCATAGGTGTTCGCGGAACCCATTAACGCGTCGGCGTTATGAGGCTCCAATTGAAGAGCTCGCTGAAATTCTTGTAGTGCGAGGTCGAACCTGTTCAAGTCAGTGTGAAGTTTTCCCAGTGTGACGTAAGCCGTCGGAAGATGATCGTCAAGTTGCAGTGCGTGGCTGGTATTCGCGGATGCTTCGTCGATCCATTTGGGATTCGGATCGACCTGATTCTTGAGGCGGTAGGCCTCGCCGAGTTCGGCGAAACCCAGCGCGAATTGCGGGTCGGTTTTTACCGCGCTGTTGAGCGCGGTGATGGCGAGATCGAGATTCCCCGGCGTGTCGTAGCGCAAAACGTAGCCGAGCGCCTTTAAGTACGACTCGTAGGCGGCGGGTGTAGCGGAGCCGCCCGTGGCCCGAAGCATGTCCGGGGTAACGTTGATATGCATCAGTTTGGCCAGTTGGGCGACGGCTTCGTCCTGCAGCGTGGCCAAATCGCCGGCGCGGTCTTCGAAACTGGCGGACCCGACCTGGCGGAGATCTCCGGTGTCGATAAGATTGACGGTCAGGCGAACGTCCTGGCCGTCGCGCGCGATGCTGCCCTTGACGACCACCGTGGCGCCCAATTCGCGCAACGCAGATGTCGGATCGGCGATCTTGCGGTGGCGCACCTCGCTTGAAGGCACCACCCACAGCGACTTGCCTCCCACATTGAGGTCCGACAACTTCCCCGCCAGGCTATCCATTAACCCTTCGGCCAGCGGTTCATTCGCCGGATCGTTGCCGATGTTGTCGAACGGAAGCACGGCGATATGCTCCTCGTTGCTTGAGAGCAGTGTGCGGGCCAGCCTGCTTCGCATTGACGGAATAAGCAGCAGCGCGAATACCGCAAGCGCGACGACGGCGCCCGAGCCAAGCCACCATCGCCAGGCAAGACTCTTGCGCGGTGAGGCGAGACCCAGGGCCGACTGCGATGCATGACTGATGTACCTTTGCAGCTCTGCCGATTTGAACGACACAGTGGGCGCCTCAGTGTCCACCGGCGCAGGAGGCATGAGCATGAGATGATCGCGGGCATTCTCGAGATCGGTACGAAGGTCGGTGCAGCTCTGATAGCGGTGATCGATCTGCTTGGAGAGAGCGCGATAAACAATTTTCTGAAGTTCGACGGGAACTCCCTCCATCGGGAGCGGTGCTTCGTTCAAGATGGCGACGACGATCTCGGGAATGCTTTCGTGCCGGAAGGGATTGTGCCCCGTAAGCATTTCGGCAAGAACCACGCCCAGCGCCCAGATGTCCGTGCGACGGTCAACGGGTCTGCCGAGCGACTGCTCCGGCGACATATAGCCGACCGTGCCGGCCGCGCCGCCCGTCTGCGTCATGGATTGGGAAGAGACGACACGGGCGAGACCGAAGTCCACAATTTTTGCCAGGCCGTGCTGCGTGAGCAGAACGTTTGAAGGCTTCACGTCGCGATGTACGATGTTGCGCGCGTGCGCAGCTTCCAGGCCTTGCGCCATTTGAATCGCGATACCCACGGCCTCGTAGGCGGGAAGCGGACCGCGGCGGATCTTCTGCCACAGCGACTCGCCTTCGTAAAACGCCATCACGATGAACGCGCGGCCATCGCTGGTTTCTTCCACTCCGTGGATAACGCCTATATTCGGATGATCCAGGGACGACGCCGTCCGCGCTTCTTTAAGGAACCGCTCTTTATCTTTTTCGCTGGCGTTCAGTTCGGGAGGAAGGAATTTCAGAGCTACGGTGCGCTCGAGCTTTAAGTCGAGCGCCTTATAAACCACACCCATGCCGCCGGCGCCGGCCTTCGCCAGTATCTCGTAATTGCCAACCCGTTCTCCGGGTGTCAGGGAGCTTGTATCAGGCATGCATTTGCCCCGCGCTCAAATGCAGGCGTGGCACGCGAAATCGTTACTGCCAGGTGAGCGGCTTCAGCCTTCTGGACGACATCATAAGTCGCGGCCTTCCGTCATGCAACAAATCTTAATCTCAAACCTTAATCTCGAGTCCACTGATGTACCGATTCGGACTAGCACCGCGTAACCGACAAGTGAAGCCTGCCCAAAAACCCTCCCTGCCCACAATCCCTATTCTTCGGGCTCGCGGAATCGTTGTGAATTCGCTTGCCCAATAGTCCCCCCTCGCCCGCCTCAAAAATATCATCCTCGGGAGAACCGGGAACAAAACTTACGATGCGGAACGAGTGTAACTTTGGATGCTACAACTTTGAATGGACATTCTCCGATCGGTTCAGTTACCTTGACGGGCAACACCTGACTCATCGCCGGAGCGCGTCCATGCACGAGCGATATGCTTTCTCTTACCGCGGCCGGTCAGCCAAACTCGTGAAGCAAGCCTTTGTCTCGGTCGTATTGTTCACGTGCCTGCTCGGCCTCTTTGTTCGCGAGACGCGTGCGCAGCAACCCGCCGCCGGCTCACCTCAAAGTTCAACGGCCGAGCCCAAAGCTCACCCGGAGATTCATTCGGCCGGTCGTCTGGAAGCTCATCAGCGGATGGTACGCAGCCTTCCGGGCGGTCAGAGCGATAAGTTCACCGTGGATGTGACAGCTGGCCAGTTTCTGCACGTGCTCGTGGAAAAGCAAGGGAGCGACGTCGCGCTACTCGTCGGCGATCCCACTGGCAAGGTGGTTGTTTCCGCGTTTAGTCCCAATGGCAGCTTTGGCCCACTGCCCGCATCTGTGATCGCGAAAGTTAGCGGCGCTTACATTCTCAAGGTAACGGCTTTCGGAACGGCGGCTACTGCCCGCGAATATTCCATCGCCGTCACGGATCTTCGTCCGCCTTCTCCACAAGACGAAGTGCGAATCGAGGCGGAGACCGAATTCTATGAAGCGGTGGAACTCCAATTTCGGGATTCGGACTCCCGGCGAAAAGCTCTGGGCCTTTTGCAAGATGCGGTGGCCAAGTGGCGCGATCTTAACGATGTCTATCAGGAGGGCCTCAGCTATCAAACGCTTGGGACAATCTGCAGCCGTCTCGGGGAGCCGCAAGAGGCGCTCGGATACTTCGCGCAAGCTCTTCCGATCGAGCGTTCTCTAGGGGACCAAAGCGGCGAAGCTACGACCTTCATGAGGATCGGTGTTGTTCACGATGGTATGGGGGAGAAGCAGAAGGCGCTGGAATATTACGCGCAAGCACTCCCGCTGTTGCAAGCGGTGGGAGAAAAGAACGGCGAAGCAGCGGCTCTCAGCAACATCGGCAAAGTCTATAACGATCTCGGGGAGAGCCAAAAAGCGCTGGAGTATTACAAGCAAGCGCTTCCGGTCGAACGGTCAGCGGGCTTGGCCGGCGGCGAAGGCGCGACCCTCAACAATATCGGAGCGGTTTACAGGGACCTCGGGGATACCCGCAGCGCGCTGGACTATTACGAGCAAGCGCTCCCGCTCCGGCGAGCTGCGAAAGACCAGATCGGCGAGGCTACGACCCTCGGCAACATTGGCAGCGTCTACGACGATTTGGGGGAGAAGCAAAAAGCGCTGGAATATTTCCAGCAAGCGCTTCCGGTCGAGCGCACCCTTGGCAATCCGGCCGGCGAAGCTGGAATCCTCAACAATATCGGCGCTGTCTATGACGATTTGGGAGAGAAGCAACGGGCGCTGGAGTTCTACGGGAAAGCGCTCCCGCTCCGGCGAGCTGCGAAAGACCGGGACGGCGAGGCTTTGACCCTTAGCAACATCGGCAAGGTCTATTGCGATCTCGGTGAACAGCGAAAGGCGTTGGAGTATTTCGAGCAGGTGCTTCCGATCGAGCGCGACGTCGGCAATCGCCGCGTCGAAGCGACCACTCTCAGCAACATCGGAATCGTCCACAAATATCTGGGAGAGAAACCGAAAGCGCTGGAATTTTTCCAGCAAGCGCTTCCGATCGAGCGGTCGATCGGGTTCCGAAGCGGCGAGGCGAAGACGCTCAACAACATCGGCAGCATCGATGACGATTTGGGCGAGGAGCAAAAGGCGCTGGAGTACTACGAAGAAGCACTTCCGGTTGAGCGCTCAGTGGGAGATCGGAGCGGCGAGGCAACGACGCTCAACAACATCGGCGTCGTCTACGACAATTTGGGGGATAAGCAGAAGGCGCTGGAATATTACGAGCGGGCGCTTCCGATCAGGCGCGCCGTCGGTGACCGGAGCGGCGAAGCTGTGACATTGTCATGGCTCTGCGGGCTGTGGGCTGAACGGGGCAACGTTTCACTGGCGATCTTTTTCGGTAAACAATCTGTAAATGTTTATCAGAGCTTGCGGCGCGATATTCAAAGCTTGGACGAAAGTATCCAGAAAACCTATCTCGATAGCATTACCGGAGATTACCGCCGGCTCGCCGACCTGTTGCTCTCCGAGGACCGGTTGCCTGAAGCCGAGCAGGTTCTCGGCATGCTCAAGGAGCAGGAATTCAAGGAATTCACTCGCGGTGCTGGTTCTTCGCCGGCCGCATCGGCCGCTCCGATGACGACCCGCGAGCAACGCGCCGAAAGTATTCTAGGCCAGGCGCTCGAGTGGCAAGATCTCGATCAGATTCCGAACCGAACTGGCTCGCAACAGGCTCGTTACGAAGAACTCAACAAAGCTCTTACCGCAAATAACCTCAGCGTTACGAATTACTGGCAGGCTTTGCAGACAGCTTTGCCTCCACGGGAAGCCCACGAAGAGAAGATCGAAGCCTCGGCCGCGCAGAAACTTTTGCACAAGATGCCGCCGGGCACGATCGTGGTTTACACGCTTGTGCTCGGCGACAAACTCGATCTGATCGTCATCAGCCGGGACGACACGGTGCAGAAAAGCGTGACCGTCAAGCGCGCGGACCTGGCTGCCACTGTCGAAGAGTTTCGCTCGGCGATACAGGATCGCCAGAATGGGGACGCGCTGCTCGTACCTGCACGTAAGCTGTACGATTGGCTCGTTGTGCCGATCGCTGCAGAACTCGACGGCGCTCACGCCACGACGATAGCCTGGTCTCTCGACGGCGTGCTGCGCTATATGCCTGTCAATGCGCTCTATGACGGCCGGCAATTCTTCATTCAGCGCTATACGAATGTCATCTTTACTCCGGGCGATATCACCGGGCTCGAGGAAAAACCGCTGGTTACGGAATGGAAGGCGCTGGCGCTCGGGATATCGAAACAGTACTTCAGCGATCTGAATGCGCTGCCGGCGGTTCCCGATGAACTGCGCAGCATCGTGCGGGATCCGCAAGATAATGGTTCACACGGGCCGCTGCCGGGCCAGATCCTTCTCAACGACGCATACACGGAGCAGGCCATGGAACAGCTGCTCAAAATGGACTTCCCGCTAGTTCACATTGCCAGCCACTTCGTCGTGGGGTTAACCACCGACGATAGCTACCTGCTTGTCGGTGGTGAGAAACAAGGAGGAAGCGGATATCGCCTGCGCCTCAGCGAGATCGAAACGATGAATGGCATGAAATTCGATTCGACCGCTTTGCTCTCCCTTTCCGCCTGTGAGACAGCCATGTCGAACAGTGACGCAGATGGCAAGGAAGTGGACAGTCTGGCTGCGATTGGCCGGGAGCGCGGAGCGCAAGCAGTGCTGGCTTCGCTCTGGGACGTGAATGACGCCAGCACGGGCCGGTTGATGGCCGACTTCTATCGCCGCTGGACAAGCACCAAGGGCATCACGAAATCTGAAGCTCTGCGACAGGCGCAACTTGATTTGTTGCGCTCGTCCGGACTTCTGCAAGACAGTGCCGCGAAAGCGAAAGGAACGGGGCGCGGAGTCGCCCCCGCCGGAGGCGCGAACGCTGCCGGTGAAGCGCCATCCTCCGAAGCCCCTTCCTATTCCCACCCTTACTACTGGGCACCCTTCATCTTGGTGGGCAACTGGCAGTGAGTTTCGAACCGAGCGGCTCGTCACCTCAACTCGGCGAATGCGACGCCGGCCTTATTCGCCGAGACCGAACGAGTGGTGCTTGTAACAGCGTGAGTGAAAAGAAGTAAGTGGCGCTCCCGGGAGAATCGAACTCCCGACCCTCGGCTTAGAAGGTATACTGCACAAAACTCTCAGTGCCGGATCTGGCGTCGCTTACGAGGAAGCGCGCCATTTATCTCGCTTCTTAATTGGACCGAAGTTGGACTGAAACAATGGGGTAACCCCTTAGAGTGGCACGGTCTTTCCGAGCATGAATGGCGTTGCCTAGCCAACTCTCCGGGAACCCCGTCAGAACTCATCCATGGACCGACCGGTGCCATTTTCGAATGATTATCCGACTGTGCCACCGTCTTCGACATAAGGAAACAAATGCTGATTACCAGCCCTGGCCATGATACTGATCACTTTTTCCGTCGTGGCCGCCTTCATCGCGAGGAGTCCTTTCGCCGTCGCCGCTCGCTCTCCCTGATCATTTCGGTTATATCCGCCACTGGACGTATCTCGATCGTCCCACACTTCAACTTCGCGCCCGGAGATTGGGAAATGAGCTGAATTGCGTGATTCAGATCTCGCGCTTCAAGCACCTGAATTCCACCCAATTGTTCCTTCGTTTCCGCGTACGGACCGTCTGTCACTGCAACCTTTCCGTTCTTCCAACCCACGGTCACCGCCGTGTCGGGGGGCTGAAGGGGTTCCTCGGCGACCAAATGTCCGTTCTTCCGCAGTTCGTCGTTGTAGCTAAAACACTCGTCCAGCATGGTGTTGCGCTCGCTCTCAGACATGTTTTCGAACTTGCCGGGCTCGAGATAGCCCAAACAGATGTATTTCATCAATTCCTCCGTGCTTTTCTGTGACGCAAAGAGCGGGCGCGCCGGAAAAATCATTCCGAGCGCAGCGCTTGGATGACGTCAACGCGGGCGGCACGTGCCGCCGGCAGCATCGAAGCGACGACCGCCGCGCCGAGAAGCACCAACGCAGAGACAACCACGGGCCATGCGCCCGGCATTTTTAAGTCGCCGAAATAGCTGCCGGCCACGCGCGCCGCGACGAGCCCGAACGCCGCACCCGCCAAAACGCCACCGCCAGCCATCACGACGCCTTCCGCGACAACGCCTCTGAGGAGATTTCCCGGCTGTGACCCAAGCGCCAGGCGGATGCCGAATTCGCGTGTCCTCGCGCTGACGGAAAATGCCAGTACACCCGCCACGCCAACGACTGCAATCAGCAACGCGACCCCTGCGAACACACCAAACACCAGAGAGTTCAAGCGGTCTGGCGCAAGCACTTTTGCACGGATGTCTTCCAGAGTGGCGGCGTTCTCCACAGGTTCATCGGCGGACATCTGCCGGATAATTTTCGTTACCGGCGTTACCAGCGAATAAGGATTTCCGGTGGTGTGGATGAAGAGGTGGCCGCCGAACATTCCGGCGTCTGCAAACGAGCTATAAATGGTGGCGGTGGGCGAAGGAACGATATGTGAGTCGTCCACATCGGCGGCCACCCCAATAATGCGGTGCGGCGACGTAAATCGCGCCTTTTCGCTCGCAGTGCCGGGAAGGAATTCGAGCACGGGATCGGTCCAATAGACATGCCGATTGATCGGATCCTGGCCAGGAAACATGCGCTGTGCCAGAGTCGCGCTGACGATCGCGACCGGCTCTCGATTCTGGTCATCGAGCGCGTTGAAATCGCGGCCGGCAATAATGGGAACGCCAAGCGCGGCGAAAAAGCCGGGAGAGATTGTACGCCACATCGCGCGCGGATCGTCTTTGCCAGGGACGTGACCATCACCAGAGAATTGCAAGCCCACACCGAAGTTGTCCGCATCACGCCACGGAGCGATCATACCCACCGCCGTCTCGGTGACGCCGGGTAACGCATCGATTTGACGTACCGATTCCTTGTAAAAATCGAGCACTTGCTGAGGCGTCTTTCCGTTGGACGGCGCCGGAACATCAATGGCCAGGACGTGACGCGTATCAACGCCGGTCTGGATCGCTTGCAACGCGATCAGCGTACCGATCAACATGCTTGCGCCCGCGAGCAGCACGAAAGACGCTCCGATTTGCGTGATTGCAAAGGCACGCTGGCGGCGGCCAGTGCTGCTGGTGATGCGGACGCTGCCGCTCGCGACATTTATGCCATTCGACGCGTTAGCCGACGGCAGCCGCGGCACAAATGCCAAAATCACCGCCGCCACGATTGCCAGCGCCACTCCCACCCAGAGCAGGCTGAAATCAACCGACAAATCCAGCGCGCGGACCGAGAAACGCGAGGCGTACCGAGCCAGAATGGTGACGAGTGGCTGCGCGATCAGTACGCCGATGGCTGCGCCCGCGCCGCAGAGCAGAAGGCTTTCGGCTAACAACATGCGGCGCAGCGTCCAAGTGCTGGCACCGAGCGCGGCGCGGATCGAGAGTTCGCCCTCGCGGCGAACCGTCCGCGCGAGAATCAGGTTGGCCACGTTGGAGCAGGCGATTATGAAGACGAGGCCCGAGGCAGCGAGAAGGACGAGGAGCACGGTGCGCGCGCCGGAAGTAATCTGGTCGCGGAGCATCTTGGCATCAATGCGGTAGCCGCCGTTATCGGGATACGCATCGGGGTGATCCTTCTCCATGGAGGCGTAAACGGTGCGCAACTCGCTGCGAGCCTGGTCGAGAGTGGCACCGGGAGCAAGCTTGCCGAAGAGTTCGGTCATGCGATGGATGCGGCCGGTGACCATCGTGGCGGAAAGGTGATGCGGGCTGATGACCAGGTTGCCGATAATCTCCGTCTCTGCGGGATACGGCACAGAGGGTTCAAGGACGCCGATCACCGTGGCCGAACGATCGCCAAGGCTGCTGAGGCGAACGGTTTTGCCGATCACACTAGAATCTTTTTTGTAAACGGTGGACCAGAAACGATAGGTCAGCACGATGACGCCTGGAGCGTCGGCACCGGCGTCTTGAGGTCCGACCAGACGGCCGAGAACAGGACGCAGGCCCATTACATCGAAGTAGTTGCCGCTGACCACACCGCCGTGAACTACGCGAGGTTCACCGAGTCCAACCATCGTAAAGTCCATCGTCGAGAAATCACCGAACTCGCTCAGGGAGCGGACGCTGCCCTCGATATCCTTGATTTCGGGCACGGAAAACGTGGTGTTGTCTTCTCCGCCGCTGGGGGCGCTCTGGCGGATGTAGACCAGCCGGTTCTCGTCACGGTTGACGAGCGGCTTGAGCAAGACTCCGCGCACGAGAGTGAAAATGGCCGCGTTGGCCCCGATGCCCAGGGCCAGCGTGAGGATCACGATGGCCGCCAGCCCTTTGCTGCGCATCAGCGAGTGGAAGGCACTTCTTAGATCGCGGAAAAATGACATGATTTTTACCCCCTCGGCGCTTATCGGTTGTTGCAAAGGGCTCGCGGCTTACATACTTCCGGTTGGGACTGCGCCGGCACGCTCGTAATTCACGATAATGACGCCTTTCAAGGTGACTGTGCTTTCCGTCACCTTGAAAGCCGCCGGGATCGTGCCATCGGCAAATAATCGTTTTCCACCGCCCAACGTGATCGGAAATATCTTCAGCCATAACGCATCGACCAAATCATGCTTGAGGAGCGTCTGCACGAGATTTGCGCTTCCATAAACGTGCAAATCCGGGCCTTCCTGTTGCTTAATTTTCATGATTTTTTCCGCAATATCTCCGCCTAAAAACACGGACGGCTTCCATTCGCTGGAAGTCATGGTATTCGAGGCGACGTACTTGGTCGCTGTGTTGACGCCCGGCCAAATGTCGCTATGTTGCGGCCAGAATCGTGCGAAATTGTCAAAGGTTTTTCGCCCGAGCAACAAGTCAGACGGCATTTTCATCTGCTTCATCATGGCCGTTCCACTAACAGCGTCGGCATGTGGGGCCATCCACCCGCCATACGCGAAACCGCCACTGGTATCTTCCTCTGGGCCGCCTGGAGCTTGTATGACGCCGTCAAGGGAAACGAATTCAAGCACATTGAGTTTTCTCATGAATGAGTTCCTTCGAGTCCCATCTGATTTTGTTTTACGGGTGTCCCCGGTTTTCGATGAGCCAGGTAATGCCACTTGGAAGCAGGGATGCTGACCCCGTTCGCGGCACCCGACGCCAGCTGTCAGGCAGGCATCGCCGGCAGTGTTTTCACTGACTCTTAGTTGCTTCCGGTATTTTGCCAAACGCGCGCACTTCCACCGGCGCCCGGCAGGCGACCACCGCCTTACGCCCCCACGCCAGCGCCTCGTCCAGGCCAGCGACCTCTAGCACCCAAAAACCGCCTATGTGCTCCTTGGTCTCCAAATACGGCCCGTCGGTGGTGAGCACCTTCCCATCGGGCTGCGCTCGCAGCGACTTCGCTTCGCGGGCAGGGGTGAGGCCGCCCACGAAAATCCGGACACCTGCAGCCATCATCTCGCGGTTGAGCGCGTGTATATCCTCGGGAATTGCTCCGGTCTCGACGGACGAGTCGAAGTCGTCGGGATGGTGAATCGCAACTAAATATTGGCTCATGGGTTCTCCATTCTCCGGTGGCGGCTACCCAGACGTCGCCCGATACGGTCGCACGATGTGTCGCCCGATGCGTCGCGAAATCGACATAGCGCCGAGATTTTTTACTGCTGGCCCGGCTTATTGCCGAACTTGGCGGCCTGCTCTTCCTCGAGCTCCGTGAGCTTGTCCTGCACAGCGGGAGTGAAGTCGCTTATATCGAAGAGGCGGCGGACTTCGACGATCATTTCGTCATCCTTTCTGGGGATACGCGAGGCCCATTTGATCGCCTCTTCGCGCGACTTCACATCAAGTATGTAGAAGCCGCCGACCACTTCCTTCGCTTCTGTAAACGGGCCGTCGGTAACTTTCAATTTTCCGTTTTTTAAGGTGATGCGCGCGCTCATCGTCGCGGGCGGGGTTAGGCCGTCGAGCGATTGCAGCACGCCAGCTGCCGCTAGTTCCTCGTGGAATTTCCTTGTGTCCTCTATGTCTGTGAGGTCGGGTACCCAACCGGCCTTTGCAGTTGGGTAATTTTCCGGATACATGATAATCATGAAACGCATCGTTTCCTCCTTGAGTGTTTAGCGGACACCGTATCCGGGCCGCCACATTTTATATAAAAGCTTGGACCGCGCTGCCTGAATGTTGCCAGTAGCCGGTTGTGCGGTGCCGCTCCACTTACTTGTCGAACAGGGTGCGTTGAATCGACACGCGATTTGCAGATTTTTTCGCATAGCCTATCACCCCGGGAACACTTTCTGGCGGGCCGGTTGCCCGGCCTTCACCATATAGTCGAACGGCCGCACCGGAATTCGACAAGTCGTCGAGTTTTTATTTTACCTGCCGAATTCGCTGTTGCAGGAATTGCCGCTCGGGTTCCTGTTGGGTCAGCGCCAGAGCTTTCTCATAAGACGACCGTGCCTCAGCCGTCCTGCCGAGCCTGCGGCACATATCTGCACGGGCGGAATGCGCCAGGTAATAATTTGCCAATTCGCCATGTTCCAACACCGCGTCGATATGCGCCAGACCAGCCTCCGGCCCATCGCGCATGGCAATCGCCACGGCGCGATTGAGCTGCACCACGGGCGAAGGCTGAATTTCTGCCAATCGGTCGTAGAGCGCCACAATCTGCCGCCAGTCGGTCGCCGCCACCGATTCCGCCTCCGCATGAACGGCCGCAATCGCAGCTTGCAGCGTGTAGGAGCCGAAGCGGCGCGACTTCAACGCTTTCTCTAGCAACGCCACCCCCTCCGCGATCTGCTCCCGGTTCCACAGCGAGCGATCCTGGTTCTCCAGCAAAATCAGCTCTCCGGTCGGAGAGGTTCTCGCGACGCGACGGGATTCCTGTAGCAACATTAGGGCAAGCAGCCCAATGACTTCCGGCTCTGGTTGAAGTTCGGTCAGCAACCGGCCCAGTCGAATCGCCTCGCCGGTTAGCTCGGCCCGCGTTACCTCCGCTCCTGCCGCAGCAGAGTAGCCCTCATTGAAGACGAGATAGACGACCTGAAGCACCGCGCCCAGTCGCTGCGGCAATTCCTTCGGCGACGGCACTTCGTACGGAATCGAGGTCTCTCGAATCTTTGCCTTGGCGCGCACGATGCGCTGCGCCAGCGTGCGCGGAGTGGTGAGGAACGCCTTGGCGATCTCCTCGGTGGTCAGCCCGCACACCTCGCGCAAGGTCAGCGCAACATGCGCTTCCGGCGCAAGAGATGGATGACAGCAGGTAAAAATCAGGCGCAGCCGATCATCCTCAAGGCTGTCCTCTTCATTGGAGCTTTCGGCCGAAATCGATTGCGCTTCGAGATATCGCACCAGCTCGTCCTGCGACGCATCAAATCTTGCCCGTCGACGCAGACTATCAATGGCTTTGAATCGCGCCGTCGAAATCAACCATGGCCGCGGGTTGCCGGGGACTCCACTGCTCGGCCACAGGCTCAGCGCCGCCGCAAAGGCTTCATGCATCGCCTCTTCGGCCAGATCAAAATCACCGAGCAAGCGGATCAGAGTTGCCAGGATTCGTCCCGAATCCACGCGATAAAGGGAGTCGAGCAATTCGCGTATCTCCTCGGTGGAATGCTCGGACATGACGACGACCTTAGCAAACCAGCTACCCCGAATCAATTTGGCAAACCGCGGATCGATGCAATTGAGCGGAGGGTTAACGGTGAAGAGCGATTCTTTTTACTCTGTTCAGTTCAAAGAGATGGCGCGCCCGGGGAGATTCGAACTCCCGACCCTCTGCTTAGAAGGCAGACGCTCTATCCAACTGAGCTACGGGCGCGTAGGTCGGAACCGCCTCAGTTTACGGCGCTTGCGGTATTTTTCGCAACGGGCAACTCCGGCACGTCACCATGACGGTGCCCAATTTTGCGCCTGACCAATCTTGGACCATCGTCTATTGGGAGCTTGATGGCACGGATCGCAGATACGCGACGATCGCTAGCGCGTCTTCGTGTGACAAGTGGTAAATGTGCATCGGGGGCCGAATCGTTTCGCCACGTGGACCAAACCCTTTTTCAAGGATGTTGACCGCGTCTGCGTCTGAGAAGCTCGGAAAACCTGCGAGAGCAGGCGCGTTTTCAGCCCAGCTTGACCTCGGATGGACCGGTGTGATCCAGATAGGAGCGCCTTGAAGCCAACGGCTTCGATCAAGTTGACCTTGTGCGTCACGAGGAGTGTGGCACTCACTGCACTTCGCGACCTCCTCGACCAAATATTTGCCTCGCTTCACGTCACCGGCCGCACTCGCTTTCGAACTTGATTGCTTCGCCGTTGATTGCACTGATGCAGCCGTGGTTATTCCGATAGCAGCCGCTATCAGAATGGCGATCCAGAGGGATGCCGACGGGGTGGCTTTCATAAGTTCTCGCTTGTAGTGACGCAGTCGCATTCCGAAACCGACTTTACTTCACTGGGACAGTTGATTCAACTAAACCGTCAGGGACCGCTGGTAATTATGGAGATGCGCGCGCTACTTTTCTACGCACCTGGGTTATAGCCGAGCCACTCAGGGTGCATGGCCGTCGAATCAAACATGGGAGTCGTTTTGAATGGTTCAAACTTCCCAGTGGCAGCGACTGTCGCGGTCTTTGCAAGAATATTGTCGATATCGGTCTTACTAAGGGAAGAGTATGTTTTCGCTGCCTCAAACGCCTGATCGAGTATCGCCATGCTGTCGACGCCAGTAATCACGACTGATGTCGGAAGACTAAGAGCAAACTGCAGGCACTCGAGCGGCGTTACCGTGTTGCTTTCCAAAATATGCTTGTCGCCCATCGGTTTCATTCCCAGCACAGCGATCCGCTTTTGCACGAGAACGGGCACGACTTCTTTTCCGAAACTTCTGAAATGAGCGTCCATAACGTTCAGAGGCATCTGCGCGGTATCGAACGAGAAATTATTTTTGTCGGCCAACTCTAACATCCGCAGGTGAACGCTCGGATCTTTGTGACCGGTGAATCCGACATATTTGATTTTGCCTGCCTTCTTCGCTTCTATCGTGGCCTCCACGGCTCCGCCGTCGGCGAAAAAGCGGTCAGGATCCTCAAGGCGAATATTTTCGTGGAACTGCCAGAGGTCAACGTGGTCCAGCTGAAGGCGCTGCAGCGATTCATCCAGTTGCTTTAAAGCCGAACCTTTTGTGCGCCCATCGAATTTCGTCATGACAAAAACTTTGTCTCGATACCCCCCCTGAAGCGCTTTCCCGACACGGCGCTCGCTTTCGCCCTGGTTGTAGTCCCACGAGTTGTCGGAGAAATTGATTCCGCGATCGATCGCCGAATGAAACAGCTTGATCATGTCGGATTCTTCGAGCTTCGATTGCCCAAGGTGAAATCCGCCGAGGCCAATGCACGACACTTTAACGCCAGTGTTTCCCAGCATTCGGTACGGCATCTCGCCGACCTTCATCGTGGTGCTTTGTTCCGTACCAGCGCCTTGTGTTTGATTTTCACCCGCGGCATCGCCGCCGTGCCGAGGCGTTTCGTCACTCGTACCCGCGATCGCTGATACGGCAGAGACGATCGGCAACGCTGCTAAACGACCGATGAATTCTCGCCGCTCTATTTCTTCTGCGGCCATTTGGGTTCCTTCCTTGCGCGTACCTATCAGCCCGGCGCGCGCCCATCACCCTTGCGCCTGCCAGTATGTTGCCGTGTGTTCACGCGTGCCCGCATCTTCGATGAAACGTAAAATATGTACCTATCACTCAGTAATAGCCATCGGATCTTCCCGCATATTTTCTTCAAGTTCTCCGGTGCAGCAGTTGTTTCGCTATACGTGACGGAACGGCTCGTCTATGTGCTCATCGGAACCTTTTTGGGCATCCCGTTCAAGCGATTTGGTGACCAGATCCTTCGAGCCAAGCCCAACGGCCAGTGCCATGGCAAACACAATCCCGCCAAATAGAATGCCGAAGGCGAGATCAACAATGCCCGGAGCAATCCTCAGATGTTCGAGGGCCATCGCCACAGCCAGCACGACCACGAGCCATCTCACGCCCACGCTTAGAAGACGCGCGTAGCGCAGGTTCAAATTAACGGCGCCGATCAACACGCTTCGCGAAAGAAAGCGAGCGACGATACTGCCGAACACCAGGACCAGCACGGCGCCCACCACGTTGGGAACATAGGCAAAGACACTCTGCACCAGCAGGGACGTCCATTCAGGGGCGACGGCCGCCACGCCGATAAGAATCCCAGCAACGACCACCAAAGTTGCTATCCCTTGCGCCACTAGGAGCGTTGGGCTCTGCAACGGCGACCATTCCGCCAATGAAGGAAAACCCCAGCGGGCCAGGCGCTGATCAAAATGCATGCTTGCGAGCAACCGGCGCACAATCGTGGCAAGAATCCAAGCCAGTAGGATCGAAGCCAGCAGCGCCACAATTAACGCCGCGATTCCGGGCAGCAAGCCAATAAACCTGGTCAGAAACCGCGCGGTGGACTGTGCCAACTCTTGCTTGACCTGACTCCACATAAGCACCTCCGTTTACACCTCGCAAAAAATTAAGGGTTGAACCGGTCCGGCCAACGCCATCGAGACACAAGATAAGGTTTGCCGGATTCGTAAGCGAGCGATAGCCGCTCGAGCCTTTGCTCCAATGCCGTCGCACCGCCAGTCTCCAAATCGTGCGCGTAAGAGGCGACCCACGCCAAATAGAGCGGCGTCATGGATTTGAGCAGGTGATCGCGATTGATCGTTCGAAGCCGATGCGCCAGCGCAAAATCAAACACAATCCGAACCCATAGCTCGTCGGGCATGCGAAATTGCTCGAGCGATAAGCGCGATAGCTTTCTCAGTTCGACCAGCGTCGAGGGCGGCAGCACCAGGCCCCAAATCTCCTCGAGGTCGCGATTTCCCAGCCGGAACGACTCCACCATCCGGCTGATATCCACAGTTCCCGCGTCTTCGGACACACGCACAGGGTCACAAATGGCGGGCACAGGAAGTGAGGACCGCATTCTTTGCCAGCACGCTGCGTTGCGTTCCATATCGACGAATATTGGGCTCAAGATTTGGGAGAGTAGCGAGCTGATATTCATCCAATCCGTTGGCGGATATATTCGTGCTCCAACGCAGACCTCGCATATCTGCAGGTTCTCGCAGACAGCCGTGGGGGCGAGTGACGCGATGGGATGCTCTCCGACCATCCTGGCGTTGCGATCGTTTCCGATCATCTTCTCGAACAGCCGCCGCGAAACTCCCAAATCCGGCCCCAAGGGGTTGTGGATTCGTCTTCCATAAAGGCAGCGCATGAGCGGAGCGATGATGCTGCTATTGAGCAGACCCTCGAATTTGTGACGCGCATAGCGCGGTACGACCAGATCAACATCGTCTTCCAGAAGCGGCTGTGCCAGTTGGCGAACCCAATCAGGAGCCAGGGTCTCGAGCTTCGAGGCGATGACGCAGCAGGCTCGGGCCCCCAGTTTTTCACTGGCTGCGAAAACAGATTGATATGCCGCGGACATGCTGAGCATCGGCGTATCAGGAGTGTCCGGCCTCAATAGCGGCCAGGGGACTAGAAAAGTAGCGGCGCACTTTTCGGCGGTTTCAGAATTTGTTCGAGCGATATTGACGGCCGGATCGACGGCGTGATCGTCCCGCAGCACGGCGATGCGCGGAGATCCCGAAAGTGTTCGCAGAGCGTCGCACAGAATCACGAGGCTCTCTGGATTGAGTTCCGCCAGAACGCCCACCACCAGGTCGGCGCTCTCTACTACTTCAATCTTCTCCTGTACTTCCTGTGGGATCGGTTCGACTTGCACCGTTCAGCCCTCTAGCCCCAAATTCTCAATGACAAAAATAAAATGCATATCCTCGTGATCGCTTATTAGGCTTTACGTGATTGTGGCCAAGTCACGGAGAGCCTAGCCTCTCATTGATTCATAGTGGGAGCGACATAATTCCCAGCAAAGGGATGCGCAGCCATTCCGGACGGGCGTTGAGTTCGTAAGAAATTTCATAAAGTGCCTTGTCCAGGAGAAA
>Ga0182015_10001260_pt1 | contig 34061 bp, 33 predicted proteins | sample 712P3MmetaG_FD_120478 | JGI IMG/M metagenome (GOLD analysis project Ga0182015, IMG submission 120478) | Permafrost microbial communities from Stordalen Mire, Sweden - 712P3M metaG | ecosystem: Environmental > Terrestrial > Soil > Wetlands > Permafrost | place: Sweden: Stordalen | collected...
AGGGGAGTCTCCGACAAGGAGATCATCGGCACTGGCGTAAGAGGCCCCATCTCCCCTAACGAGATCATCGGCACCGGCGTAAGGGGAGTCTCCGACAAGGAGATCATCGGCACTGGCGTAAGACGCCCCATTTCCCCTAACGAGATCATCGGCACCGGCGTAAAGGGAGTCTCCGACAAGGAGATCATCGGCACTGGCGTAAGACGCCCCATCTCCCCTAACGAGATCATCGGCACTGGCTGAGGGCTGAATAACAGTACTCGCGTGCTTACCACGCCACAGTGACGCGGTGAGCCGCTGGCAGGCGAGAAACGGCGTGCTGATTGAATCACCGCCTTCGCGCATTCTCTGGTCCCGGGAAGTGCATAGGCGGTACCCTTCGCAACGAAGTAGAAGGGCGCCGGCGGCGATGACCTGAATCTGAAATCAACCGGTCAATTCTCACGGGCGCTGCTAGCGTGCCTAATGGGCGCGTTGGTAGCGTGTACGGAACACGGTAACGGTAACCACGCGCCTTCGGACAATGGCCACAACGCTGCGATCCTGGTGCGCGGCCTTGGACCGGATCCAGACTCCCTCGACCCCCAAAAGCTCCAAAGCGCTGAAGGTGCACGCGTCGCGCGCGACCTGTGCGAGGGCCTTACCACGCTCGACCACCACGCGGAGGCCGCCCCCGGCGTCGCGCGCTCCTGGAGCGCGAGTGCAGATGGCCTGACCTGGACGTTCAAGCTGCGCCCCGAGGCGCGCTGGTCAAACGGCGATCGGGTGGCGGCCGCGGATTTTGTCGCAGGACTGCAGCGGCTGGTGAATCCCGCAACCGCATCCGCCTACGCGCAATACGTCGACGCGATCACCAACAGCGGCGACATCATCGCCGGGCGCAAGCCGCCGCAGACGCTCGGCGTGGCGGCGCCTGACGAAGCAACTTTGGTCGTGACACTGGCGACGCCGGCGCTCTACTTGCCGACCCTGCTATCCCACCCGAGCACCTGCCCCGTGCACCGCCCGACGCTGGCGCGTTACGGGGACGGCTACGCACGAGCGGGCGTGATGGTCTCCAATGGCGCCTTCGTGCTCAAGGAGTGGGTGCAGGGCTCGTACATACTGGCGACGCGCAATCACTACTACTGGAACGACGCGGCGACGCGCCTGGATGGCGTGAAGTATCTGCCCATTTCGGATGAGAACGCGGAGCTGGCGCGCTACCGCGGCGGAGAGCTGCAGGTCACGGCGGTCGTGCCGCGCGGGCAGTTCGACTGGATCAAGGCAAACCTCGCCGATCAGCTCCACCTGGGTCCGCGGCTTGGGACTTACTACTACGGCTTCAACCTGCGCGCCGCGCCGTTTCGCGACCAGTCGGCGCTCCGCCGCGCCCTGTCACTGGTGATCGACCGCGACAAGCTGACGCAGCTCGTGCTGCGGGCGGGCGAGCTGCCGGCCTACGGCTGGGTGCCCCCCGGGGTCGACAACTACACCTCGCAGTCCTTCGATTATCGCGGCGAGCCCATGGCGACACGCATCGCCGAGGCGCGGCGCCTGTACGCGCAGGCCGGCTACTCGCGCGCGCGGCCGTTGTCCTTCGAGCTGCGCTACAACTCAGGCGAGGTGCACACCAAGCTCGCGGTTGCGATCGCCTCCATGTGGAAGGAGGCGCTGGGCGTCGATGTGCGCCTCACCCAGGTGGAGTTCAAGACGCTGCTGCAGGATATCGATCGCGGCGATGTCGAAGTGTTCCGTTCGAGCTGGGCAGGCGACTACAACGATGCCTACACTTTCGCGCAATACCTGAAGAGTGACGCCGGCGTAAACCAGCCGCACTACCACAACCCGGAATACGATAGCTTGCTCGCGCGCGCACAGGTGGAAACGGATGCGTCAAAGCGCCGTGCGCTACTGGAAGGGGCCGAGCGCCTCATGCTGCGGGACACCCCGCTCATCCCGCTGTACTTCTATGTCAACAAGCACCTGGTGAAGCCCGAAGTGGAAGGCTGGTACGACAACGTCATGGACGTCGTATACAGCAAGGACTTGGGGCTGCTCGCGCGGACGCACTGAGGGCTGGCTTCGGCGTCCAACGCCACCTTCACGTTCTTGCGCCGAATGTCACGCCTGGGTGTGGGCGACTAGCTCTTCTCTCAGCGCCTTCCTCAATATCTTCCCCACGTTTGTCTTCGGCAGCTCCTGCTTGAAGTAAACGTGCTTGGGCACCTTGTACCCGGCCAGCGATTTGCGGCAGTAGTCCATCACGTCCTTTTCGGTAAGCGCTGGGTCCTTGCGGACCACGAATAGCGCCACCACCTCGCCGGAGTGCTCGTCGCGCTGTGCAACCGCAGCGGCTTCCAGGACTCCCGGATGCGAGGCGATCGCAGCCTCGACTTCGTTGGGATACACGTTGAACCCGGACACCAGGATCATGTCCTTCTTGCGGTCCTCGATGTACACGAAGCCGCGCGCGTCCATGCGACCGACATCGCCGGTGCGCAGAAACCCATCCGGCAGCATCACCTTCGCGGTCTCATCGGCGCGATTCCAATAGCCGACCATCACCTGCGGCCCGCGCACGCAGATCTCGCCCACCTTGCCGAGCTCGAGATCCTTGCCGTCATCGTCCTTGATTGCGACTTCGGTTGAGGAAATCGGCAGGCCGATAGAGCCGTTGAAGTCCGTGTCCGGAGGATTGATGCAGGCGGCCGGTGAGGTCTCGGTGAGTCCCCAGGCCTGCGTGAGGACGTTGCCGGTTGCTTCCTTCCAGCGTTTCGCCACCGCCTCCTGTACCGCCATGCCGCCGCCGAGGGTGATTTTCAGCTGGCTGAAATCCAGCTCCTTGAAGTCCGGCGCATTCAGCATGGCGTTGAACAGCGTGTTGACGCCGCTCAGGAACACACAGGGGTAGCGTTTGAATTCCGCCATCATCGCCGGCAGGTCGCGCGGATTGATGATCAGCACGTTCTTCCAGCCGAGCCGCGCGAACAACAGGCAGTTACACGACAGCGCGAAGATGTGATACAGCGGGATCGCCGTGATGAGTACCCCCGGCTCTTCGCGGGCCATCTCTCCGAGCCACGCCTCGGCCTGCAGGATGTTGGTGCTGACGTTGCCATGGGAGAGCATGGCGCCCTTGGCAACGCCGGTCGTGCCGCCCGTGTACTGCAGGTAGGCGAGATCCTTCGGGCCGATATCCACGTCCGTGTAGGGCAGGCTCATTCCTGCACTTACGGCGGCCTTGAACGAGCCGGCATTCGGGATGTTCCAGGCCGGCACCTGTTTGCGCACGTGACGCACGACGTAGTTGACGATGTGCGACTTGGGGAACTTAAGGTAATCACCCGCGGCGGTGACGAGCACGTGCTTGACGGCGGTCTGGGCAACCACCTTCTCGACGATGTGCGCAAAATTCTCGATGACCACGATGCCGGTTGCGCCCGAATCACTCAGCTGGTGCTGCAGTTCCGGCGCGGTGTACAGCGGGTTGGTGTTGACGACGGTGAGTCCCGCGCGCAGCGCCCCGAACATGGCGATTGGGTACTGCAGGGTATTGGGCAGCATGATGGCGATACGGTCGCCCTTCACGAAGCCCGCGTGCTGCAGCCACGCCGCGAACGCCCGCGAGCGCACCTCCAGCTGCCGGTAGGTCATCGAGGCGCCCATCTGGATGAACGCCACCCGCTCGGCGTGCTCGACACAGGCCTTCTCCACCAGCTCTTTCAGCGAGCGCAGCGCCCCCGGGTCGACCTCGGCCGGTATGTGCGGCGGATAGGATTTCAGCCAGATCTTGTCCATCAGCGTCCCCCCGGTTCGGCATTCTTCTTCAGCAGCGGCTTCAGGTACGGCCACACGGTGTCGAGCACCGGGGGCTCTCCCTCGGCGTTCGGGTGCATGCCATCCTCCTGCATGCGCGTGGGGTCGAGCGCCACGCCGGCCAGCAGGAACGGCACGAGCGGCAGATGATATTGGTTTGCAACCTCCGGGAATACGCGCGCGAATTCGTCGCTGTAGCGTGGGCCGTAGTTCGGTGGCATGCGGATCCCGACTAGCAGCACACGTGCGCCAGTGGCGCGCGCGAGTTGCACCATGTGGGCGAGATTGTCGCGCATGGAACCCAGGGGCAGCCCCCGCAGTCCGTCGTTGGCCCCAAGTTCCAGGATCACCGTTCCCGGCTGGTGCAGCTGCAGCGCCCGCGGCAGGCGTTCCAGGCCGCCGCTGGTGGTCTCACCGCTCACGCTGGCGTTGATGACCTCGTATCCGTACCCTTGAGTCTTCAGTCGCGTGTCAAGCAGCGCGACCCAACCCTGCTCCGGCCGGAGTCCGAAGGCGGCGCTCAGACTGTCGCCGAACACCAGGATCGTACGGTCGGAGGCCACCGCGTCCTGGAGTGCGATGAACAGCAACCCGATGCCCAGCGCAGCGGCGCCGACAGTTCGCAACAGCGTTCTCAAGGCTGAAAACCTCTGCAAGCAGGTTAGCAGTCCCGAAGGGCCGCTGACCATTGTCGAGGGGGTGACCTTCGACATCGCCGCTGGCGAATCGGTGGCGATCACCGGTCCTTCGGGCGCGGGCAAGTCCACGCTGCTCGCACTGCTCGCCGGCCTTGATCTGCCCACGACCGGCACGGTGCGGCTCGATGGCGTGGATCTCACGACCCTCGACGAGGATGGGCGGGCGCGGCTGCGGGCACAGCGTGTCGGCTTCGTGTTCCAGTCTTTCCACCTGATCCCGGCGCTCACCGCGCTGGAAAACGTGATGCTGCCGCTGGAACTTGCCGGCAGCGCCGACGCGCGCGCGGCGGCGAAGGAGACGCTGGCGCGCGTGGGATTGCAGGCGCGCACCGGTCATTACCCGCGGCAGCTCTCGGGTGGTGAGCAACAGCGCGTGGCCATTGCACGCGCCTTCGTCACCCGGCCGGCGGTGCTGTTTGCGGACGAGCCCACCGGTAACCTCGACACCGTCACCGGCGCGCGGGTCGGGGAGTTGTTGTTTGAGCTCAACGCCAACGCGCACACGACTCTGGTGCTGGTCACGCATGATGAGGCGCTCGGCGCGCGCTGCGCGCGCGCCATGCACATGGAAGCCGGGCGGCTGACGTGAAGGTCGTGGCGCTGGCGCTGCGCATGCTGCTGCGCGAGTGGCGCTCCGGGGAGCTTGGAGTGCTGTTGCTGGCGCTCACCGTCGCGGTCGCCGCCCTCACCGGCGTCGGCTTTCTCGTCAGCCGCATCAGTGCCGCGGTCGCCCTGCAGGCGAGCTCGGTGCTGGCGGCGGACCTGCGCCTGGGCTCCCCGCAGCCCCTCGATGAACGCTACTTCACGGAAGCCGAGCAGCGCGGTTTGCGCACCGCGCGCAGCACCGCGCTCCTTTCCGTGGTCTTCAACGCCGATGCCAGCCAGCTCACCAACATCGCGGCGGTGACGGACAACTACCCACTGCGGGGACGGCTGCTGGTTGGCGCCGAGCCGTTTGGGCCGGGTGCGCCAGCCGCGGGCATCCCGGCTCCGGGGGAGGTCTGGCCCGACTCGCGCCTGTTGGCCGCCGTCGGCAGCAGGGTCGGCGGGCAGCTGTCGATCGGGGCGGCGACCTTGCGGGTCACGCGGGTGTTGATCGCCAAGCCCGACCAGGGGGGCACCTTCGCCGAGCTTGCGCCGAGCCTCCTCATGAATGCCGCGGATCTGCCAGCCACCCGCCTGATCGAGCCCGGCAGCCGCGTTAGCTATAGCGCACTGTTTGCCGGGGAGCGCGCGAGCGTGGACTCCTTCAAGAGCTGGCTCACCGCTGCCAAGCGCCACGGCGAACGGCTGCGCGATATCACCGATGCGAGTCCGCAGGTGCGTAACGCCGTCGACCGCGCCGGGCGCTTTCTCACGCTCGCGAGTCTCGTGAGCGTGCTCTTGTGCGCGATCGCCGTGGCGATGGCCTCGCGGCGCTACGTGCACCGCCACCTCGATACGGTCGCGCTGCTGAAAACCCTGGGCGCCACACGCAATTTCACCCTGGCCGTGTCGTTGCTGCAGCTGCTCGTGATCGCGCTCGCGGCAGCGCTCGTGGGAGCGGCGCTCGGATTCGTGGCCCAGGAGTGGCTGCTGCAGGCAATCAAGGGCCTGTTGGCTGTAACGGATCTGCCGGCAGCGGGCATCACGCCCATCGCCATCGGCTTTGCGGCGGCGATCGCGGTGCTCGCCGGTTTTGCGCTGCCTCCCCTGTGGCAGCTCTCGCGTGTGCCGGCGCTGCGGGTGCTGCGGCGTGACGTCGGCCCACCGCCGCCGCTCATCGTGCTGGCGTTTGGACCGGCCTGTGCCGTGGTGCTGGCGCTGATTTACTGGGTGGTGCGCGACGTGCGGCTCCTGTGTTACTTCACCGCTGGCCTGGCGGTGTTCGTCGTGCTGCTGGCGCTCGCAGGTTTTGCACTGGTGCATCTGGCCGGCCGGCTGCGCGGCCGTGTCGGCGTCGCCTGGCGTTACGGTGTGGCGAACTTGAGCCGCCGGCGCGCCGAGAGCGTGGTACAGCTGGTGGCGTTCGGGGCCGGCATCATGGTGCTCCTGCTGTTAGGGATCATTCGCGATGACCTGAACGGCGACTGGCGGCGCACGCTGCCGCCCGATCTGCCGAACTATTTCTTCGTCAACATTCCCCCGGCGGAGCGCGACAACTTCATCCGCTTCGTGGAGGCGCAGGGGGCGCGCACCACGCGCGTGCTGCCCATGATCCGCGGCCGCCTGACGCTCATCAATGGCCTTGCGGTGGAGGGCACGCGCGCTGGCCGCAAGGGCGAGCGGGGCGGCGAGCGCGAGCGCTCTGGCGAGGATAATTTCGCGACCCGCGAGCAGAATCTCACCTGGACATCCGAACTTGGCCCCGATAATCGCATCGTGGCGGGTCATTGGTGGACCCCGGCAGACGCCGGCAAGCCGCTCGTTTCCCTGGCCACGGAGTTCCAGGATTCCCTGGGCGTGAAGATTGGCGACCGGCTGACTTTCGACATCGCTGGCGAGACGCTGGAGGTAACCGTTGCGAGCATTCGCAAGGTGAAATGGGACAGCTTCCGGCCGAATTTCTTCATCGTGTTTCCGCCCGGAGTGCTCGAAGGCGCGGCCGGCACCTACATGACGAGCGCCTACGTCAACCCCGGGACCGCGCATTCCCTGGCGCAGCTGGCGCGGCGCTTCCCCAGCGTGTCGATCTTCGACATCCAGGAGCTCCTGGTGCAGGTGCGCGCGGTGCTCGACAAGGCGGCGCTCGCGGTGCAGAGCGTGTTCGCTTTCACCCTGTTCGCCGGACTTACGGTGCTGCTGGCCGCGGTGCAATCCAGCCGCGATGAACGGCGCTACGAGAGCGCCATGCTGCGCACGCTCGGCGCCAGCCGCGCCACGGTGGTGCAGGGCGTGCTCGCCGAGTTCGCTACCCTCGGGAGTCTCTCGGGGCTGATCGCCGCCAGCGGCGCTTCGATCGCCGCGTACTTTCTCACCACGCAGTGGCTGGAATTGCACTACACCTTCGAGCCCTCGGTGTGGGCCATCGGCATCTGCGGGGGAACGCTGTTGGTGGCGTTGGGGGGCTGGCTGGCCACGCGCGCGGTGGTGAATCAGCCGCCGCTGACGACACTGCGGGCCTGAGGAAATCGCTTCCTGCGAATTTCGGCCAATAGACTACCGCGCGACGCCGATCGTGACCCAGGAGTCAGGCTCCGGCTCGCCGCGCCAGCTGATGCCTTCGATGGTGAACTGGTAGGCGCCGGGTCCGAGCGCTGAGCTGTTGAAGGCGAGGCGCAGATTGCCGTTCGAGTCCTTGAGGAGATTGGTGATGACCGCCACGCGCCCCTGATCGATGCGATCGATGGTGACGCGGAAGGTGTGGGAGGGCGAGCGCGACTCGTCGATCTTGAGGTCGGCGAGCTGCGCGCCGCCGCCGCCGATAGTGATCGCCGGCGTGTTGGATGCACCCGAGCGGCTCGGCAGCACGCGGATCTCGCGCGTGCTGGTCGCCGGGTCGAGCGGTTGATCGAGCAACTGCTTTTTCAGATCCGCGATCTGGCGGCTCTTGCCGGCGGTGTTGCCGCCCATCATCAGCAGCGTCAGGCCCAGTACCGCCGCCGCCGCGGCGAGCGCGAGCGTCACCTCGGGCCGCTGCCACTTCGGTCTCGCCTTTTCCTGCCACGGCTCAGGCTTGCCGCTCGCTTCCAGCAGGCGCAAACCCGCGTTCACGCGTTCCGGCAGCCCGATTTCATCCAGCAGTTCCGGATGCTCGGCACAGAAGCGCTCGAAATCTGTCGCGCCTTTCAACGGCAGGCGCCCGGACAGATAGCGCTCCACGACCTGGTTGCGGGCGATGAAGTCGCGGTCCATCGGCGCCGCAGTTACCCCTGCGGCAGAAGCAGCAGCAGCTACCGGCGCTGCGGCAGGGACTGACGAAGGCGCTGGCGCGCGCGCCGCTGCCGGCACCGCGGTGGCCTTCGGCGGCTGCGTGCCTCTTGCGGCGGGTGCGGTGCTCGGTGTAGCAGGCGCTGCAGCTGCGGCAGACGCTGCGGGCTTTTTCGCGAGCGCGGCGGCTTCGCGGGCGCTCGCCCAGCTTGCAAGGCTCGGTGCCTCGGCCGCGGGTGTCTTGACCGGGGCCTTCTCGGCGGCCGGGACTTTTGCGGCCGGTGGCGCAGGCGCAGCGCCGCCCGGCGTTTTCGGCTTCGGCGGGCTGCGGTCCTGGTGCCGTGCGGCGGCGGCGAGTTTGGTGGCGGCGGCTGACAGGGACGCTGTGCTTGCCAGTGGCACCATGGTTGCCGCCGGGGATGGAGGCTGCGCAGGCGCAGCAGCGGCAGATGCCGGCGGCGCGGATGAGGCGAGCGGCTTGGCAGCCGCAGTGGAAGCGGACGCCGGGGCGTTGGTCAGCAGCCGGTCAACTTCGTGCGGATCCTCGAGTGTCAGCTCAACTTCAGACCCGGCCGGCTTTCTTTCCGCCGGCGTCGCCGGCGCCGACAGCGTCGGAGGGACTGCCGGTTCGGGTGGCGCGGAAGCAAGATGCGCATCCGGTCCGAACAGTGTTTCAGGATTGATGAACTCAATGCTGGTGGCTTCGAGTGATTTGCCCGGCGTCGGAGCGGCGGCCGGCGCGGGGGCCGCAGCCGGCGCAGCAGTGTCCAGGGGCTCCTCAACCGGCAGGTCGGAAAGGAGTTCCAGCGTGGGACGAGACGCGGCTTCCATGCCTGCTATCTAAGCAACGCGCCTGCCTGCCGGCCTCGCCATGGCTCACAGATCAGGCGGTCCCACCCTCAGTTCGTGACGCGGGTCTCATTTGCGGGCACCGCCTAAGTCGCACCGACGCCATGCCGGCGGCTCAGGTGAGAACGAACGTGTATCCGAGTGTGCCGTCACAGGTACTCTCGTCATCCGCTCCCTCGGTGCCCCCGACCGATGAATACAGCGCCATCGCGGCAACGTTGGTGCGATCGGTGAGCACCCACGCGACTGTGCACCGATGTATCCGGGCGACGTCGAACAATGCTCCCAAGACGGCCTTCGCCAAACCCTGTCGCCGGTACTGGCGCGCAACTGCAACCTCGTTGATCCATAGCTGTGGCGCTTTGTCCGGGTGAACATAGTGGAGGCCGAAGCAAATCCGACCACCAGCCCGTCGTGGATGGCGACAGCCATATGATGTCTGTGGTCACCCAGAAACTCGGCAGCGAGCTTGGGGTCGATGGGGTTGTCGAACAAGCCGCTCGCCACGTTACCGAGAACTTCCTCATCACCGCTTCCTAGTATTCTGATCTCGACGGGCATCCACGAATCTCCCTTCCTTCCTCCGGCAGGGCAATTGGAAGATCGGCTTCGCAGCTAACATGGTCCTGGCACAGGGCAGCGAGAGCTTGCTGCAAACCGTCCGGGTCTGCTAAAAAGCTGCGAGCAGTTGCTGCCACTGCTGTTCCGGTCGGTCACACTCGGTTGAAGCGTATAACAAGCGTCCCGCGCCGGCGCGTACCCGGCGCGAACTTCAGGGACGAAGCCGTAAATTCCGGGGACGAGTACGAAGGCAGTGGCTTGGCACGTCGGAGCAACGCGTGTCGAATGGTGCGAGAGTACGCGACCCAAGGCGTCTACGGCGCAGCAGCGAGTGAGGTGAATGTATGAGACGCATGTGTGCGGCGCTTCTGGCATTGAGCGGATCGTGCATCGCGGCGACCGCGGCGACGCCGCAAAACGATCGCGCCGAGGTCGCAAGACTCGATACGGAATTCCAGGCCGCAGTGAAAAACAATGACGCCGCAACCATGGCGCGCATTCTCCACGACGACATGGTCCTGGTTCTCGGTGATGGGCGCATCAACACCCGCGCTGAGCAGCTGCAGGAAGCCCGCGACAGGCTCATTGAGTATGCGATTCAGGACGAGGATCCCGGCACACAAACGGTGCGCGTCTACGGCGATACGGCAGTCGTGACGGCGCGCCTGAGAATCAAAGGCACGAGTCGGGGAATCGCCTTCGAGCGACTCTTGTGGTTCAGCGACACCTATGTGCGCACCCCTGCGGGCTGGCGTTACTTCTTCGGCCAGGCCTCGCTGCACCTCCCCTAGGGGGCATCGTCGCTGCAACCATCGATGTCGGGGCCGCGCACCTGATCAATGGTCGACCGGTGCGTCCGCCGTACGTAAGATGACGCAGGTATCACGGCGGGCTAGGTGGTAAGCGATGATCGTCAGAGTGTGGCGTGGCCGAACCAGTGCGGATAAAGCCGAGGCCTACAAAAAGTTTTTGCGGGAAACCGCCTATTCAGACTACGGCGATGTCGAGGGCAATCGCGGCTGGATGCTCCTGGCCCGCGATCAAGCGCAGAGCGTGGAGGTCATGTTCGTCTCGTTATGGGATTCGATGCAGGCGCTTGTGCGCTACACCGGCGGCGACCCGCAGCACCCGAAGTACTACCCGGAGGACCGGCTCGCGCTGCTGGAGCTGCCCGATAAGGTCGATCATTTCGACGTTGTAGACATTCAGATCCCTCGCGCCAGGAGCGAAACCTCTGGCGCTTGAGTCCGTTGCCCGAGACGGGGTGCTCAAACTCCCTCCCGCCGCCTGTACATATCGGTGCTCAGGTACTTCAAGCCGGAATCAACCATCAGTGTGACGACCCTGGCGCCTTGCCCCAGCCGCTCTGCCACGCGAATCGCGGCGACAACGTTTGCACCGGAAGACGTGCCTGCGAACAGAGCCTCCTCGCGCGCGAGACGCCTCGCCATGCCCTCTGCGGCGGCTGTACTGACCGGCAAAATCTCGTCCACGAGAGCTGGTTCCCACAGCGGGGGCGTCCGGCCAATCCCAATTCCTTCGATTCTGTGAGCCCCAGCCTCACCTCCCAGCAATACCGATGACTCCGCCGGCTCGACAACCGCAATCTTGACGTTGGGCCTGTGTCGCTTCAGCACGGTGGCGACGCCGCGGGAAGAAGCCGCTGCACCCGCGGCGTGAACGAAGGCATCGAGCTCACCTTTTGTTTGGCTCCAAATTTCCTCGCCAAGTGAGTAGTAGCCCGCGATGCTGTCATGGTTGTTGAGTTGGTCAATCCAGTAAGTGCGAGGCTCCTGGCTGAGCTGACGGGCGACCTCGATCATGTCCAGGATAAGTTTCCTGGTAGTGAGGCCTCCTTCGCTTCTGACCAACGTCAGTTCCGCGCCTAGCGCCGCCATGTGATCCCGCTTCTCCTGGCTGAACGCGTCGGAGGTAACGATCCGGAGACGATAGCCTTTGGCGGCGCAGACCAATGCAAGCGATGCCCCAGTGCTACCACCCGTATACTCGACGACGGTATCTCCGCGCTTCAGTCGACCGTTCTGCTCGGCCCGAGAAATTACTGCCAGAGCCATCCGGTCCTTCATGCTGCCGGTAGGGTTCTCCCATTCGAGCTTTACGAAGATGTCTGCACATTGAGATGGGACGACCTTGCAAAGTCGAACCAGCGACGTGTTCCCGATCGCGTCGAGGATGTTCATGGGCTGGCGAGGAAGTGACCGCGCGGGTTGGATACACGGACGGCGCGACCCTGCGCTCTCTGTTGCGGCGCCGGCTCGACCTCGGCGTCAGGGAGATCCGAAGGACTCCCAAGGCGCAGTAGCGAGCCGCTTCCTGCGGCGCCGGAGCACCCCTGCCAACCGTTAACGCACTTTATTTTCCCTTTCGTCACGTGACCCCTAGTCCGCCCACCCATTACTCTGCGTACGGGGAAAAAACGCATCCGGGTCCGTGCCCATTGGCATGCCGGGGAGGTCGTCAAACCTTCCGTCCGATGCCAGGAGCTGAGCGGCACGCATGAACCCGCCCCAGGCGGAGCGGGCGAGAGCACCACCAACACTGACGCGGCGCACCCCGAGGGCGGCGAAGTCCCGCAGAGTGCGCGGAGTCGACGAGCCGACCAGCACATTCACAGCTTTCGGAGCGACCGCGGTCACCACCGCCTCAATTTCCTCGCGCGTGGAAATGCCGGGTGCATAGAGGCAGTCCGCTCCCGCCTGCGCGTAGGCCCGCAGTCGCTCAACTGTTTGAGCGATGTCCGGCCGCCCCACCAGGAAACACTCCGCCCGTCCGATCAGCAGCACATCGCCCCCGGCCCGATCGATGGCCTGGCGTGCGGCACGCATCCGCTGCACCGCATAGGAAAGATCGTACAGTGGGGTCGCTGGGTTCCCGGTGGAATCCTCGATCGACAATCCCGCCACACCGGTGTCGATGGCCACGCGCACGTGCACGGCGACCTGAGCGGGGGCCGCGGCAAAGCCGCCCGCGAAATCCGCATTGATCGGGATATCCGTGGCATCGACCACTGCCTGCAGATGGCAGAGCATCTCATCGAGCGGCACTGCGCCGTCGCAGGCGCCTTGCGACCAGGCGAAACCAGAGCTGGTCGTCGCTAGCGCCTTAAATCCCAGGCTCTGCAAATAAACGGCGCTGCCAACATCCCATGGATTGGGAATGAGGAAACAGCCGGAGTCATGCAGCGCTCGAAACACCCGCCGCTTCTGAGCGACGGTGGGGCGAGGGCTTTTCATTCGGGTAACCTCTCTCTCGCGCCATCCAGCGCGACCAGATCGTCTACTTTTCTCCCGTCTCCGGTTGCGATTCGCGCAGGCTGATTTGCATCTGCTGGAGCTGTTTTCGGACCGAACCCCGAAAGCGCTCACTGCTGGTCACCGTCGCACCCCCGGCAAGAATCACAATGACGTCGCCGCGCGGGGTGCGGCTGATCTCGCGCACGTGGCTCAAATTGACCAGACACGAGCGACTGACTCGCAGCATCGGCTGCGACTTCAACGACTCTTCCGCATGCTGTAGCGTGCCGCGGGTCGAGTAGGCATCGCGCCCAACCGTCAGTCGAACATAGTTTCTGTCGGACTCGATCATCTCCACGCGCCCTGCATCGAGCACGTACATTCTGCCGTTCGATTCAGCGATGACGCGCGCAGCAGGCTCCCGTAGTGACTTGGCACTGCGTTCCAACTGTTCCAGCACTGCAGTCAGCGCAACCTGCCGCTGCGCCACGCTCACCGCATCGTGGCGGCGGCGTACCCGTGCCAAGGTAGTCTGAAAGCGTTCCTCGTCGAAGGGTTTGAGCAGATAGTCAACCGCACAGACGTCAAACGCATCGATCGCGTAGCGGTCGTACGCGGTCACGAACACGATCTGCGGCAGGGTCTTAGGATCGAGCGAGCGAGCCAGGCCGATGCCAGTCAGGGTGGACATTTGCACATCGAGAAACAACACGGTCGGGGGCTGCGCACGGATGGCCTCCAGTGCTGCAGTGCTATCGCCGTATTCGCCGACGATGCGCAGATCGGTCTCGCGCGCGCAGCATTCCCGCAGCGCGCGTCGCGCGGCGGGCTCGTCATCCACGATCATGACATCCAGCATGGGCGCCGGCTCGGGCGCTGGTTGTGGGTTCTTAAGAGTCATTTTTAACTCACAAGTGCATGCAACACGGGTATACGTATCTCCGCCACCCAGCTCTGGTTGGGACTCCGACCGGCGTTGAACGTTGCCCGTTCACCAAATTGAATGCTTAGTCGCTCTCGAACGTTTTTCAAGCCGATTCCGACCGACTCGGGAGCCCCGCCGATGTATCCGGGCATCAGGGAATTCATCACCCGCAGTACCAGCGTTTGGTCGGCCGTCTGAACATCGACCCGGACCGTTACCGGGGAGTAATCGTGAGCGAGACCGTGGACCACCGCATTTTCTACCAGAGGTTGCAGAATCAAACTCGGCACCAAGATCGAAGGATTCGAACCTGGTTCAGGAACAACCACGATCAGGCGGTCCGCAAATCGTCGCTGCTGTAATTGCAGGTACAGACGCACGAATTCCAACTCCTCCTCCAGCGGACACAGTTCACGTTCGCCAATTCGCAGCGCACGCCGCAAGAGATCGCTGAGCTGCACAATCATCGACTGTGCCAGGGTCGGGTCCCAGGCAACGTTGCCCTTGATCGTGTTCAACAGGTTGAACAGCGTGTGCGGCGAGAGTTGCATGCGCAGCGCGGTCAGGTGCGCAGCGCTCAGCGAGCGCTCCAGCGCTGCGGAGCGCAGTTGCGCATCGCGATAGCGTCGATACAAGTTAAATCCCGTGAGGAGTGCAAGGCCGAAGAAGTAAGCCAAGAGAAAGGTCGTGGCGGAGGCAAGCCACAGAAACCCCTGCTGCCCTGCGTAACCGTCGGTCGCCGAGGACAAGGACGGAAAGTCGAGCGTTGCCCACGGTGCGTGCCCAATGACTCTCTCCGCAACGTCCATCGCGGGATTGGCGAGCGCCGAGAAAATCACGCCGCAGAGAAGTTGCAGAGGTGCCGCACGCCAGAGCGGCTGCCAGCCGATCCGGCGGGACAGCCATAGGCAGCCGATCAAGGCGGGAAAGAGAAGCACGTGCTGCATGAGGCGTGCGTTCCAGGGCGAGAACACATGGACGACCCCAATCGACGCCAGGCTCGCCTGCATGCCGAGGCCCCACAACACGTTAGACAGCGCAACGTAAGCCCAGAAGCCGGTTAGAAGACCCAGATCACGGCGGATCCCGCCGAGCGGCTCGATGGTAGTCAGCGTGTCCGGTGAAGGACGCACTCCGGTGCTGTCGCCATTGTCGCGGCAAGCGGCCGCTCTCCCACTCATGAGAGGCATTCTACATTTTGGCGGCCGCGGGATGCCGTTTGCGTGTTGCGTTCCACACACACTGCCGCGTTGTGAGACGAATACGTAAATGGCGGGGACGAATACGACTTTCCTTGGTTCGCAAGCCCCAAATTTCGGAGTTCCATTACGACGCGCCTCTCACCTTGTCGTTTTTTCACGATAGCGAGAGCGACGACTTGCCGGGCAAAGCAATGATTCGGGAGATCGTCATGGTTCGACTACGCTCACCGGTTCACAGTCTGTTCGCAACGGCGCTCGCGGTGTGCGCGCTGACAGGCGTCAGCGGCAGGGTTGCCGCGCAGGCACAAGAGCAGACGCAGACCGACCGGGAGCAGACTCTGCAGACGGTGATCGTCACCGGCTCCGTCATCAAGCGCAGCGACTTCGAGACGCCGAGCCCGGTGCAGGTCATGACGGCTGAGGATCTGCAGCAGTCCGGTTACACGAGCGTTTCCGACGTACTGCGTAACCTGGCTGCGAACGGATCAGGCACCTTGAGCCAGTCGTTCGGCCTCGCCTTCGACGGCGGTGGTTCGGGTATCGCGTTGCGCGGTCTTACGACGGCGCCTCGGCTGAGTACGGCGCAGTCGCGGTCGCGGGCGTGGTCAACGTGGTGCTGAAGGAGTTGTTCACCGGCTTGAATGTCACTGCCGACGGCGGCACCACCAGCAAATCAGATGGCACGAGCGAGCACCTGGCGGCACTGTACGGCGATGACGCGCACATGTCCGTCGGCCCGCGACCCTACGCGCGCGACCTCTCGGTGATTGTCTTCCTGCCGTTTCGCAAGGGTACCGCGACCGGCCCCCCAATACCCGCCATCTCGACACCCGTGGCGGTCGCGGTATGACCCTGCGCGCCATCATTGTCGACGACGAGGATCCCGCGCGTCGCGGTATTCGCGCGCTGTTGAAGCGTGCGGGAGATGTCGAGATCGTCTCCGAGTGCGGGAGCGGTGAGGAGGCTATCAGGGCGATCAACGCGGCGGAGCCGGAACTGGTGTACCTGGACATCCAGATGCCCGGAAAAACCGGCTTCGATGTGATCGGGGCACTCCCTGAAACAAAGCGCCCGCATGTGATCTTTGTGACGGCGTTTGACCGCTTCGCGGTGCAGGCCTTTGAGGTCCATGCGTTCGACTATCTGCTGAAGCCCGTCAACGAAGCGCGCTTCAACGAGTCGCTCGCGCGCGCCCGCGCTGCTATTGCGGGTGCGCGTGACGACTCCATGCTCCGCCGCTTCTGGCAAATGACGCAGGAGTTGCGCGCGGCGCCGGGTCAGAACTCGTCGGCGTCGATGGCGGATCGCATACCTGTGAAGTCACAGGGTCGCGTCGTCATTGTAAACGTCGCCGAGATCGACTGGGTCGAAGCCGATGGGGATTACGTGTCAGCGCACGTCGGTGCCAAGACCTGGCTACTGCGCGAGACCATCGTGGCTGCGGAAGCGCGCCTGGCACTTTCGGGTTTCGTGCGCATACATCGCTCTACGCTGGTCAACATCTATCGCGTGCGCGAACTGCTGCCGTTGTCGAAGGGGGAATTTACAGTCGTGCTGCTCGACGGTACGGAACTGAAACTGAGTCGCAACTACAGGTTCGGCCTGCAGCGCTTGTTGGGCACGGCGCTCTAAACCGCCCAGGACGAACACGGCCCTCATGCGTTGGAGCCCGCGGCGGCATCGCGTTCGCGGGCACATTGTCCGCCGCGGCACTTGCGTGTTTTGGCGCTCACCGCACGTGCGCGGCAGCGCGCGATTGGGACAGGTGCGCAGCAGGACGGTCGTGCTGACGTTCGGAAAGTCGAACGTGGCAGCTTCGGGGGCATAATCATCATTCTGGCCCAAGCGCTGGCAACTCAAGCGGGAAGAGTCATGAGCACAGAAAAAGTGACGAGGGTCTTCGGCTGGCGCGTCTACGGGCTGGGCATGATGGCGGTGGGCCTGGTCTGCCTGGCGTTCGGGGACTTTCACCCGGGGCAGCCGGTTCCCGAGGACTTCCCCCACCGCACCGCCCTGGCATATGCCGCCGCTGCGTTCATGCTCGTCGCAGGCGCGGCCGTCGAGTGGCGTCGGACCCTGGCCTGGGGCGCAGCAGCGCTCACCGCCTATTTTTCGCTCATCGTCGTCATCCTGATGAACGGCAGTGTGCTGCTCGCCCACTACGCCGAGTACGGTCCGTACGAAAGCGGCGCCATAGAGCTCGCGATCACGGCGGGCGGGTTGATCGTCTACGCCGCCAGCGCCAGGATCGATGCGGCCCTGGCGGCACGCCTGACGCGCCTGGGCCAGCTGGCGTTCGGGGTTTGTGCGCTGATATTCGGCGGAGCGCATTTTGTCTATATGAACCTGACCGCCCCGCTTGTCCCCAAATGGCTGCCGCCTGGGCCGGAGTTCTGGGCTTATGCGACCGGGGTTGCCCACATCGCGGCGGGCATTGCGATCCTGACGGGCGTGCAGGCCCGCCTCGCCGCGATCCTGCTGACCGTCATGTTCGCATCCTTCACTCCGCTGGTGCACATACGCATGCTCCTGGCCGATCCCTCCAACCATTGGATCTGGAACGAGAACGCCGTGAATCTCGCCCTGACCGGCGCCGCCTGGGTCGTGGCGGACTCGCTGGCGCGGCCGAGGCGCTAACCGCGACCTCAGGCCTTTCGTGCGAGTAGGGCTACGCGCTCGCCGACCCGCTCAGGAAGTACTCCACCTTGTCGCGATAGGTGCGCGAGAGCTTCAGTTCGTGGCCGCCCTCGAGGGTGAGGAAGTATTCGCCGTTCATGTGCGCGCGCAGGCTCTTCACCAGGCGCAGGTTCACGATGGTGGAGCGGTGCACGCGCTGAAAGAGCTTCGGATCGAGGAGTTCCTCGAGCTCTTTCATGGTGCCACGCAGAATGTGCGTGTCGCCGGAGGCGTGCACGCACATGTAGTCCCCGGCCGCATCCACCCACTGGATCGAGGCGATCGGCACGCGCACCGTCTCGCGCCCCTGGCGGATGGGCAGCACCTCGGGGTGCCGGCCCTCGATCGCCTTGCGTCCGTGAACCAGGAGTTCATCGAGCGCGAGTTCCCCGCAGCCGGTGATGTCGGCGATGATCTCCAGCAGCCGGTCGCGCTGGGCCGAGGCGCTGCGCGCCCGCATGTGCTCACGCACGCGCATCAGCGCCGCCGCGAAGCGCACGTCATCGATCGGCTTCAGCAGGTAGTCGATCGCCCGGGCTTCAAAGGCCTGGATGGCGTATTGGTCGTAGGCGGTGATGAACACCACCAGTGGCATGGATTCCCGCGGGATGTGCGCCAGCACTTCAAAGCCCGATATGCCGGGCATCTGGACGTCGAGGAACATCAGGTCGGGCTGGTACTGCTGTATCGCCGCGACCGCCTCACGGCCGTTGGCGCACTGGGCCAGGATCCGGAAATCGGTGGCGGCCCGCAGCCGGATTTCAATGCCACGGCGCGACAGTACTTCATCGTCCACGATGAGGGTGCCTATGCTCATCAGCGCGCTCCGGCCGCAGCACGCGCCGGCGGCGGCCGCGCCGCTACCTGCTCGTCGGCGCGCTCCGCGGTTTCGAGGGGTAACGCCATGTCGACCCGCAGACCCGGATGGCTGTTCAGCACCGTGAAGCGGCAGCGCTCGCCGTACAGCACCGTCAGACGCTCGCGCGTGTTGCGCAGGCCCACACCGCGGCGCGTGCCATCCGGGGGGTCCTCGCGCAGGCCCGGCCCGTCATCGATAACCGAAAGTTCCAACAGCCCCTCGCGTGTCCGCCCTTCTATGCGCACCAATCCTCCCTGTTCACGCGCCGAAATCGCGTACTTTAGCGAGTTCTCCAGCAGCGGCTGCAGCAGCAGGCTCGGCACCAGCGCCTCCAGCGCCGGCTCGTCGATGGCGTATTCCAGGCGCAGCCGCTCGCCGAAGCGCAGCCGTTCGGTGCCGAGGTACAGATCCAGCGCTTCGATTTCCTGGCGCAGCGTGACCTTCTTCATCGGGTCCTGGTCGAGCGTGTAGCGCAGAAACTCTGACAGCCGGGTCACGGCGTGGTTCGCGGTGCGATTCTGGTTGTCGATGATCAGCGTGGAGATGGCGTTCAGGGTGTTAAAGAGGAAATGCGGGTTGAGCTGGTAGCGCAGCATCTTCAGCTGCGCCTCCTGCGCCAGGGCTACCGCTTTCAGCATCGCTGCTTCCTGCTTGCGTTGCGACTCGTAGAACTTGATGCCGAAGTACAGCACGCTCCAGCACAACAGCAGGTAGGTCGTCGACAGTGCGCCGCCGAAGAATTCGAACAGCGTCTGGGCCTGCCAGTCCGGCTCGACGAATTGCTTGTAGGAAAGGTTGATGACGATGCGCAGCGCGAGCGCGGTGATATAGCAGGTGGCGAGCACCCCGACGATCATGGTGCGCGGACCGCGCCCCCACAGGCGCTGGTAGATGAAGCGCATGGGCATCGACAACACGAACCCGGATATTGCGGCCACGGCGATGACGCGCGCGTAGCTCGAGGGCTTCTCGTACAAGAGCGCGCCGAAGTACTGCGTGATGCCGTACGCCGCCCAGCCGGCGGCGTGCAGGCTCCAGAACAGCACATTGCGGTTGGTGCGCAGTGGTTCGATGGTTGGCATTTTCATCGCAAGTCGCTGCCGCATAGTACAGGCGCGGCAGCTGCCGGAAAGCTTATGGCATATGCGGGGGCGCACGGCGCCCAAACGGGCGCGCCCGCAGCTCGCTTCGTCGCAGCGGCGCCTAAGCGGCGGGGAGCCTTACGGATCAGGCTGGGGCGGGGGCCCTGGCCAGGAGGCTTTCCAGGGGCTGTGCATGGGCGAGCACGCTGCCCTGCGCGAAATCGCAACCGATGGCTGTCAGCCACTGCAGGGCCGCCTGGGACTCGATCTGCTTGGCGGCGCAATGAATGCCCAGCACCTTGACCGCCTGCACCGTGGCGATCACGAGCGCCTGTGAGAGCTTGTCCTTCAGGGCGGACGTCGTGAGCTTGTGATCGAGTTTGACGAGCCGCACGGCCTTGGAGCGCAGCAGCGGCAGCACCTGGGAGTCGAATGAGAAGTCATCCACCACCACCCACGAGCCGACTTTCTCGCACTGGATCATGAAACGCTCGACCAGCGCACGGCGCTGGGTGCACAGCGCCTCGGTGATCTCAAATCCCAGTACGTCGGGTGAGAGCCCGTTGTTATTGAGGGTCGCCGCCATGCGCTGCGCGAAGCGCTCATCCTCGAGCGTCGAGATCGACAGGTTGACCGTGAAGCTGGTCGGCTGCGAGCTCCAGCCGCTGCGATGAGCGGCGAGCCAGGACACCAGGCGCTGCAGGATGAGCGTGTCGGTCGCGGCGGCAACCGGGTGCGCATCGCGGTGCGCGACGCGCGCCTGCACCTGGAAACGACGGCTCTGACCGCCAGGCCGCAGCTTGCCGAACTGCAGGATTTCGAGAATCAGATGCGAGTCTGCAGTCGCCGCGCTCGTGGGGACAGGCTGCTGTTCCCTGGGTGCTGGCGGTGCTGGCGGTGCTGATGGCGCCGGCGTCGCCGCGGGCGGTGCGGATGCCGCGGGCGGCGCGGGCTGTGGGGTTCGCGCTCTTTGGACCGCGGCGCTCACCCGTGAACTCACGGCCGCGCTGCGCGCTGGCGCGACGCCCGGCATCTGCTTGGCTGGCACCGGCGGGGCGCTGCGTGTGGGCGCGGCGGTCGGTACGGGCGCGGCGGTGGGTCCGGGCGCGGCGTGCAGCACCGGAGGATCGGGCGCGAACTCCAGTACCAGGACTTCCTTCGGCGCGGCGACAGGCCGAGCCGCCTCGGGCGCGGGGGCTGGGGCAGTGCGCGGCGGTGCCTCTTCCGGGACCAGCTCAAACTCGAGCAGGTCGTGAACTGCCTGGGGAGAGATCCCGGATGCCGACGTGTCCGCAGGCGCGGCCGCGCTGTGCTTTGGCGGCGCGGTGGGTGAGGCGGCGGGAGTTCGCGGCTCGTCCGCGAGCTGCAGTACCGCCAGCGAGGGCATGGAACCGCTGGACATGCCAGTGGGTTTCATGAGAACCGCGAGGCGCTGCATGATGGTGCGCACGGTGGGTGTGGCGATGCGCTCCTGCGCGCCTTCGCCCATCGACCTGACGTCGGCGAGCACCATCACGACCCCGACGGCATCTCCCGCGGGCGCGCGCACGGGCAGGAAAAGAGCGTAGCGCCCATCCTCGAGCCCGGTCTCGTGACACATGACGGACTTGTCGCTCGTCAGTTGCTCGAAAGCTTCCACCACCAGGGTGTGCTCGTCAGGCCCGAGCGCACCTTCGTTCAACCACTGGACGTTGCTTTCGGCATCCCAGACTGAAATGGACTGCAGGCGGCGCAGCGCCAGCGCCTCCTTCAGCTGCCGGCCGAGAGACTCCACGGTGGCGGGTGCCGAATCCACAGGGGTGCGCACGGCCGTGACTTTGTGTCGCAATGGACTCACTTCCGTCCTGAACCCACGATGGCAGGGCGCCCGTCGCCCGTTACGAATAGTGAGGTTGGCAGTGCGGCGCCGACCGCGCCGTGATTTCCCTCGCGGTTCTGTTCGCAAAACGGCGACACCTGTGTGGTGTCGCGCGCTGTTTGTCATAAGCGGCGAGCGCGCAGCCGCCCGCCGCCGGTTTCAGCGCTCGCGGCCACCGGCGATGAAATCGCGCTTGCCGAGTTCGACGCCGTTGTGACGCAGAATGTTGTAGGCCGTGGTGACATGAAACAGGACGTTGGGAATCGCCCAGCGTTGCAGATAATCAAGTCCCTTGAACTCGAGTGTCCGCTCGCCCGCGGGCACCTTGATGTCGCGGGTCTCCGATCCCTCGAATGCGCCCGCGGGGATGCTCTTGATGTAGTCGATGGCGGCCGCGATGCGCGCGCGCAGTTGCTCAAAGGACGTCTCGTTGTCTTCGAAGCGGCGCGGCTCCTGCGCGGCGAGGCGTGCCACAGAATTCTTCGCGATGTCGCACGCGATCTGCACCTGCCGTGTCAGGGGCAGCATGTCCGGCGCGAGCCGCGCGGCGAGCAGCACCCCCGGGTCGAACTTGCGCGCCGTCGCATGCGCGAGTCCCTTCTCGAGGATCGCGGACAGGTTTTCGAGCGCGTTGCAGAACAGCTCGGCCGACATTACGTGCATGGAGATTTTGTTCATGCGGCGGAGTGTAGCCTAGGGGGACTGGTGCGCGTGCCTCTCAGGTGAAACAATAGCCCCCGTCAAATGGGGGATTGCAGCAGTCATGAACCTGATCCGGACACCTGCTCAGCTGGCGATGCTCGCCAAGGTCGTGGATCTCAATGGCTTTTCCGCCGCGGCGCGCGCGCTCGGTGTGCCCAAGGCGGCCGTGAGTCGCGCGGTCGCGGACCTGGAAAAAACCCTCGGCGTGCGCCTGCTCGAGCGCACCACCCGGCGGCTGTCTCTCACCCAGGCGGGGCGGCTGCTGTACCCGCACGCGAAGCGCGTGGGCGAGGAGTCGGATCTCGCCCGTGCAGCGATCGCGAAGTTGCAGTCCCCGGAGGCGCGGCCGTTGCGCGTGGCCGCCGATCCGACTTATGGGCGCGTGCTGTTGTCACCCCTGGTGCCGCGGTTTCTCGAGGCATTCGCGCACGTACCGCTGGAAGTCGCGCTCGACGCACGGCAGCTCGCCGCGGGCGAATGGGACGTCGCGATCCGCACCCGCCCGCCGGCGGATGATGCGGTCACCCAGCGCCTGTTGGGTGCGCCACCGGCGCTTTTGTGTGCGACGCCCGCCTACCTGCAGCAGCACGGCACGCCCGAACGGCCGGACGATCTGCGTGCCCACGCGTTGCTGACTCCCGACGCCGCCGAACTGCCGGAATTTCGCCTGCACCTGTCACGCGGCGCCCAGCGGGCCGAGGTGCCGCTCGCGCCGAAGCTGGCGGTCGATGACCCGGCCGTACTGCATGCGGCGACCGCGGCCGGACTGGGCATCGGGCTCTTACCGGAGTTCCTGTGCCGGCAGGGGCTCGCGACCGGGCGTCTGAAGTCGGTGCTTCCGGAATGGGCGGTACCGCCCGCGGCGGCACTTTATGCGCTGTACCCCGATGCGCTGGAGTCCGACCCCCGGGCGCAGCAGTTCGTGGATTTTCTGGCGGCCAACATCGTACCGGCGCTCGCGCTGCCGCCGACCGCGCGGCACTAGGCAACTCGCACCGGCCGTTGCGGCGCGCCAGGCGCGCGGGTGGGGCAACGCCCGACCGGCTACACTAGAAATGCGCCCTTGGACGTGGGCGCGGCCATCCACGGGGGATTGATCATGTACCGAGCGCCTTTGCGTGAAATGCGCTTCGTCCTGGAGGAGCTCCTGGGGAGCTCGAGCCTGAGCGCCTCACCGCTGCTGGGCGAGTACTCGGACGAGCTGGCGCAATCGGTGCTCGAGGAGGCCGCGCGGTTCGCCCAGTCGGTGCTTGATCCCCTGAACCACCCGGGCGACACCCAGGGCGCGCGCTGGACCGCGGACGGCGTCGTCACGGCGCCGGGATTTCGCGAGGCCTACAAGCAGTTTGCGGACGGCGGCTGGCCGGCGCTCGGGTCGGCACCGGACTTCGGCGGCCAGCGCGTGCCGCAGGTGCTCGGTACCGCGGTCGGGGAGTTCTGGGGCTCCTCCAACCTCGCCTTCAAGTTGGGTCCGATGCTGACCCACGGCGCGGTACACGCACTCGAGCTGTGCGGCTCGCCGCTGCAGAAGCAACTGTATCTGCCGAAGATGGTGAACGGCGAGTGGACCGGCACCATGGTGCTGACTGAGCCGCAGGCAGGCTCGGACCTCGGCCAGGTGCGCATGCGCGCGACGCCCGCTGGCGATCACTACCTTCTCTTTGGCCAGAAAATCTTCATCACCTGGGGCGACCACGATCTGACGGCCAACACCCTCCATATGGTGATCGCCCGCATCGACGGCGCGCCTCCGGGCGTCAAGGGCATCTCGCTTTTTATCGTACCGAAAGTACTGGTGAACGCCGACGGCTCGCTCGGCGAGCGCAACGACGTGCGTTGCCTGTCCATCGAGCACAAGCTCGGTATCCACGCGAGCCCCACCTGCGTGCTCGGCTTCGGCGAGAAGAGCGGCGCCGTCGGCTACCTGGTCGGGGAGCCGGGCCGGGGCCTCGAATACATGTTCATCATGATGAACAGCGCGCGGCTCTCGGTGGGCAGTGAAGGGTACGCGGTCGGTGAGCGCGCCTTTCAGCACGCGGCGGACTGGGCGCGCACGCGCGTGCAGGGCAAGCCGCCGGTCGCGGCGGCTGCCGGTCCTGCGCCCATCATCAATCACCCCGACGTCAAACGCATGCTGCTCATGATGAAGTCGCAGGTGGAGGCGTCGCGCGCGCTCATTCTCTATACCGCGTTCCAGTTCGACCTGGCCGAGTACAGCGCGGACGAAGCGGCCCGCAAGGCCGGCCGGGCGCGCGGCGAGCTGCTGACGCCAATCGCCAAGGGCTGGTGCACCGAGATCGGCAACGAGGTCGCCGGCATCGGCCTGCAGATTCACGGTGGCATGGGCTTCATCGAGGAGACCGGCGCCGCGCAGTACGTGCGCGACGTGCGCATCACGACCATCTACGAAGGCACCACCGGCATCCAGTCAAACGATCTCATCGGCCGCAAGATGGCGAAGGATCGGGGGGCTGCGATGGGCGCGTTCATCGCCGATATGGAGCGCGAGCTCGCGGCACTTGCCACGGCGGACGCCGCCGTGGACGCAACCCGCAAGGCGGTGCTGGAGGCGGTGGGGTGTATGAAGAGCTCCACGCAATCACTGCTCAAGGCGCTCTCGATGCGCCCTGATGCGGGCATGGCGGTGTCGGTACCGTATCTGCGCCTGTGTGGCTACGTGATCGGCGGCTGGCTGCTGGCGAAATCGGCGGCCGTGGCGGCTGCCAAGCCCCCCGGGAGCGATCGCGAGTTCTATGCCGCCAAGGTCCGCACCGCCGCCTTCTATGCCACACACGTCATTCCGGTCGCACTCGGGCTGGCGCGCGTGATCGAGGGTGGGGCTGCGAGCGTGGTGGAGACGGACGCCGCACTGATCTGATACGGCGTACCGCGGGTGAGAGTCGCATGAACCGGCGCGAGTTGCTCGCAGGAGGCATCAACATGGCGGCGGCCATGAGCGTTCCAGCAGGGATCGGCGCGGCGGGCGACGCCGCATTGCTTACCCGCCAGGTACCCTCGAGCGGCGAGGCGTTGCCGGTCATCGGCCTTGGCACTTCGGGGCCTTTCGAAGTGAGCGAATCGGCAACGCAACGCGCGCCTCTCGCAGAAGTGCTCGCGGGCTTTTTTGCCGGTGGCGGCCGCTTCATCGATACCTCGCCCATGTACTCGAGCGCCGAAGCGGTACTCGGTGATCTGCTGACCCCCGACATGCGCGCGCACGCCGCGCTCGCCACCAAGGTCTGGACGCGGGGCGCGCGCTCCGGCCTTGAGCAGATGACGCACTCGGCGCAACGGCTCAAGACCGCGCGCCTGGATCTCATCCAGGTACACAACCTGCTCGATCTCAACACGCACCTGAAGACGCTACGCGCCTGGCGGGATGCAGGCCGGGTGCGCTACATCGGCGTCACTCATTACACCGTGTCCGCACACGCCGAACTCGCCCGGGTCATCGCCCGCGAGCGGCTGGACTTCGTGCAGTTCAACTACTCGCCGGTGACCCGCGCCGCGGAGACGCGCCTGCTGCCGCTCGCTGCCGAGCGCGGCGTGGCGGTGCTGGTGAATCGTCCGTTCGAGGACGGCGCGCTGTTTCGGGCAGTGCGCGAGCAGCCGTTGCCGGCGTGGGCGGCGGATATCGACGCGCGCAGCTGGGGACAGCTGGCGCTGAAATTCATCGTGTCGCACCCGGCGGTAACCTGCGTGATTCCAGCCACCGGCAAGCTCGCGCATCTGCGCGATAACCTCGGCGGCGGCCGCGGCCGGCTGCCGGATGCGCAGCAGCGCGAAGCGATTGCCAGGGCATTCGGCTGAACGTATGCGCATTGTCGATGCGCATTCACGATTCGGTTAAATGCGCATAGGCCGCCGCGTGCGCTTCGCCGGTACGCGCAGCCTGGGTGACACCGGTTCATTCAGGTTCTGCAGGAACAGGCGCCGTTCTTCGGGCGACAGCGTTCCCCAGTTCACCTTGCCCGCATGCAGGCGCCGCAGCTGCGAATCACTTACCTGCGCCTGCGCGCGGTTCGCGCCCCGCCAGTTCGCGGGCAGGCGCTTCGTCGCCCCGTGACGCAGCAGATCCACGACCGCGGCGCCGACCAGCGGGTCACGCGTGAGGTCACTGTGGGCAACGCGTGCAAAGAAGGCGCGCGTGCCGGGCAACGCGGCGCTCGCGGCGGGCACCGTGCCGTCACCGGAGCGCGTGATGGTATAGAGGAAGTCATCGCCGCGCCTTGCGACGGCGGTGACCGTCGGCTGACCGATGCCGGCGATGGAAATAAAGCGTGCATCGGGCACCGCCAGCCGCTCTCGGTCAACGCGCGAGCCTTCAAGGAGCGCGGCGCGCGGCTGCGGGCCGCTGCCTGGCCACGCCGCCGCATCCAACAACGCGGTGCGCGTGTTCCCCGGTGGCAGCAGGTCATAGAGGCTCGGAAACGTGCTGTACACATCGCCAGCCAGGGCCTCGGCGGAATCTGCCGGCGCGAGTCGCGCCACCTTGCGCACCACCGCGTCCGTGCCGCGCAGCGCCTGCACGGCGGCATAGGAGCCGTGATTAGGCGTGCCGAGAAGAACCACGCGTTCGACTTTCTGCAGGCCGGGCTGCGCGAGCGCGGCGCGGGTGACGAGTCCGCCCAGGCTGTGCGCGACGATCGCCAGTCGCGCTGCCGGGTGGGTGCGCAGGTGCGCGGCAAAGACGCGCCCGATCTCAGCAGCCGCTAACCGCCAGTCGTAGTCGTAGAACTCGGCCGCAAAACCGCGTGCGCGCAGCTGCAGTTTCAGCCGCAGGTACGAAAACAACACTACGCCGAGGGGCACGATGCGTGCCGACCCGGGTACGCGCAGCGATCGCAAGCGCCCGTGCTGAATGTCGATCGGATCGATCCAGATGATGTCATCCGGCAGCGGTGGCGCGCGCCGGATTCCGAGCTGCGAACCCATGATGCCCGGCACCACGATTACGCTTAAATCCGGTTCGGCCAGCGGCGTACGCCGCGCGCCGCGCGCCAGCGCGGCCAGATCGCGATACTCCGGGGCGCCAAAGTAAGCCGTGAGCTCGGCGCGATGCTCGCCGCTCGCGAGCCACTCCGCGACCGTGGCATCGCTCCACGCGAAGCGGTCGTAAGGCGTGACGTGATCGGCAGGTGAGTCGGGGGAGATCAAGCGAAGCTGAGCGCGGCGGGTCGCAGTGGTTCCCGGCGCGGTGTCAGTCGGCAGCCAGCGGGCGAACGCGGGCGCTGACACTCACGGTTGCGCCACCTTCCAGTTGCAGCACCAGCGGCACTTGCTCTCCGACGGCGGGAGTGTGCGCGAGCATATGCAGCATCACGTGCAGACCACCGGGCGCAAGCTTCACGCTGCCACCGGCGGGCACCACCAGGCGTTCGACCGGACGCATGGTGGATTGTCCACCTTCGAGCTTCGACTCGTGAATCATCGCGTGCCCGGCGAGCGCCGACTGCACGCCGATCACTACGACCGGCCGCGCGCTGCGGTTGTACAGTGTCATGTAGGCGGCCGCCACGTCGGCACCCGGAGTGATGCGTACCCAGGCATTCTCCACCGTCAGCGCGCCCGCGCTGGCTGGCGCAGGCGTCGCTGCCGGCGCCGCCGCCGCGAACGCGCCGAGCAGGATCAATCCGGCGCACAGCCGCAGGGGAGGTTTCACCCGGCGATTATGCCAGACGGGTTTCGGCGCAACCCACTATGATTCGTAGCCCGCGGACGTGCCCGCGGACATACGATGCCCGAGAACACGCCAGCCACCCCCGCTCGTCAGCCACTCGCGGCGTTGCTGGCGCTGTTTGCCGGCGCGCTCGCGATCGGCGCGTCCGGCATCTTCGTGCGCTTGTCGGAAACCGGCCCCACCGCAACCGCGTTCTGGCGCGGAGCCCTCGCGCTGCCGTTCCTCGCGGCGTGGGTGCTGCTGGAGCGTCGCCACGGCGCACGTGCGACACCTGCCGGCGGCGGCCCGGCAGCACCGGCGTCGCCGCGCGATCCGCTGTTCCTGTGGGCGGGTGTGTTCTTCGCCGGTGACCTGGCGTTGTGGCACTCATCGCTGTTGCTCACCTCGATCGCCGCTTCGACGCTCGAAGCCAACTGCGCGCCGATTTTCGTGACGCTTGCGGCCTGGGTGCTGTGGCGTGAGCGGCCGCGCCTGGGTTTTCTCCTCGCGCTCGCGGGCGCCTTCGGCGGCATGCTGTTGATTCTTGCGCCGAAGCTTGGCGCCGGTGGCCACGCGCTGCTCGGGGATGCACTCGGGCTCGGTACGGCGTGTTTCTACGCGGCCTATATGCTGGCGGTGGCGCGCCTGCGGACCCGCCACGGCACGGCCATCGTGATGTTCAACACCACGCTGGTGTTTACCGTGTTGCTGCTGCCGCTCGCCCTGCAACAGAAATTCCTGCCTGACAGTCTGCATGGCTGGCTGCTGCTCGCCGGCTGCGCACTGTGCGCGCAGGTGATCGGGCAGAGCCTGATCGCCTACGCGTTCGCGCATCTGTCGGCGGCCTTCGGCGCCGTGGCCTTGTACGTGCAGGTGATTGCGGCCGCGATTTATGCCTGGCTGCTGCTCGATGAGCGCCTCGCGCCCGTGCAGCTCGTTGGCGGAGCTGTCGTGTTGGGCGCGATCGCGCTGGCGCGCGGCTTTCAGGCGCCGCGCGCGCCCGTCACAGCGCGTGTTCCACGATGACCTTACACAGCGCGTCGATCGCCGCCTGCCGCGCCGTGCTCTTGCGCCACAGCGCGCCGACGTGGCGTGCCGGGGCTGGCTTTGCGAACGGCCGCACGGCAACGCCGCGCGCGCTGCCCCAGGCGCCGCGGCTCGCGAGTTCCGGCAACAGTGTCACTCCGGCGCCGGTCGCCACCATGTGTCGCAGTGTTTCCAGGCTCGTGGCGCGAAAGTCCTGCGAGTCCTTCGCGCCCACACGGCTGCAGATCTCGAGCGCCTGGTCGCGCAGGCAGTGGCCGTCCTCGAGCAAGAGCAGCGTCTCGTCCCTGAGGTCGGCGACGCGCAGCGTCTTTCTGGCCGCGAGCGCATGGTGCTGCGGCAGCGCCACGGTAAAGGGCTCGCTGTAGAGCTCACGCGCCTCGCAGCCAGGGGCCTCGACGGGCAGGGCGAGAACGCCGACGTCCAGCTGCCCCGCCTGCAGCTTTTCCAGCATCGGCGCCGTCTGGTACTCGTATAGATGCAACTCGAGGCGCGGCAGGGCGCGGCGCAGCACCGAGGCCACCCGCGGCAGCAGGTACGGCCCGATGGTGGGCAGGAGTGCTACCCGCAGCTTGCCCGCGAGAGGATCGCGGTGACTGCGCGCCAGCGTCACCACCTCGTCGCTCGCTTCGAGGATGCGGCGCGCGCGCGTCACGATCTCCTGCCCGGCCGGCGTGAGGGTGACGTTGTTGGGCGCGCGCTCGATGAGCTGCACCCCCAGGTCCTGCTCGAGCTTTTTCAGCTGTGCGGACAGGGTCGGCTGGCTGACGAAGCAGTGCGCCGCCGCCCGGCCGAAGTGGCGCTCGTCCGCCACGGCTACGAGATAGCGCAGGTCTTTGAGCTTGAGGTCCATGGCTTCCTATACATGAAATCTATCAGGATCATAAAATCAATCGATTGGAATGATAGCAGTTCCGCCGGCATCATGCCCTCCATCCCGCGGGGGCCCATTGCGGAAACCCGCCTTCAAGGAGTGCAAGGTATGTCAGGCGTCGGTCATCATTTTCCCAGCTTCGCGCTCACGGGCGTCGTCTCCAACGACGTGGCGAACGCGTTCCAATCCTTCACCCACGAGAGCTTCCCCGGCAAATGGCAGGTGCTGTTCTTCTGGCCCAAAGACTTCACCTTCGTGTGTCCCACGGAGATTGCCGCCTTCGGCAAGCTCGAGAAGGAGTTCCGGGCACGCGACGCGCAGCTCTTGGGCGCGAGCATCGACAGCGAGTATGTGCATCTGGCCTGGCGGCGCGAGAAGGAAGAGCTGCGCAATCTTCCGTTCCCCATGCTGGCGGATGTAAAGCGCGAGCTTGCGGGAGCCCTCGGTATCCTCGACCCGGAGGCTGGCGTTGCGCAGCGTGCGACCTTCATCGTCGACCCGCAGGGCGTGATCCGCTTCGTGTACGTCACCGATCTCAACGTCGGCCGCAATCCCGAGGAAGTGCTGCGGGTGCTGGATGCGCTGCAGACCGATGAGCTGTGCCCGTGCAACTGGAACAAGGGTGAACAGACCCTCAAGGCGGCCTGACATGAACACGCTGGAAAATATCCGCGAGGCGCTGCCCGGCTACGCACGTGATCTGCAGCTGAATCTCGGCACGGTGCTCACTCCCGCGGGTGCCCCGGGTCTGAACGAACGGCAGATCTGGGCGGTGGCATTGGCTTGCGCCGCCAGCTCGCGCAACGCCGCCTTCACGCGCGACATCCAGGGGCTCGCTGCACGGCATCTGGACGCGGCGCACGTGAGCGCCGCGCACGCCGCAGCTGCGGTCATGGCCATGAACAACGTCTACTACCGATTTCTGCACCTGGTGGAAGACCCCGAGTATGCGAAGCTGCCGGCGCGGCTGCGTATGAACGTCCTCGGCAGCCCCGGCATCGCCAAGGCGGACTTTGAACTATTGGCGCTCGCCGTATCGGCCATCAACGGCTGTGGCACCTGCGTCGCAGCGCACGAGATGCAGCTGCGAGCCCACGGTCTGGAACGCGAGGCGGTGCAAAGCGCGGTGCGCATCGCCGCCACCGTGCACGCCGTGGCGCGCGTGCTGGAGGGCACGGGCGGCGAGCAGCTCGGGCGGGCCGCCGCCTGACACGTTCCGCGCTCCACCACCGCGCTCGTGACCCTGGCGGTGTTGAAACCGCGCTCAACTTCCGCGTTGATGGTGACGCTGGCTGGGGCTAGATTGACACCGTGTCAATCACTGGACTGATGGTTAAATTGAGTGCCCTGGGTGCCGGGATGCTGCTCCTGTGTCTTGGCACTGCCCAGGCCGGCCCGCCTGCCAGCACCGTCAACATCCGCAACGTGACCGACGATTCGGGCCGCACGGTGAGCGTTCGCGCCGCGCCGCTTCGCATCGTGAGCCTCGCGCCAGGGGCGACTGAAATGCTGTTTGCGGCAGGCGCGGGTTCGAGCGTCATTGCCACGGTCGAGTACTCCGATGAGCCCCCCGCCGCGCGGCGCGTCCCGCGCATCGGCGACGTGGCGGCGGTGGACCTCGAGCGGCTGGTCGCGCTGCACCCGGACGTGGTGATCGCCTGGCCCGCCGGCACCAACCCTGCGCAGCGCGCCAAGATCGCGCGGCTGCGCATTCCCGTCTACGAACAGCAGGTCGTGCGGCTCGCGGAGCTTTCCGACTCGCTGCGTCGGCTCGGCGTGCTCGCCGGCACGCAAGCGGTCGCGGCGAGCGCTGCACACGACATCGACGTGCGGCTCGCCACGCTTACGGCTACTTACGGCACGCACGCGCGCGCGCCGGGCGCTGCGCGTCCGAGCGTGCTGCTGCAGATTTGGGGCCGCCCCATCTACACGGTGGGTGGCCGGCAGCTCATGAGCGATGCGCTGGAGGTCTGCGGTGCGCGCAACGTCTTTGCGGACCTCCCGGAAGCCGGTCCCGTGGTGGACGCCGAAGCGGTGATCGCGCGTGATCCGGACATCATCATCACAGCCGCACCGCCGGGCGAGGGCGCCGCCTGGCTTGCCGACTGGCGGCGCTTCGGCAGTCTCAGGGCGGTGCGCGAGCAGCACCTGGTGGTGTTCGAGGATCAGGCCTTGAGCCGCCTGGGTCCCAGCGTCATCGACGCCACGGCGGCGCTGTGCAAGGTGATCGCGCGTCTTTAGTCGCGGAAGTTGTTGAACTGCAGCGGCACGTCGAACTTCGCGCCGCGCAAGAGCGCCATAGCCGCCTGCAGATCATCGCGCTGCTTGCCGCTGATGCGCACCTTGTCCCCCTGCAGGCTCGCCTGCACCTTGAGCTTTGAGTCCTTGATCAGCCGCGCGATCTTCCTGCCGCTGTCCGCGTCAATGCCGTGCTTGAGCGCTATTTCCTGGTGCGCGGCGGACAGGGTCGTCTGCGGTTCTTTCGGGTCAAGACATATCAGGTCAACGCCGCGCTTGGAAAGACGCAGCTTCAGGATCTCCAGCATCTGCTTGAGCTGAAAGTCCACCTGCGCGTGCAGGGTGACGGTGAGTTCCTGAAGTTCAAAGCGCGCGCCCGTGTCCTTGAAATCGAAGCGCTGCGCCAACTCGCGGTTCGCCTGGTCGACGGCGTTGACCACTTCGTGCGAGTTCAGTTCTGAGACCGTGTCGAAAGAGGGCATGCAGGCCTCGTGTCAGCGCGCTGTCTTGCCGCGGGTTTTCTTGCGGGCAGGGTGCCGGGGTTTGCGGGTGCGCGCGCCTGCCGGCACCAGTGCCGTGTAATGTCGCCGCGCGAGCGCCATGAAGCGCGGCGTCGGACCCACGTCCTCGTACACCGGGTCACCCTGCTCATCGGTCGAGATCACTTGTTTGCCGGCAACGTAGGGCATCGCCGCCACCAGCTCCTTGAGCGCCTTGCCGAGCAGCTCCGTGATGAGCTGTTCCGGCGAGCGACCGGGAAACATGTCCGCGAGCGCCGCCAGGCGCGCGGCATCATCCAATGGCAGTCGCACCGTCCAGGTCCCCGCGGTGCGCGGTGCGGCGGCGTGCTCGCGCCAGCTTTCCAGCAACTCCTTGAAGCTCACGTTGGACATCACTTTCGGCAAGCGCGGGCCACAGCGGCCACTGCGCGCATTTTAGCGAAAAAAGCCGCGTCTCACCGCGCGAGGTTGTGAGCGCTCGGGCGCGGCGCGTAGCATCGCACGCAGGCGCTTGAGCCGAGGAGTTCATCATGTTCAATCACGTGGGGCTTAAGGTGAAGGATCTGGATGCGAGCGTGCACTTCTACAGCGCCGCCCTCGGTGCGCTCGGCTACGAGCCGGGGTACAGCGATGAGTCGGTGGTGGGTTTAGGTCCCAAGGACGCCCCGGGTCTGTGGTTGTACGCACACGCCAAGCTGGCCCACTCGCTGGTGCACATCGCGTTCACGGCCGGCAGCCGTGCGGCGGTGGATGCCTTTTACCGCGAGGGTCTCAAGGCGCGCGGACGCGACAATGGCAAACCCGGGTTGCGCAAGCACTACGGCCCGACGTACTACGCGGCGTTCCTGTTCGATCCCGACGGCAACAATGTCGAAGCGGTGTGTCTGCGCTAGGAGATGCTCTGCAGGACGATTTGTCTGCTCACCGGGTAGCCGTTCGTCGGCAGGGTCCCCGCGTATGCGATGCTGACGCTCTGCTTCACCGAAACCGAAGTAAGCACGTCGCGCCAGTTCGTGATCGTCTGCGTGCGCATGGTCCCCTGCGCATCGGTCCAGGAGATCGTGCTCTGCAGCTTAATGGCGTTGAACGTGCCAGCCGGCACGCTCACGGATTCGACGTCGACTACGGTGCCGGTCTGCAGGTAGGCAACTGCAGCCTGCGTGCCACAGCCGAGGGAGTAATCCAGCGTCCATGGCATGCCGACGGTCACCGGAAAATTCGGTCCGGGTCCGTTGGGGCTGTAGATGCAGATGACCGAATTGCTCCCGGCGTCGACATAGTTATAGCTGATGTCCTGCCCGTTGTTGTTGAGGTTCAGCGTCTCGGTCTGTATTGCATAGGTGGTGCCGTCGACCACCACCGACTGGTTATCCGGATCCGCCTGCGCGACCGTGTAGGACCCGTCCGGATTAACCGCGGTCACCGTCACCGTG